>JAABUR0100000472.1_pt1 | contig 87273 bp, 40 predicted proteins | sample 5560091 | NCBI WGS metagenome assembly JAABUR01 (sample SAMN10711879, study PRJNA513375) | rock metagenome | isolation source: Antarctica rocks | place: Antarctica: Victoria Land, University Valley sud | reverse complement strand
AACCCTAATATTATTAAGTTAAAATATAATAGTAATATTACTCTTATAATAGTAAGTATAGTAGTTTATATATATAGTATTATTTCTAACTACTCCTTAGTAAATAAATAGACTAATAAATCGTCTATATAATTATAGAGACTTATAGTCTTAATTATTACCTAGTCTTAACTTAACCTCCCTATTTAACCGCGCGTATTTTAGGAACTTTTAATACCCTATACTATTATCTATAATAGTTTCTAGTAGTACTATTCTTCTTTATCCCTAGCCTTTTTATCTAAGCCGTATATCTAAGGCCTAGCTTTATCTTTTATTACTTCGCTACTCCTTTAACTATAGTAAGGTACTTATTACCTACTACCTTAGGCTCTATATTAGTATTAGTAGGATCCTAGGTAGCCTATTTATTAACTAACGGTTAGCGTATAATTAATATATAACCCTAGGAAAGATAAATATCCTTAATAGTTACTACGCCTTTTTACTTTATAACTATAGTTATTTATAAAGACTAGGTATAGTTAGAAATTATTAGTATACCTAGCTATTATAATCTAATTAAGGTTATACTTTATTATAAATAGCCTCCTCTTAGCCCTACTCCTACCTCTATTCCTATTTCTCTTTATCTATCTACTTCTCTATTAGCTAAGGTAGGAGAGAAGTTAGGCTTAAAGAGGGAAAGGTAGCTTAATACTAAGCTAACTTAGGCTAACTTAGGCTAACTTAGGCCTAAATATTACTAACTTATATTTTACTAGTATTATCTAGTATTTCTCCTATTCCCTAATATTAGTTATAATACTCTTACTAGTATATTATATATTAGAGTACTATTTAATAGAGCCTACTACTTAATATTAGCCTATATTTAAATCTACTAATATATTAACTTTCCTTCTAAGTTAACTCTAATCTACTAATTAAAGGCCCCTTTTTATTTCTACTAATAGGAGTACTATCTAAACTATAATATTATCCTTAGGTTAGATTATTAGAGTCTAGCTTATAGTCTAGGTTATTAAGGTTATTAAGTAAGTCTTTAAATATAAAGTTTATAATTTCCTTATTATTATAATCTTCCTTTATACCTAAAATTTAAATAATAATAGCGCGTAATATAATCCTAATTACCTCTTATCTATCTACCCTTTAATAGTACTATATATCCTTAATTTATTTAAAGGGTTTTAAAGATCTTATTAGTATAGCTTTTAAGATTTAAATTTAAAGGCTTATACTCTTAATAATCTAACCCTTAAACTTTACTATCTATTATAAACTATATTAATATTCTTTAATTATATACTAAATTATTATTAATACTAGAATTATTAATTCTAGTATTAAGGGATTAAATATATACTTTATTAATTTATTATTTCCTAGGTTTCTATAATTACTAAGGAAAAATAGGGAAGTAATTATCTTAATAATTATATTAATTAAGAAAGCCTTTAGTAGCTTTAGCTAAGACTAGGTTAATAAAAGTCCTAGATTTAATTTAAGAACTTATATTATAGATATTAATACTTAGAAAAGCCTTTCCTTTTAGGAGTATCTTTATATACTTATTATAACTACTAGTAAAGGTATAGTAGCTTTATATAATATCTTAAGCCTTCTCTATTATATAGCCGGGGATTTTACTAATTCTATTATAAATCTAGCTTAGGGTAAGTAAGTTAACTTAGATTTAATATAGTAGATACTAACTTTCCTTACCTCTTATAGTACTAGTATTTTATAAATATTATAATTATACTACCCTTCTACCTTTCTAAGATAATTTATAATCCTTATTTAAATCTTCTTAATTAGTATACTTAGTTATACCTTCTACTACGTATTAGCTTATAACTTATACCCTTTACTATAAATACTTATAACTATAATCGCCTAGATATATAGTACTATATTTATTATAATTACTTTATACCCTAGAGTTAAAACCTATCTAGGGTATTAAGGTATCTAACCTTAAAGGTATTAACCCTTATATAATAGATTATCGCGGTTAGGTATTTATAAGGGATAGGAGGATACTAATAATAGGGGGTCTCTATTAGAGCCTTTAGAATACTTTAAACTTAACGCGAGTATACTCCCTTATAATTATAATTAAGATTAAGGGGAGTAAGGTCTATACTTTTTTTTTCTATATATCCTTATTATTAAATAAAATAACTAAGGAGGATTAAGATACTAATAAGTATTATATAAGATTACTAGTTAATAGTATATTATAGCGTATATCTATAATAGTAATATCCCTAGGTTATTATTATTAATAATAGCGTAGGTCCTTTAATACTTTACTCCTATCTTTAAAGGCTCTAAATAATTAGAACGCGCGTTATCTAAGGAAAATTTATCCTAGGATAAATAGGTTAATTAGTTATATACGCGGTTTATCTAGACTAGAAAGGAAGTCTATATACTTCTAGATAGGATAACTTTTATTTATTTAAGGAAGGGGTTATATTTATATATAGAAGAATAATATATAGATAATAGTAATTATATTAATAGTAAAGGATTATTAAATAAAGAAAGAATAGATAGGAGAAGATAAGAATTAAAATAAAGGCTAATTAGCTTTTATAATATATTTAATAGCGCGTTTAGGCTAGATCTAGCCTAGATCTAGCTTAAACTTAGCCTAAACTTAGCTTAAATACGCTATTACTTACGCTAACCCTCTTTTTAATATTTATACTTAATATTACTACTATTATTATTCTATTAATCTACGTAAGTAAGAAGTATCTTATAGATATTAGTCCTAATTATTATAGCCTAAAACTTACTAATATCGACGCTTATCTTATTTATAATAATAGAGTAATACGTATACTATATTATACCCTAGATAGAAGAATAATAAATAGTAAATAATTTTAATAATATAATATTTTAATTACTAGTTATTTTCCTATCTATAATTACTATTTATATTAGGAAAAGTATATATAGTATATATATATATATATATATTTATAAATAACTAGGAGAGCTAGTATATATAGTAAGTTATATTTACTTATAATAAGGTATTAGTAGAGAAAATATACGCTTATTAGTATTATTAATAATTAATATATTAAGGCCGTTAATTTATATAAAGTAACTTAAATTACTAGAAAAGTAGTTTTAGATAAACTATATACCTAGATAATTATTATTTATAAGCGCGAATAATAGTAACTTAGGTTATTTAATCTCTAACTTTATCTTAGCTAAGTATAAAGATACCTCCCTACTAAGATACTAGGTACGCTTTATAAGTAGCTTTATATAGTTAGGGTATATTATATTAATATAAGATTCTCCTTACTTAAACGCTAAGTAAGTGTAGTAGATAGCGGGGACTATTAATAATTAGTACTCTATCTCTAAAAGCTAGGATTATTATATATAATAAGATAGGGGTAGTAGCTTACTAATATTAATAGTAGGACTTATAAAGTATTACCTAGAACTTATTAATATTAATACCTATCTTATCTATAATAATTAAGTAATATATTAGCTAAGCTATACCCTAAATTATAGAATATAAGTAGAGGTAGATATTATTATTAAAGGGGTAAGTAACGTCCCTATTAATAATAACCCCTAGTACTAGATTTCCATTCTTATTAGATATAGGACTTACTAGGGGAAGGAAGTAAATATAATATCGCTTCTTAGCTATAATAATAGTAAACTTAAGTTATAAAAAGGATTAGTCTTTACCGTAGATAAATTAATTAGTATAAACTTATTATATAAGATAGATCCTTATTATTAAGTTAATTAAAGATAAGCTTTATATTTATAACTTTATCTTTTAGAGTATTAATATACTACGCCTTAAAAATACTATTATAGAAATAGTAAACGTGCTTTAATAATTATTTATAGCTAATATTCTTAATCTACTAATTTATAAGAGGAAGAAGTATACTAGTAATATTAGTCCTAGTAATTATCTTAATATATAAACTATTAGACTAGATAACTATATTATAATAAGAGTAGGTCTTATTAAGTAAGATAGTTATAGTAGCTATAAATACTTACTTAGGGCCTAGTACTATATAAGAGATATTAGCTCTAATAATTATATTAGGAATAGTAAAGTACGGTATTTTCTAGGATTAGTTAGCTAATATATACTTACTAGCTAAGCTAACTTACCGCCTTAATTATTAACGTAGTACCTCCTAGCTTATAATTAAACTTTATTAGGATATTAGAGTAATACTAAGGATTATTTTTAATAATATAACTAGCCTATCTATACTATAATATAACCCTAAGGCGGTAGTTATAATTCTTCTTTACGTGGTAATATATATCCGAAGCCTTATTTAATAGGATAACTATAATTATTTATAGTTAAGCGTTAGATTTATCGCTAGCTTACTAGAAATATTTAATAATTAGATTAATATTATCGGCCTCCCCTATAATAATTATAGGCTTATACTTTATAATAATACTATTATAACTATAGTAAAGATCTAGTAAGTTCCTCTTAAAGTTATTAATCTACTTACAAGTAGGAGGGGGTAAGTAGTCCCTAAATATAAGGATAATAATACCCTAGGATTTAAGAGGAGCGGTATTAGGTAAGAAGAAGACTTTACCTCTTAAATATTAACGGCTAGAGTATAAAGGCTTTACTATTATATTCTTTACTAATAGGATTTTAGGTAGCTCTAAGATATTAGTATTAATCTTTATTATATCCTTACTAATCCTTATATTATATCCTTTAAGTATAGGATCTTCTTTCTAGTAGAGAAGCTTTAAGCTAGTCTATATAATAGTATAATAAACGGGTAGCCTAGAGATAGTAAACTTAATTATATTAGTAGTCTAATATAATTATTAGTAGCTATTATTTAATAGATATAAAGTATTTTATACCTACTTCTTATTAAGCTTATAAGGGTATTTTAAAGTAGGAGTTATAATCGCTAATTTTATAAGATAGAGAATATCCCGCTTATAAGTCTCTAGAAGTAGTAATTACTACTTATTAATATAGATATTAAAATTTTCTAACTTAACTTAACCTAATTTTAGCCTAACTTTAATAAATAAGTCCTTTTATATTAACTTTTTATTAAAAGCGTATCTTATTATAAGGTTAAGACTATATTTTACCTTAATCTAGCTTAAATCTACCTAAGTTATCCTTAATAAAATAATAAATATTAATATATATTACTCTACCTTTAAATATTTAACCTTATAAATACCTAAGTCTTATAAATAGTAGTATTAAGCTCTATATATAAGTATAATATATAATACTATTAATATATAATATTAATTATTCTATATAACTAGGATATTAATAGTATCTTAGTACTTATAAATATAGGATTAGATTAAATATTAGGGTCTATAATTATTATAATAATAGTCTTTATAAGGGTTAATATAGTCTCTATTATCTTTAGGAATACTATTAGTATATCTAGTTATTCCTTATAAAGTAGCTTACCTAATTTAAGGTCTCTCTCCTATAAATAGGCTTCTTTTACCGCCTTTTATACCTTTAAAACTCTAAACTCTATACGTAGACTTTAGTTAAGATCCTTAAACTTATAAATATACTAGATTAGTAAATATTAGTATTTACTATAATATATTAAAGATATAAAGATATTCTTAAAGTAAAGAGGAAGCTAAGTAGGATTTTATACCTTTATTTATATTTAGGTAATTAAAGAACTTACTCTTTATATTAGAAGGATAGTTTCCGTAAATAAGGGTATTATTATAATACTCTTATTAGGGTAGCTTTACTAGATTATTCTAACTTATTAAACCTCTAGGTAATATTCTATAATTTATAATTAGAATTAATTAAGTATATAACCTTTCTTTATACGTATAAGTTTAAGGTCTTTATATATCTTCTAGATTACCTTATTTATATAGTTCTACTTAGCCTTATAAGTAATAGTATATAAGAATAGGAGATTACTACTTAATTATAGTATTCTCGCGGCGTTAATTATAAATTTAAAATCTATAATTATTAGTATCTTAGGATTTACCTCCTTAAATATCTTTAACTTCTAATATTAATTACTCTAATTCTTCTACTTTTATTCTTACTAGGCTCTACCTAATAGCTTCTACTATATTATATTCCTATTTAAGGCCGCCTAGTATTTCTTAGGGAATTTACTCTATACTTATTATTAGTATAACTTAAGTTTTATAAGTAGCTCTCTATTCTAATAACTCTGCTTATACCTCTAAATAAGGAAGCTAGGTAGAAGATTAGTAAAGGTCTTAATTAAATTATAAGTAGTTAATATAATAATTATATCTCCTAGGCTTTTTATTAATTTATTAATAGTTTTACTTAAGGCCGTAAGCCTAGCTTTTAAGAATAGACTACTAAAAATATCTATTAGTCTTATAATATTAGCGGGATTAGTATTAATAATTATACTACTTAAAGTAGTAAATTAAAAGTAATATCCTAGTCTATTTATTTCTATATCTAGTAGTATCCTTTATAATACTTCCTAGTATTCTTTATAATATAACTTTTATTTATAATAGCTAAGTTATAATAGAGGTAGCTAACTATCTCCTTATTTATTAACTTTTCCTTCTTCTAGTATATCTACCTATATATCTTAGTAAAGGTATTCTATATTTTCTTAAATCTTATTTATATTTATTATACAATTAGATTCTAGATTAAGGTACTTTAAGTAGTTAGGAAGCCTTATTATTTTATATAAATAACCTTACCCTTCTTTAGAAATTATACTTTAGGGTATCTTCTATCTCTAAGTATATTTATATCTAGTAAGGTATTTATAAGTAAAATAAGCTTTATATCTATTATTCCCTTATATTTATTAATAAGCTAAATATATAGATTATTAAAACCTAATAGATCTTTAAGTTCTACTAGTTATAAAGAGATATTATTACTTAGTATAAAGAATATTAATAATATATATATTATATAAGTATTAAAATCTTTATAACTTTAATTAGTAGGGATATAATAAAATTAACTTTTTATAGGATATTAATTCCTAGGGCCGCGCTATCTTTATAATAATAATAATATTTAAGTTTCTTATACTATTCTTAAAGTATCTTTTATAGTTAATACTATAATTAATAATAAAGAATTATAGATCTAATAGCTTCCTACGCCTTAATATAGTATTAATTAGTTAAAGTACTTATATATTAGGATTATAAATCCTACCTTCCTTAATCCCGTTTTATATTCTAAGAGTACTTAGTAAGCTAATATTAAAGGGTAGTATAATAAGAATATATAAGTACTATTAATAGTATAGAGGTATTATATTTAAGGTAGTAATAGAATATTTATATTAATACTCTTCTAGAATTCTAGGAGCTTAAGGAATTAGGCTACGCGTATTTAAATTTTATCTTACTTATACTTATATAACTAGTTATCCCTAGAATACTAGAATCTAAAAAGGTTAGTTAGGAAGATTTCGTGTAAGATAAGTCTAATATATAGAGTATTAATATCTATATTATTAGTATTAGAATATCTATTACTCTCCTTAAGTTTATCTAGTTCTACTTAAGCTTAGGGTTCTATTATTTTAAATAGTAGGATTAAGTAGGAGTAAATAGGGTAGAGGAAGAAGATAGTAATATTTTTAGCCTAATATTATTAACCTAATATACGCGCCTAACTTCTACTTTATTTATATTAATATTATATAATATCTTCTATCCCCTCTCTCCTCCTACTCTTATTATAGACTTTTCTTAACCTTTTTACTATATAATAACTACTAGGTTATACTATTATTAGAGTAATACTTATATACTTAGAAGGAGTAATATAAGTACTTAATAGGATCTAATTATTAATATTAGTATAAAGATAAAGGAAAGACTTAGAGCTTAAGGGAGAATAAAGGTAACTTATATAGCTTTAAACTTAGAGGATTTACCTCTAGGTAAAATATAAAGTAATTATAGTAGCTAAATATTAGAAGATCCCTAATTAATATAGGTACTAGATTAGTAAGAGGTAATATTAAGGGAGGTTTAAAAGGTTTAGAAGAGGCTTGTTATTTAATATTTACTACTTATAAGTTAGTATATCTTATTAAGGGCAAGAAACTTAGCTAACTAATATTATCTTATATTATAACTAAGATCTTTATATTTCTTAGTCTTTACTTTATATACTAGTAGATAGTAGTTTATAAATATTTATTATTTATAATACCTAGAGTATTATTATTAATATTATATATTAGAGTAAGTTTAGATATATTATTAATTAAATATCTTACTTTAAGTCTAGATTAAAGTTTCTTCTAATAGATATTAATAAGTAGTAATACTTTATCTCTACCCTACTTTATAATTATACTAGCTATTATTTTATAAGGGGTTATAATTATACTTATATAGAATAGTTAATAATTAAATTTAAAGTCTTTTAATACCTATTTAAAAGGAGGATAATATATAAAAGGGTTTAAAGTAGGTTTTTATTTAATATATTTAATATTACTACTTCTACCTTTAACTAGCTCTTAAGTATCTCTTCTTTTAAAATAGTTAAAGGACTAGTATTTAGCTTTATAAGTATACTTATATAGGTAGGTATATAATAGTATAGCTTAATAATACCTTACTTATAGCCTTTAATAGAGAGCTTCTCCTTAAACTCTAACGCGAGGGTTAGATTATATTCCTTTTATAATCTATTAAGCTTTAATCTAGTAGATAATAAACCTAAGAGCCTACTAATAAAAATACTATATATCTTAATAAGCTTTATAATTATATTAAAGAGGTTATTAATTATCTACTTATAATTAAGTAGGTATATACCTAAGATATACTTCTTTAATTATATATTTATTAATAACCCTTATATATACCTATAATTATATTTTAGCTTAAGTAGGCTTATATCTATAATAGAGAATAAGGTAAAAATTAGTAAAAATTAGTAATAAAGGTAATAGCTTAAGATACCTTTTATAAGTATCTTAGTAGTAATAGGTAATATTTAAGAGAAGTAGTAACTCTAGTTAGGTAGTAAGTCTATATTATAATAAGATTTTAATAAGGAGGAACTATAACCTTAGGGACGGCGTAGAACCTAGGTGAAATTAGGTAATATTAGGTTAATTAATATTAAGAGCTTATTAATACTTATATTAAAATACTTTAAAGAAAGATATAAGGTAGTTATAAAGGGATTAATAATAAATTTAAATAACGCGTTAAGAGATAATACGCGCTAGCTTATCTATACTTAATATAAGCTTTTAAGTAGAATTTAGGCTAAATTTAACCCTACTTAAATAAGCTAATATAGTAATTATAGATCTAACTAGATTTATTAAAGTATATCTAATATATTTTAACTACCTACGCTTTAAACCTTTTATCCTTATTACTATTATTACTACCCTTACTACCCCTCTTACCGCCCCCCTTACTACTACTCTCGCTGTCCTTAGCTTTAGCCTCCTCTACGGTTTTAAAGGTATCCTTTAAAAACTTAGACTTCTTTACCTACTTCTCCTTAACTACCCGCTTAATAAGTATATTTAAATAGAGAATATAATAATATATATCCTCCTTCTACCCTAGGTAATAAGCCCGCTTTAACACCTAGGTATATAGGCTTAGATTATATATAAGCTTTATAATAATTATAATAGAAGCTTTATAAAGTATTAGCTTAATTCCTATTATCTTTATTAACCCTATTAATATATTTAATTAATCTTTATATTTTAGCTTACTTATATTAGGGTTTACTTCCTATTAAAAGGCCTCCTTTACTATATTTTACTTCTTTAAAGGTTTAAAATATATATATAAACTTTTATAAAGATCTTTATACTTATAAATATACTAGATTAATAAAGTTAATATTTATTATAATATATTAAAGATATAAATATATTTTTATAATATAAAAAGATCTAAGATATAATATATTAATAGTAATAGGTCTTAAGTAAAAGAAGAACTTACTCTTTCTATTATAAGGGTAGTCTTTAAAAAGGAGGAAAGAATTAGGATATACGCGCGTTAATACTTTTATAAAATTTAATTAATATCCTAAATTTTAGGGTAATCCGCTATTATTTTAATATAATACGTATAAAGTATATAACTATCTATTATATACCTAGTATTATTATCCTAATATATCTTCTAGATTATATTATTTAAGAACTTCTACTTAGCCTTATAAGTAATTATATATAAGAATAGGAGATTACTAGCTAATTATAATATCCTTGCGGTAGTAAATATAAATCTAGTATCTATTATTATTAGTATCTTAGGGTTTACCTCTTTAAATATCCTTAACTTCTAATACTATTCCTTCTAATTTATCTACTTTTATTCTAGCTAGGCTTTACTTAATTACTTCTATTATATTATTACCCTATTAAAGGCTACCTAGTACTTATTAAGGAATCTACTCCTTACTTAACTCTTATAAAGCGGCTTAAGCTTTATAAGCGGCTATTTATTCTATTAACTCCCCTTATACCTCCTAATAAAGAAGTCTAGGAGAAGAGTAATAAATATCTCAATTAACTTATAAGCGGATTTTATAATATTTATATCCCTTAGGTTTTCTATTAATCTATTAATATTCTTACCTAAGCTTATAAGCCTACTATTAGAGAGCGCGTAATACTTATAATTAGGGTAGTCCTACTTAGTACTACTAATAATATTTATAGGCCCTATAATATCTATTAAATTAAAATTAATTATTATACTACTTAAGGTAGTAGATTAGAAGTAGTATTTTAATTAATCTAATTTTATTTCTTATAAGATCTTTTAAGGCCCTTAGCTAGTATTCTTTATAATATAGCTCTTGTTAATAATTACTAAGCTATAGTAGAGACGTTAAACTATCTTCTTATCTATTACCTTTTACTTATTCTTCTAGTAGGTCTAATAATATATATTAATAAGGCTACTTTTAAATCTTATAATCTATATTTATTATATAGTAAGAATCTAGAATAGAGTACTTTAAGTAGTTAGGAAGCCTTATTACTTTAGGTAAGTAACCTTACCCTTCTTTAGTAACTATATATTAGGGTTATTATTATCCCTAATAGTCCTAATCTTTTATATAATATCCCTAATTAAAGTAAGATATTAGTTTATAATACCTAAATACTTACTAATAAGTTAGATACCTAGTATTTTAAAATTAATAAGGGTACTAAGCTTTATAAGTTATATTAAGATATTACTACTTAATATAAAGAATATTATTAGTCCGTATATAAGATAAATATTAAAATATTCTAACTCTAGTTAATAAGGATATTAATAAAACTAATTATTTATAAGATATTTAAATCCTAGGGCCGCGCCCTCTTTATAATATTAATAAGTTTTAGGTTTATTACGCTATTCCTAATAGATTTTCTCCTACTATTATTATAACTAATAATAAAATATAGCTAATATAATAGCTTCCTATATCTTAATATAAAGAGATTAGTTAAAGAGTATTTAAGTTAGAATTAATAACTTTATCTTACCTAGTCCTATTTTATCTCTAATAAAGGTACTAAAATAGCCTAGCGCCCTAGTATTAAGAAGTATTATAATAAATATATAAAGCTACTATTAGTAGTATAAAGGTTTAAGTATTCTAGGGAGTATTATAATAGTTTTACTTATACTTAAATTAAAATTAGGGATCTTTAGGAATCTAGCTACGCGTAGTTATATATTATTTTAAAGATACTTATATAACTAGTTATCCCTAGACTACTAGAATCTAAGAAGGTTAGTTATAATAATTTTATAGAAGAGGAGCCTAACTTACTAATCCTTAAGATTTATATTATCTCCTACCGGAGGCTTATTTATAACCTCCGGTATAAGGGGATCCCTCGCTATATTATAGGCTAGACGGAAAGTTTCCTAGCGGAAAGGTCCTCGTCTATTATAATTAGGGGGATAATAAGTAGGATAGAGCCGGTAGAGATAGGGATTCCCTAGGGGTCGCTAATCTCCTCTATCCTCTTCCTATTCTTTAACGCGCTACTTATTAAGGAGTATACGGCGGCTAAATTATAGTTATAAGTTAGAGGGTTTATAGATAATATCTACCTACTAGTATATAGGAAAACTACGGAAGGTAACTATAAGACCTTAGAACTAGTACACGAGATCTACCTTAAATAGGCTTTAATATACGGGGCGAGTTTTACCCCCTAGAAATATAAATTAGTCTACCTTACCCGTTACCCCCGTCGCTTTAATATAAGTGCGGTTATTAACCTAAGGCATGCGATAATAAAGTTATAAACGGAGATCTAAGTCCTAGGACTATATATCGACGGTAAATTATAGTAGGGCCCGTACCTAAAGAGGGTATAAGTGAAACTCGCTACCTAGAGCCTCGCCCTATTTATAACGACGGTATTAACCTAGGGAGCTACCCTTAATAAGGTAAGGAAAGTATATAACGTAATAGTACGGCTAGTTATAACCTACGCGTCCGCCTTATAATATATATTATAAAGACTAAGGGATATAAAGAAGACGCACGTAAGGAAGCTTAAAGTTATCTAAAATAACTACTTAAGACGCGTACTAGGGGTATATAAGGCTACTTTAACGCGAGTACTAGAGGTAGAGTTAGGGATAGCCCTTATATAACTAATACTAGATTACTTAGTTCTCCGCCGGTATACGTTAAAGGGGATCTACCTAGTAATAGTAATAGGGAATATACGTATCTAAAGGAAGCTAAACGCTAAAAGGGGGAGGAGGAGAGAGGTAGTAAAATCCCCCGTAGAAGAGAAGGACGAGTAGGCTCTACGCTCCCTACGCCTAGACGACGGGGGCGCGATTATAACTAGGGAGGTAGCCCGCCCCCTTTAAAGGATTAAGAAGATAATATACTATTAGTAGAGGTCCTCCTAGGATACTATATAGGATGAATACTAGTCGGGACTAGGAGCTAGGGATCGCCCCCCCGCCTAGCTTAGGGGCTTATAAACCGGTAGGAGGACCCTTTATAAAGGCCTTTAAAAGGCTAAGAGCTCCGTCTTTACGTAGATAAAGACGGGAAAGATCGGGCTAGCCGCCTTCTTATACTAGTATAGAGTCCCTAGCTATATATCTATAAGCTACGGGTACGGCTAGCGTAGGTAGGATACGAAGTATATCCTTATCTATTACCCTAGGCTCTAAGACCGCCGCTAGGAGTTAAAGGATACCTTAGGCGCGGTAGACGCCTATAAGATACTTATAAAGGCGGGGGGGTTAAAACGAGTAGCGAGATAGATAATCTAGACTAGGCTACTAGGCTAGTTCTTACTCGCAGCGAAGTAGTTATACTAGAGCCGACCTTAGACGTAAATCTTTACTACCGGAGCGAATTTCGCTTTTATAGTATATAAGCCGGCCCTAGGGAGCTAGACTAATATAGTAGTAAATACGACCGCCTATTATTATAGAGGACTAAATATAGTATAAAGAGAAAACGGAATAGAAGTTATAAAGAAGGTAGGAAAGGTAAGGGTTTTTACCCGCGCTTATACTTAATATAAGTATATAGTTTCCCTTATAAGTCGGCTACTATCGTAGCGACTATAAAATACCCGTAGGCCCCCGTAATTATCTTTTATTAGTTTAGATAGACGCGTGTATAATTTATAAATAAATAAATAAATAAATAAATAAAGATTTATATTAGATTAAATAAACTCTCTATTACCCTCCTCCTTAATATTTAGCTTTAATATAATATATAGATTAAGATTAAGTAAAGACTTCTTACTTAATAATAATAATAGTAGTATACTTAACTTAATAGCTACGTTTAACTTCTACTTTTATTTATATTAATATTATATAAGGTCTTTATCCTTACTCTCCTCCTACCTTACTTATACTACTATATTAACCTTTTTACTTAATAACGGCTACTACGCTTAATTATAATTAGATAGTAATAATAGATAATATAAGTACTTAGATAGACTTAATTAATAGTATAAGTATTAAGATAAATTAAAGGTTAAGAGCCTAAGAGAAAAAGAAAGTAACTTACCTAGATATAACCTTTATAAATAAGTCTATAAATAAAGTAGGATACTACTATAATATATACTTCCTCTATATTTTATAAGAATATTAGTAGATACTATACTTAAAAGAAATATATATAAGGCTAGCTAAAATAACTAGGATAGGGGTACTTTAATACTTACTACTTATAAGTTAATATATATTATTAAGGGTATAAGACTTAGCTAACTAATATTATCTTATATTATAACTAAGATCTTTATAAATCTCCGCCCTCGCGTTAAATACTAATAAGTAGTAGTCTATAAATCCTTATTATCTATTATACCTATAAGCTAATTATTAGTATTATAGAATAAAGTAAATTAGGATATACTATTAATTATATATCTTAACTCTAGTCTCTCCTAGAGTTTCTTATACTAGAGATTAGTAAGTATTAATACTCTATCTCTACCCTACTCTAAGATAGTCTCTACTCTTACCTTATATAAAGTTATAAGTATAGTTATTTAAAATAATATATAATTATACTTAAAGTCTTTAAGCTCCTAAGTAGAGGGAGATTTTAAGTAAAGATTAGTAGCGGATTCCTATTTAAGACTTAAGGGAGTATTTTATTCCTCCCTTCTAATTTACTCTTCTTTAAAAATACTTAAAGGAATAGTATCTAACTTTATAAGTATAAATATATATATTAATATACCGTAATATAGTTCTAGGATAAATATTAAATATCCTTTAATCTTAAGCTTCTCTTTAAATTATAAAATAAGGGCTAGGTTATACGCCTTTTATAACCTATTAAGGTCTAACCTAGTAGAAGATAACCTTAAGAACCTACTTATAAAGATACTATTTATCTTAATAAGCTTAGTAGCTATAATAAAGAAGTCGCTAACTATTACCTTATAAGTAATTAGGTATATACTTATAATATACTTCTTAGATTATATATTCTTTAATAGCCCTTCTTTATAATTAAAGTTACCTTATAACTTAAGAGTACTTATAACTAGGGTAGATATTAAGGTAAATGCTAATATATATATAAGAGTAAATATAATATTATAAAAACGCCTATCTAACTAATATTATATAAAATTCTAAAGGTATAATAATAGAGGAATAGGGAGAGAGAGAGGGAGGGCAAGGTAATTTATAAATAAAAGGTAAACTAAGATAGGATATTACTTTATAAATAATATAGACCTTAATAAGATTAGCTTAAACTAGGTAATAGGATAGGAATATTTTATTTTTATATAAGTTTACCTAATTTATACTAAGTTAAAGGAGTTATATTACTATAAAATCCTTTCTTATATTAAATTAGTTATAAAAGATATTATTCTAATATTTTTAATATTAAATCTACTTTATATTAGAGTACTATCCCTTTTTAAATTACTCCTTTTACTAGTATTAAGTATAATTACCCTTATATTATATTAAGCTACTTTAGCTAAAATACTAGCTTTATTACTTAATTTAACTACTACCTCTTATAAAGCTTATACTACTTATTCTAGATTAGCTATCTAGTTACCTAACTCCTTAATCTAATTATATTTATTAGATAAAGGATATAATAAAGGATATAAGGAAGAGGTTAGGCTTAAAGTAAGGGAAGAGGGTTAAATTAAGCCTTATAAGTTTAAAGGTTACTACGCGTCTTTAAAGGCTAGTCCCCCTATTTCCCTAAAAGGTACTAATAATACTAATACTAATAACTCTATATTACTATTTAGTACTTATAGGAAATTAGCGTTATCTATTATAAGGTATATATAAGTACCTTAGGGCGTAATAATTTAGTAGATATAGTTAGAAATATCTAGTTATTAGGATAAGAAGGATCTAGTCTTAGTAAATTAAAACTAGGTAAAATCTAGCCTAAATTTAGCTTAAATTTAGGCTAAGACTTATTATATAAGTAGCTTTACGCCTTAATATTTATATAATAATAACCCTAGGGCTAATATAATAAAGGATATAATATTAACGCGTATTATAAGTTATATAATATATCTAAGGTATAACTTAGCTTCCTTAATATAAAAGAGAATTATAATAAATTACTCCTATCTTATATATAATTTTATCGCTAAAATATCTAGATTATTAATAAGGTATCTTAACTAGTATCTTATAACCTAAGGCGTAAAGCGTAGGAGAGACCCTAGGCCTAAGGCCTACCTAGATAAAGATAAGATTAATTAACTTTATAAATAAATTATAATAGATCTAGAGATTAATAAGACTAGGGATACTATTATATATTTAGATATATTAGAGTTTTTAGAGGTAAATAAAGATAGTAGGGCTATATTAAAGTATATAAATATAAGTAGTAATATTAGTAGTAATATTATACTTATAAATAACTTAGTACTAATTTTTCCTAGCCTTAATTTCCTAGCGCTAAAACTATCTTTCTAAATTATATTTATATTTAATTTATATCTTTATCCCTTATAATTTAAGAATTTATAGAGGTTACAAGAGCTAGAACGCCTATTAAGGATATCCCTAAAATAGATAGTAAGGCGTATTATAACTATTATAATAAGATACTCTCCTCCTTATATAATCCCTACTAGCCCTTTTAAGATAAGATAGATTATACCTTTATAAGGTAGTTAACTAAGGCTAAGGTTATTAAAGGAGGCGTTAATACTTTCTACTAAAATATATAATTAAAATTAATATAGGAGTAACTTAGTTTTTATAATACTATTAAGTAGTAGGTATAAATATATTATATTCCCTAGGGTATTTATAAAGATTAGTAGGTTAAAGACTACTTTATAGTCCTAAGTCTTATAAGTAGTCTTATAATTATAGAATATACTATCTACTACTAAGATATATTAAGTATTATTTACTTTCTCCTTAAATATAAACCTTTCTTAAGTAACTAAACTTATACCCTAATTTAGCTTAGAATACCTAATAATACTTAGGTTTATAATAAGATATATATAGGGGACTAGTAGTAGGAAATATAGGATAAGCTACTAGAAGGTATTATAATTATCCTAAATCTTATTACTATTAATAAAATCTAAATAATATAATATTATAAAGACTAGAGCTTATAACTAGTATATATAATAATTAGAAATCTTAATAGATTAACTAGATAGAGTTAAATAAGATTAAGCTTAATTCTTATTAGCTTAATACTAATTATAAAGATTAGAAAGGAGTATTAAAAATACTTATAAGCGGAGGTTTATTATTTATTAATAGAGTAAATTTTTAAATATATATTTAATCTACTTATAATACTTATACTATCTACGCTAATATAAGTTAGATTAGGCTAAATAGGGGTAATTTATAACTAACTAGAGTAGTATTTAAGAGTCTTACGGAGATAGGTATAAATATTCGCTACGCGGATAGCTTTATAAGACGCTACTACCTAATTATTAGTAGTATAATAATAGATTATATAGAGTAAGTCCTAACTATAAGTATTAAGAAAAATTAATATTATAATATTTATAGAGTACCTCCTAATAATTAAGGTAATCTTATAAAAGAATAGAAATACTAGAGCTATAAATATATATAGGCTAAACTTTACAGGTAACTATCTAATTTAAAGCGAGTAGGAAAGACTATAATAATATATCTAATAGTAAATTAGGTCTAGAAGTATAAATACTATAATATTTATATACTAATAGACGTTAATATCTTATATTAATTATTTAAAGAGGTAGTTATAAGACTAATTAACTAGTATATAGCCCTAATAGAGGATATCCTTAGGATAAGTAGGAAAGCTACGAGGAAAAGGAGTATAAAGGATAAGAAAAAGGTAGTAGAGTTTATAGTATTAATTTAGCTTAATAAACGGTTTTATCAAGTCCCTAGGTTTACTAGCTTAAAACGCTTTAAATATTTTAATAAGGTTAAATAGTAGAGTAGTAATAAGTAGAAGGTAATAGTATATTAACTAGTTCTAATAATAGTACCTCTACTAGCTAGGAAGTAAGACTCTACGATCTATTATAATTAAGCGATTATAGATTTTATTATACTAGTAATATATAAAAGCTATAATAAGAATACTTTAACTTATATATAATATATATTATACCGGATTAACCGCTTAAAGATAGTTTTTATAAAGTATTAACCCTAAAATATAACTCTAAATAATAATAATAGTAATAAAATCTAACTTAATATCACTAAATTATATATTATAATATATTACGCCGTATTTATTTACTTATATAATAGTATATAGAGTTTTAATACAGCTTATAATAAAGCTATATATAAAGTTCTACTTAAATCCTTCTTTCTTATAATAAATAAGATAGAAGGCTAGGAGCGCTAAATCTTAAGTTATAATATATACTATTAAAACCTTATTATAATAAATAATATAATACTTTATAATAAGATAAAGTCTACTTTAAGCGCGAGTTAATAAATAAGTAATAGATATTCTACTACTACTTAAGACTTAATATATATAATAATAATAATTCCTAAAGGTAATATAATAATATTATATAATCTAAAATATAGTTATAAGTAATAGTAGAAGGTCTTATAAATACTAGCTAATCTAGAATTTAAGTATAACGGCCTTATAAATATATTAATAATTTTCCTTTAAGAAAACTAAAATAGACTTAAGGGGTAGTTATATAATAGTAATAAACTTAATAGATAAAAGAAGGATTTAATATAAGTAAATTACTATTTTATTAGAATTTATTAGACTTTAACCTACTAGAAGCGTAATAGTAAGGACTCTTTAAATATAAATTACCTTTAATAGGAAAAGGTCTAATATACTTTATACTAGCGTAGAAGGAAAGGGTAGTAGCGCGACTATGTCTAGGTATAAGAGACTAATCCTAATACTAGATACGAGGTTATAAGATCTATAAAAGGAAGTAGTAGATATATAAGGTAATTATAACTTATTATTTCTATCCTTAACTATAAAAGACTTAAGAAGGATAGAAGATTATAGATATATATAGGGGCGTTTATTAAGGTAATACGCTAAATTAATAGTAGAGTAATAAATAAGGTATATAGAATACTTAAAGTAGGGATATAACTATTAAGTAGGTCTTAAAACCTAAGGCTTCTAGGTACTTAGCATTTTTATAATTTATCTTATATACTCTATAGTATATATGTAGTACTAGCGAATAAGGAATATATAAGATTCTATATAAATAATTATATTAACTAGGATTAATTTAATACTATCTATAACCTAGATTTTCTATTAAATAGTACTAGGGTTATAGATAAATAGGCTAAGGAATATAAACGTAGATAATAGCTAGATAAATAAGGAAATATTTAATATAAATAAGGCGTAGAGGAAGAATTAGCCTAATATTAGGCTAAAGCTAGGCTAAAATATATTTATTAGACGGGTAGTAAAATTTAAAATATTAACTTTTATAAATTAAATATTAATATTAATAGTATAATTAATAGCTATTTACGTACTATAATTATTATATATATATTATATAATCTTTAAATAAGATAGATCTATTTTACTTAAAGTAGTTATATTATATATATCTTAGGGTACTTATAATACCTAGAGATATATTATTAGTTATACTCCCTATATAAGGAATATAAGTAAGGTAGATAGATATATATAAGTAGTATATAAGTAGTAAATTAATATATTATATAAATCTATTATATATACTATCGCGTTCTATATACTATTCTCTCTAGGTCTAAGATCTTACTCTACGTAGTCTCTTATAGTAGTTATATAACTAATAGTATTATAAGTATAACCTTTCCTAAGCGTAGAAAGGATAAGTAAAAGAATAAGATATAATTTATATAAAGAAAGTCCTAGTAGTATAATAGTTAACTATATAAGTTAATTCCTATTTCTTATCTTATCTTAACTATTATAATAATAATAACTAGCTACGCCTACTACTTATAAGCTACTATATAGCGGCCTTATACTAATATAAGCTACTATTCTAACTCTGTATATTAATACCCTTAAGAATACTTTAACTAGATTAGTAGGATACCTACTAACTAAGTTTAACTCCTATAAGTATCCTTTAAGTTTTACTTTTTAATATTTAATAAGTTAGATTTCTAACTATTACTACTACTTACCCGTTACTATTACTATTACCTACCCGTTACTATCTCTATTACTTACTAGTTACTATCTCTATTACCTACCTAGTATTACTATCTCTATTACTTACTAGTTACTATCTCTATTACTTACCTATTACTATCTCTATTACTTATCTATTACTATCTCTATTACTTACCTATTATTATCTCTATTACTTACTAGTTACTATCTCTATTACTTACCTAGCTAATTAGTATTACTATTATATATATATAGTAGAATTTTAAATATATATCTTAAAATAGTAACGTAGTTAATAATTATAGGGGTAGATAGCTTAATAGTATATTCTACTATTCTAGACTTCCTAATCTAGACTAACTTTTATAGGTAGTTAGTTTAAGCCGGCGATATCTAATATTTATAATATAAGGGCCTACTAAACGCGTAGCTTTAATAGAATAGAGCCTAATAGGGAGGCCGTACCTACTACTTACTAGACTAACCTTATAACTAAATATTAGAGAGACCCCGCTTATTTATCTTACTAGCTACCTCTTTTTAGTAGTAGAAATTTATAGCCTACTTAATAAACTTAGGTACTAAGAACTAACTATTAATAGCGAGGTATTATAACGAGGAACCTCTACTACTTATAAAATTAAAGATACTTATTATTTAAGAAATACCTTTTAATCCTCCTTATAAACCCTCGAGACTATATATATTATAATAGGTATAAACTATTATTAGTTTAAACTTATAATCTAAGTATACCTTAGACGTAACTAAGTAGGAGAAAGAAATATTAGTTAACCCTAATAATAGTAATAGTAAATATACTAGGAATACTTATAATACTATATATAATAGGCGATATAAATATATTAATAATATTTATTACCTTATAATTATATATCGCGTAGTTATATATAAAGATATTAGATTTTTAGAATAATATATCTAGAATATTATTATATCCGCCTATCTAAATCTATTTAGCCTAACTTTAACCTAATTCTAGCTAAGTTAGGCCGTAATATTATTCTATTATAGCTTAAGGTAATAGGAAGTTACTCTATATATTTATAGCTAGCTAGGGGCGGGTTACGCAGGATACGCAACTTAAAACTAGCGGGCTGACTTCCCGAATTACTAATATAATTAAGGTTATAAGAAAGCCTACTACTATAGTTTATATAAACTATTTAGTAGCGGTATTAATAGTAAGGTAAATAAGCTTAAATATAGTCTTAACTAAAAAAAACTTAATCTTTACCTTATTAAAGTATTAGAATATCTTTAATAGTTTTAATTAGATATTTATTATAAACTAGGTAAAGTAAATATAGTACTTAATACCTTATTAAGACTAGTAAGCTATAAATATTACCTATAATAAGATATAAAAGGTGAAGGAGAATTAGATACCTTATCTATAAAATACTTCTCTATTAGCTTAGTAGAAATAAGCGAACCCTTTTATAATTAACTTATTACTAGCTATTATAAGCCTTAATAGGTAAGGATTATTAAAATAGTTAAGTAAAATAAGGACCTTAAAGATAACGCCGCTTCCGTAGTATATAAGCTTATTAGTTAGGTTTTATATTTTAAAGATAATAAACGGTGGCTATATCTATATATTCCCTCTATTATAGAAGTAGAAGTATTTAAGCTTATATATAATGAATTAAGATATCTAGACTACGCCTATATATATAAAAGGCTTACTAAAGGCCTATATATTTATAACCTATCTAAGAAGCTTTATAAGTTTATTAGGTATTACCTATAATACTAACTTAACTAAATACTATAGTATAAGCTATATAGATTATTATAGCCTATTCTAACACCTACTTAGCTATTCTATATAATTACTATTAACTTTATCCTAGTACTTCCCTTAATTATAAAAGGCTTTAACTATATCTTAATAGTTATATATAAATTCTCTAAAGTAATTACCCTTATTCTAGGTAAGATAACCTAGATAGCTAAGGATTAGGTAGTAAGGTTATTTAATAAATTAGCTAATATTAACTAGGATTTACTACGAGCTATAATCTTAGATTATAATTATAAATTTATAGTATAGTTATAATAAAATATCTTCTATTATATAAAAGTAGATTTATTTTACTTAGCTATCTAGTACCCTTAAAATAATAGTTAGTTAGAATAATTAAACTAAACTACTAAGATAGCCCTTTAGTACTATATTAAAACTATTAAATATAATTCTTTATAGCCTTTTATTCTACTAAGGATAATAGCTACGCTTAATAATTCTATTAAATATACTTCTATAAATAAAATACCTACTAAGGTTCTTTATAGATTTTAAATAAGGGAGGTATTAGATCTATTAAAGCCTAATATAGATAGGTAAGTAAATATAATAACTACCTTATTAATAAAGCCCTTATTACCTACTATAAAAGTAACCCGTCCTACTATAAGAATACCCTAGGTACTAGTCGCTATAATAGAATATTAACTATCTTATATTAATATAAAAGACGCTATTACCTTTACCTTACTTAGGATAAAAGACTACTATAATTCAAAGTATATAGTAAAGTTTTTTAATACTAGTAACCTTATAAACCTACGCTTATATAAGGGTTATAGGGTTCCTAGTATTATATCTAAAAAACTAGGTCTATAGTTTATTAGTCTATTTAAGGTCCTTAAATATATTAGATATCTTACTTATTAGCTAGAGCTACTAGATATTATATATATCTATAATATAATATTAATAGTATATCTTAAACTAGCTATTAATCTAGTAGAAGACCCTTATTATTACTACTACCTTCCTACCCCCCCTATTATTATTAATAGAGATGTTAAGTATAAAATTAAACGGCTTTTATAAAAGCGCCGTATTTATTAGGGTTATAATTAGTCTACCTAGTATCTAGCTAGATAGCTAGGATATAGACCTAAAGATAACTAATAGATACTAGACTATTACCTTTTAAATACACCGGACCTTATTAAGGTATATAATAAGGAGAATAGGCCTTAGGTAGGAGCTAGGAAATAATCTAATAATAATAAAGGTATATAAGTAAAATTTCATGCCTTATAATAAAATTTCTTACCTTATAAGGGTTTATATCTAACTTTACTATAAGCGCTTCTAATATATCTTCTACTACCTAATATATATACTATTAGGATAATAGCTTTATTTATTATAAGTATCTACTATAGGTATTTACTATTATCGCTAGTATTATTTACCTAGCGCGCCTTCCTTATAGAAGGCTTCTATACTCTATATACTTAGGTAGGTTTCCTACTATATAGAGAATGCATCTTCTTTTTATATTATAAATTAGTTATAATAACTAAGATTCTTTAAAGTATATAAACTACTTACTATTATTATTAAGGAGCCTTAAAGTAATATATATAGCCTAGAAGGTTAAATATAAAATACTATTAACTATATAAATTACTTTAAAACTAGAAGGCCTATAAATAATAGTAAGTAGGACTTATAAGTAGAACCTCTCCCCTTATATAACTCTATAATTATATATATAACTAATTATACGTCCCTATTATTAAGGTATCTACTACCGCTCCCCTTTCTTATTATAGTAGATATAGTACTTAGGAAAATTATATTATAATAGATAATAGCTATTAGAATTTTTACTATTATATTATAAGAAGTATATAAGTATTATTTTAGCCCTCTTAAGTATTTATAAAAAGTTAGTCTTATTATTATAAAACTATACCTATTATTAACTAGGGAGGTATAAAGTAAGTTATATAATAGGAGGATCCTTATTATAATTATAAAATTTAAAAAGGTTTTATATAGCCTAGTATAGACTAATATAGTAACTATTTAGGTAGCGTATAATTTTATCTTAGTTATCTACTAACTTAAGAGTTATATAGTTAGCGCCCTTATAAATATACTTATATATATACTTAATAGTACTAATAGAGGTGTAAACCTTAATATTAATATATATTATATACTTATAAGTTAGCTAGGAATTATACGGGACTACCTAGTAATTATTTATCTTAATATCCTATTTATATACCTATTTTATCTATATATATCTATCCTTATAATAGTAGTACGTAGGATAGCTATCTTTTATAATTAATATTTTAGGCTAGAACTTCCTTAGAAAATACCTTAAATAGATCTACCTAGATCTACGCAGTTTCTTAATTATATATAATAACTTAGGATTCTAGTACTTATAAGGGCTATAAGTTATTTACTCCTAGATAATTTAATATAAGGAGCCGTTTAGATTAATAGTAGGATTAGGTAATTCTATATAGATTAAGTTATTAACGCGAAAATAATCTAGGAAGCTATTATCCTAATATAGAAAAAGGAGGATATAAATATATAAAAGACCTCTTTTCTAGTACTTAATAGTCTAGATAATCCTAAGATAATACCTAAACTAATCCTTAAGGTCTTATAATAATACCTTTTTCTTTATATAAAAGATATATATAATAATTTCCGCCTAATTATTAATAGTTTAATTATTAAAGATAGTAGCTTTAATTTTAGGCTAGTATAAATTTACTATTATTATTATAAAGAGTATTAGCTTCCTATAATAATATTAAATAATTAGGGAGTCCTTATAATTCTATACTATAACCTAATTACTACTATTAAAGCTAGATAGTAGAATAGTATAATATTTAAGAGTATCTATATAATTATTACTAGCTAGTATTATATCTTCTACCCCTTAGTATAATTTATTATAGATAGTTTCTTAATTCCTATAAAGGAAATTAAGTCTTTATTAATTAATTATAATAAAGTAATTAATAATATATTACTAAAATAGCTTTCTATTATAAAGGGTTATTAAGTACTAACTAGGATATTAAAAGAGGTAATAGTATAACTATATATACTTAGAGTAACAGATAATAGTATAATAATTATTATTATTATATAGCTATAGGGCCTAGTACTAGCCTAGATTTCTTTATAAGAAAATGAGAATATAATATAATAGAAAGTATATAGTATTAGTATAACTAATAGTATAGAAAAGTAGCTCTTTACTATCCTTATAATATTCTATAATAATAATATTATAAAAGCTATAATCCTTATACTTATCTAGAATAAAGGTAGTAACCTCTAAAGTAATTAATAGATTTATACGCCTCTTATTAGATCTAGCCTTTATAACTAATTAAAGGTAAGGGTTTAAAACTACTTATATAAGCCCTATTATAGCCCTTACTTACTTAATTTACTCTTATATAATAGCGTATATATTAATAAATAGGTTATTATAAGCCTATATTATTCTATTAAGTTCTTTAAGGAGGGATACTTAAAGATTTAAATAGTAGGATAATTAAGATATTATTATAAAGGCGGGATTATAGAAGTATAATTAAATAAAGGATAGAATTAAGTAAGTACTAAGTTATAATAGGCCTTATAAGTAGTAAAGTTCCCTATAAATTATAAAAGATTAAATACTAGTATAACCTTATAACTAGGTATCCTATTAATATTTATAAGATATAAAGGTAAGAGTATTATTATATCTATAAATATTCTTTAGAAAATATTTAAAATATAGTATACTTCCTTAAAGTAGCTCTTTTAGGAGTTATAAGGGCTTAGATAGAAGAGGAAGTACGCCGTTACCGCGTAAGTAGTATATTATAAATAGTATAAAGCCGGCCTTATACTCTTCCTTCTAATATAAAGTAGAATAGCTTAAGTACTATTCTATTATAAGCCTTAAAGTATATATTTCCGCCTTATAATTTAATATTAGGCCCTTTAAGCGCGTATAGTTAGGTAGAGGGCTAGTAAGAGGGTATTATAATTAAATCTAAGGGCTTTATAATAGGCTTTATAATAAGGGAGGAGGATTACGCCTTTAAGTATATAATAGAATAGGGGGTCTTAAGGTAAAAAGTAAATATTTAGTAGCTATATATTAGTATTTAGATTAGTAGGTTAGTTATAAGACTATATTTAAATTAAGTTCTTATAAAGTAGGTCTTTTCTACTAAGGGACCTAAGGAAGATTAGTATAAAAAGGGATAAAGTAATAAGGGTTAGTAAATACTTAATAATATAAGTAAAGCTTTAATATAAACTAATTAGAGGTAAGGAAGTTAATAATAGGCTTAGTATACGCGTACTTTATATAAGTCTATTATAATATCTATATATAAATATATAGATATATATAAATAAGATATAAATAAGTAAAAGATAGAATAGGAAGTATATAAAGGAGTAATAATATAAATAGGACGCGTATATAAGAAAAAAGAAAAGTTGAGTCACGTAAGGTAGATTACTTAGCGGTATATGATAGCTAACTAAACCTTAAGATGTCACAGTATTATTTAGATTTAGTACGATGAGATAATCATGAAGCGGCCACCAAACTGGGAGGCTGTGAAGCGTCGTGTATGGTTACATAAAGCTCCGCGCGCCTCCCTAAGCGGCGAAACAGGTAAGCCTCGAGCTATCGAATATACCAGATACTCCGGTGTGTCTCACCTAGTCTAGCGACAGCCGCCCTTTTCCCTTGCGTAACACATTTAGCTTCCATCTCGGTAGCTGCTCCATAAACTGTTCGCCAGTTCATGATATCGGGCCCGCTTTGGGTATGTATGGTGAGTACACAACGATCATCGTCTGGGTGTTCATCAACTTCACGCCTTTGGAAATCATGAGTAGGGGCAATGTCGGACGGCGAAGCTCACCAGAATAGAGACTGAAAGGCAAGGTGACCTCCTCCTCCGATCCGTTTGGTCCAAATATCTGGGTGTCGGTACCAAAGGGCATATTCTACATTTGTTGGAATGAGTCCCATCGTCACATCAAATCGTGTCGAAGCGCACAGGGTCGCCCCACGGTTATGACAAAATCTTCCATGTGCGAATGTTCTATGCCTGAGAGAAGGAATGAAGGGCAAAGATTCATACTGAATCACGTACCTTGCGCAGGTTACGGCATGACCGGAGGGGTGGCCCCGTTGGCGGAGGTGTGATACAGGTTGTTAGAAATGGTTGATTGTGTTGAACCACAAGATTAACGCCTTGAGAATCGCCTGTGAGACTGTGAGCTTCACACCATCTTCAGGGTCGGTCTAAACCTGGGAGGAGCGAGTGAGGTCTTCACCGATCTCCACCTTGACCTACCTAGACTCTGAATCGTACCTCCTTGGACTGGAACTGAGCGGACACAGTTGTTGAATAACGACCGCGCCGCTGAGGTCAGTTCCTTGGCCGATATTGTGTCAGAAAGGGGATTTGCGAGGAAGACTTCGAACGCGCAATTCGTATCCGCTGCATAATCTCATTCAACATGTCCAACACATATTGGCTGGCGAGACATTGATTGAAGCCAATGAAACTCGCTTTGACTCACTATCCAAGAATCTGGTCGGATTTGGTAGGTCCCAGATACCCGTGCCCCTTCCGCCAACGGTCAAAACCTCTCTTGGAAGATCCTTTAGGTAGGAGTCCATCATCTGGATAGCATTGACGCAACGTTCGGGGTTCAAACCGATACCTAGTCCTCTGCCGCATCGTGGACGAGGGATCCCAATCAGGCTCATCGAGAGATTCAGTCCATGAGCTACGGGCTTCGATGCTGATTGGGAAATATTGTGATCCGGCGTTGGTAGGGGCAATAATAATCCTATGGACGGGGATGTCGACATTTCTTGAGCTGAGGAAGCCAACGAGTCCGCTCGGTAGTGGAGCATGTGTGATGTAACAGATGGCGATATGCTAAAGACGCTAAGGCCAACAATGGGAGCGAGTGTCATCATGGTAAGCTTTCAGCTCAGGACAAAATCACACACGATATCTTAATCAGTGTCAACGTACTATCCAGAATCATAACGCTCGTTCGTCACTTCATACGGGACTATAGACCTATCGTCTCCATGAAACGCGAACCGTCTGAGACCGTTCTGTAAGCGACTTGCGACGCTCGCGCCACCACCATTAGGCGTGCACGACCAGGGACATGCCCTTCACAGTGACAAATTCGCTTCTAAATGACCAAGACCAGATACGTGAGGCATTTCCCTTCTATCGTCCTACTGGCAAGGACTTTGCATACGTTTCCAGTACGATTGCCTTCCAGCATCGTTCCATCCGAAAGGCGATCTGCATCGCATTTCGCTGGCAGCCAGATGGCTTAGGGATACGTGCAACCGCAAACGCTCTTATATACAAGTCCGTTTTCGGCACCTTTTCATCAGCGTCAACTCGGAATCTACATATAGAGATGGCTCACGGCCTATGGATGAGCAATGACAATGGAATGGCCCATGCTTTCGACAAGCAAATGCCCGAAAACACCTATTCTAATGATTTATTGTACCGTAACCTGTGAACCAACTCTCAACACAACCTCAACTCCTTCGCTATAGGTATGTATCACTACCGAAAATACCCGTCGACCACCGCGAGCTTCTCTCCAGAACAACGTTTAACAGAAACAGTGTCGGGGACATGCCACTCTTAGTCATTACTACCCCAAATGAAGAAGACCCTCCTCCACCGAAGATTCCCTGCGCAAATGCCGAGTCTCTCCGTGATCGCCTATCATGCAAATAGCAGGCTAGACCCGTGCCCCAACGTACTTGAATATAGCGCAAGTGTCCTTCGGTCGTGAGGGACTACGACTCCATACAGTGCTGACAGAGGCATTCAGGAGCCTCGCTGCAAATGGCTTTCTCCAATCAACGCGGTCAAATGTCACCGGGCTTGAGAACCGGGAATACTGAACGGAATCTTGAGGGCTCTGTACCAGGGTTACGGCAGCGCCTAGATCTGCCCGGCCATCTCGCTTTCCTTTTTGTGCCATTGGGCTGTGTCTCAGCCCATCACATGCCGACCACTAATGCGGGCACTCACATTCATCACCCATGGCGAAAATTCACATCGCTCGGTTCTGGGTATCCTAGCTTGGTTTGCGACATGACTCGGAGTGAATAACTGACTTCAAAGAGAATGGCCACTTAGAGATCTTACACTTCCATAGAGGACTGACTGATTGTCCAGCAAGATATAGTACTAGTTTACTACCGTGGTTCCGAATTTTGGATGTCATTGCTATCAAAATAGAGATTAAAGGTTATGTGAGGCCATTGAGTTTTTACGAACGCCAGGAGATATTGCGGCAATTACAACGAGTCACGGAAGAAAGGCTAATTGTACTTCACTTGGTGTCATGATGTGAATAATTCGGTGAGTGAAGTATCGATGTTGGAGTCGTCATTCTCCAAGCGTCGTCCAACTTCTATATAAACACTAGATGCTCGATCTGCCACATTATTGATACTCTCACCTGCAATCCATATCATCCAGATCAGTACCAAAGGCTTCCAAAATAACTCTACCACGCCGAAGACCATAGCAACCGGCCCTATCACTCACTCGCTTGCGAATCTCGCTCGCCACAATGGAAACCCCAAATACCTCGCCACCTGCCCCCAGCTGCCTACCACAGCCCCACTTGGACACCCTCACCTCATCAACATCGAGAGCATCGATCTGGATTACCCTCTTGATGATACGTGGGTCCGCATCCCAGACTTAGTCGTCACCCATTCTCTTCAATCACAAGCCAGAGACACTCGCTCGCTTCCTGGACATGACACACGACTTCAACTTCCATCCCAAGCACAAGTCTGAACACGGGTTCCTCGACTTCTGCATCGTGCGCAAGGGGACTATCGTCACCGTAAGTTGTACACCCTCCGTTGTGAATTGTACGCCATTGGCTATGACTTTCCATTCTAATTTGGAGTACCATATAGTGCGGCTATCTTACCGAGTCGGCAATGCGTCGGGTGCAACTGTGGGACAGCCAGCATGTCTATCGTCTCGATCATGGCCCCGTTGGCAAATGGACTCCTGTGGTATAGAAAGCGTACCCAGGTCTGAAGGAGACTACGAAGAGAGAGATCTTGGAGATGGGACGTCTTGCTGTTGGAGCTCCTCTCATGCATTGCGTATGGGAGGAGCGCGATACTGTGGAGATTGTGGTGGAGGATTCTTGCGCCTTGTAGAGAGGCGAGGGGAGTGGGCTTAGGGCTTAGTGCTTATTAGGATTTCGTGTGGTGTTTAGTATCAATTATGAGGCTGAGGGAAGTAGGATCTCTGGCGGATAGGTACTTGCACAACATATAGTATCGATTACGAGCCTGGGGAAGACGAACATATAGTGTCAATTATGAGCCTGAGGAAGACAGAATCCTCGGCGGAGAGGTAATTGTAAGTTAAGGAACTATCATTTCATTCATTAGTCAAAGAGACCACTATTCACTATCCTAGTGTCGGCGGATAGATACTTCTACATCATATATGAGCGTGAGGAAAACGAAATTTTCGGCGGAGAGGTAGTTATAAGCTAAAGAACTATCATTTCATTCATTGGCCAACCAAACCAAACCACTATTCACTATCCTAATATGAACCTTCCATTCGCAACCCTTGCGCCCTAACATAGGTCTCAAACTTGGAAAGCGCAGGTTCGGAAAAAACAGTGCATTGGATGGTACCTCTCAAAAGAACAATGCAACAGAGAACGATTAGGACCTGCCAGAAAACTCGCTCTACAACGGCATCCCTTCTCAAACAGACTGCGAATCACTGTCAAGGTGTGAACTTTAGTACACGGTATGGATACAAGTCACGAAAGCGTCTTACCTTCGACGTCTCGATTCGCTATCTAGCTAGGGGTGAACGGCCAGGAGAAAGCGAAGACTAGTCATGTATATTGGGATGAGCAGCCACATCGCCGAATGGGTTAGTGGCTATGCAATAAACAGTATACGATAGACCTGGCGATAGATTGATTTGTAAGGTGGGTTCGGATATTCGAGATGCTTCACCTCAGCGGACACGGACAAGACAGTTTTACTTAGAAAATTATTAGCTATGGCGAGGAGGTGGACACAGAATTACATTAATTATACAGAAGACTCGATGAAAATATGCCATGACTTGATTAAGGGAGGATCAACCTGCAAATACCCACCAACAATGTCGAGCGCAGACTATCATGAAATGATCGTAGCGACCATCTGACACGACACCAGAACCACAGTATAAGGGCCACCAACGTCCACACTCCTCCATCTCTATTTTCACAAACGGATCATGTTGGCCGAGGCCCACACGGCAGACAATGGAGCTTTATACAACATACTGAAGCTTAGCCAGGATTGAGCAAGCCTCAGATCCTATGAGATCTTTTGCCAGACTCTGGATATGGTGTGCGGGGCCGATCATGGCCATGATCATGGATGCCTTTTATGAATTCGCCCTCGAAACGGACGTGACCATTGCTAGCGTCTCGGGGTGGAGAAGGTGGCATTGAATGTCCAGATTTGATGTGGCCGTTGTTTTGAGCGCTCAGGGTCTCTTCTTGAGCTGGTCTACGGCTCATACCGGCCGGGGTGGGCCCTTGCATAAGCTTATCATTTGGAACCTCTGGGGAGTGCTTACCCGTTGACTCGTCAGGATGAGCACGGATTGGGCCCGCTAGCGCTGAGGCGGCTCGATGCATTTGCCCTCCGCGTTGGCTTGGTGTATACCCGAGCTCAGGCATGAACTCATCTGTAGGTGACCGTGTTCTTCGTAGAGCGTTCGAGGTTGACGGGTGATGTGGACTTTTACGAACCCAAGAAGCTCTTTGTCGATCAGCGTAGGTGTGAGACTGAGCGTTTCCCATATTTCACAGTCCGTACGCTGATATAAGGTGTCTGTAGTGCGAATAGATGGCCGATGTTGTTAGTCTGCGGTATGTGGAGCGCGGCTGGTGGAATGACTCTGCAGATTTGAATGAATATGGAAAGCACTGTCAAACAGTATTTGAGTGATATGAGATCCAAAGGCGAAGAGTGTTGAAGAATGGAAGCAACGAGGAGAAGGGAATACACAATGAATCAAAAGTGCGCAATTTGTCGATGACAAAGAATATGGATGGACACAGTGAGAGTCGTATCCATTCGCAGGATAGGTACTAGACAACAAACCCCGACAAAAGGTGCTTTGTCGATCTTCGAATTTAGACCAACCCTACAGACAACAAACACATTCACAGTGATTGATCCCCCTCAGTAGGTGATAGCCATACCATAGATCTGCGATGCGACAGTAAACGTAGAGTCTTGTGGCTTTACACAATAGACGAACGGGTGAGTGCACTAGCAGTGCGATGTTATTCACATGCCTATAGAGATCCGATCACAGGTGAGACGACTGAGACAGTCGGCAATATGAGGTATTGGTAAGCTATTGGCGGCGTTCGTGATGATAATATGGAAACTAGCAAGTTATCAGATGTATCGAACGGAAGTCCAACCTATGGGTCGACGTAGCCCTTCACTCAAAGCAATTGAATCTCTGCATCATGCAATATATGCAATAGAACCGCCAGGTATCGCTGTCTCGCTCTAGTCTTGTGGCTCGTGCAATATGGTACAATGCCTCTTTCTCCTATGACCGTTGATGCACTCCTGCATCGTGAAAAACCGTACGCGCCTCTAATCACCCGGCGGTCTTTCAGGTGTCAGCTCCATGATCTCCTGCAGCCTTCATACGCCAAACGATCCCAGAGAGGTCATATTCTTCCTGCCCAAGTCTCTATCGTTGGCGCACCGGTTTTGAGACCTTATGCTTCCCCAGATACAGCACGCCTGATCGCTTCAGTACAGCTGGTCGCTTCAAGCGAACCCCCAACCTGCCCGGGATCAAGTGATGTGCTTTTCGACGATGTTTCTGGAATTGATTGCCTGAAGGAAAGGTCCTGTGACAGGCCGCGCACTTCCGAGGCTTCCTGGTGGTTTCCTCTACTGGGGGAGTAGCTGGAGGCGTAGGAGGAAGGTATTGTTCGGGCTGATTCGTGACTTTTAGGATCCATGAACAGGGTCGATTGAGAGCAGAATGTTCGGTATGTAGGCGAATTGGGTCATCGTCTCTCTTCCAATCTCTTAGCGCCAATTTACAACTGAAGCAAGTGACCCCATCTCCGGCTTTGTTACTGTGATAGAAGCCGGCTGCTGCCAACGATATTGGAAGTGGCTTGATATCAATAGGCCAGGTATGAAAGGATCCAAGCCTTTCCTCTAAGGTATTCATGAAGGTACCATTGTTCCAAGTGCATGTAGGGGTAGCGCGTTGGTGCTCGGCGATTGGATCTCCCTGCTCATGCCATCCTTCCATCCTAACCTGACAACAGAAGCATGATACGGCATCGCTTTCTGGCGTGCATTGGTAGAAGCCTGCCGCCGCCATATGTGCTGGTGCCAATCGGCCTCCATAAGGCCAATTGATGAAAGTGCGGAGGCGATCCTCAAGACGATCCATTATGTTGTACAAGGGGAGGGCTGTAATGCAATGTCTATGAATTGTTATGAGTTGGTCAACCCTCAAGAGACTTCAGATCGAGACGCGTCAAGACTGGGCCGTGCGTAAGAAAATGTGTCTGCACTTATCTATTGCTCCTGCCTCTCCGTATGATTATAATCTCTCGGAAACACACAGTCTTGCAATTGAAGAACAGGCCTGACTTCTAGACAGTGTAGACATTAGACAATGCGGAAGGAGAAGTGGTGGTGTAGGAAACACTACGGAGCAGGCTTGGGACAATGTTATGATGGGCGGGTGGGGTACCGGCCCTAGTTCTATCGAAAATCCAACGTTAAACATAGAATTCGTTTCCTAGAATTTTGATAGGCTACTTAAGTAGACTACTTTGAGGAAAACTGGATACTATAGAATAGTAATAGGAGATAGTATTAAGTATAAAGAAAGTTGATAATTCTAAGAGAAGGTAATATAAAGAATATATGAAATAGATCTATAAAATACTATATAATATCTTTTAGCGTAGAGAAGCGTAGTAGACTAGTAGGATTTAGTCTATCTAGATTAGTCCTAGGTCGCGAAGCTACTATTAGAAGTCTTTCTATTATTTTACTTCTTCTTTCTCTAATATACTATAACCGTACTAGATACTGAGCCTATTAAAGTAATTAAATGTGCTTACTAAGCTACTATAGCTCGTTTTTAAGTACTAATTATACTCTAGCGTCGTACTCCTTTCACTTTATTTGGACCTAGATCTGATTACAGTGGCGATAGAAGTGATGGATCATGCTCCCAGTGAGTGCAACAACTACTCTGCAATATATTGAGCTTAAAGTAACATCAAGCAGTACAATTCTCGCCTCTGAAAGCAATCAAGATCCCCTTGTTGATAAATCGCAACGCAGATTTTGTGGAACGGCCTTTGGGGCGATCGCCCCGCCGGCCACCGCCTCTTGGAAACGAAAGTGAGCGCCTTGTATGGGTCGCCCTTCCCACAGGATCTTTGGTACCCAAACATAAGGACCTCGCAACACCATGTGTATGCCCCACATACGCTTCGCCTTACCTTTAATGGCTTTCATCACGAACGAAAGCTAATTCGAGCCAGATACCCATTCCCACCCGGCTAACGTACAAACCAAATCTGAGACCTCCGCCTTTAATTGGAACCAATCCTCCAGCAAACCACCCGGTAAGCGCAAATGGTGACATAAGCAACAAAGGACGAACGATCATCGTATCACGCCAGCTATCTGTAGACGGCAATATCACTTTCGTCGTTGGTACTAAGTTTGCTGGCATCGTCAACCGTAACCCTCAAGAGATACCGTTATCTCAAATATTCGACCATGTATCCCAGGCCGAACTTCAGAGGTTTGAGAACCAAGATTTCCTTGAAGAAGACGTTCGCGAAGCGAGTCAGCCTCCACCGAAACCCAGAGGGAGACCGATAGGGAGTAAGCTTATCGACGGAAGAATTGTACTAGTTGGCGCCAGTACAGGCCAATTAGGAATACAGAAATTGCGAACCCAGCAAACCAGACCTCTAGTCGTCATTCCAAGTTCTTCACGTGCGGTACAGCAGGGTGTCGCCTTCGTTCCGTCTTCCAGGACTTCTCATCTTGCTGTCAAAGTTCTGGCCCCGAATGGATCTCAACAAGCTGCTGTGCGTGGCCCATCATTTAATGGACCTCAGCCAGGTCATTTCAAACACGTCTCGGAGACAGACGCATCCTCTGAGAGCTCCGAAGACGAATTAAGTCGTCAACAGCCAACGAGAAGACCTCAGTATGCCATGGTTGTTGCGAGTGGGTTGGCTCCATTGGAGGACAGCTTAGAGGATGAGACTTCACGAGAGGTTTCTGTTTCCAGGACAGTATCACACAAAGTCGCACAATCATACAATCGAGAGCAGTCGCCCAAACGCAGACGGCTTGACACTCGGCTTCCATTACATGCCACAGGTCCACTCATGCAATTTGACGGTAGAAACGCAAGTTCAAAACCGTATTCAGGTAAAGGAACCGTATTCGACAAGCAATTCCACCAGTCAGTCTCTTCGACCTCATCGACCAAGTCAGACCGTGTTGACAACGATCCACTCCACGCGCATGCAAATAGTTCGTCTCTTAAATGGCTAAGAACCGGCCCTGTCACTGTTGTAGCGCAAGACCATCCGCTACCGCCTCCCACATCATCTTTTCTGGTCAGGCCCGATGGAGATCACTATCCTGCCCAGCGCCAAAGACGGAGGAGTAGAGTTTTCACCCCAAAGAGAACATTGCCGTCTGCTGCATACCCCGTATTCAAGCCTCCAGGCCTCGCGGACCCATCATCTGAAAGTCGTGCCCAGAGTGAGGTCGAAGATGTTGATATGGTCGATATGCTTGAGATCAGAGACGAGGAAGCTGAAAGGGAGGCATTACTATGGCAATTCCAGCCTACAAATATTCAGCAAAGTGAGCAACATTCATCATCACGAATAATATCGAAACCCTTCATTTCCACACCGTCGCGCAATACAGTTCTCAAACCTGGCTCACCCCCTCCCTCAGCGGAAGATGCAATTGAATTGGCACGAGATATCCTGAACAAGATCAACGGCCAGTCACAGCATGCACGACCGCCACCCGCTCCCTCTGTTCAGGTAACGACACCCAAGAATTCGTTTCGAAGCAGAGCCAGCCTCACGCCGCATTATCCTCGTGGAGCAAAATTCGCTCCTGATACACTGAGTGACACATCGGATCGCAAACCTTACCAAACCCGTCCAAACCACTCTCCAAGCAAGGCTAAGACAGCTCCATCGTCGAAGACAATTCCTCTTGCCGTCAACAATACAGTATCTCTAGAAACAGCTACCCCAAGCAACCCTAGGCTGTCAGGACCCCATTCCAATAGCCCTATCACTCCAGCCACAAACCGGCCTCCAGCACTCAATCCCATCAGGTCACCTCGTCTGGAAAGTGCAGGCCTCACGATCCCCATCAAGAATAATTCCAACATCCGCACCAAACCCTCACATACCTCCAACGGCACCACCAGCGAATACCGACCCAAAGTCCCTACACCAATGAACGACATAACCAAATACTTCCGACCCAAATCCTCTCCAGCTAAACCCCAACCAGCACCACCACTCTCAGCATATTACGAAAGCGAAACCGAAAGCGAAACCCACCTCCCCCACCCATCCTCCAACCCCAACCACGCCCTCGACGACGAAAGCACAGACTCAGCGCCCGACATAGAAGTACCCGATTCCGAGACCTCAATTCCCGATTCCATAATTTCAGATAGCGAAGCCAAAAACGAAAATGTCTACGCTGAAGCGCGAACGCAGCTTTCGGAGCAAATATCGCATCATCATCGGGTTGTACGACCTTCGGTGCTGAGCGTTGAAGCGCACGCGGAGGATGCGGTGGGGAGAGGAGGGGAGGTGGTGGAGATTAGTAGTGGGAGTGATGGTGTCGGGTTCTGAGATTGGAGCCGTGCGGTCTTGAGTGTGGAGGAGAGCTACGATTTTGCATTCAGCAGCGGATTTGGCTTGAAGATTCGGTAGGCAGATCTTCTACAGGTGATGATAACGACGATGACGATGATTCAACGCCTTTTATCCTCGTCACAAGATGCAGTGCCATTTCCCCCAGCTCCTCGTCTATATGGAGGAGCGTGGTAGCGTGATATCCCTTCAATAGTTGACTTTGGGCATGCTAGAGGTAGTTATTTGATTATGGAAAACTTGCTCTCCTCTTTTTCCTTTTTATTCCATGGAACTAAATCTTTTGCAATATCAACCTCAGCAACTCAGCTAGATGGGTATCAAGCCAACCTTGGCGAGCAAGCAATCATTATTTGGTTCTATGCTTGCTGTAGCTGGATGAGGGGCATGGTATACCTTATTTGATGATTGCTACGATGCTGATGCATCGTTTTCATGTCTATGTTGTACTGTCTTTGTTTTGGAAATCATGCTATCCTAGGGTCTGCGCTATGCCATCGTTCGATATTCGTAAATGGCCTTTAGATGCGCCGAATCGGGATCCTCAAAACCCTTCTGATATATCTCCAGGACCTCCTGAACGCCATCATCCCTTCCCCCTATCCAAAGGAAAATCCCCATAGTCCGGAAACCCACCATCCACATGCTGAGCCCACGCCGCCAGTCCACCTTTGATATCGCCTTTGAGCTCATATTTTGTATCTTCGCGCATCTTGGCTGTGTTGCGGAATTTGTGCATGGCGATTTGCGAATCATTTCCCAAGCGGCATATAAAGTACAGCTGACTACCCGCAGACGCGTTCGTCGTTCCGAGTCTCTGCTCGAGCTCGTTGATGCTGTTTTCGGGATCTTGGCTTATGCGTGAGAGGGGTAGATTGATGCTTTTGGGAATGTGGGCGATGTTGTATTCGACTGGTTCTCTGACGTCGATGAGGATAAGGGGCGTGGAGGGATCGTGGCGGAGGGCTGAGAAATCGGTTGGGTGTATTCTTTCTTGGTCTGAGAGGAGGTTTATAGGTGGTCTGGCTCCGCAGAATGCTACGTAATCGAGGCTTCCGGATTGTAGAGTTTCTCGGGTGATGGTTGCGTGTTGGGAGCAGGCGATACAGTCATGTCTTTTGCCTTTTAGTCGTACGGTTCGGAAGAGGGGGTTGCTGTATGCGGAATACATCAAGAGTGTTGGTGGGGTGTCGGCGCTTGCATCAGGATGCCTATCGTTTTGTTGTCGTTGTGGGACTAGGATCTTGATGGCCTCCATTGCCATCAGGATGCCCATGACTCCAACGACCGGCCCCAAGATACCTCCTTCTCCGCATGTAGTGACACTCTCTGGTGGTGGGGGCTTTGGGAATACGCAACGATAGCAGAAACTGCTTTGACTGTTTCCTTGACTTCTGGGAGGATGGTTGAGGACCATGAGTTGTCCTTCTGTGCGTAGGCCAGAGGCTGTCACAAGGGGTCTAGCTGCCAGCACCGCGGCGTCTGATATGAAGTACCTTGAAGATGGGTGATCCGTACAGTCAAGTATGAGATCGTATTGTTCGAACAGCTCCATTGCTGTGGTCGGGGTAAGGCGAGTACTGTGAGTACGGTATTCAATCGTAGAATTGGCGCTGAACATATCAGCGATAGAAGAGAAGGGGCAAGTATTGACGACAACTCACGAATTTAGAGCATGTACAGCTTCCTCAACTTTGGAGTTACCCACGCTCTGTTCACGATACAATATCTGCCTATGAATATTCGAAAGGGATATCGCATCATCGTCGACCAGGCCAAGCACCCCTACGCCAGCGCCAGCCAGATACGTCGCTGCCGGGCATCCCAGTCCCCCAAGGCCAACGATCAATACCCTGGCTCTCTTAAGCTTGAGCTGACCTAGTCCATGCGTGAGTCTAGGACCGCACGCAGGACACAGGCACACGCCAACCTTCCAGCCCGATCTCCGGCATGATCATCTGCCTGCCATACCTCTGGTATTCACTAGGCTGCAGCGGCCAAGACGCATTGTGTAGCGAACGCTGTTGAGTCGCAGCGTTGTCCTCCGCTAAGCTGCTTGGTGATGGGATGCGGTATGCTTCTTCTGCCTCAGCGATCTGGGCTTTGAGGGTAGCTGCCTTAGTCTCAACGGATCGCAGTTCAAGTCGGACCTTTTCGATAGGATCTGCATCTGCTCCCATCTCGACTATATTGCTGGCACGGCAGTGAAAAGGAGTTCATGAACAATTCGGAGTAGAAGCTAGCACGGAATGATTCCGTCATTCGAAAAGCACCCACAGATCACATATCCACACCCATGGCATACATGCATTAGCTTGCACATGGTAAACACCTTATAACCCCCCCAAACCCCGTAAAATTAACAACAACAGGCCCCCAAACCACCGCTCCCAACCCGCAAACCCACCCGCCCCTCCCTCCCCACAACCACCAAATCACGCCCAACATCCTCCAAAGCACCCACCAAACGTCTAAAGCGCGAATCCAAACACGCCACCCTCCTGTCCCGCATCTCAAAAACAGCTCCAGGCTCAAAAATCAGCAAACGACGGCGTCCCTCCAAAAAGCTCGTCACCAATCTATCCAGCCTAGCAGACTCACTACCCGAAACTCCTAGCCTTGCTGATAAAGGAAATGGCGATGGTGGTGTTGAGGGTGGAGATAGGGTTAAGATCAGACACAGAAGTTTGAAGAGTAGACCGGGGGCTGGGAAGAAGGAGAGGTTGGTGGCGATGGAGATGGAGCGGTTTGGGAAGAATATGGCGTTGATGGCTGCTGGATCGAATACTGCGGTAAGGGAAGAGCAGGAGGGAGAGGTGAGAGGTGGTGGTTGTGGGGTTGTTGTGAGGGAAGGGGGTAGTGCCGAGAGGTGGGCTGCGATTAGGGGGTTTATTAGCCAGACTATGGAGCGGAGACTAGAGTAGAGGGCTGTGAGAAAACGGGGAGAGATGAGAGAGAGCGCCTATGTTTGTGTGCAAGAAAAGAAATGATTCTGAGAGATGCGACAATGATGAAGATGATGAGCAAGTCGAACCTGGAGGCTCCGAGGGAAGCTGGCGAAGACGGTGTGAGAGATTCAGAGGCCTATGGTACTGAGAATCAGGCCCTGGCTTGAGGTCCTGTTACCAGCTATAAGCGGTGGAGTGTTTGGATGAAAACTTTCACCAGCATCTGCTTTACCTCATGCACTTTGACATTGACTCGGGTTCTCGAGTCTCGGTATATGCGTTGAAGGATGATAATTTGGCGCGCAAGAAAAACGCAGAACGACTCTTTTTATCTATATTGTCACGAGTCTTCAAGACACTGATAGAGTGCTCAAGCAGTGGAACACTAGTGAATATACACACACCCAATGTTACAGTCTTCGCATCTATGGGTCGCAAGGAAGGGGACACCGATGAAAGAATGAGTCTATCGACCACGTAATTGAGGGTTTCCGCCAACTGGAGGATTATAGACGATCTTCCTGGTCTTAATTGGCGACCACTTGTACCTGGAAAGATAAGTATATTAAGATTGGACCTGGGAGATGACCATTGAACGTGACGTACCTCTTGACCCATATGCTGAGCGCTAGTAAAACACTCGTTACAACAATAGTAGCCACACCCATCTTCTTCCTCTGGTCCATCTCCGGCTCAGCGGCCCAGTTCAAGAATTCAACTACATCCTTTGCCATCTGGGAGGTTGAAGCAGGTGTGCCATCTTCGTATTCGACTAAGCCATCGTAAAGGACACGAGCCATTGCAATACCTGTAGGCTATATTAGATGCTTGTCTTGGTCCAGTGGATGCATAACTCGCCAGTGCCAGGGAAATAAGGGTTGAAGTTCAACCCGGCAGGGACCACGGCTCCTGGAGGTGGTTCCTCTGGATATCCCGTCAATAGCGAAAAGATGTAATTGCACCCTCCATGTCTCGCCTTGACCATCAAGCTGAGATCTGGAGGCAACGCCCCATTGTTTGCCGCCCGCGCCGCCTCATCGTTCTTATATGGAGGTGGAATGTAATCCGAAAGCTTGCCGGGTCGCTTATCGATCTCGCCCTCATCGTTAGGCTCAGTGTCGTATTCATTCTCCTCAGCCATGGCCTTCATTTCATCGACCGTGTGTGTGTTGCCGACGAGAGAGCGCCACGGGATGCGGTTGAGGGAGTGGCAAGATGAGCAGACTTCGCGATAGACTTGAAACCCTCGTCGTAGACTGTTATAAGGCGTTAGCCATGAGTGTTGCAGCGAATGGTATAGGGGCATACGTTTGGTGGTCGAAGGTCTTGGTAAATTTTTCGTGTTCCCAGGGGTACTTGGGTGAATGTAGTCTAATCACTATAATCAGTATTAGACTTCTGAAAAGTTCGCCATCATGTTTACCCTTCTTCCTGAGGGGTCATTGCATATACTGTAGGTCCGTAAAGGTGGAGGTACCACGCCATCGACCCGACCGCCACAGCTGTAGCTACGGACCCCGCCGCGGTCAATCGGAAAGGAGTGGGTGTAGCCTCTGCAGCAGCATTACCAGACGTGGACGCTGCGGATCGCTGGTTCAATCAGTCCCTCCGTAGCGATGACCGGAATGTGGAATCCCATACCGTCGCCGATCGCCCCAGCGAGCTACGGGCATTGCTAGCCGTACGCGCCGAGTATAAGGCTGAGCGCGCCAGCATGTTGCCGAATGCACAGCTACAGTACAAAGGAAATATGACAAGAGATATCGTGGGCGCGGTGTAGCGGAGTGGAAGTCGTACATGAGGAATTTAGTCCATTCTATGCGGGATTGCTGCCCGTCTTGTGATTGGCCAGCCCTGCTGCTACTCTAGACTTAAGCGTCCGCCGTACTCTATTAGACGTACACTTGGCTTCGGCATGCCATAAGAGCGAACCCGTATTAGCAATTTCTACTACATCTTAATGATTTTGGATTTCACAAATTCCAATAACGTTTTAACTGTGTCGCTCTTTCCCAAGCCACACACTATGTCTGTGAGTGTTATAAACATGTCTTGCATGCAGAGTACCGTAGCTGCTGATGTGGCATTTAGTTCCATGTTGCCAATCCGCATATCGGCAACAAAGACAGACTCGAAGATTGGAGAGGTGCAAACCGCAACCAATTCGCGGGGGGAGTCTGGCTGACAGGTCCCAGTAAGAGGAGTGAATCCTCTGACACCTCCAGACCTACTCCAGCATGAAATACTACAAGTGCGATCACTCAATGAGCAGCCCAAATTTCAATGACTCACGATGTCTAGACCGAGAATTCCAAAAAGACAGTAATCGAAGCTCGAAACGACATTGTCTCAATTGTACATAACACCGATCCAAACAGCCGTCTACTTGTTATCGTTGGCCCTTGCTCCATACACGATCCTGCAGCTGCCCTCGACTATGCCGACCGTCTGCTTCGCCTCAAACATCTTTACAACGAGGATCTTCTGATCGTGATGCGCTCGTACCTCGAGAAGCCGCGGACAACAGTGGGATGGAAAGGGTTGATCAACGATCCAGATATCAACAACAGCTTTCACATCAACAAAGGCTTGAGAGTATCGCGGCAATTATTTGTGGACCTGACTGATAAAGGCATGCCCCTGGCGAGTGAGATGCTGGATACTATATCGCCGCAATTCTTAGCAGACTGTCTAAGTGCTGGTGCTGTTGGAGCCCGAACGACAGAGAGCCAGCTGCATCGGGAATTGGCATCAGGGTTATCTTACCCCGTTGGCTTCAAGAACGGTACAGATGGGTCTCTGGACGTTGCGATCGACGCGATTGGAGCTGTCATGCACCCTCATCATTTTTTGTCTGTCACGAAGCCTGGTCTGGTCGCAATTGTTGGGACATTGGGCAATGAGGATTGTTTCGTTATCCTACGAGGGGGCAAGAAGGGGACAAACTACGACACGAAAAGCATACAAGAGGCCAAGGAAGCTCTAGCAAAGAAGAACCTGAGACAGAGTTTGATGGTCGACTGTAGCCACGGGAACTCATTGAAGGATCATCGGAATCAGCCAAAGGTTGCAAAGGATCTAGCTGGACAGATTGAGGCAGGAGAAGAGGCAATCATGGGAGTCATGATCGAGAGTAACATCAATGAAGGTTGCTAGGCTCTAAGCTGAGCTTGGATTCGAATTGGCTGACATAGCCATAGGCGCACAAAAAGTACCCAAGGAAGGCAAAGATGGCCTGAAATATGGCGTAAGCATCACAGATGCTTGCATAGGATGGGACGCGACGGAAGAGGTGCTCGAGATACTGGCCAAATCGGTCCGAAAACGAAGGGAAAAGTTACATGGCCACCGGGAGACGAATGGGCACACCTAGAGCGACCAAACGACGAGCCCTACGATTTATGGACTGAATGCTGCACATAGGATACGAATGAGTGAAAAGTCTTAAATTACGTTTGGAAAGGTATGTTGGACACCACCTTGAGCGCACCTGCGTGTGTGCATACTTATGGCTATCGTATTACGAAATATAGAGAATAGAATTTGGCGGAAACTTTGGTAAACAAGAGCCCTCATGTTGAGCGCTATCAGTGGCAAGGAACTCATACTCTGATAAGCTGACTCGCTTCTCCCAATTCATCATTATTCTCACACGGAGACAAACCGATCATGCTAACATCTGCCCAGTCTGATCTGTCTTCAGAAGTAACGGCAGATGCACAGCTACCAACGACCTAGTGAGGCAACCGAGCGTTGGCCCGGCAAGATCTTGGTCACACCTGTAAACGGCAATGATTTTTCAATCTCATAGATGCTGTTCAGTACTCTCAATATTACCCTGGATGTTTACTTATGTATACGGCAACCTACAGGAACAGCAGTAGCCGCCAAGGAATCCACTAGCCTTTAGGCTGCAGGCAAAAATATGAACGAGACAAGCTACTTTACATTTCAATATCCGATTTTGTTCACCTTTCATCTCTTCGGTCGTCGAGCATGGCAGATAATTCAGGTTCGAGTCCACCTGAAGCCGCTTACACCATGTTTCGTGATGTTGCGTGTGATCACTCCTCTCTCAGCTTTACAACATCAACGCACGCTGGGACAGTGGGCTATCGACAACCTACAGCTCAACAGCGAGCGACGGCATCCGGCAAGAAAAAGAATGCAGGTCCTTTACGTGACGAATCATTCCCAGCTCCGATGGTGTTACCTGGAGATGACTTGTCCTTTGACCCGGCCGCGCCCCCTCAGAGTCTACTTTCTTGGGTTCGCGAGAAGGCGCGCAACAAATTGACACTCGAGAGGAATGTGCTTTACGTTGCTGGCCCACCTGAGGTGGCCGCAAACGTACCGTGGGTCCGTAGATGGAGCGTCCCGCAGCAAGTAGAGAAAGTGGGACAGGCCAGTCTCACACAGCCAGTCGTGCAAGATGTCATGCGCTATCTGGCAGCCTTTTATCACGGTATGAGGGTCAAACTTTTGCCGCCTGGTGACCTTCGCTTTACAAAATGGGATACTAGCAAGCCCAAGGAAAATTCAGGCTTCATTGGGCTAAGCACAACAACTGAGTCCATCGGTATTCGTTTTCGGACTTCTCCAGACGGCATCTTCCAAGGCCAGCTCAACCTTGACGATTTGCTTGATACAGCCATCAGCATCTTACCCGACGACGCGTACGCTCTGCTGATGCTTGTGGAGCAAGATCTTTTCGAGGACGAAGATGACGATTTCTGCTGCGGCCGCGCTTATGGAGGTAGTCGAGTCGCCGTCGTCTCAATGGCCCGGTATAATCCCAACCTTGATGAAAGACAACACGTAGAACGAAAGCACTCGTGGCCTGCGTCCCACTGTGAGGCGTATATGCGAGCCTGCTGTGGGGAACCGCCAACGGCGAGGGATGATTCAAATATATCAAAGATCCAAGAGGGCGGTGCTCACAAGTCACCATTACAGGCGGCCCTAGCCGCAAACACCACCGCTCTGTTAAAACAACCACCCACGAATCCAACCCTCTTGTCTGACCGATGGCTTTCCCGCGTCTGTCAAACGGCCAGCCATGAACTAGGCCACTGTTTCGGTATCGATCACTGCGTCTACTATGCCTGCGTCATGCAGTCCACAGCTTCTCTGGCCGAAGACGTCAGACAGCCTCCGTACCTCTGTCCTGTGGATCTGGCCAAGGTGCTGCGAGCTACGGGTGCGGACGTAAGGGATCGCTATGCTGCACTTAGAGGTTTCTGTAGGGATAGTGATGCACCTATGTTTGCTGCTTTTGAGGCTTGGCTGGGGGCTAGAGTCGCTGAGGTGGGTGGGGGTGGTGATGGAGGATGGGAAAGGTCTGATGGTGCTGGTATGGGCTCGGAGAATATGCCTGTTGAAGTTTGATCTTCGGGTAAGGTGCGAACTGGAGGCTGTTGATGTGAAGAGTCTGGAATCTCGATCTCGAACATGGTCTAGCGACGTTCCGCTATCGGCAGTTTCCACAGCTGCTGTTGACACAGCATTACCGCGACCGTGCAGAGTCCTTCAACACACTCACTTCCCAATCACATTGTATGTATGCAAGATGAGCCATCCTGCACTCCTTGTGCCCTAAATCAACATACCCTGGTCGAAGAACTTCGCTCGACACTATCCATTGGCGGGGTGATGGAAGACGAAAATTGAAAAACAAATTTGGACAATAAGTTACAGTCCAGCTTCGATTTGCTCTCATTAATGTACCTATTCATGGACGAAGTACGGTAACTAGAGTCGAGGCTGCGATTGGAGATGAGAAGAGCGAGAGAGTATGAGGGTTTCAAGTGGTGGTTATGGGGCACGTATGCATGGATGGGCTTGGAGGTAGTGGAGGGGGAGGGGGGGAGAACCTAGTTTCCTCGATGGCAGTTGTTGCTGCCTGGATGGCTTATCCGATATCCAAACCAGGCCGAATCCGCGTCACTGCTTCAACACCCCATCGACCGGCAGACATTTGCTCACTCCAAACTGCCTCATACCAATGCAAATATTGATCCTGGACAAGATCAACACCATGACTATCCTAATATTATGCTAAGCCTTTCTCAAATTACTCTATCAAGGTGTGACTTCGCATCCGACTGGGATACATACCTGAACCAAACATCGCAACATATGGACCTGACCGTAGCATGCAAACACAACAACTTTTCTGCTGTGTTCTCCCACATATAGCTGGGAACTTGGATGCAAGAATCAACATGGATGGGGTGTGGCTTGGGAGAATTGGTGAAGCTGTACGATTGCGAGATACTTGGGTTCCCGAACGCCAATGAGAGTGATAACGACGCTATTCTAGGATCTGGTAGAGCAGAAAGACCATTCATTCTAGCATGTGTATCATTGTTGCTGACCCCATGGATGGGATACTGTGCACCGCCGTATATTCCACATGGAGGGAAAGGTACCGGTTGCTTCCGCGACTTTCACAACCTTGAAGGCATTCCTCATATACTGATACAGGTGAAATCATTATTCAGTATGAAAGGAAATAAAACACAGTCTTCATGAGGCGATGTGGTGTTCGGGAGGTTTCTAACAAATCAATTATGGGTTATGTTACCGTTTGCGCAGAGATATATAAATACTAGGATGTCGGGCAATTGTTTGTGGTTTATATGAATACTTCCCAGAATGACGATGGAGGACCAAGGTACTGGATACCAAGCTTCGGCTGTCCTCGAACTTACAACAAAATTTCAGATAATTAGTACTAATTTATAGTACTAAAACCTAACTTAATAGTTAGTCTACTCTTTTAATTTAACTTTAATATCCTTTTTTAAAGTTATAATATCTTTATCTTTATTAAATCGTATTAAAGGATTTTTTAGATAATCCTATATATTTTTAAGTGTCAGTACTAGATTTTTAGTATTATTTAGACTGACCGTCGAGTCGGGTTTTAGTACCATGAATTAAGTTGGTACCGACCCGAATACTCGGTACCCGCTTTAGTACCGACTCGTCAAGGCCCTAAAACTGAGCGCTTACTAAAATAATCCCTGTCACGCTAACATTTAACTTGGAAATAAGCCCTTCTACCGAGATAATAAGCGAGTAGCTACGTCTATAAAGTCTTGTCGTCTTGTTATCTTATTCCTAGATACCTTTTTAGATATCTAGTATAGAAGGGTTTACTAGGTAACCGTCTATACTTAGTAGCCGTCTAGCCTTATAAGGCTAGTACCTTATAAGGCTACCCTAGAGTATTAGACTTTATAAATTCTAACTTTTTATAACCTAATTTTTATAATAATACTATCTATTAATCTATTTAATATATTAAATATACCCCTACTATCCCTTCCTTTATTATAAGAGGCTAAACTAGGTAAAGAAGATTGTATAAAATTAGCCTATATAGCTTAAGTCGAGGCTAGGGGACTAGGTAATAGAATCCTATTAATTACTAAAGTAGCTAAGTAATATAGTATACTAAAGAGTATACTTACTAATAGAATTAAGGGGAGTATAATAGTTACTACTACTTATAAAAGCTAATAGCGACTTAGTCCTAGAGAAGAAGTAGTAATTCTAGCCTAGGTTCTCTATCTTTACGCCTAGGGTTAGCTACTAAGAGTAGAGTAAGTATAGTTTATAGTAAATAAAATCCTCCTTATAAGAGATAATAAAATCCTAATTAATCTTAATTAACCTTAGAAATTTATATTATAATATTTAGAGGTAAAGATAGCTTATATTCTACTACTAGATAAAGAATATATTATAGCCTAAGATCTTAAAGTTTAATTAAGCTAGTTTAATCTCTACCTATAAACTAAGATAATATATAAGGTAGATAAGAGGGATATTTATAATATAAATAAGAAAGGCTTTATATAAGGGGTAATTACTAAGCTTAAGATTATAATATCTAAGTATAAGAAGAAGAAGGCCTATATAACCTAATATAGAAATTATAAATAAGTATCCCTTATTAAGTATATCTTAATAGATAGAAGGTCTCTACCCCCCTAGATTATTTTTAAAGGTAAATTAATCTAGAAGTCTTAGAAAGAAGCTCTTAAAGTAGGTAAAATTACTATTAGTAAGAATAATTAAACTAATAATATAATTAGATTTAAATAGCTTTAAAGGGGGTTTAATTAAGAGATATAAGGCTATTAAAAGGGGGAATATTAAATACTATTAATTAATAGCTATACTTTATATATTATAACTATAATAATTTAATACTATATTAATTATAAAATTATTCTTCTTTACTTACTATTATATATAATATATCTTCTTTAACTATTAGATATTAGTATCTTTTCCCCCTTAGTAATAGCCTATAAATCTTACGTCTAGTAAGTTATATATCTAGGAGGAAGCTATTATATTAATAAGGTAGACTTTCTAGATATCTATTAAATAGCCTAGTATAAAGTAATAATATTAGTTAATATAAAGAAGGTATAAGTTATAGTAGGACTATTACTATTTAGACCTAAATTAATTCTATAATATTTTCCTATAACCTAGCTATTATAATAGTATAATATTAAGATCTATTCTATTATACCTCCTAAGGCTATAATTACCTTAACTAGCCCTAGCGGGAGCTTTTACCTCGCCTTAATACTAGCTAATACTTTATATATATAATAAATCCTATAATATATTATATAGACTATAGTTAATATATAGCGACCTAATCTATTATATACTTTATAAAAGGTAGGTAAAGCGGCTATTTAAGTAATAGCTAAGTCTACTATCTAGGGCGTTATTAATATAAAACTTCTAGAGTTAAATAGATAAAAATAATAGAAGTCTTATTACTTAAAGGGAAATTATAGAGCTACTAAATATATAAATAAAGTAGTACTTAAGGAATAATAGACTAATTAAGCTAATAAAGTATAGAAGGCTATTATTACCTCCTTAAATAGACTTAGTCTAGATATCTTTAATCTAAAGGAAAAGCCTATTCCTAAATTATATCCTACTCTAAGGAAGAACCTATTACCTCCTACTATTAGACTAGTAATAGTTACCCCTTTTAGGTCGCTTATAGCTACGTCCGTAATAGTAATACTAAATAAGATAAGAGTACCCTTAACTATAATATAGGAAGTAATATTAAAGAAGGTAGATTCTATAGTTATTTAGATAATAATTAAGAGACTAAAAAGATTTATTATTAAATTACTAATAAGGGTAACTACGGCTAAGTTAGAACGGGGGCTATGAAGATAAAATAGCTAGGAGGGATAGGAAGGTTAAGTAATTATAGGAATTAGCTAATTAGGATAAAGTATATAGATAAGAAAACCTTATAAAGGATAATATAAATAGCTTTAAATAGTTATTTTATAGATTTATAGTAAGAAATAGACGTTTTAGACTATAATAGGATAGGCTTATAGGGGACTAGCCCTATAAGGCTAGACAGTCACCGAGTGTAGACGGTTACCTAGTGAACCCTTCTAGCTAAACCATCTATTATACCCCTAAGACCGTCCAACACTAGGTACGTAGTATATGCCGATACCTGATTTCGATTCGGTCATCCCTTTGGTTCACTCCCGAAAAGGCCGGCTCCGTAGCTTCACGTATTAAACATCTGGAGCGCCTCTAAGGTCCTATAAAGAGCCTGCGTAAGGTACAATCATCGCGCAGGGCTTGATATATATATATATATAACATCCTGCCGTAAAGAATATATAGTGGGTATGAAATGTCGGACTGTACCCAGATTCCCTCAAGATATCTTGCCGTTCCGGACTTCTAGAAAGATCCTGCCCTCTCGCATCAGCTGCGTAATTACAGCCCCGTCGTTCCGAGACACACCTGGGGTGGCCTGGACTGAAGTTTTCTCAACGGTTTCTTGAGTCTGTCAAGTGCATTGGCTCTTTACTTTCGCCGAACATTGTGTCGGATGTAGTAAGGATATTTTTGGTAGAATATAATAGATCACCTCCTGCTATCTAATCCGCACTTCAGGGAATCATGGCTCCTTTAATATGCAAACCTCGTTAGGTTTCATCCCTATCACCTTATAAAGTAGTCCCAATAATGCTGAAGCCGTGGTTACCATGCACCTAAAGCCTACGAATATCCAGCCGGCGGTTAAAAGCTGGGCGGAAAGATCCATGCTTTAAAAACTCGTTCTAGGATATCCCTTTTACTCTTGCTTAGAGCGAGCCTAGCATTGAAGTTCGGTAAACATGTTACTAAGAGAGCGATACTGCATATATACAGAAAGGGTACCGTCTAAGCGTAGCGTAGCGCTACCGTCGTTTAAAGCAATAATAGACAGGTTTTACAGTAAGATTATTCAATATTTATTTAATAATTTACACGGGTCTAGCCGTATACTAACCCTAATCTAAATTTACCTAAATATAAGCCGTCGCTACTTAGCCCTATATATTTAGGATTTATTTATAAAACCACTTTTAATAATTATCTATTTATTTATATTATTAATAATAATATATTATAAATATTAATTCTAATAAAGAACTTATATATATAGCTACTCTAGCCCTCCTTATCCTTAGTTTATACTATATTAGTTAAGTCCTACGCTACGTTTATATCCTACTAATTAAGTATTAAAGTAAGGAGTAGAGTCTTAATAATTTCCTACCTAAGTAAATAAAGTAGATATTTAGATTTATTAAAGATAAGATATATTAATTACTTACTTATTTTAACCTTAAAAGTATTAACTAGTAATATAGTTATTAACCTAGCTTAAAGCTTACTTTATATCTTATTCTAGTAAAATTCTTATATCTACGTCCTCTATATAAGTTATTAATAATATTTAACTAGTCTCCCTCCTTTATTTCTACTATAATTAATAATATTCTTAAGTACCTATATAATTACTATAATCTTATCTTATACTAGTATCCTATTCTTAAATATAATAGGATCTAGAGGTATATAAGGGTAATTAAATATATAGGTAAAATATATAAGAGGTTTATAATTTAGGGGTTTATTAATAGAATATTTTAGCGCTTCTATTAACTAAAGGAAGACTAGAGGTTCTTCTACTTTATATATAAAAAGGTATATAGTATAGTATAATTAGGGGTAATATACCTAGATAGTCTAATTAGTATATTATATAACCTATTTAAGGGAAAGGCAAATAACCTAATAATACTATAAACTTCTAGTATATAAGACTAGCTATATGAAGTATTCTAAGGGTAGTAAGTTCTAGATCTATTTAGTAATAAAGCTTATAAGTATATAGAATTTATTATATTACTATATATAAGCTACCTAAATATATAGAAGAGAAAGTTTAATAGAAGAATAGCTAGTATATAGATTACTATTAAGTATAGTTTTAAGATAATATAAATACTTTAAGTAATAAATACCTTTAAGTATAGAATAAAATTAGGGCTAATACCTATTAGTAATATCTATTAGGTAGCGGTACTATTAATAAACTATTTTACCTATTTATAAGGCTAAAATATAATATCTAGTTAATTTAGGATAAGGCTTTTAATAATCTACTAATATTTATTAGTAATTAACTCCGCCTAATAATTACTTAGATATATTTCTTTATATTAAGCCTTATAATATAACTAAAGGGATTATAGGCCTATAATTTATATATAATTACCTAACTCTAACGCTATAATACTATTAGTTTATAGACTATATTACTAATTAAGAGCTTATTATTAAATTTAAGTTATAAAGAAGCTTATAGAGATAAGTTATAAATTAGCCTAAATCTATAATATATATAAGAAATATAGGAAACCCGCCCTTATTAAGTAATATAACCTATTTATATAATTATTATAAAATAGTAAGTATCTTATAAGGCCTTATTTCTTTATTCTCACCTAAAGTTTCTACTTCTATGTTCTATTTAGTTTTTCTACTTCTTATTCTAAAATATCCTAATCTTAAGTTACTTAAATATTAGGGGTTTATACTAATAGTTATTTTATTATTCTATATTATTTTATATATTAGAGCTATAAAATATACCTAAGTATTATATCTACTAGTCTTATAGTATTCCTATTATATATTATTAACCCCGTCTTTACTAAGCTCCTTATTAACTTCTATATAAAAATCCTTTATAGTATTTCTCCTTTACTTATTATTATTATTATTACTTTTAAGGTCTCTACTATTACTTACTTAATCTATATCCTTAATACTATTAAGCCTATTAATATATAATTATACTATACTTATAACCTTTTTATTAGATATCTAGGGACGGCTTAGTATATTATTATCTATAGGGATAGTAAGACTAATCTTACTAGCGATATTTTCTAGTATTTTTTATATTTATTCCGTCTCTTTACTTAGGTACTATTAATATAAGACTTAATTTATATAGAGTATTTAAATAAGGTCCTCTTAAGCTCCTATTTACTTTTATAATAGAGTTATAAAGGCTTATAACTCCTTATAAAGTATATTTAATATATTATAAGTCTATTATATTCCTTTAATTAAATATTTAAGTTCCGCGTTAGTATTAAGTTACTACTTATAAATAAGTTCTAGCTTCTTAATTAAAGCTAGGTCCTAAGTACTAGTTATTATAGATATATTAATATTAGTAAGTAGAGGGGCTTAAGTACTACTTATTAATATAAGCCTATTAATACTTATAAGTATTATTACTAGAGTTATTATATTATAGGATTTAAAGAATTTCAAACTTTACTTTATAAAATTAATTAAAATAGTAGCTATATCCTAAGTTAAATAAGACCTTTATATTTATTTAAGTCTTTACCTATCCTTTTATAACCTTATCCCCCTATTCTTTTTCTTATTCTACTATTATAGTTATTATAACTAATAGATAATACTATTAGTAGAGTTAGCTTTATCCTTAAAATTACTCTTAATATTAATACTACTTTAGTAGCTAGTATTACTCTAGTATTAAGGACTTAAGCTTTACTACTAATAGGGGGAACCTTTTAATATAATACTTATATTAGAGGGTAATAGTAATATTACTATAAATAAGAGTAAGATAGGTAAGCCTTCTAAAGAGGAGTCTTATTTATTATTTTCTTTATAGGAAGGAATTTTATTAGAACTAATATTCTCTATTTCTCTTATAACCTTTTTACCCTAATAAGTAGAGAGTATATTTTATTTAATATTATAATCCTATATTTTCTCCTTCTTATCTTTTATATCTTACTTCTTTTTATATTTTCTAGCCTAAACTTTATTAGCTATTAGTTACTATTAATTTAGTACTTATATAAGGTTATTATTAGTTATTATATACCTAGATCTCCTATTATATTCCTTCTTATACTTATACTATTTAAGTAGTACTACTACCTTTTATTAATAACTATTCTAAGAGTAGGAATAATAGATATATATCTTAAAGTCCTATTATATATCTTTCTATTATAAATTTATACTAGAAAGTCTATATATACCTACTTTAATAAGTATATAATTAATAAATATTATTATCTCCTTAGTACTAAGAAGTATTCCTTTATATATACTTTATCCCTTCTACCTACCTCTCCTATACTTCTTATTATAACTATCTAATTATAAGATATCTAAGCTCCTAGTCCCCCTTCTCTTATACCTCCCTAAATACTATAATAGCTCTATATTATATAGCCTAGCTTTCCTATAACCTTTCTCTTTATAAGGGGACTTCCGCGGGTTAAGTTAGAAGGAATATAAGGGAAGGATATTATTATTATTAAGAGGTTTCTAGGGTATAAGAGGTATATTTATATAAAGGCTAGTAATAATATCTTCTTACTAATTATATAGATATATAGTAATTATATATTTATTATACTATATTAAGATCTTTAATTATAAGGATATAAAAGGAGGATCCGGCGTATTAATAATAATAATAGTAAAGGTACTAATACCTAGGATATCCTTAGAAGACTTTAAAGTACGCCTAAGAGGTATAAAATAACTATTAATAATAGTAGAGGAAGGTTATAAGAGGGATAGAATAGATATAAATATAGGTAAGTAATAGATTAACTATAAAGGATATTAGAATAATAGCCTAATTAGGCTATTATTTATATTAAATTAATAAATTAATAATTAAATTACTAACTTAATAATCTATATAATTAATAAATACTATAGCCTAATATAGCTATTAACTATTAAATAATATTAAATAATCGCTTGAAATCGGGACTATAAAACCTGTCTAATGATAGGAGTCGGGTCTATCAGACCTGTACCTTGCAACGAAACACAAGCACCGAACGAATAGAGGCGAAAACTCGAAGCTAGACAGAAGGTTCGTTCTCCTTCGTCGTCTTATAAGATGGTATACCGTCTCGAGCTGGGTGGCTCCGTTGCGGTTGTTTATAAGCGGGATTAATTCATCCTCAGTAGCATCTCTGCAACTTATAATTAGATACGACGACTGCTTTGCCGCAGAAACTTGGTTTGATTTGAAGATGCGTGTTACACCATATCTAAACACCTAGCCGTATCTCTAGATTAGTTTATTGGCTGCGATAAGGCTGTAAGTAAGGTATAGCTTACGTCTGTCTCCGGTCTAGTAGGTTATAAGGTAGATTCTATCGGTTCTATATTAACGAATCTAGTATCTTGATAGCGTTTCATGCCTTGTATCGTAAGGTTTAAAGCACTATCATGTTACATGCTCTAATGTACTACTTTCGTTTGACGGAGTCGTGAAAAATAGGTACGTTATACGTATCTATTCGACAGTCTTTATTCGTCACTAATACTATAATATAGTAAATCTTAACTACTATCAGCCTAGTAAGGGGGCCGTAAGTTAATGAGAATCTGTAGCGCGTGGCCGGTTCATAATCAGTGTGATGAATACAAATTTTCGAGGGACTGGGAACTTTGGTGTATAAGATCTAGATCGCTGGTCTTAAGACGCTATGGATTTTATGTCTATGACGGTAGATACTACATATGAGGAACTTGTATCACATCCGTTTCTTAGTCTTGCTAAAGCAGAACCTCTTCTATGGCTTGTTGTATATGCACTGAGAAAAGCTCGTATTATTATGGGATCTGATTGATAGCACTTTAATTTCAGATGACTATGACATCGGATCTTTTAAAAACTCTCAAGATTGTTATTGGGTAATGTTATTAGTTTCTTGTCCGAGTCTCTGTACCGTCAGCCAACTTGCTATTTAGACTTGCGTAGCAGCATTCATGAAGTTTCGAGACGAGATAAATCTTACTTGCAATTACATTAAAAGTTCAGGTTCTTGCAGTTATAGTAAGCAAGATTCGCGTTGTTGGAACCGTTTGAGGGCCATCCGCGGTGAGCACTCAGGGGTAAGGAAGTCCCCACTACCCTACTGGCATACCGCAACAATCGCCTTCAGGCAACTCCGTGGCACAAGGTATCCTTAAACCGATGAGCTGCCCTTAATCCCGGATCAATGTCTACGACCAGAGAGAAGAGAACAGGGCGAGGAACCTAGTCGTCTAGGATTTCTCTTGGCAGCTCGTTAGGACCTAGGAGAGGTACGCTAACTAGACTATTAAAGTATACTTTAAGTAAGGTAAGAGGAAGGTATAGCTTTTAAACGTAACGCGAGGCCGTAGGGTAATATAAAGTAGATATAAGGTTATAGAAAGTATTTAGTTAATATAGTATCTTATTATATTCTACGGGACGTAGAGTTATCCTATATACTCCTATTACTAGAAATACTTCTTAAAAGGGGTTAAGTTAGTAAACTATTTTAGACTCTAGATATTACTTTATAGCCTACTCCGGTATTAAGTATATTTAATATAGAGGAAGGGGAAAAATAGGTTTGCTTTAAGGATTTTCCTCTAGGATACTAGTATATTTTACCCTCCGGCAATCGACGAGGAAATTTCTGCCGCTTTCTAAAGGGTGCTGCGTGCGCAGTTGCTTGGGCGTCTCGAATGAAATCCATTGTGGTGGTCTTCTCAAAAAGAGCGCTGCATGCTGAGAAACAACGCCTAGGGGGGGGCGTGGTTGCCTCTATGGGCATGGTCGAGGGGCCATCCATTGATGCTCCCGCTATGGACATTAGGCATGATATTGACTCGGCCTTGAGGCACCGACCACCCCGGCGAGTCTTTTAGGCTGACTTCGCACTGAGCGAGCTATAGGTGTTTCTTGATCCTCGAGTCTCGCCATCCTAGAACACCCGTGAGTAGAGGGGCCCACCTTGACCCCTATCGTCGTCGTAACAGGCTGCTGGGAAGGGAGATCGAAAACAACTGCGGAGAAAGGGGCCGCTGCACACATGGGAGATCGTAGAGGACTAAAGCAAGAAAGCAAAAACGCCATCACTTCAGAGAAAAAGGAGAGCGCCAGCTGGAGTTCGACAACAGCGAGGTGAAAACGGATGGAGAGAGACCAGGACCAGGGGCCCGGTCAGCTGGGTCCTCAAATCCACTTCAATTTCTAGGGGTGTACTCCGTAGATAGGGCTGGTAAAGCGGCTGGGGCCCCTGCAAAATAATTTGACACGAACCCTGCAGGTTCAGTAGCACCCGACAGGACCCCTGAAGGATCATTTGTCAATCACCACAAAAACACCCTTGGACTCTCCCTTCGGACGCGCCAAGAACTTGTCCATGTGGACCTTCACATCCCGCTCGAAGTATGTGCTATGATGCAAGTGCATTTCATGTCGGCGGAACAAAGTTGCGAGGGTAATGGTCACAACCGCCCTACTGAGATGATCTGCATTCAAGTGGTGAGCAATAGAGAGCAGAGTGGAAGGGAGGGATGGGGACTGATGAGGCTTCGAGACACGGGAAACACGAGGCGGAAAACTTACCCCCAAAACAACCTCTCGTACCGCCCGAAAAGGCCCTCATATAGTGGCTCAGCGGTCTGGTCTTTGGCGGCTTGACTCCACCAGGGACCAGAGGGTCAGCACCGGCGCCGACGGTGGGCTCTCCCAGCCATCGGTCCGGGTTGAAGCGCATGGGCTCAGGGAACAGGGTCTCGTTGGTGTGCATGTGCCAGACGTCCATGGCGAGCGGCGTCTTTGGATCGAAGACGTAGTCGCCGTAGGTCAAGGCCTTGTTGGGGCGGATGCGGGTGAGGCGCTGCATGGGGCCGAAGGCGAGGCGGAGGGCTGTTGGTGGGCTCGGTGGTCAGTCGCGAGATCTCGATCTTGCAGGTTCAATGGGACATCTTACACTCATCAATACACGCCCTCAGGTACTCGAGCTTCTCCAGCTCGCGGAGGTCGGGCAGATCGCCGCTGTCGTCCGGGATGGCGGCCTTGAGCTCCTGTTGCAGGCGCTTCAGAACGGTGGGGTCCGCCAGGATGTAGTACATGCCGGTGGTCATGGTCCACACAACAGCGCCCATGCTGGCGCCGACGATGTTGACGTTCTCGAGGATGACCCTCTCGGTCTTCCGCACGTCCGCCGGTATTTTGGGGTCGGTCAGCTGGTGGACCAGGGTCCTGTCCGGGCTGTTGTCGAAAGCGTTCTTGTTTCTCGGGTCGATGATCTTGTCGACTTGCGCCTTGATCGCGGCCCGCCACTCGAGGTTGGACCGCATGGTAGGCCAAGCCCAGACTATCAGGGACTGCGGCACGAGGCCGAGCATCTTCATCAGCCACGGGAAGTGCGAGTTCCAGTGCGTGGTACCCAGCGCGCCCTCGAACGACATGGGGAACGGGTGGGCGAAGTCCGGGGCGGCGAGGAAATGCGATGGCTGGCAGAAGACGATCTCCCAGATCATGTCGGTGGCGATGGAGGCGAGCATGTGGCGGATGTTGACCGGGATGTTCTTGCCTGCGAACTCGGTGCTCAGGCGGGGCGAGAACCTGTTGGCGACGGACCTGATCGCGCCCTTCTCCGACGCGAAGTTGTCGAGCACCTTTGCGCGGGTGAAAAATGGGGCCACGGCCTGACGCCGGGGGCGGTGGAAGTCGCCAAGGGTGCTGAAGGAGACGACGCCGGGGAGGGCGCCGGCGGCGGTCAGGAAGGGCAGCTTGTCGACCATGTCGGTGGGGTTGAACAAGACCTCGTAGAAGGTCGGGTCGTCGATGTGGATCTCCTCGGGGGTGACGCGGACGACGGGCCCGTACTTCTGGTGCATGCGCTGGATCTCGAACGGGAACTGGCCGCTCTTGATGATGCTATAGTACGTCTCGTACCATTGGGTTGCCGCGCCCAGTCTGGGGCCGGGATACTTGGCGAGCGGGTGCCAAAAGAGGCGGTAGAAGACCAGTCCCACGGCGCGGACTGCCAAGAGGAATAAGAAACCGACGAGGCCAACGTGGATCCAGTTGGGACTTCCATCGTCGTGGTGTAGAAGCCTCCGCAAGAATGAATCCGCCATCGTGGTGGTTGCTGAGTAATGGACTCGGCAGGCCTCGTGGTTCTTGAGGATGCTGTTGGATGGAGCGGGTGTGACTCGAATTGCACGTCGTCTCACCTAGACCATGGAAAGGATTTGGCTTGATTATAACCAAAGTCTGCTTGTTCCGCCTCTACCAAGGTCTATATAAGAATGGATCCAGGGTACAGGACCCTCCCGCGGTGCTGCCTTCACCGACAGGTCTCACCTCCGTCTCTGCAACTGCGAGGGCGGCTACATTCCGACCTGGGCGCGAGTCGGACGACGGACCGCGGTTTCGTGTGTAGGCATCAGCAAAGTCGGATAAGCCATCCTTCACGAAATTCCGGGTGGCGTAGCACTTACACCTAGGATTCTCCGAGCTCTCCATAGACGATACGAAATCCGCAAGGTACGTCCAGATCTGCTAGTCTAGGCTGCTCTAGGTATTTCCTTAATACCCTGTATCTGATCGAACATTAATGCCTGCCATGGCTGTCCTAATGGTCCTGACAAGGTCGTGGTCTGCCTACTTAGTTTCCTGGCGTGCGCTTCTTACGCAACTCTAGCGGATTTACCAAGCCTCCATCTCAGCCGTTTGAGTCTTCGGTCCAGTCCAAGCTACCTTAGTCTAGAATTAGTACGGTTTTAGTAGTAAGGGTGTAATCTTTTCTTGTTCTTCCAACGCGGGAGGGTGGCGTGCTAAACGTTGATCGACCACAGGCGTTCTCCTTAGGATGTACCTAGTAGTCATGAAGAACTTCGCCGGCTTAGTCACTGGCTCGGTTCTTCATAGGTATAAACGAAACGTCCACGGTCTTTTCTGCTGTATCTGCACCGTCGTGACTGTAATGTAGTAAAAGAAATCTCGGGAGCAGCCATCTGGAAATTCGCAGGTGACGTCGGAATTGAAGCGCATGCATGATACCTACCTACCTTACCTACGCACTTCTGTGGAATCGCTCTGATTCCAGCCGGTAGCCGCGCGAGTTGCGAGGACTCGACGACCAGCTACGTTCGAGCAGCGAGTAAGGAGTAGCATATAGAAACATGGAGATACCTTGCATTTCCTGTGTTCCACTCATGTCACAATCTCACCAAAAGGTTAGAGCCAATCAAACTGAGGTATCATCATTACCTTGCAGAAAAGGCAAGTCTCCGAGGATTAAGGCATCTAACTAAGTTAAAAGGACGTACGGTAACATATCTTATAGTTATGCCTCTTATGTGGACTACACCACTCCACACCTGTATTAAGGCTAGCCTACTCTACCCTCCCCTAAATTAACGTTAGCGCGATAAAAGTTGCAACTGCATTAGTTAAAGTAGTAACGCATGCGGTGAGCAAGATAATTCGGACATCTTGGCAGGGATCTCAGCTAGAAGTGTCCGAATTGTTTTGCTACCCGCCTGTAACGTTATTTCGGGGGTGGACTGCAGTCACTTCCGGCATATCAGAGCCAAGACCTGCCCGCTTCGAAGAGCTAAGATCTGACCGATCGGCATTATAGTCATCCCGAACAAGGTCCCTCGGTATAATAATCCTCCCGATAAAGGCCTGAAGGCTGAAGTTACATCGCATGAAGTTACATCGTATCAAGAACTGATTCTCCGAGTCATTAAAATACATTGATGCCTTCTACTACTCAAGTACTATTAGCTCGGCTTCAAATGCCTAATCTTGGCTATAACCGTTGGTTTCTAGCGGTAGGACGATCGCTGCCGCTAAGGCCTACCTAGTAACGGACTGTAAATCAAACCAAGACACTGGCATACTGATAAGTCCTGCAAGGCTGCAAGGAATTTCCGAGTCGGCTTCCCGACTACTAGTCGTTAGGTATCTATCACATCCTGGAGGGATGGATGGACAAACAGAATCTGCCCCGGTACTCGTCATAGCCATATCCTTCTCTCACCCCTAGATTTCCAATCTGCTATCCTTGCTCCGTCACCAGCTGTCGTCTTCCCTACTCCCATCCCACTCTCCCCTTTTCAAGTGGTCTTCCTGAGACCCAGATCGTAGCAGTCGGGCCCTCACTCCTGTGATCACAACTTCAACCCTATGCTATGACGGACTCGCCGGAGAAGAAGCCCACGATGGCGAACGTAGGGGATACGGATTCCGCCCAAGGCTCCACGACGGACGTTGCCGATGCCAGAGTCCAAGCTAATGAGAAGCCCGCTCAGACCACAGAAGACGACGACCAGTACCCGTCAATTTTGAAGATGGTGCTCCTGTCAAGCGCCGCCTTGGTCGTCATCTTCCTGATTGCACTAGACCAGGCAAGTAACCCTCACGCCCACACACAAGCCAGTGGCCGCGCCAACCCTAACTCTAACCCAGACCATCGTCGGCACGGCTATCCCAAGGATAACGGCCGAGTTCGGGGGCCTCAGCGACGTGTCGTGGTACGCAGCCGCCTACTTCATGACCTACGGCGCCGCCCAGCCGTCGGCCGGCAAGCTGTACAAGTACTACGACATCAAGTGGACCTTCCTGGCCTCAATGCTCATCTTCGAGCTCGGCAGCCTGCTCTGCGGCGTGGCCCAGAACTCGAAGACCATGGTCGTCGGCCGCGCCATCGCCGGCCTGGGCGGCGGCTCCCTCGCCGTAGGCGGCTACAGCATCGTGTCGCTGACGGTCCGGCCCGCCAGGCGGCCCATGATGATGGGCGTCCTCGGCATGATCTACGCCGTTGCCGGCGCCATCGGGCCGCTACTAGGTGGCGCCTTCACCGACAGGGTGACGTGGAGGTGGTGTTTCTACATTAACCTGCCCATCGGCGGAGCCGCCGCCCTCGCGGTCTTCTTCTTCTTCCACCTGCCCGCCGCCGCCGCGCCGCCGAAGGTCTCCTGGACTCAGAAGCTGCTGCATACCGATCCGGTCGGCTTCGCCCTGGTAATGGGGGCCATCACCTGCTTCATCCTCGGTCTCCAGTACGCAGGGGCCAGGTACCCTTGGAAGAGCAGCGAGGTAATCGGTCTGCTGGTCGGTGCGTTCGTGATCCCGATTGCCCTAATCGCCTGGGAGGTATGGCTGGGCGACTACGCCTCGATGCCGCCGCGGCTGTACAAGATGCGGTCGCTGTGGGCCGCGTCGGCGTTCCAGTTCTTCTTCCTCGGCGCCTACATCGTGCTGCTGTACTACCTGCCCATCTACTTCCAGAGTGTCAAGGGCGTCAGCCCCATCCAGTCCGGCGTCAACAATCTTCCCCTGGTCCTTGCGGCGTCCGTCTTCACCCTGGTCGGTGGCGCCGTGGTGATGAAGACGGGCTACGCCATGCCCGTCATGGTAAGCGGTTCCATGATGACGACCGTGGCCCTGGGGCTCCTCTACACGATAGGTATTGGAACCCCAAGCAAGAAATGGATCGGCTACCAGGTCTTTGTCGGAGTTTTCATGGCTTTTGGCATTCCGCACGGCTTGACTGTGGCGCAAGCTGGCGTGGGCCCTGAAGATCTCCCGGCAGTCACGGCTAACCTTTTGTGTAAGCCGTCCGCCCCTGTCCATCGACCCTGGGCTATGTGATGCTAATTGCATGTCTCTCAGTCTACCAAACCATCGGCGGCGCATTCAGCACGTCGGCAGGCCAAGCCGGCTTAGTGAACCAATTGCTTAAAGAGCTGCCCAGGACGGCGCCCTCAGTGAACCCCCATCTGGTGATCGGGACGGGTGCGTCCGAGCTGCGCAACGTCTTTCCGCCCGACGTGCTTCCCGGCGTCCTCCAGGCCTACATGGTTGGCATCAAAGCCGCCTTCGCCGTCGCCCTAGCGTTTTCCGGGGTGGCCTTTTTGTTCTCCTTGTTTGTGCCCGCGAAAAAGCTTGCCAGTCACGCCAATCCAGAGGATGTGCCCGTAGCGCTAGGTTAATCTCTTGTTTGGCGGTTTGGGAGACGGACACTGATGGTTAATCGTCATGAGGGAAATTAGACCGGGCGTTAGATAAGGATGGAGGGGATGGTGGTATAAGGTGATGAAAGGGACGGAGGTGCCGTGATCTTGCAAATCTTTGCTGTACTTCATGCTACTAGATTAAACTACCGAGAGTCGATATCAAAATGTAACACTTAACAGTTTGTACCGGAAAGATCCCTTTTCCCGATCCGTTAGAGTCGAGAATGCGCCAGCACGGAGCCTATCCTCGTCCTCTCCCTCAGTCGCTGTCAGCCTGGGGGCTGCAGCATTATCCTTCCTTTACTCTGCCACATAGCCAATATAGACAGCGAACCAAGTCTCGGGATCAATCAAGCACTCCTAGAACTGATTCCACTTCATCTACTCGTCCTCCAGGCTGGTGTCGATGTTTCGTACACGCTGGAGGGCAGACGTACGTCTCGCAATCCGATAGATACGAACAGTTGATCGGCGAGATAGGTAGGGAAATGCAGAGCTGACCCCCAAACGGGGCCCGGAGTAGGGTTCGACTCCAGACAGTCACCTTCCTACAGTTATCTTCCTACAGTCACCTTCCCACAGTTACCTTCCCACAGTCACCTTCCCACAGTTACCTTCCCACAGTCACCTTCCCACAGTTATCTTCCCACAGTCACCTATTACAGTCACCTTCTGACTAAGCAAACCAATCAGCATGACAGATACTGTTATAGATGCTGACTTATCGCATACAATATACATAGATCTACGTAGTAATTCAAGGCTTGGATAATATATCTCCCGTACTTGCTATATCGAACTGCTTACTATAGGAAAGCCTTGTAGGAAAGTATAGTCGCCTTTTCTTATCATTAACTGATAGAACCTTCTTGGAAGAGGTCGTTACGGTGTAGTAGGTAACTGACAGACTAAAATATGACTGTTAGTAGTTAAGCGAAAGATCAGCCAATAGTATAAGATTAGTTAGAAGGTGACGGTAGAAAGGTAACTGTCTGGGAGCGGTCTAGAACTAGAAACAGTAGCTGCCACGTGGCGAGCGAGCCCTACTAATAAGCTAGGTTCGGTTTTAGGAATAGCGTTGAACCGTGTTCTTAAATAAATACTTTATACTACCTAGACTAACTTTAAGACTCGATGTCAGCAAAGTTATAGTATACAGGGATAGATTACACTCTTCCTGAAACCGAACCTAGCTCTCCTACCTTATCTCTATACTACCTTAGGTGTCGAGGGCGTTATTTGTTATCGTCTTGGCACCTTTCTAGCGGGCTCCTTACTAGGAGAGTGCTAAGACGCTAACAATTAACCTGTTGGATACTATAGTAAAGTAGGTACCGTAGTAGCGGGTATCCCTAAAGCCCACATTAGGCTCGGTGGTGGGGGGCCTAGCTGACGACGGAGTTGGAACTAATGCAGTCAGGTCGCAAGCTGAGCTCGCTAAGATAAGCCTCGGGCAGAGCAGGCCAATTAGAGAGGAGGCTGGTACCGAGCATCGAGATTTCCTCCCACCGGCTAGTGGCCTAAGCGTTACAAAGTGTGACATTGGTCACTGTCAAGCAGGTAGGTGACGGGGGATTCCCGTAACATCTGCGCCGTAAGGTAGCTTCGAATCCTGTGGGATTGCTTCAGGAGGTAAGATTCCCATATCATCTACGCCGTAACTTCAGAATCCGATGTGGGTTCCTTCAGGCGGTAAGTGAATGAGGCTCTTATTGGTTGCCCGCCGGTTGTATGGTTTGGTTCATATATTGTCGTTCGTCCGCGTGCGATTCCAAGCGCTCGGTGTTCATGGAGACGGGTTCCAGAAATCCGATCCGCAATGTCCCACCGCCATTCATGCGAGCGCTGTCGGCAGCAGAAGGTCCGCTGTGTTCAGGATTCGCAGACTATACAGAAACCGTCACCGGGCCAGTCCATACCCAAGTGTTCGAGATGTGCAAAAGCAGGCACCACCTGCGTCTATAGCTGTACGGCCGACTACTTCCCATACGACCAAGTTCCCTCCTAGCACCTGACCCGCCTACCCTGCTGTCACTAGTAAGGCTAATATGTTAGTACAGGGAGGCTGAGGACCCAACGCCCCGGGTTGAGCACCGCCGGCAGCATATCAGCCGTTAGCCAAAGCCTGCCGTCTGCCGTTGAAAAGTATCCCGCTCCCTTTGATTCGGTGGAGGAAGATGGCAGTCCCTACCTTAGGGACTTCGACGGCTTCAAGTGGGACCAGCTCCCCGTGCTCCCTCTCATGCAATTGGGGGTAGGAGGCCAGCCGCGGAGCGCCGTGGACCACGTCGGCCTCGACCTGGACATGAACCACAGCACCGTGGCCGAAAGGAGCGGGACCCCGGGAGACGGGCAGTGGTGGAACGGCGTCCCGTCGCCGCCGTCCTCGTCGCCCAAGCCCGACGCCGGCGACGAGAACATCCCCGCTGCCGACTCTCTGCAAGGGCTCACATCGCAGGCCACAGCCGTTAGCGCCCAGGCCGTCTCGGCCACGCGCCTCTTGCTCCGCCCCGGCAGCGCCCCGCCGACCGTGTCATCGGCGCACGTCAACGAGGCATTCGAGGGCACCAGGACGCTAGTGCGCATCGTCAACAACATCGTGGCGATGGTCTCGCCCGGCGACAGCGGGGATGAGCTAGAGGCGGCCCGCGGCGATGGCGGCTGCCGGGCCGCGGACATCGGGGGGCTGGTCTTGACGACGCTCGCCTGCCACCAGCACCTCTTGGTCTTCTTCAGGGCCATCTACGACTCCATAGACCGGTGCGTCGCGTCGGTGGCGGACGAGAAACGGCCCCCGGGCGGCGGCGGCTGCGGCTCTTCTCTCCACGGCGATGGGCCCCCGTGCACCGCGCAATTCACCATGGTCCTGCAGCTGCTGATGCACCTGATCAACCGCCTGGACCGGTGTCTCTTCCCGGCCCGGCCGTCGAGCCCGGTCTCGTCGTCGGTGACCAGTGCGTATGGCGGAGCCAGCGGCGGTAGTAGCCTGGACCGGGACCTTACGGGGCCAGAGGCGGAGGACATGATGCCCGACACGGTAGGCATTCCCAGCCTTGCGCAGGCGCTCGTACGAGCAATGCCAGACGATCATCTCCGGCTCCGGCGGACTATCCTTCAGCTGCAGACTCGGATGGAGAGGCTGGAAGCGTTTTAGTATCGGTTCGTCCCGGAGTATGGCGGTGCAATCGGGGGAGCAGCCTCTGGGAATGGAGTACTGGGTTTGGTCTGGAGGTGAGGTTGTACCGAGTTTTCCTGTTCGATCACCTCGTTTGTTGTCTCATAGACATGAAGTAAAACTACACTCAGACATAAAACGAAACACAGGCATGAACTAAATATAGTACACACTGAAAAGGTTGAACACGCGGCTAAGGCAGAGAGGTCAGGTCGGGGCATATGATGGTGAATTCCAGTTACAGCTTACGCGTCTCGGGGGAAATCCTCGCAGAGACCAGGCTCACATGCAGAATGGAGTGTGAAACCAAGGACTACTACAGGGAAGCAAGATCAAAATCGAATAACAACGCAGCTCTTGTTGATATTGATGCTACCATCTATAAGTGTGCAATCTACCAATCCTCCAGACCCAAAACAAAGGCTTGCCGTCCTCGACCCTAAAACTTCAACGCATCCTTCAGGAACTCCAGCTGCATGTTCAGGACGGAGTCGACATCGCCAAAGGCCCAGTCCAGGTGGCCCTTGCCGGGGAGCAGGTGGAAGGTCTTGGGCTCGCGCATCCTGGCGAAGGCGGCCATCTGCTCCACGGCGGGGCACTCGATGTCGTTCTCGGGCGTCACCATCATGGCGGGCGTCGGGCTGACGTGGCCGATAAGCGTCATGATGTCCCACGAGTACGAGTTGTAATACGTCTGCACCGTCACCCGGTTCTCCACGGGGATCTTGAGCCGCGCCAGCGTCGGCATGAAGTCCGGCCCCAGCTTCGGTCCTAGCGGGACGCTGCCGTCCTCGTTCACGTACGGCAGGTAGATCGGCTCTGCGCAGGAGGTGGCTGAAGAAAAAAGGAACATCAGATCAGCGGACGGCATCATGGGGGGGGGGTTTCTTGGGATCTGGTGTCACGTACCCTTCCCGGCAAGCCGGGCCGCACGGTCCTGCATGGCCAGCTCCAGCACGGCTCGTCGCCGCTCAGGGAACCCGTGGAGGTCGATGACGGGCGCCACAGAAATGACAGCGTGGACGCGCGGACTGCAGAAGGTCTTGGTAAGCAGGGAGTTGAGCCGTACCTTGCAGCTGGGGAGGGCACACGCACTCGAGCGCCGTCGCCGCGAGGGCCATGTTCCCGTCGAAACACAGACCCCAGAGTGCAATCTTTTCAGGGTCTACCAGCTCGTGGCCAGAAAGGTACGTCACGGCGTCGTGGAGGTCCTCGACGCGCTTGCGAGGGTTCGTCTTACAGCGGGGGTTTGGGGTTAGACACTTCATCTACAAAGTGATGACTCGCCAGCGCGGCCGAAGGGGGTTGTAATATCATGCTTGAACTCTCACCTCATGTCTAGGCTCGCCGTCACTCGAGCCGATGGTCCGATTGTCGAAGACGAGCGCCGTGATGTCGTGCTTCTGATACCACTGCGCGATATCAGGTACGAAGGCCTCTTTCGGCATGTTAAACTAGATAGTATAGCCGAAGTTTTAGCGCCAGCTCCTTCCCTTTTTTCCCGTCTGGGTTGGGTCCTATACATACGCCTGGAGAAACAATTATACCCGGCCCACGCTTCGAGGCCGGGTAGAGCCAGCCACGCAGGGTGAGGCCATCAAGGGTCGGGAAGCTGACGTCGAGGCGGGACATGGCGGTAGATTCAGACACGTAGAAGGGCTGGTGGGTGTGGTGGAGTTATAAACCGTCTCTCTGCTATTTAACGTCCAGGCTCCGTGCTTATGCATGCTGAGATGGCGGTATAAAACAGACACCTTCCTCGCTATCTATCAATTATCGGAACGTCGCTATCGGCCAGCTCTAGTGTACGGGTCCCGATGCGGTACGGGTTGTACTTACTTACAGTCGAGCGGGCCGCGGGCCGTCTGACATCGGAAATGTCGGGGATTGTCGGATAAGCCGGCCTCCGCAGGTACATACATATCCGGGATGCTAATTCCTTCCCGGCTTACTTAGACTACAAGTCCTTTCACGGTGTGTTGCTTCGGTACCGGAAAGGGGATTCTCTTAGCTGAGACCGGTTACTTGCGGCATTCTTAGGCTGCATCAGTATCATTCGCATCATTTTGCCTAGCTTTTTAAGAGAAAATTTCTGGACGAAGGAGTCCTCGTGTTAGCCTCTATGTATGGTAACTTCGTGCAAGGCTGCGACTGTGTGCCGCTCTATCATCTCTCTGCGGCGGGGGAATGCGTGCTGTTTAGGAGCTGCTAGGTAGACAAACTCGTGGTTTATAACGAGCTGCGTGAATAACTTTATATGCCGAAGAAGAGTGCTTCAAGATTAGTCTGGTAATATCACGTCTTTCATTGTTTGGATTCCTCTATCGCAAGTAGTTTTACGTACAATTTATAAGCTCGCATGGATGCTTGAAACGAGCCACCGCCTCGAATGTATACCCACAAAGCGCGTAGAATATTACATGTATATTGAGAAGCTAGAAAAAGACTGCTACCTTCTCCCAACCCCTCGGTACGTACTCTAAGCCCCAACTTCCAGCGGCACGACAAGCTTCTTGCCCCTGACGATCCCAGCGCGCAAGTCCTGCAGCCCGGGATCAACGCTCTCCAAGCCCTCGTCGCGGATCTCCAGGGGGTGGTTCCAGATCCTGCCCTCGCGCAGCCAGCGCTCGGCGAGCCTGAAAAGGCGGCCGGCGAACAGGCGGTGCTCGGGCGCGCCGGGGCGGCCATAGATGCCTTCCAGCATGCAGGGGTCGCCCAGCAGCGTGTTGGCCATGACCCAGTCGGCGCGGACGTCGCGGCGCGTGTACTTGACCGTGTTGGTCGTGGGCTCGAGGGCGATGTAGGTGCCGCCCTGGGCGCCGATGGCCTCGTAGCACATCTTCATCGTGGCGGCGTCGGTGACGCAGTCGAGCACGTGCGCCAGCGTGTTGTCCGTGTGCAGCCGGATGTCGGCGCCGCACGTCGGCGAGTGGTAGTCGAAGCAGGCCGAGGCCCCGAAGGACTGGCACAGGGCGTTGTTGGCGGGCGAGCAGGTGACGATGGGGTTGAATCCGGCGCTGGGGGGGCGTAAGGAAGCATGTTAGCACGTCGCGCATCTCTGCGTTTCGGCTGGGAGAGGGAAGGGTCTGCAGACATTTTAAGCAGCTGCGTGGCCATCGTGCCAGAAGCCGAAGCGCCTCCTGCTACCAGCACTGTCACAGCCGCCTTAGCTTCATCTTCCTCGCCGTTTACCTCGCCGTTCACCTCCCCGTTTACCTCCCCGTTCACCTCGCCATTCACCTCGCCGTTCACCTCGCCGTTCACCTCGCCATTCACCTCGCCGTTCACCTCGCCATTCACCTCGCCGTTCACCTCGCCATTCACCTCGCCGTTCACCTCGTCGTTCGCCTCGCCATTCACCTCGCCAAGATTCACCTGGCCTTCGAGCAGCGGCAGGTTCAGCCCGGGCTCCTGGAACAGCGCCAGGCCGGCGATGCCTACGGCTAGGCCTAAGGAGCACGCCTGATTAAACGGCATGCCCTCGGGCACGTGGCAGCTCAGGTCCTCGACGGCCAGCGCGTACTCGGCGAAGCCGCCGTGCGTGTTGATGGTGAGGACGCGATCGCCGCGCCGGAAGCGCGTGACCCCCGCGCCGACGGCGACCACGACTCCCGCGAAGTCGCAACCGCCCACGTAGGCGCCGGGCGCGCTAACTCCGTACTCTATGATTTTAGCGTCGTAGGGGTTCAGCGACACGGCGTGCACGCGTACAAGCATCGTGCCCGGCTGCGGCGCCGGCTGCGGGACGTCGCTGGCGAGGCGGTAGCCGCCGGATAGGTTGCTGACCATGGCTTTCATAGTGGTTGCAGATGCTATGTTGGCTGTATGGGCTGGGAAGACTTGTCGAAAATGAACAGTGCTTGGCCTGGGATGTAGTAGTAGAAGTAAAACAATTAACGACTTCCCCTGAGTTAACTAATGTCAGGTTCCAGCATCAGCCTCTAGGACAGGGAATCCGGCTGAACGGTCTAGGATAAGGCATCTTCCATTTATTTGCTGAGAACTAGCTTTGGCTTCGTCGAGAGTTTGGTCCAGGTCGGCGGGTTAAGGCATCAGACCCCGGAACTCGGGGGGTGAGATGAGGCGCATTGAATTCCGTCGTCTGCGATCCTTCCGATGTCACCGTCAGCAGCCACGCAGATCGGCTTCTGCGATCGGAGCGCCGGAGAGCCGCGTCGATCCCTCCTGTGGAATTCCTATCTTGATAGGAACGAGAAACAAAGTGCTATTGATACGATAATAAAGTACAGAGCAAGGTATTAAACGACCCGATAAAAGACACTTAAAGACATACTTACTTCTCCCTCCATATGAGCTCTAAAACCGAATCGCCCGTGTCTTGAAGATGGGCAACCAAAGTCATGAACTCAGGTATGCCGGGGACCCTATTGCTATCGTAGGCAGCAGCTGCCGTTTCCCGGGCGACGCCTCGTCCCCGTCCAAGCTCTGGGAGCTCCTTAAGAACCCTCAGGATGTAGTCTCAGAGATCCCGCCCAGCCGGTTTAACACCACAGGACTTTATCACTCGGACAGCCAGCACCATGGGGTAAGTGTAGGGAGGGTTAGGGCCACAAATCTGATGGACTGACAAGACCGCCAGAGCACTAACGTCCGCCACGCCTACCTCCTGGGCGAGGACCCACGGGTCTTCGACCGCGACTTCTTCGGCATCAGCCCTAAGGAGGCCGAGTCGATGGACCCGCAACAGCGCATACTGCTCGAGACGGTTTACGAGGGCATCGAGTCGGCTGGATACTCGATGCAGCAGCTCCGCGGGTCCGCTACGGCTGTCTTCGTCGGCGTCATGTTCCTCGACTACCAGTCGGTATCGGTGCGCGGCCTGGAAAGCCTGCCGCAGTACCACGCCACCGGCGTCGCTATGTCCATCCTAGCGAACCGCGTGTCGTACTTCTACGACTGGAAGGGCCCGTCGGTAGCCGTCGACACGGCCTGCTCGTCGAGCCTGGTGGCGCTACACCACGCCGTCCAGACTCTCAGGAGCGGCGAGGCCGACATGGCCGTCGCGGCGGGGTCGAACCTGATACTAGGGCCGGAGCCATTTGTTTCCGAGTCGAGTGTAGGTGATCGATGTTCCTCTTCCAAGTCTCGTTTATACTGGACGCTGCTGACTCTCGCTCAAGCTCAACATGCTGTCTCCTAACGGGCGGTCCTACATGTGGGATAAGGACGCTGACGGGTATACCCGCGGGGAGGGATTCTCAGCCGTCATGCTGAAGACGCTGAAACAAGCTATCGTAGATGGTGACCACATCGAGTGCATCATCCGCGAGACGGGTGTTAACCAAGACGGCCGGACCCCAGGTTCGTGGTCTGCATGTCATGATGTCAGTACACGATGCTAAGCTCGTTGGTGCAGGCATTACCATGCCGAGCTCCACGGCACAGGCAGCGCTTATCAGGGCTACCTATGCCCGGGCTGGCCTCGACCTGAGGCGGGAGCGTGACCGGCCGCAGTACTTTGAAGCCCACGGCACAGGAACGCAGGCGGGTGACCGTAAGTCATGCACGCCCCTCGAGGCTGACGGATGTAGACGCTGACACTAGTCCTTGCCGGTCCACAGCTAGAGAGGCCGAAGCCATCTCAAGTGTCTTCTTCCCCAAGGGATGCAAGGGCGACGGCGAGCTTATAGTCGGCTCCATTAAGACTATTATCGGCCACCTCGAGGGTAGCGCAGGGCTCGCCGGCGTCCTCAAGGCCTCGCTGGCTCTCCAGCACGGCCAGATCCCAGCGAATCTGCACTTCAAGACGCTGAACCCCAAGATCCGGCCGTTCTACACCCATCTGCGCGTCCTGACCGAGACGCAGCCCTGGCCGGCCCTGCCTGACGGGTGCCCCCGCCGCGTCAGCGTCAACAGCTTCGGCTTCGGCGGGACCAACGCGCACGCCATTCTCGAGAGCTGGCAAGGATACAACGAAAAGGCCCACAGCGCCGGCAATAGCGGCGGCCTCTTCGTGCTATCCGCTAACTCGGCGCAGACGCTGGCCGCCAGGGCGACGGACCTCCGCGGCTACCTGGAGGCGCACCCCGAGGTGGACCTGGGCCGCCTGGCGCGCACCCTGTTCTTACGCGCCGACTTCCCCTTCCGCGCGGCTTTCTCCGCCACCAGCGCGCAGCAGCTCGCCGCCAAGCTCGGGGCCGCCGCGCTCGGCAAGACCCCGCGCGCCATGGCCGTCCCGGAGTCGCTGCCGCCCCGCATCCTGGGCGTGTTCACGGGCCAGGGCGCCCAGTGGGCCACCATGGGCGCGGGCCTGTACGAGTCCTCGGCCGTTTTCCGCGGCGCCTTCATGCGCATGCAGGAGAGCCTCGACAGCCTGCCGGATAAGCAGGACCGCCCTACCTGGTCCCTAGTGGGCGAGCTGAGCGCCCCTGCCGCGAAAACCCGCGTGGGCGAGGCCTCTATCTCGCAGCCGCTGTGTACGGCCCTGCAGGTGGCGCTGGTCGACGTGCTGCGCGCGGCCGGGGTGCAGTTCGCGGGCGTCGTCGGCCACTCGTCCGGCGAGATTGGCGCCGCCTACGCAGCCGGCTATCTCGACGCCTACGACGCCATCCGCATCGCCTACCTCCGCGGCCTGCACTCGAAGCTGGCCCAGGGGCCCGACGGCCGCCGCGGCAAGATGATGGCCTTGGGCATGTCGCTGGACCAGGCTAACGCCTTCTGCGCCGAATTCGGCGGCGCGCTTAAGGTGGCCGCCAGCAACTCAACGCGCAGCTGCACCCTGGCGGGCGATGCTCCGGCCATCGACGCGGCCCAGGAAAAGCTCGAGGCAGCGGGCACGTTTACCCGCGTGCTGCAGGTTGACACGGCGTATCACTCCCACCACATACTGCCTGCCGCCCAGCCGTATCTGGACTCGCTTAAGAAGTGCCGCATCAAGATTCATAAGGGCCTGGGGGAAAGCTGCCCGTGGTATTCGAGCGTGTGGGGCTCCAACGGGCGCAGCCGCTCCTTTACCCACCCAGAAGAGGCAGCTGCCCTCAAAGGCCAATACTGGGTTGATAACCTCACTAACACGGTGCTGTTCAGCCAGGCCAACCAGCGCGTCATCGGCGAGGGTCACGTTTTTGACCTTGCGCTGGAAGTCGGGCCGCATCCGGCCCTCAAGGGTCCCGCCTCCGAGATCATTACCAATATGACGGGGGTTGATCTCCCGTACTCAGGCGTGCTTAAGCGCGGCCAAGCGGACGTAGAGGCCTTCGCCGACGCCCTGGGACTTTTGTGGAAGACCTTCCCCCTGCAGAGCGGTCGTCCGCTGGTTGGGTTTGAAGGTGTGCAGCGGGCCTTTGCGATGAGCAAGAAGGGCAACCGGCGGCCGGCCATCCTAAAGGATCTGCCGTCGTACCCCTTCGACCACGACACGGTGTACTGGAAGGAGTCGCGCGCGTCCGCCCTATTCCGCACGCAGAGCCAGCCGCGCCACCAGCTCCTTGGCCACGCCACCGCCTTCGGTAGCGGCAGGCGGCGCGAGGTGCACTGGCGGCAGGTGCTGCGGCTTACCGAGATCCCCTGGCTGCGCGGCCACAGGATCCAGGGCGAGTACCTGTTCCCCGCCACGGGGTACCTGACCATGGCGTATGAGGCGGCCGTCCGCCTCGTGCCGGCCGCGCAGCAGCTCCGGCTGGTGGAGCTGCACGACGTTGACATCTTCCGCGCCCTGAACCTCAAGCCCGACTCGTCCGGCACCGAGGTCCTGTTTACAGTGCGCGTCACGGACCAGTCGGACGACGCCATCACCGCCCGGTGGGCCTGTTACAGCGCGCCTGTCGACGTCAAACATGGAAACTGGCTTGGAGATGCACCGGCACAGGCTGATGCCCACGCCGAGGGCTTTGTGCGTCTTGTGCTCGGCGCGCCTACGCATGACGTCCTGCCGCAGAGGACGGAGCCGGCCCTGTCCCTGACCCCGATCGACATTGAGGAGCTCTACGAGACCCTGGCGGCCCTGGGCCACGGGTACACGGACGACTTCCAGGCGCCTGCGATGCTCCGGCGCCTGCACCACGCCGTCGTTTCCATGCCCTCAGGCTGGCACCAAGCCGAGCTGCTGACCCGCCCTGATATGAACCCGGCGGCCCTGGACACGGTCATCCACGGCCTCCTAGCCGGGTACTCTAACCCGGGCGACGGACGGCAGCGCTCGATCTACGTGCCCGGCCGCATCGACAGCGTCCGCATCAGCATGATGCCGCTGGCGCCCGCCACCGACTCGGCCGCTCCCGCGCTCGAGGCCGACACCTTCGTCACCCACGCCGCCCCCGCGCTCGAGGCCGACACCTTCGTCACCCACGCCGACGCCAGCCTCATCAGCGGCGACCTGGACGTCTTCGACCCCGCGAGCGGTCAGACGCGCGTGCAGGTGTGCGGTGTCCACATGTCGGTGCTGCCGGGCTCGCGCAAGCCCGACCGCGAGCTGTACTCGCAAGAGATCTGGGAGCGCGACGCCCAGTTCGGCATCGAGCCCGGGCGGGAGGCGCGCGTGCCGGGCGACAGGCTCGAGGTCGGGAAGCTCGCCGCGCGCCTGGCGCTGTTCTACTGCCAGAGGTTGACCAGGCAGATCAAGCCCTTCGAGACGATGCTCATGAGCAAGAACCGCAAGAACCTGCTCAACTGGGTGCAGAAGGACCTCGTGCCCAAGGCGCAGGCGGGAGAGCACCACGAGGCGAAGAAGGAGTGGCTGGACGACGCCAGCGAGGACGTCCTGGACCGCGAGGTCGAGCGCCTCGGCGCCGCCAGCTCGGCCGACGTGACGCTGATGCGCGCCCTCGGGCGCAGCCTCGCGTCCATCACCCGCGGCCTCACGCCGGCCGTGAAAGTGGCCGAGCAAGACGACGCGCTCGGCCGGTTCTACGCCGACGGTGTCGGCTTCCGCGAGGCCATCAGCGACGCCGCCACCCTCGTGGCCCAGCTCAGCCACCGGTACCCGGCCATGAAGATGGTCGAGGTCGGCGCCTCGTTCGGCCCAGGCCTGCGGGACGCAGTGCTGGAGTCGGTTGGCAGGCGCCGCTACGCGTCCTACACGGTCACCAACGCCGTCGAGCCCGCCGACCACGACGCGAAGCTCGTCTTCAAGCTGCTCGACATGGACAAGGATCTCGTCCGCCAGGGCTTCGCCGAGGGGGCGTACGACCTGGCTATCGCCGCGACCTCGTACTCGACTAATATTAGCCACGAGACGCTAGCTAACGCCAGGAAGCTCCTCCGTCCCGGTGGCTTCCTGGTCCTCGTGGCCATGACGGCCGACTGTCTCCCCGTCCGTCTGATCCAGTCCCTGCTCCCGGGGTCGTGGCTGGAGAGGGACGACGGGCAGCCGCAGATCGTCAGCGTTTCCGACTGTGACGTCCTGCTGAAGGAGTCCGGCTTCTCGGGCGTCGACGTGAGCTCCACCCCGTCCTTCTGCAGCGTCATGCTGTCACAGGCCGTCGACGACGCCGTCATGGCCCTGCGCGATCCCACCAGCTCGGTGCAGCAGCTGGGGGCGGAGGTTCTGCTCGTGCACGACCCGTCCCCCAGCGACGTCGTAACGAAACTGGCTTCCCAGGTAGGGCAGAAGCTGGCGCAGGTGGCAACCGTCAGGACTGTCTCCGGGCTCGAGGACATCCGCGTGCCGGCCGGCGGCATCGTCCTCAATCTCTGCGACCTCGACACCCCGGTCTTCCACAAGATAGACGAGCGCCGCTTCCAGGGCCTGCAGGAGGTGATGCGCCAGGCCAGCGTTCTTCTCTGGGTTACCGAGGGCGCTCGGACGGGCACGAAGCCCGAGAACACCATGGTCCTGGGCTGGGGGCGGTCGGCTCGCGTCGAGCGGACCACTTTAAAGCTGCAAGTCCTGGATCTCGAGCAGGAAGCGCACACGGTCGATCCTGACGTGGTCTTCAAGCTGCTCCTGCGTCTTGCCGACGGCCACGGAGAGAGCCAGGAGATGCTCTGGACCCTCGAGCCGGAGCTAGTGCTGAGGGATAACGCGTTCTACGTCCCCAGAGTGTGGCCCATTGATGACTTGAACGCGCTGGCCGACACGCGGTCAAAGGAGGTTACGGTCGAGGTGGCCGCGACGAGCCAGTTCATCATGCTGGACGAGCGCGGACAGCTGGCAGTTGGACGATCGTACCAAGACGACGCGCAAGCCCAGAGTTGGGAGGTATTGGCATCATCTGTGCACAAGCTTCGCCTTCGGGACGAGCAGCATGCCAAACGGCTCTGCGTCCTTCGCAACTCCCTGTCTGGAGAGACAGTCCTGGTGCTGACGCGCCCTAAGGGCTCGACCGTCACGGACGCGGGTCTCGACGTCCTATGGCGTTTCGACAAGGACGGCCAAGTCGCCAACTACAGTCACCAGCTGCACCACCTCTTGACCGCCGCCCTCGCCGAAGCTACTCTGCAGGGCTTTGAGGGCCGTGTGTGGGTGCACGGCGCTCCGGCTTGGCTCGCCAAGGAGTTGGAGCTCGTTGCCTCGCGGCGGGGCGACATCCAGCTCTGCCAGACCACCAACGACGCCGAGAGGAGAGAAGGGCACACCAAGTTCTTGCACCCTTTCATCACGGAGCGCGAGCTTGCGCTGGCCAAGCCCACAGGCGCCTCGACGTTCATCTGCTTGGATGACACGCAGTATGGCAATGCACTGGTTGGTCTGGTTCGCAAGCATTGGCCAGCCATCAGGGTCGAGCGGCCCGACTTGTCCCCGGAAAGCCATGATGGTGTCGTTTCCAGGAGGCTCAGCCAGGCGGTGTTCGCTGATCTGGTCGAGAAGCAGTTAGGCAGCAGTGCTCCTCCGTCTGCCTCTGCGGTCGACGGATGCATCATCGCCGTGCAGGACATAAGCAAGACCTCCCTGTCCTCGGTCCCGCCGGCAGCCGTCTTCGACCGGACGACGGCCTCGACCGTCACGGCCAAGCTCCTCCCGCCGAACCATGCGGGCCTCTTCTCCGCCGACAAGACATACCTCCTCCTCGGCCTCGCGGGCGACCTGGGCATCTCCATCGCGCACTGGCTCTTCGACAACGGCGCCCGCCACGTGGTACTGGCCTCGCGCAACCCCGTCGTGCCCCAGTTCGTCGTCGACCACGCGGCCGCCGTCAAGGGCGCCAACCTGCGCTTCATGGCCATCGACATCTGCAGCGCCGCGTCCCTCTCGGCCGCCTGGGCCGAGATCCACGCGTCCATGCCGCCCGTGGCCGGCGTCATGAACGGCGCCATGGTCATGCGCGACCGGCTGTTCGCGGACCAGCCATGGGCTGACTTCTCGGCCGTGATGGGGCCCAAGGTGGCAGGCACGCAGAACCTCGTGGCGCTGCTGGACCGGGAGGCCAAGCCGGAGCAGCTCGAATTCGTCGTGTTCTTCTCGTCGGCAGTCGCCGTCGCGGGCAACGCCGGGCAGACGGCGTACGGCGCGTCCAACTGGTTCATGCAGGGGACGGCCAGCGAGCTGCGGCGGCGCGGAACGCCCGCCTGCGTGATGCACATCGGGCACGTAAGCGGGCTGGGCTATGTGCACCGGCACGAGAAGCGTAAGATGATCGAGGAGGCGCTGCACGTGCTGATGGCCGCCGTCAGCGAGACGGACCTACTCGACATGCTGGCCGAGGCCATCGTCGGCGGGCGGCCGCGCGGCGGGGGCCCCGCCGAGATCATTACGGGCATCCGCGGCGACATCCGCGCCTACTCGTGGCGCGAGCAGCCGCGCCTGTGGCACTACCTGCAGTCGGACGAGGATGGCGGCGAGGCTACAAACCAGGACGGCGGTAACGTCTCGCTGAAGGCGCAGCTCGCGGCCGCCGTGGGCGACCAGGAGGCGTGCCTCGAGCTCCTGCTCAAGGGCTTTGGGTCGGCCCTGTGCGCCATGCTGCACATGAAGCCCGAGGAGCTCGACAGTAACCTGCCCGTGGCCAGCTTGGGCGTCGACTCGCTCGTGGCCGTCAGGATCAGGGAGTGGTTTATGCACTCCGTCGGCATCGAGGTGTCGGTACTCAAGGTCATGTCGGACAACACCGCGCTGGTGGAGCTGTGCAAGGACGTCTTGGCCGTGTGGAGGAAGCAGGTTGAAGCCTAACAGGTTGGGGGACGGCATACTTTGACGGGAAAGATCCCGTATATTTCATTTGAAATCTGCTTTCTTTCGTTCCATCTCGTGGTTTTTGTTCCTCCGCAGTGCAGTAGACATTAGACGTGTACCTTTCTCTCCGTCTCAAAGTAGGTAGGTGGTTTTGGCGAAAGAGAGGTGAGATCCCGGCGAAGAAAAAACTGATGTAGGGAAAAACCAGGACCAGGCAAGTGTATCCGGCCGGCCGGTCTAAATCCCTATAAACTCCACTTCAATTTCTGGGACCAAAGCTGGGGAGAGGGCCCTGCAAAATGAATTCAAGTGCGGTCCGTAAAGAGTCCACACGTCTCAGCTGCTCCATCGAATAGAAAAAGTCACTCTTGGAGCGGAGGAATACTTGTAGTCTCAATGGTGTTAGCGATCGGAGCCCTAGACGAGGGCTGCCCGTCAATCTCTTTGCCATGGGGGCGGCGCCACCTACGGACCTGATCTGCTCAAAGTCCGGTTGAAGATTCACCGCTGATCTGAAACCCGAAGGAAAGACAGATTGAGGCTGGTACCCCCGTCTCAACCCTGTCGGTGTTGGTGCCTATCGTAGGTAATTCATCGTCACGAACGTGTAAGGGCGGCAGCGCGCCCGGAGAGCTGGGAAACACCATCTGATACCGCGGCTATTTCAAACAAGCTCAGCCTGTCGGCGCCTCTGGCAAATAAGCATCACACCTTCCGTATTCCAGTCGAAGCTGAAGGCACACGAGCATGAAACAGAGACATCAACTATTAACACTCGCCCCGCGAGCAATAGCCACTCGAGTTCAAGGACGGACACGATCCCTCTACTAGCCCGTTCTTGGGCACATCCATGGAACTGTGCTGGGGGTGATGGCCTTGGCAGTATGGCGAATTGTCTTCCTCATTGGGAATCGTATTAAAGATGTACGAAGCCGAGCTTAGAGACGACGGGACTCTTCCATCGTTAGCTCGCTAATTGGATGATGCCTGGAGGAATCAGTCTTCTGCATGTGCGGTACAGCTGGCCTAAGGGTCTTGACACCCGAACCTCCCCAGAGAAGGGTACAGTCATCACCTACACACCGCTGCTGAACTGTTGGAGCCCGAGCTGGTGCATCTAGGTGGCCGCAACGTCATTCTGTCCAGTTATTAGACACTGCTCAGGATATAGGAAGACAGCTTAAAGTTGCTGCAAGGCGAACGAGCAAGGAGTTCAGGTAGCAGGGGTGGGGTCACTCAACAACGGGAACACCCTACGGGCGGGGCGGAAAAGATGCGATTGCCTGGCGTCAAAGATTCTGCCCAGGCGGTAAGCATGTGCTCTTTGGATTCAACCCGCTGTTCTTCCACAATTATTTCGAGCTTCTATTAGGTAGAGCCAAACAAATGCACTGTGATCTATCCATATACCAAAAGCTTGAAGTTGTTTCCAACAATAGCAAATTGCAGGCGCCGTTCGTAACGCAGTGCGGCGTCTAGATGCCGCCGCTCGCGCATTACCTGGGCGGGGTGGTCGACAGCACGAGTCGTACGGAGGCATCGCCGTCGGCATGTTCCATCCAAGCCAAGTCTTTTGAGACCCTGCTAGACGTGCACCCCTTCGTTCGACATCGAAGAGCAGGCTCCAACAGTCGTTCTGCGTCATGGGCGTCAATACCATCTCGGCCATAGCCTGGCACGTCTGCGCGTCGGAGGCGGGCCGGCAGACGCACCGCCAATCGGGTGGGCTGACCCAGTGTACGTCTTTGCTACAAACCCACTTCATCGGTGACTGGGCCAAAGTGGATGTGGTAGCTTGTTGCGAGGCCGGCGGCTTTGTGTATTGCTCGGCGTTGGCGGCGCGGGTCGGTGTAGCTTTGACTGATTCGCGAAGCGGGCAAGCTCCCCCCGCCTACTGTTTCGGTCAGCAAGTTTCCGTCGCATATCTCGTCTTGGGCATCCAACGATTCAGGAAAGAAGAGGATTGAGATGGGCCGGGATGTGGTCTCCAGAGGCGCGTCAGTAGTAGTGGTCGACGATGTGCTTGCCACAGGGCGGACACTTGGTGCGGTGCTACAGTCATTAGATGAGGCTGGTGTCAGTGCTAAGATTGTCAGCGTCACGGCCGTGGCCGAGTTCCCCGTTTATCGCGGTCGGGAACTGTTGCGCCAGCGTGGCTTTGGCAGAGTCAATGTTCAAAATCTTCTTGTCTTCGGTAGCGCTTAGGGAATACTCATCTAACTTGGCCAAATCTTCGTATATAAGGCTGCAGCAGAACTGTCAAGGCCTCAATTTTCCCTCGGGATCATCTGAGAGGAGAAAGAGAAGATGGAAGAGAGCACTATCACAACATTATCTACTATATTACCTACGACCCGATTGTTGCGGACCTCTGGAGTTGCCCACATTACCTCTACTGCCATTCGTAAGAAGAAGAAGGAACGGAAAACCAAGTCAAACAGGATGCTGGAGGGGAACAAAACTGGGAATAATGGTGCGAAAGGAAGATTGCGGAGTGGGGAGAAGGTGGATTCAGAATCGGACGGGACGAATGCAAGAGGATTGGATCTGTCTCCTCTACCTCCTTTCCGGGCAGGTCCATACCGTCAGACACAGCACACACTGCCTCACGACTCACTGGCTACAAATTTCCAAGGTGCATCTTCTTTCAAAGGCTGCACTAGCATGATCGAGAGAGCCATTCATCGACATATTCCTCGATTTATTTCATCCCGGAACTGGCAATCTTTGTAATATTCGCCCAATTCAGTTACCCAGGTCTGGCAACCAGAAAACCTTCGAAAGCGTACCGCCGAAACTACCCTTGTCGGTCATGACATTATTGCGATCTCCGAGGATTCCTACCCTTTGGCTATGTTACTCAAGAGAGGCCTGGAAACAGTATGGCAAGACAAGTGGGAAGATCTGATTGCACACTGTCAACAGGCTATAGATACACTCAACCATAGTCAACCCCCTCCCCGAATAAAGGCAACAGATAAACGGCACACGACCGCCCTACAATATGAGAAGAAAGGAATACCATATGGAGTTTATCATCTGGGCATCTGGGTAGAACAGGGAGAGGCCAACAACGTCCCTAGCCTTTCATCTGAGACCCGCTTGCTCACGAATATTCGACATCAGGCCGTACTCAACTCCTTTCGACGTGTCGCCCCTTTAGTTCATGCAATCAATCTTTTCTTCGAAAGGGTAGACCCTGAAGCATTTCGAGCATACCAAACGGCTTACAAGGAAATTCTGAGCCTCACTTCCTTGAACGCATATCATTATTCTGGCAAATCGGCTTTCTTAGCGCATACCATATCGCGGAACCTGACAGTAGAGCCCCACAAGGATAGAGGAGACTTGAAGAGGGATGGGTGGCTATGTGCTGTTTTGGGGAATTCTCTGGTAGTGAATTCGTGGTGCCTGCCCTGCGTATGCGCTTCGATTTCAAGCCAGGAGATATTCTATTCTTAAGATCAGCTGTTTTGGAGCATTATGTCACAGCTATAGAAGGGTTCCGGAGCTCTATGGTTTTCTTCACCAAAAAGCAGTTGCACGGACGGGACATTGACAGGAGAATATCGCAGTATTGATCATCCTTCTCTCATTTAAGATTCAATTTCAACTCGCATTGAATATCAAGGCCTTTTCCCGACCATACCTTGCGCAACATCGGCACGTCAATGCGTTGGCAGGTTCACTTTTAGACCAATTTGCCATCACAGCCCTGAGCTTCGAAGTCATATACAGCAATACATGAAATGTCAGAAGACATTGTCTTCCACGCTGCCCTCGTTCAGGTTGATCCCCCAATACGTGGTGAATTTCAACTCTGCACTTGCTCGCTCACGGGATCTCTCTCCTAACGCCTCTCTCAGTTGTCCGTGTAGTTTGTGCATTTTCCTAAGAAATGTCATTTCCGCGTTACGTATATCTTTAAAGAAAGCCAGCTCTTCCAATAGATTCCCATTTTGCCGGGTAAGCTGTTTCACCTGTTCTGTCAAAGTCAGAGGTGGATCTTTCTTGGCTATTTGAAGTTCGTGTGGCAGTTCCGCAAAGGTCGATGTGGCCCCACCATGTTTCGCAATCAGGTGATCTATAGCAGTGACGTCGCCTGCTCTGCCGGAAACTGGACGCGGGCGAAACGCCGGATGTATAGACGATTGCTGTTGCTCCGTCGGATCATGGGTAAAAGCTACACGGCGATTCAGAGCAGTGTTGTCTGTCTTGGCCTTCGGCGTTATCGTGCCTGTAGTATCTGGTGGTCGACGTTTTGCCCTAAGGGCCGAACGGAGTCCAGTGGCATCTTGTCGAGGTGATGGGCTTATTGTAGCGTGATCATCGAAGATATCTGCGGTGAATATATAGCTGGTATTTGGAGACTGCTCGGCAACAGTACCGTAGTGCCGACTTGAAAGTGTCTCCATAGTTGTGGAGGAGAATTCCTGCCTGACATGAAATACAACATTGGGTCTTACAAAACTACCATTGGTGTGGACGCGATATTGGATGCGTGAGAAGGCCATCTCTGGCTGTTGAGGCAGGCGAAGTATGGAAGACGAAGAATTGAAATGGAAAGTCTCTACCGCCTCGGTTCACTACCATCTCAGACTTCGACACTCTATGGAACTGCTGGATCCATTATGCACAAACGAATCACCTAGATCGGTGAAATTAAGTCTTTGCAACTGCCTCGGAAACTCGAACGTGAAGCCACATCGCGGATCGAGCCGAAGGATATTCCGGCCTCAATCCTCACATCTCGGCTACCTCAGCCACTCAAAAAGCGTGGCCTCGAGACACCAACATACTCCGAATCTTCTTCGAAGAAAGCAAAACCGACTGACCTCTTCGTTCCCTCGAAGACTAGATCAGAGAGCGTAGAGCACCGCACTGGTAGTCGACCTAAGACTGTGTATCACGAGTGGATGGCTCTAGATCAAGCCGGGCCAGCTGTTATTGGATGCGACAATACCAGGGCGGGAATTCTGGTTGCCATCAAACGGGTCAAAAGAAACAGACAAGATAATGCACGGTGTATGCCACCATTCACGAGTGATCATGTGGTCAATGTCAAAGCAATGTACTGGGAGGACCATGAAATTACAATCGTCTACAAACAAATGGACGTGTCTCTCCGACAGATGACTGGGACGTTGAGCGGGCAGCTGAAAGCCTTCGAGATTGCGGCGATCTGTAAAGAGGTGACCGGGAATGACCTATGATTGAAGCTATCTGCGTACTGACAGGAAGGAATAGATACTGGACGGCCTTTGTTTCGTTCACGAAAAAGTCTCTTTACTGTGGCAACCTCGACTGCGGTACGGTCCTTCTCAATCGTGATGGCATGGTCAAAATTGGTATGCTCACCCAATTGGATGGATGGGTGGCTAAAACACTGCAGCAAACATCGCGGAGTCGTTTCTGATCACAATGGAGAAAGCGCACGAGGATGCGAAGTGCTTAGGAGCTCTTATGATGGAGTTGATGGAGCCAACCACAAGTATCTTGGAACATGGCTCAATAGTGCTCAAAGACGAGCGGAAATGGAAAGATAGCAAGGATGTCTTGGCCGCGACACATCGACAGTCCGTGAGAGAGTTGAGGAAGGCAAGCTGCCGGCTAATCACAATGCAGACCTCGCTGAACTCGTAAATAGCACGATTTTCTACCTCGAGAGTCGCTTGGAATGTGCCTGAAGCCCCATGCCTTCTGCGCATTTGTGACGACCATGACTGACTGGGAGTTATTCCCTCCGCCCCGAGGAAGTGCCTGGGGGTAAAGAGGGTCCAACTTATCTAAGGGGCATCGGGAAATGCAGGACCTTATGGACAGTGATGGTATCTCACTTACACAATATAGAATGGTTAACAGGTATACAAGTTAGTATCGTAGATGGCTGTATATAATATGTATTTTTTATCCCCGATGACATGCTCGTCAAAATGCGAACATCAATTCTATTGATATTGAAATACTCATTAGCAGCAAGAAGCTCTCGGAAGAAGACAGCAACCTGAGGAAAGAGACCTTGGTTGAGAATAGCACGCTTGGATGACACATATTCTAGCCGCTGAGCGCCAAGACACCATTCAGCCGAGCCGCCCCTCTGCGGGACAGCGATTCAAGAACTCCATCCAAGGGTAAACAGCTCAATAATCGCAGCTTCCCCTACTGATCTGAACCCCGCAAGCCGTAGCGGACCCCCTAAGATCTTCACCTTGCGCACAGGTCCTAGCCTCGTGTCATCGTCAACCCACAGGAATCTCTTTCACAAGGAACTTCAATTCATCATGCGCCGGCAGCAAGGACAGAAATGCATTAACAACAGTGTTGGATAATGCATGTGACAGCAGCAGAGATCGTGCAATACACTTGTTGTCACAATACCCACCATATCGTCTGAATCAGCAATCCACTCGACCTTACCTCACTCACGTCGCACATCCACTACCATGCCTTCTAAACTTCGAGAGAAAGAACGAGAGCGAGATTCAGATACCCCGAGATCCAAGGACAAGACCCGTCATCGATCCTCACGGCCTTCTCGTAAGATTGACAAGGCATCTACTCCGCCAGAACACCGCTCTACCAATACCTCCCCTACGACGTCAAAGCGAAGAGTATCAATGCCGGCACCAGATCTAGGGAAAGAAAATGCATCAAACACACCTTTAGGAAGCAAGACCAGCTTACCATACCCTTCATTCTCCAAGGCACACAGTAAAGAGGCGGTTGGCAGTAGGGAAAATGTTGCCAATCCCAGGCTGAGCTACTACACCCCGGATCCTACCGACCTGGAGAAAGACAAGGAAAATGAGCCTGCGCACAGCGAACTCAATCCTGCCGGGTGCGCGCCGCCAACTCCGCCAGAGACAACGATGGATCAACGGTCGCGAACGGAGAAGCCAAAGGTGGACACAGTGAAGATCAAGGTGGAACGAAAGAGAAGCGATCTACAAAGAGCTGCGGATCAATTAAAGAAACGATTGGGGAGAGCTAGCTCAGACGCGAGTGATCAGAAGGGGAAGGATCGCCAATCTCATCCAGCTAAATCGAGGACTAGCACACGAGAGGCATCCAAAGCGGAGGAAAGGTCTACCGTGTCAGCGAAGAGGTCCAAGCCTGACACGCCGTCGAAGCTTCGGCCCAAGCAAGCTACTGTCGAGGACTCAACATCTACCACGGAAAGTCGCCTCAAGCCACCCTCATCAGTACAATCTGCCACTAAAAGCGAGGATACTGATGGCTCCACTATCGACTCTGGCGCAACGGAGCGCCCTGCCAGTCCTCGTCCAGATCGCGACTCATCTCCGACGACCGATTCTGACTCGTCACCCCGGACGCCGACGCTCACAGAGCCTATTTTCCCGCAAAACAGGAAAGAAACACCTGGTCTCTCTGCACTCGGTGATTACAACGTCATGCCAAGGGGCCACGACGAATCACCAATGCCACCACCGCCTCCCCCGCCCCCTCAAGTGCTAGCGCCAAGGGTGGACTATTTGATGCAGAACGGGGGTCTATCTCGGTCTGTGCCGCGGACTCTCGTAGGTGTGCTACCACCAACCCAGACTTCACAAGCAGGGATCCAAGTTGCAGCCCAGCTTGAGAAGGTTTTCTCCCCGTTTCATGACCTGTTCGACAGCTACGATAAAGTAATGGCTTGTAGCGGGTCACTGGCTGTAGCTACCGGTTACCGATCTGTGGCTCGACGCTTGCTTGATCGTCTCGAAGCGGTCTTTGCCCGCGATATTTCTGCAGAATCGTGCACTTGCATTCTCTGTCAGACTCCCGCGCACAACGATATTGATGTTGACGACAGGAGGGGCGTTAGCTGGGGCGAGATACTCGAGTACGTGTGCGGAAGGCAAGAATTACCGCAATGGCCTGCGTTCATTATGGATTCGACACAAGTGGGCCTGGGAATCTCCCCTCCCGACCCCGCGGCACCCATGCAGAAGATGGATGTTGATGTACCGGAAGAACTTCGAGACCATTACGTAAGACAGTCGAAAAAGACCAAACAAACCGTCGACAAATGGCTCGAAAGTCAACCGCAGCAGCCTACCAGCCCTCCACAAGACGTCGATGATGATACATTGATATTTGCAATGCTCACCCGCCTGGATCCCGAGCAAAGACCGATATTTTCCTCGTTCATTGGCGTCGCTCCGAGCGCAGCTGCTTCAACGACCGGCACGCCGCCCAACAACACCGCAGCTGGCCTTCTCCAAAACACCGGCTTAGCTATACAACGTCTTTATCGCCTAAGATCTCCTCCAAGAGACCCCGAATCAGCCATGTACCTCTTGACAAACCCTCCACTTCACAATGTTTTTGCCACGCTGGCCGCAATCAGCGACGGAGAATGGGATCTGCTCACTTCGGGCCGCTTCGATGGCTTCCTCCGTAGTGGTGCCGACGATCCTGCCCCCTCAACTTCTATACCACCATCACGTGGCCCATCTCGTGGTCCCATCTCCCGAATGGACTCCCAGTCCGTCCCCTCTCCCAGGAATTCTACCCCTGCCACGGCTGGCGCTCCTATCACCTTAGACGAGGAGACCGAAATAGCCACCCTAGCCGAAGTCGAGCGCGAGATATTTCTATCAATGGAAACATTAGAGAACGCTTTTGAAGCCTTGCACCTCAAAGCTGAGACCGTCCGGCGCGTGATGCGAGAACGAGGCGCGGGCCTCGCACAAGCAAATCAAGAACGGAGAGGCAGTACGCCTTCGGACCTCCGGATGGGTACGCCGGCGAGTTTCGCATGGGAGTCCGGGACGGAAGATGGCTTCGACGACGGCGCTAGCGAGTTGATGCCTGATGACAGTGCTAGTAATGTTAGTACGAGTAGGCATCGACGTCCGAAACGGAGACATGAGCGGAGGACGCCGGCGCTCATGGAAGAGGAGGAGGAGGGGGTGTTTAGCGAGGTTGGCAGTAAGGCTGCGAGGAGGCAATAATACTTTCTATGGGCGTTATGAGGTGGTGGGTGAGGTCAGGGTGGGGCAGCATGGTTTCGGCATTGGTATTGAAGCGTATAATATTAGGTATTGGGTATTTGTTGTATCTGGATGGAAGGGCATCTAGGTGCCATAGTGTTCCGGCTTGCATATTTTTGGGTTGAAAGAGTGAAGGGCTACAGAACTCTCTGCATAATGTGTTTTATCGGAAATGATGCATTTAGCTTTGCCACAAATGTTTATCGAAGAGGAATCCTCCGAGAAATTGACCTCCCCTGACGCGCTACCATGTTTCCTTTCCGTCCCCATGTTCCTTCCAGCTTATGTACTCCGCCTTGGTTATCTGTCATGTCAAGCCTGCTCTACTACTTTCCAACTTACGATTTCTTCTCTCTCTCGTCCTTGATGAAGACCAAGGTACGTACTGATATGATACACAATATGATACAGAATCTGAAACTCCAGGACGCATGGACTGATTGATGGAAGGAGGGTCGGGGGGATAGATGGATAAACGACTCTTGGGAATTATCGAGGGAAGGGAACGAGACGGAGGAAATGGGCGCAGGACGGGGAGGGATGGCCAAATAAACGGTTGGATGGACGAGTCGAGGCATAGAGCGTGGTACCTTAATAAGGGAGCCATAGAACCTCGTTCCCGTCATCTCCCTTCCATTCCATTGCATCATTCTATCCCCGTCTCCGATTCCTTTTAGAAAGGTACCTTAGTATACGGACCGGATCGTAGGAATGGTTTGGGGAGGGGTGGTGGGGAGGG
>JAABUR0100000471.1_pt1 | contig 87526 bp, 64 predicted proteins | sample 5560091 | NCBI WGS metagenome assembly JAABUR01 (sample SAMN10711879, study PRJNA513375) | rock metagenome | isolation source: Antarctica rocks | place: Antarctica: Victoria Land, University Valley sud | reverse complement strand
TTAGAGGTGTGGCACGTCCGTTTTTGCATCCTTATTCAAAATTTCTTAGTTACTATTGCAAACTCGGGTCATCAAAAGTATCACCTTGTTTTATATCGCCTGTTTCGTAACCTTTTTTAAACCAATACACCCGCTGGGCAGAAGTGCCGTGTGTAAACGCATCAGGAACAACGCGACCCTGGGTCTCCTGTTGCAAACGATCATCACCGATAGCGTTTGCTGCCCTGAGCGCTTCATCAATGTCCCCGGGCTGCAGTATATGTTTCATCTTGTCAGCATGATTTGCCCATACACCGGCATAAAAATCGGCCTGTAATTCCATTTTTACTGACAGTTTGTTTCCTTCTTTTTCTCCCGCTTGCTGCTGTAAAGAATGTATTTTATCAGATGTGCCCATCAGGTTTTGAATATGATGCCCCACTTCATGGGCTACCACGTACGCCATCGCAAAATCCCCGGAAGCGCCGAAACGATCTTTTAATTCTTTAAAAAATGAAAGGTCAATATATACTTTGTCATCGCCCGGACAATAAAAAGGACCTGTTGCAGAGCTGGCAGATCCGCACGCGGACTGTACGGCGTCGTTAAACAGCACAAGCTTCGGAGCCGTGTAATTTTTAATCATGCTTCCCCACACATCTTCCGTGTCATGCAAAACGACTGACGTAAACTGAGCGAGTGTATCGTCAGCAGGGTTTTGCTGAGGATTGTACTGTTTACCTTGCTCAGCGTGCTGATTAGGCAAAAGAACAGGCGCATCTGAAGGATTGCCGCCTAGTAAACTATAAATAATAGCGATAATAATACCGCCAATGCCGCCACCTACGGCAAGACCGCCACCAGACATACCGCGACGATCTTCAACATTTGAACTTCCTTCCCTTCCGCGCCAAAGCATAACAGTTTTGTTTTAGTATAAAAGAAAAAATAACGCAAATCCATCTTCAATTGTTATGCCACCAATATTATTAATATTTATTTCTAAACGAACATCTTTTTCAAAACCAGGCGCTTGTTATCAAATCCTGCTTTCGCCTCCACATGAATATTATAAAAGAAGCTGAAAATATCATTGGCTTTCAGCTTCTTTTATTGTTTCAACTTATAATAGACAAACTATGTTTATCCTTTTTTAAAACGTACAGATTTTATTAAACTTGAAATAGCTTTCTTAAGATATGACTTATTTACCTCCTTTTATACGGTTAGCTTCTGTCTCCAGTCCTGTTTTTCTTTGCCTCGCATTGGTAATTTGATTGCTGCCGAACCGGTAGGTGAAATTGACCCGGAAAGTCTGACTTTCCCATTTGCCGGAAAGCCTCGCATACAACCCTGCCATATCTGTTGTGCCTGACCATTTTGATGTATGAAATATATCCGTGGTGCTTATTTTAAGGCTTGCCCTCTTTTGCATAAACATTTTCTGCAAACCAATGTCAGCAGCGCCCATCGCCTTTGACCTGATCGTGCCATCAAGACCCGGACCGTTAAACCAGCCGCTTATTTCTGCGGTATAACTATGCCCTAAAGTAAAGGCGCTTTGCAGGTACCCGCCGTAGCCAAAGATATCGAGGTTAATATTTTGGTTGGTAAACTGTCCCTGAAATTTTTGATAATTACCATACACATTAGCATAGCCCGACCACCACTTTGCAATCGGCAAAGATGAGCCGATGCTGAAAGAATAAATTTGCTGCGTGGCAAGATTACGCTGCTGCACAAAAGTGGCATTTTTATTTGTAGTATCTAAAAATTGTGTACGATAATCCTTCACATGGCTGTAGCCGGCAGTAGTAGTGATAACTCCCATAAAGGTGTGCGACAGCTCTATATTGTCAGTATATTGAGGTCTTAAAAAAGCATTCCCTTTTTCGTACGTCAGTTCGTCGAGCTTATTTTCAAAAGGATTAAGATCCTGGTAAGAAGGACGGTCTATACGACGGCTGTAAGTAAGGTTAAGGGTATTTTTTTGATTGATATTATAAGTAAACGCAGCGCTGGGAAAAAAGTCAAGGTAATGACGTTTTATATTATTATCAGCCTGTTGTATACCGTCGTCTCTTGTCAAATCACCCTCGCTGTTAGTTTGCTCTGCACGAAGACCTGCCTGCATTGTAAGCTTTTTACCAAGGGGCCGGTTGTAATTTACATAAGCAGCATTTACATTCTCTATATATTTAAACCGGTTGCTTCGCTCCATATTTTTGATAGTTACACCATTTTCATCGGTAAAGAATTCAAATGCGTTTCGTGTTTTCACATACGATGTTTTGGCTCCAAATCCTAATTTTCCCTTCCATTGATTCTTTTCAATATCTAATTTGGCAGTATAAATATCAATATCTGTAGGTGTATTATTACGGTTAATAATGCTGTAAAGTGGATTACCATTGGCATCGGTATAATAATTTGGCTGGTAGCTGCGGCCTTTGCCCCTGAAAAATCCGTAATCGCCATCAAAGTTTATTTCTGTGCCGCTGGTGTCGGCATAGCGGTAGTTTATATTACTGTTTACATTAGTGCGTTTATTAGGTGCAGTGTTGGAAGCATTCAAAGTTTTTACGTAATCTCCGGTAGGCTTGTAAGAAACAGACGTGCGGCTGTCATTTGTCCAGTTTCCATCGGAGAGATTGCCTGTTATTATAAAGCCTATTGTATTTTTTTTATTGATAAAATAATCCGCTCCGGCTTTGGCATTATAGCTTTTATTGTGGCTGATCATTTCACTTCTCTGGTCAAAAATAGTATCGTTTTGAATACGATAGATGCCGATTGTATTATGATAATCGCCAATGTCAGTTCCTGCATTGCCAAATACATTAATAAGTTTATCACGATAATTAAGATTTACACTTCCGTTACCTTTTGGCGTTACGCCTTGCACAAAACCAGCATTTACTGAGCCGTTTGTTCCGTATTTTTTATTCTTTTTAAGGCGGATGTTTACAACGCCTGCATTGCCGCTGGCATCATATTTTGCACTCGGATTGCTTATCATTTCGATAGCTTCAATATCGTTGCTGTTAATGCTGCGCAAATAAGCTGCAAGATCTTTGGTATCAAGCTGGGACATCTTGCCATCAATATATATTTTAACGCCGGTCTTTCCCTTCATGCTTATGTTGTCGTTGTTGTCAACACGCATTCCGGGGCTTTTCTGCAGCAGCTCAAGAGCATTGCTTCCCTGTGCATTTATGCTGCCTTCAACGTTAAAAACTGTCTTATCTGCTTTGATCTCAATCAAAGGCCTGCGGGCGGTAACACTTACGTCTTCTAATTTTTTAGAAGAAATCTGCATTTTTTCTTCAATAATAAGATTGTGGGCGGGTGTAAAAATTTTGCTGTATTTACTTTCATAACCAACCATAGTATACAGCAACAGGCACGCTTCCCCGGAAGTTGCCTGCATCTCAAATTTTCCGCCGGTATTGCTGATCTCTGATTTTATAAGCGCACTATCTTTTGCTTTGAGCAATGAAACAGTAACGTGAGCCAAAGCGTTGCCGTTATTATCTTTAACAGATCCGGAGATTGTATACGTATTTTGAGCAAAGGCTTCTAATGAAATAAAGCTCACAAAAAAGGAAAGAAATAGGTAAATTGTTTTCATACAAAGACTGTTTTTTTTTAATTTCAGTACAAAGTATAAAGTTCTGTTTCAAGACTCTTTGTATAAAGGATAAGCTGTCCTTTTTAATGATGAATGGTAGCAGGCAGGATTATTCTTAACTCCTAAAATGCCAGGCTTTAGGCTTAGTAAATGCACGTAAACCCGTATAAGAAAGTGTTGCGCCAAAACCAGAATGTTTTCTGCCGCTCCAGGGCAAAGCGGGGCTAACTCTGTCGCAGCAATTCCAATATCCGGTTCCTGTATTTATTTGTTGCAGAATGTCTTCTGCTCTTGATTTTTCTGAGGAGTACACCGCAGCAGTCAATCCGTATTCTGTATCCTGCATCAGTTCAATGGCTTCTTCATCACTTTTTACTTTCATAATACCGATAACAGGCCCGAATGATTCGTCTTTCATTACACTCATAGTATGATTGACATTTATTAAAACTGTCGGCTGAAAAAAATACCCCCGTTTATTTAATTGTTGGCCGCCCGTTACGATAGTTGCTCCTTTTTCTACAGCGTCTTTTACCTGTTGTTCCAGCATAATAAGTTGATCTTTTCTGCTTAATGGGCCGATATAAATTCCTTCTTCAGTTGGCTGTCCGGCTTTCCATGATTTTACTTCTTTTACGAATTCTGCCACATAGTCTTCATACACTTTTTCATGCACATAAATCCGCTCCACTGCGCAACAGCTTTGCCCGTTATTATAAAAAGCGCCGTCTGCTGTACCTGCAGCCACTGATATAATATCTGCAACATCTTCCGCAACATATAAAGGATCTTTGCCTCCTAATTCACATTGGCATGGAACCATTTTCTGCGCCACTTTTTCATAAATATGTTTGCCGGTTTTGTAAGAGCCGGTAAAAAAATAGCCGTCAAAAGGAAGGTTCAATAAAACTTCGCCAACGGCTCCTGCGCCTACAGCAACCTGAAAAACATTTTCAGGAATACCAGCCTCTTTTAGTAATTTTTCAATTTCCAGCCCTGTTAAAGTTGCATATTCAGATGGTTTGTACATAACAGTATTCCCGGCAAGTAACGCAGGTACAAACACATTTATACCAACAAGATAAGGATAATTCCATGCAGAAATATTGCAAACGACACCAAGAGGCTCGTAAACAATTTTTTCTTCCAATCTTTCTTCGAAAGTCATTGTTTCGGGCGATAAATATTTCTCAGCATTTGATGCAAGCCATTGTATGCGTTTCGTTGCACCAATTATTTCATTGCGCGATTGCTGCAAAGGCTTTCCAACTTCATTGGTCAAAATCATCGCAAGGTTTTCAATGTTTTCTGCTAATAAATCAGAAAATGACATAAGTACCTTCACCCTTTCTGCCAGAGGTACTTTTTGCCATGCAGGCTGATTCAATTGTAATAAATCAAACTTTTCTTTTATGCTTTCTTTTGAATCTTCCCTTATTTCCTTAATAATTTCCTCCGTTGCCGGATTAATAATTTGCATGCTTTATTCTTTTTTGAATACCTCCGCCCTAAAGGGCAATGTCATTTAGTTAAGAAACTTTCATTTCTTTTGCTCCATAGGAGCATAATGTTTGTAGAATTCAATTAGCAAAAGTATTATAAGCGTGCCGTAGGTACGCTACCTTTTGTTCCGCACCTACGGCGCGGTTAAACTATTTTTATTGTCTTTATTCTACCAACATTTAACCTCTACTAGGTTGCAAAACACCTTTACTACGTCACGTTGCATAAAGGAAGCAGAAAGAAAAAAATATAGATTTTAATAACTCCGTTCATAGCCGGAAACGGCTACAGCTTTTAAAAAAACATCTTTAATTCCGTTTGCTAAAGCGCTCTGCTGATCGTCCATCCTTTCGGGATGCCATTGCACGCAAAGCATAAATGCTTTATTTGTTTTATCATTAAACTCTATTCCTTCTATTAATTTTTCTTCATAATCATCGTACGCGTTTACTATAAGATTATCGCCAATTGCATCTGGGTCAATCGCCTGGTGATGAGAACTGTTTATGCTGCCTTTATCAGAAAAAGTAAAATTATGCAACAAAGTATCTTTTTCAATTCGTATAGTATGTTGCCCGTCTGACTCCTCAGTTCCGCAATGTTTCAGGTTCATGTCTGCATCTAAATCCTGGATCAGCTTGCCCCCCTGTAAAACATTTACGAGTTGCAAACCTCTGCAAATACCAAGCAAAGGTTTTTTGTTTTTTTGAGAATATTGATAGATTTTTTCTTCAAACTGATCGCGGGCAGGTTCAAATTTGTCAGGTTTATTCTCATATTCGACATTACCACTATAAAAAGACGGGTCAATATCAACTCCTCCAGTCAGGATGAATCCATCACATTTGGAAAAATCTTCTTCATTATTTTTTAAAAATGACAGTTCGATCAGTTCTATATCTTGTTTATCCTGATCATTAAACCAGTTCCAATAGTTTTGAAAATTCGTTTCAGTATAACTTATGCCGATTTTTTTCTTCATTAAATAAGATTATAAAATATTTTTCTAAACGTAAAATCACATACATCCCTAAAATCCCACATATCCCGGTTCAGACATTTACAGTGCCTTGTTATAAAGCTCTCTGAAATCTTCTTTTGTAACAGGTTTGGGATTATTGGGATGAGCAAAATCCTCAATTGCTAAACCAGATAATGTTTCAACATGTTCCTGCTTTACGCCAATTGCACCCAATTTGTGCGGTATATTTATTTTTGAATTAAGCTCAAATAAATATTTTATTACCGCTTCACCGGTTTCTTCTTTTAATTCCAGTGCTCTTGCTATTTTTCTGAATTTATGCTCAAAACCTTTAATATTAAATTCCATTCCATAAGGCAGATTTACAGCATTGGCCAGACCATGATGTGTATCAAGCAATGATGAGAGCGGGTGAGCCAGGGAATGAACCACGCCTAAACCTTTTTGAAAAGCAACAGCTCCCATAAGTGAAGCAATGAGCATTTTGCTTCTTGATTCACGGTCAGGATTGTTCACTGCTTTTTCCAATGACTGGCTGATTAATGAAATTCCTTCCAATGCAATTCCTTCACACATCGGGTGCGGCATTTTGGCAAGGTATGCTTCCATGTTATGTGTTAATGCATCCATGCCTGTAGCAGCGGTAATGAAAGGAGGCAGCTCCATGGTTAAAACCGGATCGGCAAATACAATTTTGGCCAGTAATTTAGGGGAGAAAAGGATTTTTTTTTGATGGGTTTCATCATCGGCAATGATAGCGCTTCTTCCCACTTCGCTGCCTGTACCGGCTGTAGTTGGAATAGTGATAAAATGCGGAACATCATTCGTAACAAATATGTCTCCGCCAATAAGATCATCATATTTAAAAAGATCTTCACGATGGTTTACTCTCAGTGCTATTGCCCTTGCTGCATCCAGCGCTGCGCCGCCGCCAATGCCTATTATAGCATTTCTTTCGGTATTATCATAAGCATCTGTTCCTTTATAGACATCAGATTTTACCGGGTTTTTATGTATATCGTAAAATACTTCCGGCGAAATAGTTTTCTTTCTCAAATCAGCAATAATTTCTTTAAAAAAACCGAGATCTGCGACAGTTTTATCTGTGACGATTAACGGCCTTGCTAATTTATTTTTCAATAAATAATCCCCCAATTCTTTGCTCGCTCCTGCACCGAAGCGAATGGTTGCGGGGAAATTATATTGGTAAATTTTATCGAATTGCATAGTTTTGACCTCATCCCCGACCCTTCTCCAAAGGAGAAGGGGGAGAAAAATTTTTTAATTTAATAATGGTACAATGATGCTGACTTTTCACAAATTTTTTTAATCATCTCTTTTAAGCGCTGAGTTCACTACTCCCTTTAGGGCCGGGGCTAAATAATCTCAAAATATCTTTTATACTCCCAATCGGTCACTGCTTTTAAGTGCTGACGCCATTCCCATTCACGGGTTTGGATAAAATGGTCAACGAACTTTTCTCCCAATATTTCTTTTGCCAATGTTGATCGCTTCATCATTTGAGTAGCTTCATCGAGGGTTTTAGGAAGCCTGCCGTTCGAATAATCAGTATACCCGTTTCCGGTGGTTGCCTGTTGTTTTAGTTCCATTTTATTTTTAATGCCATATAACCCCGATGCAAGTGCCGCTGCCATTGCCAGGTACGGATTCACATCTGAACCAACCACTCGTGTCTCCAGTCTGCACGATTTTTCGCTGCTTTGTAAAACACGCAAAGCTACCGTTCTGTTGTCAATTCCCCAGGTTAGTGTTGTTGGCGCCCAGGCTCCTTCAACGAGGCGTTTATAACTATTAATTGTTGGTGCAAACATTGGTAAGATAAAAGGCAGGCAATGTAATTGTCCGGCAATGTAGCTTTTCATCGTTTCGCTCATTTTCATTGAGTCCTTCTCTTCATAAAAAAGATTGCTTTTACCCGCTTCGTCCCAAAGGCTTTGGTGTACATGACCGCCGCAACCGGGAAGATTTTCATTGACCTTCGCCATGAAAGTAGCCATAAGGCCATGCTTATAAGCAATTTCCTTTACGGCCGTTTTAAATAATACTGCGCGGTCTGCCGCTTCTATGATTTCAGAAAAGTTTATCGCTGCTTCATAAGTACCGGGACCTGTCTCTGTATGCAAGCCCTCCAGCGGAATATCAAATTTTTTAATCAACTCAAATAAATCTGTGAAAAAGGGATTTTGTAATGTGCTGCGAAGAATGGAATATCCAAACATGCCGGGGGTGAGCGGAGTTAAATTTCTAAACTGTTTATCGTTGGCGCTTTGCGGAGTTTCGGCAAAATTATACCATTCAAATTCCTGCGAAAAAAATGGCAGGAATCCTTGATTTTTGGCCTCATTCAAAACTTTCTTCAATAATTGCCGCGGGCAAACATAAGAAGGATCACCGTCTTTAGTTATCATTTCGCCTAAAAAGAAAGGAACATCATTTTCCCAGGGTATTTTTCTAAAAGTGGATAAATCTAACTTTGCCGCAGCATCAGGATAACCGGTGTGCCAGCCGGTAAAAGTCGCGTTGTCATAAGCAACGTCATTCATATCCCACCCAAAAATAACATCACAAAAACCTGTATTTGTATCTGTTATGGAAAGAAATTTTTCTGCAGAAATATATTTTCCCCGCAGCACGCCATCAATGTCTGCAAGGGCAATTTTTACTTTTCCCGAAGGATGATTTTTTACATAAGTAATTATTTCGTCTGTAGTCATATAATTGCTTTGAACAAAGATTTAAAAGTATTCTTTTTTGAACCACAGTAACACTTTACGCCAGAGAGTTTAACATAGATAATTCTCTGTCTTTCTCAGCGTCGCTGTGCCTCTGTGATTCAAAATCTTTCTGTTTTAATCATTTTGAAAGCCGCATAACAAATACCCATCAATAAAAAATAAATAACAGCGATTTTAAAATTAAAGATAGTCATAGCAACAAATGAAATAACAGCAATGATGAAAGCCGTAACCGGAAAAAAAGGATAAAAAGGCACTTTAAAAGGCCGTTCGAGGTCCGGTTCTTTTTTTCTAAGCCGCAGCAATGCTGTCATAGATATGATATACAAGGTTAAGGCACCAAAGACCGATATGGTTATGATCTCTGCTGTTTTTCCGGTAAGCAATGCAATAATACCGATAGCCATATTTACAAGCAACGCATTGGCAGGTGTACAGAACTTTGAATGAATTTTACCTATAAAAGCAGGTGCAAATTGTACTCTTCCAAATTCAAAAGACGATCTTCCGGCAGCTAACATGATTCCATGAAAAGAAGCAATTAAACCAAATAATCCGACAGTAATAAGTAAATGATACAAAAAGTTATTATTACCCACAATATGCCCTAAAGCCAGTGGCAAAGGAGAGTCGGAGGTAGTATGATCTGGTTTATAAACAATGGCTTCCCACCCTGCAATGCCGACTGAGCCTGCAAATGTAAGCACACAAAGAATGACCAGAGTAAGAATGGCAGAACCAAAACCAAACAAAATAGTGCGTTGCGGATGTATGGCTTCTTCGGCAACATTAGCCACGCCTTCGATACCCAAAAAAAACCATATAGCAAACGGAATGGCTGCAAACACTCCCCGCCAGCCATGGGGAAATGCATTATTCTGAAGATTTTTTATATTAAAATGCGGCAGCGTTATTCCGGCAAACAATAGCAGCTCTGCTACTGCAAAGATGGTAATAACCAGCTCAAATAAAGCGGCGGCTTTGACACCATACATATTTAATGCAGTAAATAGTATGTAGGCAAAAATGGCAATGGCCAGGATAGGAATCTGCGGAAAAAATAAATTGAAATAAGCGCCGATAGCAAACGCAATAGCAGGAGGCGCAAAAATAAATTCTATATTCTGAGCCATTCCTGCTATAAAGCCTGCGTCTGTACCAAAAGCACGGGTTGCATAATCAAATGCACCGCCCGCTTTTGGAAGAGCGCAGGCCAGCTCAGCGTAGCTGAAAGTAAAGGTAACATACATGATAATAATGAAAAAAGCGGCGATAGCCAAACCCAATGTGCCGCCCTGCTCAAGACCTAAATTCCAGCCAAAGTACATGCCCGATATAACATAGCCTACGCCTAAACCCCACAACATAGCAGGAGTGAGCGACCGCTTTAAAACGATGGAATCAGGTGATGACAATAAAAAAGATTTAGAGATAAAAATCCTAAATATCGGTATTTAAGAAATCATTACTTTGAAAAAGAACAGGATTATCGCTGATTTGTATAAAAGGTAAAAAACAACATTCTTACAAACACCTTTTTATAACAATATGAAGATTAGAATTGAGGAAGTAAAAAACATCTTTTATTCCTAAAAAAACCGAATATTATTACATGTACTTTTCTTAATTCAACCCTTTTCATTTAAAAATAGTTTCGCATTCTTGCAACTTTATACAATTAATTCAGTCTATATAAATGGTTTTTCATAGAATATTGGATTAAAACTGGGCTGGATTTCTATCCTGGCCCTTTTTTTTGCCTTTTTCTCAACGTTTTTATCTCTTTATGAATAACCATCCAAACAGTAAAAAAGTTTTTACTAAAGCGGGGTTCTTATATTTTTATCCAGCCGCCTTTTGATGGCCGCAATTTTAAAGACACAAAAAAAGCTCACCTTTTGGCAAGCCCTTTTTTTACTGAAATAAAAGAAATTAGTATTTGTATAGCAACTGGTAATATTCATCGGCCATACGGTTACTGTCAAATGTAAAGCGTACATCTCTCATGCCATTTTTAGTTATTTGTCTCCAGGCATCATGATTGTCATAATAAATGGGCAAAATCTGGTTTTCAAGAATGTCGTACAATTGGTTTAAATCGTATTCGTCCTGCTCCTGTATATGCAGGTTTTCATAATCGGCGACGGGTACAACAAAGCCATTGTTTCCATTGTTTATAAACTCAGGTATCCAGCCGTCATCGGTACTTAAGTTAACGGCTCCGTTCATACAGGCAGTCATGCCGCTAGTGCCGGAGGCTTCCCTTGGCACCCTCGGATTATTAAGCCATATATCTGCTGCCTGTTTAAGGCGTTTGCTCAATGCGAGCTCGTACCCGATTAATACTGCCACATTTTTATATGCTTTGCTCAAATGCACCAGGTTATTAAAATCTGTGATAGAAGGATAATCAAGCGGATATGGTTTGCCTGCCCAAATAATCTGAACGGGATATTTTGTGTTGCCTGTAAGCTTTTTAAACTTTTCTATATCTCTTGTTAAGAGGTCTGCTCTTTTATAGCCAGCAAAGCGGCGGGCCCAGACAATGGTAAGAACATTGGGGTCAAAAAGTTTCCCGGTTTGGTCAGCTACAATTTCAAACGACCTTTTTTTCAAATATTTTTTACGATCATCAAAAAGCACGTCCTGGCCCTGCTCCATGTAGTTGTACAACTGCTTATCTGCCCAATACTTCCAGTTCTGTGCGTTGGTTATTGATATAATGGAGCAGATATTATCATAATGCTTCCACATTTCACGGCTGACATGTCCGTGAAGCTCCGAAACGCCGTTAGCAATTTTTGCAAGACGCAGTGCAACAAGCGAATGATTAAATACGCCGTCTTCAATCCCGGTTACGTGTTTTACTTCATCTATGCTCATTCCGCAGAAGAAGCTCATGCTGTAACAAAGATAGATATCGTGCTTTTCGTTGCCCGCTTCTTCCGGAGTATGGGTGGTGAACACTAAAAGCTCTTTTAGCAGTTCCGGACTTCTGAATTTGTTAAGCAGGTAAAATGCTGCCGAAACTCCATGAGCTTCGTTAAGATGATATTTATCAGGATTAAAATTCAGCTCATCTACCAGTTTTGCGCCACCAACGCCCAACAAGATAAACTGTGCAAGTTTTGTTGACACATTTGCGTCGTACAACCGGTGACAGATGGTTTGAGAGATATAATCATTTTCAGGCAGATCGGTAGACAGCAAAAACAAAGGTGCATTATTAAAAATGGTCGGCGGCAGGTAATAAGCCTTAACCCAAACCGGAAAGTCGTGTATTAAAATCTGGTATTTAATGCCAGTGTCTTCAAGGTAGCTGTATATTTTTTCCATCCAGGTGATCTGCAGGCTTTGATCCTGGTTGCGGGCCTGGTCATAGTATCCATACTTCCATAAAATGCCGATACCAATTAAGTTTTGACGCAGCTCGTATGCGCTGCGCAAATGTGAGCCTGCTAAAAATCCGAGGCCGCCGCTATATATTTTAAGCGACTGGTGAATGGCAAATTCCATAGAGAAATAAGCAACACGTTTTGTATAACGTTCATCAACCTGATAAGGAACCGAGTAATTTCTAAAATTCATAATTGTTTTTTTCTTTCAAAGGAGTTGCAATATTAACGGAAAATGTTTAAGATTATTTTTAAGCGGGCTTATACAATTGATATTGCAACCTGTATATTACTAAATACTATTGCCAATGAGACAATGAAGTAAAATTAAACGAGAGAGATTTGTTGCAATGATTACAGTATTATTATATTTTGCAGACAGACGAATTAGTGTGCCAAAAGGTTTCTTTGCTTATTTCTTTTTTGAAGAAACTTTGGACGGTTTCTTTTTCAAATACGTATCATTAAAAAAACACTTTATTCCACGGTAATTTCCGCAGCTTCCGGTTTCTTTCACTTTTACTTCGTTTGCATCAAAGGTCATATTAAGGACACAAGGGTCGCCGCTGCCGGTATATACGCCTGCTTTGTCAGATACCATTTTTAAAGCCCCTTTCAGTTCTCCGCTGCAAGGGTCATCCTTATCTTCTGTTTCAAAATGAACGTAGAACAGGTATTGACCTGCTGTTTTTCCATCCCGAATAAATAGAACATTTTTACTTCCTTTTACGTAATCGCCGCTATATTTATTTCTTTTGGAGAATGTATCCAATGGATTTAGAGCAGTGTTTCCCTTAGCGCGATCTTCATTTGTCTCAGTCAGCACGGTAGTAAAGACACCGGCATTATTGTAGGCATAAATTGTCCGTTTATAAAAAAGCTCGTCTTTAACAGTATAATTTTTATTAATAACAATTGATAATTTTGTATCTATAGAAGCGGAGTTATTAATCTTATCCCCGCTGCTGGTCACCAAAGGCATGCCGGCAATAAATCTTTTTTTATCATAAACAGATAAATATACTGCAGAATGGTTTTTATCCTTCACTAATGTTACAAAGTAAGATTCCTTTCCTTTTTGCTCAATCTTACCAACAGGATGTATGGAAAGCTTACGGTTTGCACCAAAAGGGTTATTGAAAATAGTGTCAGGAAGAAACTGTGTAAAAACGGGATAACTGATAGTATTGGTATCCGGCAGTTTAGTGATATTTGTGTCTGTAACGGTAAAAGGTAATTTTAGTTTAGGATACGCTTTTAAGAATTCATTTACTTCCGCGTGTTGTTGCTCAGTCTTTTGCTGTTGATTATTTTTACCTGACTCTTTGCTTTTGCATGCCCACATTGACAATAGTGTAATTACCATTAAGACATATTTCCCCATCTCTGTTTCTTTAATACAAAATAAAATTAATCATAAATCAAATGCTGCAGCAAACATAATTTAATTAACGGAATTGTTTGATATCAGTAAAAAATAATTTAGATTTGCCTAAATTGTAATTTAGACGTGCAAAATTTTTCAGTAAGCGAGGAAAACTACATAAAATCAATTTATCTCCTTCAGCATGCGAATGCGCTGGTTACCACCAATGAAGTTGCTGCACAATTAAAGACGAAAGCAGCCTCTGTAACCGATATGCTTAAAAAGCTCAAAACAAAAGAACTTCTTCATTATGAACCTTACCAGGGCTTTACGCTAAGTGATGAAGGAAAAAAAGTTGCTTTAGACGTCGTGCGCAAACACCGGCTATGGGAGTATTTCCTGGTCAATAAGCTCGAATTTGGTTGGGATGAGGTACACGAGATAGCAGAAGAGCTCGAGCATGTGAACAGCCCCGTGCTTATTAAAAAATTAGACGCTTATCTGAGCTTTCCGCGTTTCGATCCGCATGGTGACCCGATACCGGATGTGAACGGAAAAATGGAGGTAAAAAAACAAATAAATCTCTTTGATCTTGATCTTAACCGCGCAGCGGAAGTGAGCGCTGTAGGCAGCCAGTCAACAGAATTACTGGAGTTATTAAGACATAAAAATATAGGTATCGGAACTGTATTGGAAGTAATAAAAAAATTCAGTTTCGATAATTCTGTTGAAATCAAAATAAATAAATCTCCTTCCTTTTCTATCAGTCAGCAGTTAGCACAAACATTATTCGTAAAACCTTTATATGGCCCAGCATCAAACGGAAGCATCTCTAAGTGAAGTACATGAAAGTATAGATGTTACAAAGCCAAAAAAAGGCTGGACAAGATTATTAGCTTATTTAGGCCCTGCCTATCTTGTAAGTGTTGGTTATATGGATCCAGGCAACTGGGCCACCGATCTTGCCGGAGGCGCCAAATTTGGCTATGCTTTAATCTGGGTATTATTTATGAGCAACCTCATGGCGCTGCTGCTGCAGGGGCTGAGCGCACGTTTGGGAATTGTAAGAAGAATGGACTTAGCCCAGGCTAATCGTGAAGTGTACCCGGCGTTTATCAATTTTGCTTTATACCTTTTAGCCGAACTGGCGATAGCAGCCTGTGACCTTGCAGAAGTGCTTGGTATGGCCATCGGCATACAATTACTTACCGGCCTGCCTTTAATATGGGGCGTTTCAATAACTGTTCTTGATACTTTCCTGTTGTTTTACCTGCAGCGACTTGGTATGCGCAAGATGGAAGGATTTATTATTATGCTGGTAGCTATCATCGGCATTTCATTTTTAGTTGAAATGCTGTTTGCGAAGCCTCATTTAGGACAACTGGTTAAAGGTTTTATTCCTTCCATACCAAACGATGAAGCATTATACATTGCTATTGGTATTATCGGCGCTACAGTAATGCCTCACAATTTATACCTGCATTCTGCATTGGTGCAAACCCGAAAGATCGCTCATACAAAAGATGCTATAAAACAGGCTTTAAAGTTTAACAGGATTGATACCACTATTGCCCTCAATGCTGCTTTTTTTGTAAACGCAGCTATTCTCATTCTCGCCGCTTCGGTCTTTTTCAGTTCGGGTAATACAGGTGTTGCCGAGCTGAAGGAAGCGCACCGGTTACTGTCGCCGTTGTTAGGAAACAGCCTTGCCCCGGCATTATTTGCCATAGCATTGATTGCAGCAGGCCAAAGCTCCACAATAACAGGAACGCTGGCGGGGCAAATCGTTATGGAAGGTTATCTTAACCTTCGTATAAATCCATTGATAAGAAGATTAATAACAAGGGGGCTGGCAATCATTCCTGCTGTTTTGGTTATACTAATTTTTGGTGAAGAACGAGTTGACAGCCTGTTGATTCTCAGCCAGGTGGTTTTAAGTTTACAATTAGGCTTTGCTATCATTCCTCTTATACATTTTGTAAGTGATAAAAAAACAATGGGTGACTTTGCCATAAAATGGCACATAAAGCTTATTGCATGGTTAATTGCTGCAGTGCTCATTTACCTTAATGTAAAAATGGTGGCAAATGAAATAAGTAAAGCTTTTGCTTCTGACGCCGGCTTAGGCTGGCTGATGCTTATCATTGTGTCAGTAATACTTTTCATAGTTTTGTTTGTATTAATGACTGTACTGCCATTGGTTAGAAAAAGAAGAAAGGCAGAGACTGCAAGACTTCATGCCGATGCTGCTGTTCTGCAACAATTTACTATTCCTGAACTCAATTGTATAGCTGTAGCGCTTGACTTCAGCAATAATGATGAAAAGCTGATTGCACATGCATTAGCGCAAGGAGACAAACATACGAAGTTCCTGTTGCTGCATATAGTAGAAAGCGCTTCTGCAAGAGCATTGGGAGAGGTATCCGATGATTTTGAAACAAGAAATGATAAACAACATTTACAATCGTATGTAAGGCAACTGCAAACCAAAGGTTTTATAGCAGAAGGCCAGTTAGGATACAAAACCCGTATAAAGGAAATCGTAAGAATTGTGAAAGCAGCAGATGCCGATATGCTGGTAATGGGCGCTCACATGCATACCGGAATTATGGATTATTTATACGGCGAAACAGTAGATAAAGTACGCCATAAGTTAAGAATACCAGTGCTGATTGTAAATTAACAGAACCAATAGAACCACGATTAAAAGAGGATTAAAGCAGGATTATGAGGAAAAAAAATTATTGCCTCTGAATTTCATAAGGTTTGCCTGTAGCTTAATGCTTTTGCAAAAAGACAGCAAGTTCATTAATATGATCTGTATTAATATAATCTGCTTTTAAACGCATAAGCTGGTTCCACGCATTTGGTACATCAGGCGCCTCCCAAAATCTTACAGGTTTGTGCACAGCATGAGCTTTATCTATTTCGTTTTTCAGCAGTTTTTTTTCCTTTGCAGCAATTTTTCCGGACCCGTTCCATACTGAATAATTTCTGAAGCTGGAGCTTAACATAGCAATTTTATTAAGCGAAGCTGTGCTGTATTGCGTACCAAGATTACCATCAAACAAAATATAAGATGGATAAGTTGGAAAGTCTTCTGCTGCAGGCCTGCCCCCTGTTATCACAAGCTTTAATGAAGGATTATTGATTAACGTTGGATAATTTTGAAGAACTGCAATGAGCTTGTTTAAAGTGGCGACAGAGTCTGTTTTAACGTCTATGAGTAATTGCAGTTGTCTTGAAGTATCACTATAAACAAAGCCCTTGTTTTTTTCTATACAGGATTGAACAGGTTTTAAATAAAGGTCTTCCAAAGTTCTTTTATTCACAAGCTCTTTCTCTTCATGCGCTACCAATAGCTGGCTGTCGCGAAAAAAAATATCTGCTTCAATTGAGCCAAAACCTGCATTGTACGCTGTCCAAAACGGGACAGGATGTACATAATCATTGTGCGCATGTGCATTAGCAACTGAGTATCGCAGGGGCTTACAAGCGACAAATTGAAAAACGAATAAAAAGAAGCAGTAATAAATGAATTTCATTAAATATAATTTTGCTTAAAAATAAAGAAGTTCATTATTAAACCCTTAAAAACTGTATTAAACAATTAATACTTAAATGTAAAGATTAGACGTTTTTTAAACATTACCTGCATTTGTATTCTTTTTTATTTTGATGGATGCGGCTATATCTTATTAATAAAATTCAACAAGACAAAATATGTTGGAAACTAAAATTGTACCTGTTCAAAATCCTTTATTAGCAGATTGCATTCAATATTTCATTTTCTTTAAAACTTCTTTTAATGAAAAGATTTCTTACCGCACTTTTCCAAATACCAATTTATGTCTCGCTGTTTATAAGCAAAATAAAGTTGACTATATAAAAAATGGGTATCAAAATATTTGTGAAATAAAACAAGGAGGAAACTCTTATTCAAGCCTTTTACTTGGTTTTCATGAAAGTCCTTTCGAGGTATATAGCCAATCTTGTTTTGAACAGATTTGTATCTTGTTTCATCCTGCCGGCTTACGTGCTTTTACAAACATTCCTTATCAAACCCTGCAATCTGAAAACAATGTTTTTGATATAGTTTTTGATAATAACAATTATTTACTTGACCAGGTTTTTAATACATCTAATATATCTAAAAAAGCAGGCCTGCTCCAAGACTTTTTACTGAAGAAAAAAAGGAGCACATTTATAGATAATCCCATGAATTTTGTAATCAACAAAATCAACGCTGCTAATGGAGATATAAAGGCAGAAACACTTGCAGAAATGCTGGGAATTAACTCCTCAACGCTTTATAGAAGATTTAACAGCTATACCGGGCAAAATCCCAAAGATTTTATTCAGACTGTTCGTTTCAGAGCTGCTTTATCATTAATGTCAAAAAGAAAATATAAAAATTTAACTGACCTGACTTACCATGCAAACTATTACGACCAGTCGCATTTGATAAAGGATTTTAAAAAATATACTGGAGAAGCGCCCCATATTTTTCAAAGAAAAGTAACTATCGAAGACAACGAATTAACGTGGATTGTGAAGTAATCTGTTTTCTGCATGATTTTTACAATTTTACCTTTTTGCTCTCATCTATTTTTACAATTATGAAAGCAGAAATGAACAATAGATTCAAATTTATCAAATACTATTTCGTTGCAGCCTTTTATTGTTTGCTGTATATTACAAGGCCTGTTTATGGTCAAGCTGGCTCTGACAGACTTGATTCAATTCAAATAGCCAGGATTGCTGATTTTGGTAAAGTTTGGGGAGTAATTAATTACTTTCATCCTGCAGCAGGCAAAGGAATTTTAAATACAGATAGTCTGGTAATTGCTAATGTTGAACCCTTAATAACAAATCCAACCTCTGTCAATTTTAAGCGTTCTTTAGCAGCTATGTTTTCAATGTTAGCTGATCCTTATTCAGGAATTATTAAAAAAGTTATCCCTGAAAATAAATCAACTCTTCATAAATCAGAAAGGAGTTTGATATTTAAATCAACACTGCCTTCAGGAGAATTATACCTGGCGGCACCTCAAGAAGTATTTCAAAAACAGCTGACACCTGATTCCCTCCTAAGCGCTATTTTACCATTTAGTTCCATAATTATTGACTTAAGAAATAGAGATAAAAATGATGATTTGGGATTAAAACAATATACTGACTTTGTTCAACCTTTGGTTGGAAGAATGATTAACCGGGCCTTAATATTACCAACATCGCGCAGTTTTTATTATCATGGACTCATAAGAGAAGACTTTCCTCATGATATTAATATTCTTTCTCCTGATGAAAAAGGCACTATAAACGACCGCTTACAAGTGTACTATGGCTTGAGGAATATATCTGAAGGTTCTTATCTTCTGCCAGGTGCATCCAACATTTCCTTTTCTCAAAAAAAGTTTTGTTTTATTGTAAATAAATATGTAAACATCAACACTCTTAAAGCATTACTGGCATTACGCAATCGCAATGGATGCACACTTATTTTTGAAGGTGAAATGCCCGAATATATTTTAGGTGATTTTTATACCATGCATTTATCAGATAGTATTTCTGTAAAGATCAGAACATCAGAGCTATTATATGAAGATGGAACACTGGGTAGGGGACTTGATTTGCTTTTACCTGTACAAACAGATACATCTTTGCAGGCTTCAATAATAACACAAGCTGCACAATTGCTGGGCAAGCCAATCAAAACACCAGGCAGAAAGGAAATAGAAAATTTAGTTTATATCCGTAAGCCACAATACAGCTATCCATCGAAAGACGTACCTGATGCTCAACTTCGATTGATAGGTTTATTTAATTTTTGGAACGCCATTTACTATTTTTCGCCAAACAAAAATCTAATACCTTTCAATTGGGACAAAGCTTTGTTAACCTTTATTCCAAAATTTCTGACTGCAAAAACTGATTCGATGTATTTTCTATCTTTAATGGAACTTACTGCTTCTATAAAAGATGGCCATAGCATATTGATTGCTCCATATGGCAGCAGATCGCCGGCTGGCATTATGGATGGTAACCTTCCTGTCTGGACTGCTTTGGTTAATGGCAAAGTGTATATTACCAGAATTCTTTCTGATACAGCTCAGCAAACTTCTTTATCAGAAATCCATGAAGGCGATGAATTACTGGCTATTGATCAGTTACCCGTAAGTAGACTGGCAGATCAATGGAAGTCGTATATGGCAGCTTCAAATATTGCTGGCTTTAACAGGGAATATTATGCCACATGGCTTACCAATGGTACAAATAAAAGTTATGCCTTATTGACCATTCTTAGTAAAGGAAAAATAAAAACAATTACGCTAAGGCGAATTAAAAGAGATGATTATTATAACTTATTAGGAAAATCAAACCGCTCGCCTCTTGTTCCGCCCTATTGCAAAATATTAGAAGGAAATATTGGTTATATGAGAGTCAATCGTGTTTATACACAGGAATTAGACAGCCTTTCTCAACTTTTAAAAAATTGCAAAAGCATTATTTTAGATGCCCGTGGCTATCCGCGGGACAGCCGTATAGGCGAAGTTCTGTCATCCTACATTGCTGTCAAAACAGATACTGTTGCCTTAAACAAATTTCCTTTTATAATAAGCCCTGATCTATCTAAAAATTACACTATTACCGAATATGAAATCATTAAACCTGCGGATAATAAACTCTTAAAAAATAAGAAGTATTATTTATTGGTTGATGAAGGTGTTCAAAGCCAGGGGGAAGGGAACGTGATCGGCATACAGGGAGTTACCAAGGCTACAACTATTGGCACTCAAACAGCAGGAGCCAACGGAATGGCTATTACCATAAACTTTCCTGGTGAGTACTTTTCTTATTTCTCTGGTTTCGGCGAATATTACCCTGATGGTATACCGAACCAAAAACAAGGCGTAAAAATCGATATACCAGTAACCAGAACTCTTGGAGGGTATCTTTCGGGCAAAGATGAAATTTTGGAAAGGGCAATTAAATTTATACAAACAAAAAAGTAATCTTTTGTAAATTAGGGTCGTTTGTGAAGTAATCTGTTATCTGCATGATTTCTACAATTTTACCTTGTCCGGTTGCAATATTTTTGAAGTCAGTTAAACGACTTTAAAATGAAGCTTTCGATCCTCTTTTCCTTATTTCTTTTTATTGGGTTAAATACTTTTGCTCAAATTCCTGTGCAACCACGTTCGGCTCTTTTTGTAAAGTATTCATTTTTAACCTGGAATAAAGAAGCTATTGAACGGGTATCATCTATAGGAAAACTATGGGGCGTAATAAAATATTTTCATCCGACAATGGCAAAAGGGATAATTGATCCCGATAGTTTAATTACAGGTTCAGTTGAAGAATTACTAAACGCCCCTTCTAAACCAAACTTTGCAAGTGCAATAATTAAAATGCTCGGAATGCTTCATGACCCTTGTAGCAGGATAACAAACTCTAATATCGATCATAAAGAAGCATCACCCGTGCTTTTTAAAAATGCTCAAGGAAGACCTTTAAAATTATCTGGTGGAGCAACATTTATAAGTGTTTCTCAAGAGCTTTTTAAAAATTTATGGAATGTAGATTCGTGTTTTACAACAAATATTTCAGCGCAAAATAATTTTATTATTGACTTAAGAAATTTGAATGAAAATGAAGATTTAGGATTGAAGCAATATCAAAATTTTGTCCAGCCTCTCGTTTCTCAAATTATCAGTAGAAATCTTATTTTACCTGCAAACAGAAGCGCGTACTATTACGGTCTGCCAGATGAAGATTTTCAGGATGATATTGACATTGTACCTGCAGGCATGAAAAAAGATCCTTCAGGGCGCTACTATGTATATTTTGGTTTAAAAAATATTTCACAAGGTGCTTATATATCATTCAATCAGCAGGGAAAATACCGCGATAAAAAGTTTTGTTTTATTGTTAACCGCTATAATGATCCAAACACTTTAAAGGCTTTACTGGCCTTAAGAAACAGGAATGAATGCAACCTTATTTTTGATGGTTCGATGCCTGATTACCTGCAGGGCGATATATCTAACATGGTGCTTGCAGATAATATACAGGTGCAGGTAAAGATATCGGAAGCTATCTATGAAGATGGTTCATGCGGATATGGGCCGGATAAAATTCTGCCTGTTAATGAGGATGCTTCACTTAATTCAAACTTATTAAAAACAGCTATTTCGCTTTTAACTGCGCGTGATACATTTAAGGCCAGGCCTGTTGAAAACACTGCTTTTATCCGTTTAAAACAAAAGAGTTATGCAGATACTTTATTTCCTGAAAAGAAATTGCGGCTTCTCGGCCTTTTTAATTACTGGAATGTCATTCATTACTTCTCTCCTAATAAAAATCTTATAACCGGCTCATGGGATACTGCCTTAAATTATTTTATACCCGGATTTTTATTCGCAAAAGACTATAAGAGTTATTATTGGCTGCTTCTTAAATTAAATACAAGGATAAATGACGGACATGGACAAGTAATAAGCAGCAAATCATGGATATTTCCTCCGGCTGGTACTGATTTTTATATTCCCCTTTATGTAAAATACCTGGAAGGTAAAACAATTATAGTCAAATTAAGTGCTGATTCATCGCAAGCAGATCAACTCAAAAAGCTTAAAGAAGGTGATGCGATAACAGCCATAAATAATATTCCTATTCATCATTTATACAATGATTGGAAACAATATTTAGGTTCTTCCAATGAGAATGGTTTTTACAGAGTTTTGCATTTTATGTGGCTGTTAAACAGACCAGATACGATTCCGGTAAAAGTTAGCATACAGCGTAAGAATCAAACAGAGGATATAGTCTTAAAGCCTGTTTCAAGGGACATTTTTTTTAAGAATCTTCTTGCAGTTCATTACCCGCCGGTTCCATTGCCTTATTGGAAAACATTAAATGACAGCATTGGCTATGTTCGGATTAACAGCATTAACAGTAATCAATTAGATACAATTTGGAATGATTTGAAAAAACAAAAATATATTATTTTAGATGCCCGTGCATACCCTAAAGACACCTACATAGCTGATTCAATTGCTTCTTATTTTGCTGCAAAGACCGATACAGTTTGTATTGACGCTTACCCTTTTGTTCAACATCCGGTTTTAAGAAGAAATTCAATTAGTTTGGAATATGAAACCATTACTCCTTCTATTCATAGAAAATTAATGGATAACAAGAAAATTGTAATCCTTTGTGCAACAGGTAATGGAAGTCAGGCAGAAGGTAATATAATGATTTTGCAAAGAATAACGAAAGGAGTTACAATAGGAACGCAAACAGGAGGAGCAAATGGTATACGTACCACTATAGTTTTACCTGGCGGGTATTCTACTTATTTTTCTGGCTATGGTGTTTATTATCCTGACGGAACACCCAATCAAAAATTAGGAGTAAAAATAGATATTCCGGTTAAAATTACTATTAAGGGTGAATTAGAAGGCAAAGATGAAATTTTGGAAAGGGCAATTAAATTTATACAAACAAAAAAGTAATCTTTCGTCTTAGTTTCATTATAAATTAGAATGTAAAAAGCTGATGTTTTCAGCAACTATTTCTGCATTTCCAGCAACCACATCCTGGTGCCGGGAATCCTAATCTTTTCAGCAGTCTGGTAAGTCTCATTGCCGATTACCGATCTCGCTTTTGTAAAACCTTTTGTACGTTCATCATATTTAGAAAAGTCAATTTCTTTCTCATTTTCATTTGTATTCATAATGCACATAATAGTTTGATTCTTGTCATAACGAAAATAAACGTACAAGCCATCATCCGGCACATATTGAGTCGTGTTTCCTGTTTTTAAAGCAGAAGAGTTTTTGCGGAAATTGGCAAGCGTTTTTGTCAGGTTTAAAACTTCCTGCTGGTCGCTTCGTAATCCTTCTCCGGTAAAAGCATTTATTTTATCTCCTTTCCATCCGCCAGGAAAATCTAAACGAACATATCCGTCAGGGTTTGAAATTCCTTTCATTAATATTTCAGTGCCATAATACATTTGTGGTATTCCCCGGCAGGTTAATAACCATTCTATTCCCATTTTCAGCTTATCTGTATTTTCATCTACCTGCGAGTAAAACCTGGTCATATCATGGTTATCAAGAAAAATAACATTATTCAGGGGATTTTTATACAAAAAATCATTACTTAAAGTCTGGTATAAATTATTTACACCATTTCTATCTTTTAACGCAGGCTGAATACCATGAAACAAAGTTTGAAAATCGGTGACTCCGATCAGGTTACTTTTAAAAGATGTATTAATATTATTTTGGGTGAAAAAAGCCTCGTTTGCCGTTCCATCTACCCAGCATTCACCAAATTCTGTCATTTTCGGATATTCATCCGATAAAGCTTTATTACAACGGTTCATAAAATCAAGGTCGCAATAAATGTAAGTGTCTATTCTCCATCCATCAACACCAAATTCTTCCACACAATAAATAGCATGCTGAATAAGAAAGTTGGCAACATAAGGGTTGGATTGATTCAGATCAGGCATTTCATTGGTAAACCAGCCATCTGCCTGTTGCTTTCTGTCTCTTTCAGCAAAATAAGGATCAAAAAGTGTCTGTTCTTTATAATTCGGTTTTGTAAACGTTGGCCATTGGTGCAGCCAGTTTTTCATAGGGGGATCTGTAACCGTAAAATTATAAAGACCTACATGATTATAAACGGCGTCCTGTATCAGTTTCATTCCGCGTTTATGCAAGGAGTCACTTAATGCTTTGTACGCGGCATCGCCGCCCAGTCTCGGCTCAACTTTATAATGATTGGTAAATGCGTAGCCATGCTCAGTGCGATTAGGCATGTCGTTTTCGAGCACCGGAGTCATCCAAAAAGTTGTAATGCCAAGGTTTTGTAAATAATCAAGATGATTTATAACTCCCTTCAAATCGCCGCCATGCCGCAGAAAAATTGAATCCCTGTTTAATGATTGGTCTTTCATACCCGTAATGCGGTCATTACTTTCGTCGCCATTGCTGAAGCGATCGGGCATTAATAAATAGATAAAATCAGAAGATGTAACTCCTTGTGCAAACTGTGTTCCCTTTCCTTGTCTTCTTTTTTTAAGCTCGTAGGTAAGCACAAGCAGCTTTCCGTTTGTTTTAATGTTTATTTTAAAACTGCCAGGTTTAGCAACCGGGCTTATATTTAAGTCTGCAAAAAGATAGTTCTTACTTTCTGTTTTATTGATTTTTTCAACTTTTATACCAGGGTAATTAATAGTAACAACAGTGTTTTCGTTCTGAATGTTTTGGCCATGTATCATTAACTGCAGCTTCGGATTTTTCATTCCCGCCCACCAATGTGTTGGATATACTTCTGCACTTTGCGCAAATAACATTGCATCTATACAGAAAGAAATTAACAAAAAAACACTTTTTTTCATACATTTTATTCTTCTGCTTCTTTTACAAATACATTCAGCAACCCTGCTATTATCATAGATACGCCACCAACTACGAGTGCATAAATGCTTTGATCATTAAATAATATTCTTACAAAAAAGCCGAGAATGGCAGCAGCTAAAATTTGCGGAATAACAATAAAAAAATTAAAACAGCCCATATAAAAGCCCATTTTTTTTGGCGGTAAAGCACCGGCAAGAATGGCATAAGGCATAGTCAATGTAGATGACCAGGCAAGCCCGATACCAACCATGGGAAGCAACAGCAGCGATTTATCTGTGATAAACAACATGGAAACAAGACCAATGCCGCCAATAATGAGGCAGATCATGTGCGTATATTTTCTTCCTATTTTTAAGGCAACCATGGGAAGAAGAAAAGCAGTGATAGCCGAAACTCCGTTATAAACCATAAACATCACTCCCACCCAATCTCCGGCGTCCTGGTAAGCTTTGGAAGTAGTGTCAGCAGAATGAAATGTATTTTGGGCAACGGCAGCACTCGTGTAAATCCACATGGAGAAAAAGGCCAGCCAGGTAAAAAACTGAACCATTGCCAGTTGCAGCATAGTACGCGGCATCGTTATAAATCCGTTGGTAATTTCTGTAAAGCCTCTCATTATTCCTTTGCTGCGTTCTTTTTCTTCATTCCACGAACCAATATCATCAGGCGGAAGTTCTTTGGCAGAAAAGACAGTCCATGCAACAGCGCTGAAAAATACGAGGCCGCCAATGTAAAACGAATATTTAACTGAATCAGGAATTATTCCTTCCGGAGCAGTATTATTTACATGCAGGACATTAGTAAAAAAATAAGGAAGCAATGAAGCAATGACGGCGCCGACACCAATAAAAAAAGTCTGCATAGCGAAACCTGCAGTATGCTGGCCGCTGTTTAATTTATCTCCTACAAAAGCTCTGAACGGCTCCATAGAGATGTTGATAGAAGCATCAAGCACCCAAAGCATGATAGCTGCCATCCACAGAGCGGTGGCATTGGGCATCATAAACAAAGCAAGTGATGCCAGTACAGATCCTAAAAAAAAGAAAGGCCTTCGCCTGCCCCAGTAAGGATGCCAGGTGCGGTCGCTCAGGTAACCTATGATCGGTTGCACCAGCAACCCGGTAAGCGGCGCAGCAATCCAAAGTATGGGAATTTCATCTACTTTGGCTCCAAGCGTTTGGAAAATACGGCTGACATTTGCGTTTTGCAAAGCAAAGCCAAACTGGATTCCCAGGAACCCGAAACTCATATTAAAAATCTGTAAAAGAGTAAGATTTGGTTTACTCTGTCGGGCAGGAGCAGCAACAGGATCAATGGTTACAAGTGCCATGGCAATCGTTGGAGTGATTGATATAATGATTACATAATTTATAAAACAGGCAAAAACATTCTTAAAAAGGATGTTTTAAAATAATGTGATTAGCTTAAGAAAAAAATATTTAATTCTCAACTTTCAATGTTCAATTCTCAATGAAAGCAATCCATTTTGCAAACAATAATTAAATATTGAACATTGGATATTGAATATTGAATATTTATTGAACACTGCCTTTGGGTTCCCCAATTGTAAAACCATCCGGTACTACCGCATTCTTCTTTACAACTATTATCTCATCTTTTACCGTATATAATTCGTGCTCTGTATTGGCAATTTTATTTCCGCCGATAATGCTCACATCATTTCCTACGCGACAGTTTTTATCTATTATAGCATGTTCTATATGACATCTTTCTCCAATACCTACCGCAGGAATGCCTTTTTCTTCATTCATCAGTAACTGCTCAAGGGTTTCATAATAATCATTACCCATCAGGTAGCTGTCTATAATTTCTGATTTCTCTCCTACACGCGATCTTATGCCGACGACACTTCCTTTTACTCTTGTAGCATGAATGATTGAGCCCTCGGCAACGATAGATTTTTCTATAATACTGTTGGTAAATTTTGCCGGGGGCAGCATGCGGGCACGGGTGAAAATAGTGTTTGTGTTATCAAAAAGATTGAAGGGCGGAAGCGCATCTGTGAGGGCAAGATTGGCTTCATAAAAAGAATAAATATTACCGATATCCGTCCAGTAACCTTCGTATTGAAAGCTGGCAACTTTGTACTTGCCGATAGACTCCGGAAGTATTTGTTTGCCAAAATCAGTGGCATCTTTCATGGTGTCTTGCAGAAGCTCAAAAAGAAGCTTACGGTTAAAAATATATATACCCATCGAGCCAAGATAAATGCGCCCTTCCTCTTTCATTTCCTCGCTGGTCTCACTTTCCCACTCAGGCAGCAGCTCAGGTTTTGGCTTTTCTATAAAAGAAGTAATCATGTTCTTTTTGTCTGTTTTCAAAATGCCAAATTCACTGGCTTCGCGCTTTGAAACAGGTATGGTGGCAATGGAGATATCAGCGCCGGTGTCTGAATGATTGTCGATCATTTCACAAAAGTCCATCTGGTACAACTGGTCGCCGCTTAAAATAAGCACATATTCAAAGTCAAAAGTCTGCAGGTGACGAAGCGACTGCCGTACAGCATCTGCAGTTCCCTGGAACCACCCGGGGTTATCAGGTGTTTGCTCTGCGGCAAGTATGTCTACAAAACCACTGCTGAAAGCGCTGAAGTGATAGGTGTTTTTGATATGCCTGTTTAGCGAGGCAGAATTATATTGCGTCAGAACAAACATGCGGCTGATGCTGCTGTTTATACAATTACTTATTGGTATATCTACCAGGCGGTATTTGCCTGCGATAGGTACTGCAGGTTTGCTGCGGCTGGCAGTAAGAGGATGCAATCTTGTACCTGCGCCGCCGCCAAGTATCACGGCTACTACAGACTTTGAATGGTTAAGCATTAGAATCGTTAGTTTAAGAGTTAGTAATTATTGGTTTAATGTATAATTTTTATAAACTTTCATACAGATCTATATATTTCTGCGTACTGTTATCCCAGCTGTTATCAACCTGCATCATTCGCTTTCGCAGCGTGTTAAGGGTATCAGCCTCATTAAACACGGCCACTGCGCGGGTTACAGAGTGTATAATGTCACCTACCGAGGCATGAATAAAACGTATGCCGTAACCGTCCTCGTCTCCCATATCAATCACTGTATCACGAAGGCCGCCGGTGCTTCTGACCATTGGCATTGTACCATACCGCATTGCATACATCTGGTTTAGTCCGCAAGGCTCTACCCTGCTTGGCATCAGCAAAAAATCTGCGCCGGCATACATCTGGTGACTTAGCTTCTCATTGTAACCAATAAGCGCATTATAATTTCCCGGAAACTCACCTGTCAGGTTATTTAATCTCCATTCAATCTCAGGCTCGCCGCTGCCGATTATAAGAAAACTTACTTTTTTTTGTGTGCTGTAAATAGATGCAAGAATACTGTCAGGCAAAATATCTGCAGCCTTTTCGCCAACAAGACGCCCGATAAAAACAATCAGCGGCAGTGTTACATCAAGATTAAACTGCTCACACAATTCTTTCTTATTAGCTTCTTTACCTCCGGTAACTTTTGCTAAGGAATATTGATTAGTAATATAAGTATCAGTCTCGGGATTCCAAACTTCTGTATCAATTCCGTTTAAAATACCAATGCATTTACCCTTTTCATATTCAAAAAGATTTTCAAGGCCATTAGCAGAATAACGCAATTCTTCCAAATAACTCGGGCTTACGGTTGTTACTTTGTCAGAACATTTTATACCGCTGGCTAATGAGTTAATATTATTCTTCCAGTCAAGCATACCGTGTTTCCAGCTATCGTAGTGAGGCAGGTAATAATTTTTATCCCAGCCTATCCATCCCTGGTATTGGGCATTATGAATAGTCAGTACCGTTTTTACTGCCCCTAAAGAATAATTAAAATCGTAGCAATACTTCATCATGAAAGGCACAAGCCCCGCCTGATGATCGTGGCAATGAACGATGTCGGGCTTGTAAGCCCAATGGCTTAACCAGTCTGTTACAGCAATCTGGAAAGCGAGGAATCTTTCAATATCATCATCATAACCATAAATTTTTTCCCTGTCGAGCAAACCATAGATATCTACCAGATAAAGATCGAACCCCAATTTGTTGGTTCGTTCTTTTATAATCGTATAATCAAAATACCGCCCGCCTAAATAATGGTGACCTTTAAAATCTACATCCCACTCATTCTCGTTCAGAAATTTAGTGCGGTACATGGGCATCACCACTCTCGCCGTGTGTCCCATCTGGTTTTGATATTTTGGCAATGCACCCACTACATCTCCGAGTCCGCCCGCCTTGGCAACCGGGTAACATTCGGCGCTGATATGTAAGATTTCCATTTGGTATTAATATGCGGTCAAAGTAAGCAACATTTTGTGATTAGCAAATTATTAAATGAAAATTTTACAGATAAAAAAAATCTGCTACTTTCATCGTCTAAAAAACTAACCATATGGCAGGAGCAACAATGAATAATCCTTCTTCCCAAAGAATTCAATCGCAGGGAATACCGACCAATTACGGAGCATTAGGCACTCTTGTAACCGTCTTTTTTTTCTGGGGATTTATAGCGGCAGGCAACAGTGTTTTTATCCCGTTTTGCAAGCATTATTTTAATCTTGACCAGTTTCAGAGCCAGTTAATAGATTTTGCTTTTTACGGCGCTTATTATCTTGGCGCCTTAGGCTTTTTTGCTTACGGCTCTTTTGGCGGGAAAGATCTTGTGGGTAAATGGGGCTATAAAAAAAGTATTGTGTTTGGACTATTATTTTCAGCATTAGGCGCAGTAGCAATGATAGTAGCCGTGAATGCAAATACTTTCACAGGTATGCTTGTCGGATTATTTATTGTGGCATTAGGATTTTCGTTGCAGCAAACGGCTGCCCAGCCATTTGCTATTACCCTTGGCGATCCGTCTACCGGCACAAGTCGTGTAAACCTCGGCGGCGGTATAAATTCTTTCGGAACAATGATAGGGCCTATAATTGTTGCCCTGGCTTTGTTTGGCTCAACTGCCGCACTGACCGCAGATCAGATTGCAGCTTTAACCCTTGATAAAGTAATTGTGCTATACGCATGCGTGGGAGTCTTATTTCTTTTTGCGGCAGCGTTATTTCATTTTTCTAAAAAAGTTCCCTCAGGCATTTTGATTGAGAAAACTGAAAAAGCTAATAAAGCTTTATACACTCTTTTAATACTGACCGGTTTGCTCATCATTATGTTTGCTCCTGTATTTAACAGTTATAAAACAGACCTTACCAATGCTACCGCAGAGGTAAGGCATAATATGGAAACTTACAGAATGAAATGGCTTTTGGGCGCTTTTGCATCCGTAGTTATTTGCCTGATTTATTCTAATATCCGTGCAATGAAATCGGCTGAAGGATGGGGTGCGATGCAATATCCGCAGCTTGTACTGGGCATGCTTGCACTTTTTTTTTATGTAGGTGCAGAGGTAACTATTGTAAGTAACCTGAGTGAACTTTTAAGACAGCCGGACTTTGGAAGTTTTCAGTCATCACAGGTGGCTCCCTATATTTCTATGTATTGGGGCAGTATGATGATAGGCCGTTGGGCTGGTTCTATTTCTGTATTTACAGATAAAAGGTCAACGAAACAGCTTTTACTTACTTTAGTGCCGCTGTTTGCTTTTGGGGTAGTGATAGGTGTAAATACGATTGCTAAAAATGATATGCGACCTTTGTATTATTACATCGTTTGTGTATTTGTACAAATTGCAGCATTTTATCTTAGTAATGATAAACCTGCCAGAACGCTTTTGATTTTCGGGCTGCTTGGCGGCACTGCAATGGTGACCGGAGTTTTATCAACCGGCACAATTGCTATCTATGCCTTTTTAAGCGGCGGATTGTTTTGCTCTATTATGTGGCCCTGCATTTTCACACTTTCAGTTACGGGTTTGGGGAAATATACGAGTCAGGGCTCAGCTTTTCTCATTATGATGATACTTGGCGGAGGAATTATACCACCATTGCAAGGCAAGCTTGCTGACTATCTTCAGTCTAAAAGTGATGTTCCCGGTATTGGCATTCACCAGTCATATTGGATACCCGTTATATGTTTTGCCTACGTTGCCATATTTGCATTTGCTGTAAAAGGCATATTAAGAAAACAGGGTATAGACTATGAAACTCCGGTACGGGAAGAAGCTGCACTTCCTGTTTCGCCGGAGATTGCCTGATTTTTTTTAATAATTCTTTTAAATCGTTTAAATTTTTCAGAACAGTTTCATTATGATAATACCAACGACACACCAGTTTGCAATAGGGATAGATATTGGCGGCACCAATACCATTTTTGGTATTGTAGACTCACGGGGAGAAATAAAATACCGCGGAGCATTATCAACCAATAAATATGATAATGTTACAGATTATATTGAGGCATTGTATGAGGCAGTAAGGCCGGCGCTTGATTTAATAAACGGAGACGAGCACATAAGGGGAATTGGGATAGGAGCGCCAAATGGCAATTATTATAATGGCACTATTGAGTATGCTCCCAATTTAAAATGGAGAGGTATCATTCCTTTTGCTGACCTGATAACTGCAAAATTTGGCTTGCCTGCCGCTCTCACCAATGATGCCAATGCTGCCGCAGTAGGCGAAATGATGTACGGCGCAGCAAGAGGCATGAAAGATTTTATTATGATTACTTTAGGCACCGGCGTTGGCAGCGGAATAGTAACCAACGGCCAGGTCGTATATGGCCATGACGGATTTGCCGGAGAACTGGGTCATACTATTATTATTCCAAACGGAAGATTGCACCCGGGAACAAATATGCGGGGAACGCTTGAAACGTATGCCTCAGCTACAGGAGTAAGACTGACAGCCATTGAAATGTTGTCCCGGTACCCGGATGAAAACAGCCTTTTGCGTAACTATAAAGAATCAGAAATAGACAGCCGCGTAGTGTACGAATGTGCCATGCAGGGAGATAAAATAGCTAATGAAGTTTATAAGTTTACCGGCGAAATACTGGGCAAAGCTTTGGCAAATTTTATCATGTTTTCCTCACCGGAGGCAATCATATTATTTGGAGGATTGTGCAAAGCAGGCGACTTGCTCACCGTTCCCACACTCGAGCACATGGAAGCCAACATACTGCCCATATATCAACATAAGGTAAAACTGATTTTTAGTGAATTAAAAGAAGCAGACGCCGCAATCTTAGGCGCAAGCGCTTTGGTATGGGAGACAAAAAAACCTTTATCAATAATTTGAGGAAGTCGTGCCACTAAATTGCCTCGACCTTCAGGTCGAGGATTATATAAAAAATCAGGTATTGGCTTTAGCCAAACTCTCTAAAAATAATTGCTTTAAATTATTGCTTATTAGTGTCTGTAGTTTTTGGTTGCTCAATTATAATATGTTACTACTTTAGTAAGATGTTGTATTTTTTTGCTAAAGCAAATAATTCTTCTTCTTCTTTATCCACGACTTGAAAGTCGTGGCAATTGCAGTTTAATTGGGATACAAATAATATGTAATTATTTAGAATTTGCATCTTATGCAGAATTTTATTAAGCTACAGATTTATGAATTCACATAATTTAAATGATATTAAAAGATTGTTTTTAGTTATTATTATTGTTTCTTTGACAAATTGCAATACAAAACAAGAAACCGATAAGTGGGATAATGTAAAAATAAATTCCAATATATCAAAAGAATCTATTTACAGCACTCTGGATAAACAAGAAGAAATTTACGGTTTTGAATTGGAAGACTCTTTAATGAAAAGAACCAGTGATGTAGCATATTTCAGCGGAGAAAAAATAAATTTATTGGATGATAAGTATTCTAAATTAAATAATTGCAGAGCTCAATTTAATAAGTCCAACATCTTAATAATTAATATTGGAATTTCAAATGGTTTTAGTGGCTGGGGATTTACAATCTCTTACAGAAACAAGAAGTTTTATACTGAGCCCTATTCTTTCACAGACATGGTGATACCTGATGAGGTTGAGCCAACTTATCAGATCATTTTTCAGAAACTAACTTTAGATAAAGCAAATTACAAACTTGGCGACAGCGTATATGGCAGAGTGGAATTCAAATCAATTGAAACAGATAAGGAAAACAAAAAAATTGAACATTTCGGCATAGGAAATTTCAGAACAAAAGTTAAAAGAAGAATATAACTGCACTTAACACAAGACATGGAAGGTTTGCTACAAAATCAAACATTCCTTATTCTTTATCCGAAGCTTTATAAAATCCCGCTTCTGCTAACTGAACCGGCTGCTTAGCTTTCAAAACCGTTACCCTCACTTTTGAAGCCGTGACTGCGGGAAAACGTAACAAGCGTTTGTAACCAATTGTAGTGAATTGATTAACTTTTTGCCATTCTTTTCCATCCCAATATTCTAATAAAGCTTCTTCATTGCTCTGGCCTGCGGCAATATTTTCCTGCAACATTGCCCTGTCAAATGTTACCCTTTTTTTAAAATCTATGATTAAAGGTTTGTTTTCTCTAAGTGTTATATAAGTTGATAATTTTTTATCGGTTAACGCTTTATCTGTATTTCCTGCTGCAAAATTATTTTTAAAAGTTTCATTTAAAATAGTTCTGAATTCTTTTAAACTGTTTACATCAGCGTCAGAAAAAGTACCTTGCCTGTTTGGCGGAATATTTAAAAGAAGCAAACTATTTCGGCCAACGGATTGGTAATAGAGATCAATGAGCTGCTTGCCGGTCTTTACCTTATCATCCTCTGAGGCATGATAAAACCAGCCCGGGCGAATAGAAACGTCCGTCTCTGCTGGTATCCATGATTTTCCATTAGAATCGCCGGTATTAAGATAGCCTGGATCAGCTTTGCCGGGCGCCATGCCGTCGGTAGTTATAGTTGACCAGCATGTTTCACCGGCGTTACCGGACTCATTACCAACCCATCGTACATCAGGACCAACATCAGAAAACATAACTGCCTTTGGCTGTAATTCACGAACTAATTTCCAATAACCGGCAAAATCATATTGCATGTCTTTTGCATTTTTTCCTTTTGCCCCGTCAAACCATACTTCCGCAATTTCTCCGTAATTGGTAAGCAGTTCGCGCAACTGGTTTTTATAGTAAGTATTGTATTCGTCTGTGCCATAAAGCGGCTGATTCCTGTCCCAGGGAGAAAGGTAGACGCCAAACTTAATTCCGTACTCGCGGCATGCATCAGCTATTTCTTTTACAACATCACCTTTGCCGTTTTTCCATAAGCTGCTTTTGACCGAATGATTTGTAAATTTTGAAGGCCACAAACAAAAACCGTCGTGGTGTTTCGCGGTAATGATCGCTATCTTAAAACCTGCATCCTTTAATGTTTTAACTATTTTTCGTGCATCAAAGGCTGCGGGATTAAAAATTTTTGGGTCTTCATTTCCTTCACCCCACTCTTTATCTGTAAAAGTATTTACGGTGAAATGCAGAAAAGCAGTTGTTTCCAACTGTTGCCACGCCAATTGTCTTTCGCTCGGCATGGGCAGCATTTGAGAAATTACTTTTGAAGAAAAAAAGAAAAGAATAACAAAAACGGTAAAAAGTCTTTTCATAATACAATATTAATTGACATTATAAACATACACAGTAAGGTCCAAGATTCATCTCTGATCGTTTAAAACACTTTTTGATCCTTTTTTGACTTCTATCATAAATACTTCAGAGCCCGCCCGGCCTGATGCCGATAATCCCTGCAAAACGACAGCATATTTTCCCCTTTGATCGGAAGTATAAAAACTTACCTGTTGCTTTCCGTTTTTATCTGTTTGTATATCCGGCGCCCAATACAATGTATTTCTGAAATCCGGCAGGCGGCTTTCCAACTCATCACGTGTCTGGTAAACTGGTGAGTAAAACTCTCTCTTAAGCTCCAAAGCATCGTAATCCATGATGGTTGCTGCTGTGTCCAACTGAAAACTTTCGAGGTCGCCTTTGTAGGTAGTAAAGCTGGCAATACCATCAAAAGTGGCAGGACCGAGATAATATTTATCAAGAATAATATCAAGCGCTTTTACTTTTAAAGCGCTGTAATGCGTTATTTTATTTCCGTTGTCAAACTGGGGCACTCCATCCAAAAACACTATTGGATTTTTTACATCGGCATTACCGGTTTCATCTTTTACTACCATCGTTAAATTGTAATTATCACGTCTTTTTCTTACATTTATTTCACGTACATATTCTCTCAGCACTTCTTCCATAGTTGGAAAACGGGTATAATCTTCAAGAAGATATCTGACGTCGGGCTTGCCATAAAAATGAGCGGTATCTATGCGTGCAGGCAATGAGTAAGTTCCTGTATCGCGCGCATACATATTTTGTACCTGCGCACTAATGCTTTGCTGCAATGAATTGGTGGCTGCAGTCGCTGAAGAAGAAAAAGAAGGAGTTTTATAAGAAGAATTACTTTCTGAGAAAGGACTGGTAAAGTCTATACGATACCTGCTGTTTTCCTGGGCATTTGCCTGGGCAATTATCAGCTTTGACCCGTACAAATCTTTCGTATTAAAATATACCAAACCTTCTTTATTGCTTTTTGAAGTATACAATTGAAAATGAGTTCCGGGAACAGAAAGAAAGCTAACAATGTTTTCTTCAGGATTTCCTGATGCCGCATTTATAAGTCTGCCGCTTACAATATGTCCCTCATATTCCGGAAGAAATGTGAGGGCTGGTTTTTTATTTGCCAGCACATCTGCCCACGTAAACCTGCGCCAGCCATGCGTAAGCATCAAGTTGTCTAATGCTTCTTTTGTTTCGGCAGAGGTGTCCCTGAAATAATATTCCGGGCTTTCTACCCTGCCTTTCAAATCCGATGAAAGCCACAAATAGCTGAATATATCTTCATTCAGCAGCGGCATCGAATCCGTTAAAAAAACTGCCATTGAGATGTTTGCCGGCATTGGTTTTCCTGCTTCATCTTTCGACAGAATATCTATCGTTACTTTTTTGCGTGTCGTGTATTGTACAGCATCTGCAGCAGCATTTATAAGTAATTTTTTTTGTATATTTTTAAAATACAACCTTTCGCAAAGAGGTTGGCCGGCGCTGTTAAATAAAGTGATATGAGATATGCCTTTTTCCAGTTTATTTTTATCAACTTCTATCTCTCCCGTTCCGTTTTTTATATAAATAAATTCCGCAGTGTTAATGTGCTGTTGTGCGTGTATAAACAAGTAAACAGATGGATCGTTTGTATTGGTTTGAATAGAAATCTTTAATCTTTCCTTGCCAGTATCACTTACCGTCATTACAAAACCATTGTCACGCATAGGCGGAAGATTTTGAATAATGCTTTTTTCATTTGCAGGTTTTATAACAGCTTTGTATTGTTTATTTTTATAAGGAGTAAAAATAAATGAGCCGATGCCAAATTTTGCCGGGCGAAACCGAACAACAGTATCATTATCCTCGCTAATAATGGCTCCATTAAAATCAGTGCCTGTACCTGACTCATCTGTCATGCGAAAGGCAACTTTGCTTTGAAGCCCGTTTACAAAATCCCCGCCTTCAGGAAAAAATTGTATATCAAAACGTTTTAGAGTTTTAGCGGTATCAGGTGTTTTATTGTTAGAAGTGTTGATAACGGTAAGTGTTTTTTGAAAATAAAAATCAGCATCAAAATTTTTCATCCAGCTTGTATAAGCCCTGAAAATATAGTTGCCCGAAGGCAGCGATGCTGGTAAGCTGATAAAGCCATTTCCCATTCCTTTTTGCAAAGAAATTTTTGCCTGCAGTACTGGTTGCTGATTTTTATCCAGAATTTCTGCATAAGCAACTTTGCTCAGATTGAGCAATTGGTTATCCCCTCCATTTACGCAATATACTTTAAACCATACAGTTTCACCAGCCATATAATTATTTCTGTCGGTATGAATAAAAATTTTTTCCTGCAGATTGTTTTGCTGATACTCGTTAAACTGCTTTTGAATGGTATCAGAAACATCTGATTGTGCACAGGAAACTGCAGAAACAAATCCTGAACATATAAAAATAATGCTTCTTAATAACAATAGAATTGTATGTTTATAATTGTTCATTTTTTTACTTAATCTGTTACCAAAAATATGGCTTTACATTACTGCCTCTTGTTCTGCAATCCATGCATTCTTCGGTTGAGGCATAAAAACCTAATGTATTCAGTCCTTCAGTCTTAATAGCATAAGGAATAAAACCATTGTTTGAGAATGCTGCTGCACTGCTTGAAATATCTACAAATTCGCTTACACATCGTGATTGATAATTCCATCCCGGTATATCTTCGTGCGAAATAAAAATTCTTTTGCTTTCTTCTGCAGATACAGACATATATCCTATAACTTTTTCTGCCGGATCTGAGACACAATGCATATTTGTTGAAAGATCTGTGGGAAGCGGGGCAAAAACAGATCCTGTAGTTTCTGTATTCTTTTTCATAACCTGGTAAAACTCATAGGCTTGTTTGTCTAATGCGACTTGCTTTACAAGAATGCTATAGCGAATACGAAGTTGTTCCTCATAATGCGGAATATTAACAAGTGGGATCATGCTGATGACATTATCACTAAGCTGAGCAGTTGATCCCAGGAGAATGGCAGAAGAATTTTGCGAGTGCCAGCAGTAGTACATCTTCAATGTTTCCTCAGTGTTTGTTGCAGATACATTTCTGTTTACATATCCGGATAATACCGCCCACTGTGATCGAATCGCCCATGTTTCTTCATACGTCCATTTGTAATAACGGCTGTTATCCGGTTTGTCATGGCTGTTTACATAAATGTTTACACCGTCGTTTTCATTCCTCCAGCTTACGCTGTCGATAGGGGGTGTTTTTTTTACAGAAAGAAAATCTGATTGATATAGTTTTCCTTCCTCCGTTTGAATTTGAAGGCGATATTTGTGATTTTTGTTTAACGATACAGAATCTGACTGATAATGACCTGCAGTATGTTCAGAAAGCGGAATGGTTGAATTATCTTCTCCTATTATTACTATCGAAGCGCCTTTCTCAAGGTTTGAGACAGCGGTATCTTTAAGCAGTGAAGTGCGGCTTAATGCAATATTGGTTGAGCCTTGTGCATTGATAAAACCTTCTACTACGAGGTTATTGGTTTCGACAGCTTTTACAGGTGGGTTGTATTCTTCTTTACAACCAGTTGTTAATAGTAATGCCAAGTTCAACATGTAAAAAATAAAAGTTTTAATACCGTTAAAAACATAACTATCGCACTTGCCGGAATTTCTGAGGAGTAAGCTATTTTTAAAGTATGTAACCATATTAGTTTTATGAATTATTTCATTACCAAAAGGAAGGTTTTTCACTGCTGCCTCTTAATGTGCAATTAATGCACTGAGGTGTAGATGAATAATTACCAATAACCGGTGCGAAACCCAACGGATCAGGTTGGTATGGCAGATACCCTAAAGCTTCATAATAGATTTTAAGGCTGTCAGGATTATTCTTAACATAGATTGTCCCGCAATTGCTGATGAATGCAGAATGAACATCACTTGCTGCAATAAACATCCTTTTTTCGTTAACTGTTGCTGCGGTAATGTAACCAATTACTTTTTCTTCCGTATTGCTGACTGATGTAATATTACCAGTTATATCGGAGGGTAAAGGGCCAAACACAGAACCTAAGGATTCAGTATTATTTTTGATCATCTTGTAAAAGTCATATGCTCCTCTATCCAATGAATATTGTTTTATTAAGATACTGTATCGTACACTTGTTTTTTCTGACACATCGGGGATGAACACTATGGAAGCTTCGCTTATTACATTATTTGTAAGCTGTGCAGATGAGGCCAAAAGAATAGATACAGAATTTAGTGAACTCCAGCAATGATATAATTTCTCAACTTCACCCGGGTCTCTGTTGCCAACACTCCCATTTTCAAATTTTACGTAGTTTACATAACGCGAATGTATCTCCCAGGTTTCTTCGTAATCATATTTATAATACCGCGTATTGTTTTGCGGGTCATGCGCGCTTACATAAATATGCACTCCGTCATTTTCATTTTTCCAGCTTACGCTGTCAATAGGCGGTGTTGGCTTTACGGCTACATAATCCGATAAATATTCTTTTCCTTCACTAGTTTTTATAAGCAAACGATACTTTTGATTTTTACTTAAATTAAATGAACCTGATTGATAATGTCCGCCGGTATTTTCAAAAAGCGGTATAGTTGCATTGTCTTCTCCCATTATTGTTATGTCAGCGCCTTGCTCTGGTTTTATAGCGCTGGTATCCTTAAGTTTTGAAGTGCGGCTTAGTATAATATTGGTTGAACCTTGTGCATTGATAAAACCTTCTACTACGAGATAATTAGTTTGCCCAGGTCTAATGCGGGGATCGAAAGACTCTCTGCATGCTGATGCAAATGTGATAGTAATAAGCATAATCCATTTGATCTGGAAACAAATGCTTTTGATGCACACTGGTTTGCCGATGAATGAAATGCGACGCAACGATGATGCTATGAAAATATATCGCGGGTACCAAAACATACTTAAAACTTTATGTTTAAATTGATGAAAGGAATAGCGTTGCCAAAAATGGATAACTTATAGCCATTTACCACACCATTTTCGGAAGTGAAATAAACAGAATAAGGATTTTTTCTGCCTGTAAGATTGTAAACGCCGATTGTCCATGAGTTGTGCCAAAACTGGTGAACCTTGTGGTTTCCATCAATATTCATAGAAAAATCCGTACGGAAATAATCAGGTATCCGGTAAGCATTCCTGTCAGAATACAAAGCTCTTTGTGAGCCGCTGTAGTAATAACGGCCAACAGGTAAAGTAATCGGTCTGCCAGTGCTGTAAGTAACATTGAGAGACAGGCTGAAACGATGGTTTATAGCATAATTTCCAACCAAAGTGGCATCGTGCGGTTTGTCGTAATTAGAAGGATAGAAATTGCCGTTGTTGATAATAGTACCGGCAGAGGAGTCGTTTAACCGCAGCAAGGTGCGTGAATAAGTATAGCTGAGCCAACCGTTCAATTTTCCTGTTTTTTTCTTTACCATAAATTCTATTCCATACGCTTTTCCCTTTGTATTGATAACATCCGTTTCTATATGCGGATTTAAAACCAGCTGCGCTCCGCTCTTGTAATCAAGGTAATTTTTCAATCTTTTATAATACACTTCCACCGACATCTCTATAGAATCTTTTTTAAAATTTTTAAACATCCCAAGTGAAACCTGGTTACCAAACTGGGGTTTTATATTAGGGTCGCTCAGCTTCCAGATGTCTGTGGGAGAAATGGCGGTTGTATTTGAAAGCATGTGTATATATTGCCGAAGTGTATTATAGCTTGCTTTTACAGAAAAATTGTTGGTTAATGAATACCTGCCAGACAAACGTGCTTCGGGTCCCATGTAAGTTTTAATAACCTGGCCGCTTTTATATGCGTCCGTTTTTATAAAGCTGCTTTCATCTGCGGGAAGATTGGACGCATACACATTTACATTGTTTGCTCCTAAGTAATTGAACATAGAATAACGAAGGCCTGCAATGACCGAAAATTTCGGACCGATGTCGAGACGGTCACTTGCGTATAAAGCGCTTTCCAACGCCTGCTCCGGCTGTAAAATCTGAGGTACGACCAATGACTCTGTGGCCACGGGAGTAAAAGAGCCGGGATGCAGTTTATAATATATGGAGCTTGCACCAAAATCGAGAAGATGGTTTTTGCTGAAAGTATGAGTAAAATCAGTTTTCAGGTTTAACTGATTAATATTAAATCCCATTTTGTAGGCATTTACCTTATTTTTTTCGCTGGTATTTTCATAAGTATACCGGTCAGAAGCAGCGGTGAAAGTGGCTTCGAATTGTTTATTAAAAACATGTCTCCATTTGCCCGAAAGCGAATAATTTTTGTAACCGTAAAGAGTGTCACTGTTGAGATTGAATTGGTCTCTGCTCAGGTATCCTGAAAGAGTAAGATCATTTCTGTCACTAATTTTTTGGCTTAAAAGAAGATTCAGATCATAGAAAGAAGCGGCGCTGTTTCTATACCCAGACCGCTCGGGCAGCAGCTTCAGCAGCCAGTCGGAGTACGTGGTGCGGCCTCCTATATTAAAAGATGATTTGCCTTTTTGAATAGGTCCTTCTATGTTTACCCGGCTCGTAAGCAAGCCAATGCCTGCTGATCCTGCATATTTCTCTTTATTACCTTCACGGCCGGTGATGTCTAATACTGAAGAAAGCCGCCCGCCATATTGAGCGGGAATACTGCTTTTATACAATTCCACGTCTTTAACCATTTCAGGGTTAAAGGCTGAAAAAAAGCCAAAAAAATGAGATGGATTATAAATGGTGCCATCATTGAAAAGAATAAGGTTTTGATCAGCAGAACCTCCTCTCACATTAAAGCCGGTGCTTGCCTCGCCTACCGATTTTACACCCGGCAAAGTAAGTATTACCCGCATTATATCAGCTTCTCCAAAAACTGTCGGAACGTTTTTAATAGCTTTTATATTCAGCCGCTCTACGCCCATTTGCGGCTTGTTTACATTTATTGACCGCTGGGTAGATACAAGTACATCTTCCAATACTCTTATTTCTTCCTGCGGTTCTATGTCAAGTGTTCCGTCTGCATACATTATTAACTGCCGCCTGGATGTTTTTTTGCCAAAGCTTTTTATCACTAAGTTATTTCGTCCTTTTGCAAGGGAAATATTGTAGTAGCCATTGCTGTCTGTTCGCGCAAGCACACGACCGCTTTCTTCAGATATTATGGCATTGTGCAGCGGTTCATGTGTTTTGTAAGAAACAACATATCCTGACAGCGTTGCCGCTCCCGGTTTTATAGTATTGGTTTTAATGCCTATTTGTATTAGTTTATTATCAGCGAAACTGTTTTGGGCGTCCAATTCTTTATTATTAAATAAATGTCCGTTTCGTCTTATTGAATCGTTTGCAGCCGAAGAAAATTCAGTCAGAATAGCTCTTCCTTTTGTTAGGAAAACGTGGTTTTCAGGATCTATTGAAGCAAAAAAATCTGTGTTGCGAAAAACAAATCTTAATACTTCCTGCAATGGCAATTGTTTTGCGATAACATTTACAGAAAACGAATCGAATTGGGCAGGATTATAATAAAAAACGCAGTTTGATTGCTTTTCGATTTGGGTTATTAATTCTTCAATACTTACACTTTGAGCATCAACGGTTACCAAAGTATTTTTCACAGCCTGGCTACGTATCATCTCCGGAATACATAAACTGCATGATAAAAGAAAAAAGTATAATTTTCGCATCATTTGTTTGATAGCTGATCGTAATAGGCTACAGTTTTGGTCATTGCATTTTCCATGTCCTTTCTGAAGCTGAGCTTGTTTTGTCTTATGTATTGCTGCAGCTCCTTTCTTTTATCACTAAAATTATGCAGCAATGTTTTCTTATTGCTCACTGCCTCATACCGGTCGCCTCTGCGCAGATAGTAATGGTCTTTGTAAAAAACTTTTATTTCCGCTCCTGATTGTCTTAAAGAAGTCTGAATGTTTTTTGTACGTTTTGCTATCAAACTGTTATTGCCATGATACAGCTCGTCATAAAAACCAGGCGTTATCGAAGAAGCATGTATACTGTCAGATAGTATGTTTATAAAATTATGACTCATTATTGAGAAAGCTGAAACCCTCTCCTTTCCGAGCCTTACTGACGATGCATTATCAAAATATAAATATACTAATTCATCTTTGACTTCATCGTATAAAAGTGAAACATTTTCATACATCTTTCCTTCATAATACAAGGTTCCTTTACTCCATTTATCACTTTGAAAATAAGGAGTTCCCTCACTGAACTTATCGGTATATCCTTTGTATTCCCTTCCGTTAAAAAGATGCAGTTCTTCGCTGAGTGACTGATTGTAAAAGGCGAGAGCATTTTTATATTCAGGCGATGAAGAAGTATCAGGTTTAATACTTTGAGAAAAGGATGAATGATATAACATAACCGGCAGCAGTAAAACAACGTAACATTTCATCCATTGTTTCTTCCTCATATAAAAAAGGCTTTGATTTCAAATATAATGATTAATTACTATTTTTTAAACTTAAAGTAAAATTGCCGGTAAAAGTTTAAAGTGAATCAGCGGATTGAAAAAGGGCAGTTAGTAAGAATAATCAGCAGAAATGAATACAGACATTTTTTGCGTCTTTTGCAAATTTCGTTCTGATTGACAGGTGTTATCTTATAATTTTTAAACGTGCAGTTTATAATACAGGAGATTACCTTTGCAAAAATTCTCTGGAGAAATGGTTTATCTTACCCGATTAGAACATTTTAACGCAGCACACAAGCTGTACAACCCGGCGTGGAGCGCAGAAAAAAATGAAGAAGTTTTTGGCGTGTGCGCAAACGAAAATTGGCACGGGCACAACTTTGAACTTTATATAACTATCAAAGGAAATATTGACGCAGAAACAGGTTTTTTGTTTGATGCGAAGAATTTAAGTAAGATTATACAGGAAAAGGTAATTAAAAAGCTCGATCACAAAAACCTGAATATGGATGTTGATTTTCTGCAGGGAAAAATGTGCAGCACCGAGGTTGTTGCTATGGAAATTTGGAAGCAGCTTCAGGACCAGTTACCAACTCACGTTGCCCTGCATTGTGTGAAGCTGTACGAGACGCCGCGTATTTATGTAGAATATTTTGGCGGATAATTTTATTAATTTAAACCATTTTCTTATTAAACTTTTCCTTTTTATCGTTTCAACAATGCTAAAATGCCTTGGCCTTAAGTTAGGGTTATAAATGCAAAACCTTTTGCCGGAGTACTTTAGCCTGTAATAACGGGATAGCGTGATGTAAAAGCGTAATTACAGAAAGGCTGGATATTTTTCAACCTGATTTTTAAGTAGCTTTGAAAGAATAATGTAAGCTGATGAAGGTGTTGCTGTTTGTATTTTTTTCACTTTTTTTTCTTCATAATGTCGTTGCCCAATATCCAAAACTCATTGTACAGTTTACAGATAAAAGCAGCAATGTTTATAGTTTAAGCGATCCTTCTCAGTATCTTTCTCAAAGAGCTTTAGAACGCCGCAAACGGTATAATATTTCCATTGACAGCGCCGACTTGCCAGTTGCCAAACAGTACAAAGACAGCTTGCTTTCCGCAGGAAATGTAAAAGTGCTGAGCGAATCCAAATGGCTGAACCAGGTGTTGATTGAAACTGCAGACCAGAATGCTGTTAAAAAGATTATGGCATTTCCGTTTGTGAAATTTGCAAAAGGTATAGGTTACCGTGCTGCCAATACCACCTTTATCAATACCTCTGAAAACACTGTAAAAATCTCTGCTGCAAACCGCCCTGCCGGCACAAGCGGAGACACTTATGATTACGGCAGCAGCTACAACCAGGTGCATATACACGAAGGCGAATTTTTGCACAACAAAGGTTTTCACGGAGAAACCATGTATATAGCAGTGCTTGATGCAGGTTTTCTTCAGTACAAAACAATAACTGCTTTTGACAGCCTTCGCGGAAATGGGCAGGTTTTAGGCGAGCGTGATTTTGTAGCATTTGATAACAGTGTAAACGAAGATGATTCGCACGGCATGTATTGCCTTAGTATTTTGTCGGCTAACTTGCCGGGAAAAATGGTTGGCACTGCGCCCAAGGCAAAGTACTGGCTTATAAGAACGGAAAATGCTGCAAGTGAATACCCGGTTGAAGAGCATAATTGGGCAGCGGGAGCCGAGTTTGCAGACAGCGCTGGTTGTGATATGATTTCGTCTTCGCTCGGCTATAATACTTTTGATGACTCTTCTTTCAATCATACGTATGCTGATTTTTATAAAAATACTGCGATGGTTTCCCTTGCCGCATCTGTTGCTGTAAGAAAAGGAATGATAGTAACGAACAGCGCCGGTAATGAAGGCGCTAAAAACTGGAAATACCTCATTTTTCCTGCCGATGCTGACAGTGTATGTGCTGTTGGTGCAATAAACGCTGCCGGAGCTATTGCGGATTTCAGCAGTTATGGCTACACGGGAAAGGTTAAACCAAATATTGTATCTGTTGGTGCAGGAACTGTAATAGCAGGTTTAAACAACCAGCCTGTCTCAGGAAATGGCACTTCCTTTTCTAATCCCAATATTGCAGGGTTAATTGCCTGTCTCTGGCAAGCTTTTCCGCTTTACAATAACATGAAGATTCTTGATGCTGTTTACAAAAGTTCTGATCACTATCCTACTCCTGATAACCGTTATGGCTATGGAATTCCAAACTTTAAAATCGCTTACAGGCTGCTGAAGCACGACCAAAATACAGAGCTGTACGGCAACCAGTGGTTATTTGCAACGCCTGACCCTTTTACAAACGAAGTTGATATAAAATTTATAGGGCACACAGACGGACCAGCCAAAGCAGAACTGATAAACGCGGCGGGCCAGGTAATTGCTTCGCAAAATATTATAACCGAAAAGGAAGAAATATATAAGGCAACCTTTACTAATCTTGCAAGCCTGCCTTCAGGATTTTATTCAGTGAAATATTCCGACAGCACACTTACACAATCCATTTCTTTGCAAAAAGGAAATATATTTGAAAAAGATTGGTTTCTTGCCGCTCCAAATCCTTTTCAAAATGAGCTTGCAGTTTTTTTAAAAGCTCCGGAGTCTGGAGAAGTTATGCTCCGTTTGACAGACGCAAAAGGAAGTGTTATCGAAGCGCTGACACAAAGTGTCACCCAAAATGAAATAAATACGATAAGGTTTAAAAATACCGGGAAATTACAACGGGGGATATATTTCCTTCAATATATTGGCAAAAAGCAAAAGCGTGTTATTCGTCTGTTAAAAGGGTAAAACAGCTCAAAAGAAAGGCAGGAATAAAGCAGTTCAATCTAAGAAGCTGTGTAAAATTATTTGGAAAAAGCAACTTATTCATGTTTTCTCTGTGGTTCTCAACAAAAAACTCCTGCATCTCTCTCTGCGGTTAATTGTTTTTAGTACAGAGCTGCCTGCCGCCTGCTTACTTACTTGCTTTCCTTCTGCATCTTTTATTCTGTCTTTTTCTCTAAATCTTATCTCCTGTCTTTTTGTGCTTTTGAATGTAATAAAAAGCAGCCTTGCTACGACAGATGTATAATTTATACAAACTAAAAACGTTGATGGTAGAAGTCTGAAAATATATATCGATTCCAATATAAATTATGGAAAACAGTTATTTTGATCCTGCCTTTCATACTGGCTTTACCAATGTTCATGGTTTTTTTGAACATGCTGTCAAACGTTATCCGCATAATATTGCGATAGTTTTTAAAGAACAAATCATTTCTTATATCGAGCTTAATAATAAGGCCGAAAGTTTATGCAGAATAATTTTATCTCGTCCGGCCGGGTCTGATATAATTGGTGTCAGCGCCACCCGTTCCATAGGTACTATAATAGCAGTAATTGCTATATTAAAAGCAGGCAAAGCTTATCTGCCTGTTGACCTGAGTCATCCGCAGGAGCGGCTTCTTTATCTTATGCGTGATGCAGGTCTGCAACTTTGCATCTGCGGTGAAAACGAAAGAAAATCATTTGCATCTGCCAAAATTGAACTTATCATTGTTAATGAAAAACATGATAAAACGATTAATAATGGCTATAATTCAATTATTAATCCGCCCGGTATTTCTAACTCACTTGCTTATGTATTATACACATCAGGTTCTGCAGGCACGCCCAAAGGAGTTTGCATGGGTCACAAAGCTTTAGTAAATCTTCTGCAATGGCAGGCAAAGAATTCTGCTGCCGGGGCAGCAACTAAAACGCTTCAGTTTGCACCGCTGACTTTTGATGTATCGTTCCAGGAAATATTTTCAACACTGACAACAGGCGGAACGCTCGTGCTTATTGAAGAAGAAGTACGAATTGATCCCGACCTTTTGCTCGCATATATTGAGCAGCACAAAATAAACCGGATTTTTGTTCCATTTGTAGCTCTACAATATCTGACCGAAGCGGCATCTGCTTCCAATTATTTTCCCGGCAGTTTGCAAGAGGTAATAACTGCAGGCGAGCAGCTTCAGATTACTCCGGCTGTTGTCACGTTTTTTAACCAGCTTCCCGATTGCTCCTTAATTAACCAGTATGGACCTACAGAATGTCATGTGGTAACAGCAAACAAATTAAGCGGAAATGCAGCATCGTGGCCAAAACTTCCGGGTATTGGCAAAGCTATAGACAATACAGAAATATTATTATTAGACAAAAACCTAAGTGAATTGCCTTTTGGCGAAAGCGGTGAGCTTTGCGAAAGCGGTGAGCTTTGCGTAAGCGGGGTAAGCCTTGCAGATGGATATCTGAATAACCAGGAGCTGACTGATCGCAAATTTATTTACCTGAACAAGCCGGAAGGAGGCGTTACCAGAATTTATCTTACCGGCGATCTTGCGCGGTTTACAGAAGATGGAAATATCGAATACCTCGGCCGAAAAGATGACCAGGTTAAAATAAATGGTATTCGAATAGAATTAGGTGAAATTGAAGTACAGCTCAATCAATGTCCTGGTATTAAACAGGCGGTTGTAACAGCAAGTGAAAACAGCGCTTCACACAAACGTTTAACGGCTTACTTAGTTTCTGCAAATGATAAAAAAAATACACTTGCAATAAAAGAAGTTCTGGCAAAAAAACTGCCGGATTACATGATACCTTCAGTGTATGTTTGGTTAGAAGATTTACCCAAAACCGCAAGCGGAAAAATTGACCGGAAAGCTTTACCGCAACCAGCATCAGACAGACCGGAAATGGCTGTTTTGTATAAAGCGCCTGAAACAATTATAGAAAGACGCCTAACCGATGTATGGGAAAAATTACTTGAAATAAATAAAATTGGCATTGACGATAACTTCTTTGATCTTGGCGGAAACTCGTTACTGGCCGTTAAAACCACAGCAACTTTAAGAGAAGAGTTTGACTATATTTTACCCGTTACCAAGCTATACCAATTTCCAACCATTGGTAATATTGCTGTTTATCTCGATGGAAATTCTGCCAAAAAAACAGCAGCATCTGTCAGCAAACCTGCACTGACTCCCGGTAATAATGATATAGCTGTAATAGGTATGGCAGTACGTTTTCCGGGAGCAAATACGATTGACGAATTATGGAATGTATTGAAAGAAGGAAAAGAAACAACCACTTTTTTTAAAAAAGAAGATTTATCACCTTTTATAAGTGAAACTATCAAGGATGATCCTCAGTATGTAAAGGCGAGAGGAATAATTGATAATGTGAAACAGTTTGATTATGCCTTTTTCGGCATTAATTCCAAAACTGCAGCTTTAATGGATCCGCAGCATCGTGTTTTTCTTGAGATTGCCTGGGAAGCGCTTGAGCAAACCGGGCATTTACCGGAGCAATATGATGGATCAATTGGTGTTTATGCAGGTTGCGGCAACAATACTTACTATTTAAATAATGTTCTTCCCAATCCTTCAATAGTGGAGCAGGCCGGGGCTTTTAATGTAATGACGCTTAATGAAAAAGATTATATCGCCTCAAGAACGGCTTACGAATTAAATGTAAAAGGCCCGGCAGTAAGCATATTTTCCGCATGCTCTACATCACTTTTGGCTGTTGCCCAGGCAGCAGACTCTATCAGGCAGGGATACTGTTCGGTTGCAATTGCAGGCGGCGCATCAGTTACTTCGCCTGTCCAAAGCGGCCATCTCTATCACGAAGGCGGAATACTGAGCAAAGACGGCCACTGCAGACCATTTGACTCAGAATCCTCCGGTACCCTATTCAGTGACGGAGCAGGCGCCGTGCTGTTAAAAAGCCTGCAGGCTGCCCAACATGACGGAGACACTATTTATGGTGTAATAAAAGGCGCAGGAGTAAACAATGACGGATCAGGAAAAGGAAGTTTTACAGCTCCAAATGCAGCAGGCCAGGCAGCCGCCATTTCTATGGCTATTAAAAACGCAGGTATAAAGCCCTCTGATATTTCATACATTGAAACACATGGAACCGCAACACCAATTGGCGACCCGATAGAAATAGAAGGCTTGCAACTTGCTTTTAACTGCCCGGATAAAAAACAGTTTTGTGCAATTGGCTCAATAAAAAGCAATATGGGGCATTTAACAGCAGCCTCTGGTATTGCAGGTTTTATTAAAACAATATTATCATTATACCATAAGCAGGTACCTGCAACTTTATTTTATAAGAAAGCAAACCGTAATATTGATTTTGAACACAGTCCCTTTTATGTAAATAATACCCTTGCGGAATGGCAGACAAATACAAAGAGAATAGCAGGGATAAGCTCTTTTGGGGTAGGCGGTACGAATGTGCATATTATTGCAGAAGAATATGAAAATAAAGTACGTCTTTCAGGCGTTTCGCGGCCACTACAACTAATTACCTGGTCTGCTAAGTGCGCTGAAAGCGGCAGCACCTACGCGCTGAAATTATCAAATTATCTGAAACAAAAAAACGGGCTGAATTTACCTGACGTTTGCTATTCCCTTCAGACATCCCGAGTTGATTTTAATCACAGATATTTTGCACTTGCCCAGGAAAATAGTGAAGCAATAACTCATCTTTCATCAGATAAATTATCTGCTGCGGAAATTAATATTGTAAAGCAAAAACCGTCCGAAATCGTTTTTATCTTTCCCGGCCAGGGTTCGCAATACCTGAATATGGGAAAGCAGTTATATGATAATGAAGCCGTGTACAAAAACGCGATTGATGAATGCGCTGATCTGTTACAGCCTTATCTTGAAGCAGACATTAGAAAAATCATATTTTCTGAAAGCCCGAATGCAGAAGAAGCAGAACGAAAGATAAATAATACTCTTTATACCCAACCTGCTATTTTCATAACAGAATATGCTTTAACCAGGCTGTGGATAAGCTGGGGCATTGAACCAACTATCCTGTGCGGACATAGTATCGGTGAATTAGTTGCTGCTCATTTTGCAGGTATTTTCAGTTTGACTGATGTCTTGCAATTTATAGCCTTTCGCAGCAGGATGATAAGTGAGCTTCCCGAAGGAAAAATGCTTTCGGTAAGAATAGAGGCTGAAAAATTAAAAGACATTCTGCCTGAGAAACTTTCTATAGCAGCAATAAACAATCAAAAATCATGTGTAGTATCAGGCGATACGAATGAAATAACAACCTTTTCCCGTTTTTTAAATAATGAAAAAATAGCGAACAGGGAGCTTAATACGAGCCACGCTTTCCACTCTTCCATAATGGATCCTGTTATCGGAGAGTTAGAAAAAATAATCGGAGAGCTAACCTTACAACGTCCTCAAAAACCGGTCATGTCTGCAGTCACCGGTTCATGGCTTACTGATGCAGAAGCAACTGATGCCGCATACTGGTCTCATCACGTAAGAAAGACAGTGCGTTTTGGCGATGCAATTAAAAGCATCTCAGAAAATGAAAATATCATTTTTCTTGAAGCAGGTCCGGGCAATGTTGCAGCCTCTTTAGTCCGTCAGCAATTGTCAGGCAAAAAAATAAATGTAATAACCAGTCTTGAAGAAAAATCTCAATCAGAATATCATTCTATTTTAAAAGCTTTAGGAAGACTTTGGGCACAGGGCGTAACACCGGACTGGCGCGCATTTTATTCAAATCAGCAAAGAATACGTTTATCCCTTCCAACGTATGCCTTTAATAAAACTTATTGCTGGATTGATCCGCCAAAAGCGAATTCCCAAAAAATAACAGCGGAAATAATTGAAAACTGCAACATCCTCAAAACGGTCAAATCAAATGCTGATATGAGAAAAGAAGTAATAACTGAAAAAATAAGACAGGTTGTTGAAGATGCGTCAGGTATTGAAATAAACGCAGAAATGGCCCACATGAGTTTTTTAGAAACAGGCCTGGATTCATTGTTATTAACACAGGTTGCCATAACGCTTAAAAAAGAATTTAATCTGCCTGTTACCTTCAGGCAATTGCAGGAGGAAAGCAACACCATTGACTCCTTAGCTGATTATTTTATCAGTAAGCTTCCTGGCGAAGCTCACTATTCAAACATAACAGCTAAAGTTGTAAATATACCAGGCAGAGCCTTTTTCGACACCGGAAATAAAGACAGCGGGGCAAATGAAAATAATTCTTTAGAAGCAATTGCACATCAACTGCAAGTGTTGTCGAAACAAGTGGCGGCACTGCAGAACAAACAGGACTCACCATTAACTGTTTCAAAACCGGTTATAATAAATAATACAACAAAAGATAATTTTCCGCTTAATGGTGAACTTAATCCTGGTGAATTAACAGAAATAAAAAAACCATTTGGAGCATCTCCCAAAATTGAGCGAAAAACAGCAACGCTTGGCAGCAGGCAACTCACTTTTCTCCAGCAATTAATCCAGCGATATAACCAAAAAACAATGGGAAGCAAAAAATATTCGCAGGAAAACCGGTCGCACATGGCCGATCCAAGGGTAGTAACAGGTTTCTCTCCGCTTACCAAGGAACTGGTGTATCCCCTTGTAGTTAATCGCTCGAAAGGCAGCAGAATTTGGGACATTGATGGAAATGAATATATTGACGTATTAAACGGTTTTGGGTCTAATTTGTTTGGTTACCAGCCGGAGTTTCTGAAAAAAGCAATTTACGACCAGGTTGAGAAAGGTTACGAGCTCGGCCCACAGCACGAATTGGCAGGGGAAGTAAGTAAAATGATCTGCGATTTTACCGGTTTGGACAGAGCTGCATTTTGCAATACTGGTTCAGAAGCGGTGTTGGGTGCAGTGCGGATAGCACGCACAGTAACCGGACGTTCTCTTATCGTTGCCTTCAGCGGTTCGTATCATGGCATATTCGATGAAGTGATAGTGAGAGGAACCAGAAAATTAAAAGCATTTCCGGCTGCGCCGGGAATTATGCCAGAGGCTGTGCAAAATATGCTTATTCTTGATTACGGCACAGATGAAACACTTCAGATAATAAAGGAAAGAGCGCACGAACTTGCAGCAGTTTTAGTTGAACCCGTCCAAAGCAGGAGGCCGGAATTTGCACCTGCAGATTTTTTAAAAAAGGTAAGAGAAATTACAGCACAATCAGGTGCTGTTTTAATTTTTGATGAAGTAATTACCGGCTTCCGAATGCATCCCGGCGGAGCACAGGCTTTATTTAATATATCAGCAGATCTTGCAACTTACGGTAAAGTCATTGGCGGAGGATTACCTATTGGTGTCATCGCCGGCAAAAAAGAATTTATGGATGCACTTGACGGCGGGTTATGGCAGTATGGCGACAACTCATTTCCCGAAACAGGTGTTACTTATTTTGCAGGCACTTTTGTACGGCATCCCCTGGCGCTGGCAACGGCAAAGGCATCGCTGCAATATATGAAGGAAAAAGGACCGGATTTGCAAAAAAACATCAATAGCAAGGCAACCTATCTTGCAGGCAAATTGAATGCAGAAATGGAACGACGCAAGCTTCCTATGTACGTTGCTTATTTTGGTTCATTATGGAAAATTAAATTTAAAGAAGAAATACATCTTTACGAGCTGATGTTTACCCTGATGCGGGAAAAGGGCATTCACATCTGGGATGGTTTCCCTTGTTTCACGACTGAAGCGCACACACGAAAAGATGTTGACAGCATTGTAACTGCTTTTTCCGCGAGCGTTGACGAAATGATTGCAGCAGGTTTTTATAAAAACAACCTTGCTAACGATAACGGTTCAGATAAAAAAAATCATTTTCTTACTGCTGACGAAATTCTTCCGCCCGATGCAAGGCTCGGAAGAGATGAAAATGGAAATCCTGCCTGGTTCATCTCCGATCCTGAACAGCCTGGGAAATATCGCCGGGTAAACTCTGTAAAAAAATAATAAAACAGATGTCATCCCGTTATTAAATACGTACCCGCAATCGTTTTATAAAACTTATTTCCTTCAATGCAGCTTCAAAAAATTCTTTTATAAAAAACAGTGGGTTAAAGCTGCAGCGTATAAAATTTATATGGTAAAAAATATAGCTCTGCAAGAATACACCGCTGTTGATTTTGATCCGTTCGCCGGGCCGGAAATTATAGCTGTGGCTCCGGCTACAGAGTCGCAAAAGGAAATAATGATTTCGTGCCTTCTTGGCGGCGATGCTGCTAACCGCGCTTTTAATGAATCAATTTCAGTCAGGTTTACCGGCATTTTACACAAAGAAGCACTGGAGAAGGCTTTGCACGATTTGACAGACCGGCACGAAGCTTTACATTCCGCGTTTAGCGGCGATGACAAACAAATTTGTATTCTCACTAACTCCGCCAATCATTTAGATTACAAGAATATTTCTCAGTTTACAACTTCACAACAGGAAGAAATTATTTCAGATTTAGCGCACTCCGAAGCGCTTCGGGTATTTGATTTGCTGAACGGTCCGTTATTCCAGGTAAGACTATTGAAGTTATCTGAGAATGAACATTATTTAACCATAATTGCCCATCATATCATTTGTGATGGCTGGTCGCTTAATATTATTTTGCAGGAATTAGGTAAGCTTTATTACAGCCACATTCACAACACTTTTGCTGATCTGCCTGATGCAACACCCTTTAGTAAGTATGCAAACGAGCAGCAAATTTTTTACGAAAGCGCAGAATATAAGCAAATCGAAAACTATTGGGTTAACCAGTATAAAGACAATGTGCCTGTATTAAATCTTGCAACAGATTTTCCCCGGCCGGCGGCGCGAACATACAAAAGTAACCGGATTGATTATAAAGTTACCCCTGACTTAACTGCTGATTTAAAAAAATTAAGCATCAGAGCAGGCTGCACTTTTGTAACAACGCTGATAGCCTCATTCGAAGTTTTTCTGCATCGTTTTACAGGCCAGGAAACCTTTGCATTGGGCTTGCCTGCGGCAGGACAGGCAGCTACGGGCAATTACCATTTAGCAGGGCACTGCGTAAATCTTTTACCATTAAAAATCATTATTAACACAAAATCTAATTTTCAAGAATATCTGAAAGAGCGTAAGAAAACAATCCTGGATTCTTTTGAGCATCAGCAATTTTCATTTGGAAGTTTGCTTAAAAAACTAAACATAGCCAGGGATGCCTCGCGGGTAGCATTGGTGCCTGTAGTGTTTAACGTAGATATGGGCATGAACGACGGTGTAAATTTTTACGGGTTACAACATGAATTAATAAGTAATCCAAGAGAATTTGAAACTTTTGAATTGTTTTTGAATATCAGCGGGTCTGAAAAATCATTGACTTTTGAATGGTCATATAATACACAGCTATTCAAGGCAGAAACCATTAACCGGATGATGGAAGGCTTCAGCAAAGTTTTAAAAAAAGTAACTGAAGATCCATTTATTACAATTGAAAATATACCATTAACAGACACAAAAAACTTACTTGAAAAATTATCTGAATGGAACGCAACTGAAGCGCCGTATGATAAAGAAATTCCTGTTCACCAATTAATTGCTAAAGCTGCTGCAAAATTTCCGGGAAATACTGCCCTTATTTTTAAAGATAAAAAAATTAGTTACAAAACATTACATGAGACAGCAAATCAATTAGCCCATTATTTGATTGAAAAGGGAATAAAGACAGGCGATGTTGTTGGTGTGGCTTTGGACAGATCTCCGAAAATGATAATATCATTGCTGGCGGTAATGAAATCAGGAGCGGCTTATGTGCCTTTAGACCCGGAGTATCCGGCAGACCGTATTCAGTATATGTTAGAGGATTCTTCTGCTAAACTGCTTATTTCTTCAGAAAAGTATAAAGGAAAACTTACTTCTGATGTTATCGAATTCATTATTGAAGATGAAATGTCAGACGTATTACAATTATCAAAAAGCGCTCCCGATGTACCGGTTTCAGGTAATGATTTGGCTTATATTCTTTATACATCCGGCTCTACAGGCAAGCCCAAAGGCGTGCTGGTCGAACATCACAATTTGGTAAATCTGCTGCTGAGCATGGTTAGTATGCCGGGAATAAACGAACAGGATATTTTACTTGCAGTCACGACTGTTTCTTTTGATATCGCCGGGCTCGAAATGTTTTTGCCTTTGATTACAGGCGCAACTATTCTTTTAGCGGATGAGCAAATGGCAAAAGATGGCAGTGAACTTTTAAAAATAGTAAAAGAACAACATGTTACCATGATGCAGGCCACACCGGCAACGTATAAAATGATGCTTGCCGCAGGATGGGAACAACTGCTGAACGTGAAAATTTTATGCTGCGGAGAGCCGATGACAAAAGACCTCGCTGACAAGCTTTGCACCCGCTGCACAACTTTGTACAACATGTACGGCCCTACCGAAACTGCTATTTATTCTACCGGAAAAAAAATTACCATTGTTGATGAAATCATAACTATTGGCAGGCCGATAAACAATACACAAGTTTACATTCTTGACGAATCTCTTAGTCCCGTTGCCGAAGGAAATGCAGGTGAAATTTTTATAGCAGGCCACGGTGTAGCAAGAGGTTATGTAAATCTGCCGTTACTGACAGCCGAGAAATTTATTCCGAATCCTTTTGCAAAGTCAGGATCAGAAAAAATGTACCGTACGGGAGACCTTGGAAAGTTTGTAAGCAACGGCGAAATACAGTGCCTCGGAAGAATAGACAGGCAGATAAAAATACGCGGATACCGTATAGAACCGGGGGAAATAGAAAATGCAATAATGAAATATGCCGGGTTTAAGGAAACGCTGGTATCAGCATTCCCTGATAAAAAATTACATCAGCAGCTTACAGCATTCATAGTACCTGTAACACGGGTAGATGAAGAACAATTTCGTGTGATTTCTTCAAAATTGAAAGAAAGTTTAAAAGAAACTTTGCCTGCATACATGGTTCCCGCTCATTTTATTCAACTTGAACAATTACCGCTTTTGCTTAACGGAAAAATTGATTATAAAGCGTTATCAGAAATATACCTGAATAATAATGAACCCGCCGGAAACAAACCACTTATTCCTTTTACAAAAACAGAAAAACTGTTAAGTGATATCTGGTCTGAATTTCTTTCATCAGAAAATATTGATCTTAATGACAACTTTTTTGAATTAGGCGGCCATTCTCTTATAGCGGTAGAAGTTATGATGCGCATTGAAAAAGAAACAGGCAAAAAGCTGCCTTTATCCACCTTATTCGAATACCCGACTATAAAAAAACTTGCATCGTTACTTGAGTCCGAAAAGAAAGAAAAGACATACAAATCGTTGGTTCCTATAAAACCTTCCGGCAGTAAAATGCCCGTTTATATTATTCACGGAAGTGGTTTAAATATTCTCAATTTCAAAGGTATTGCTCTCCACGTTGATGAAGAACAGCCGGTGTACGGTTTACAGGCCAAAGGCCTTGATGGCTCGGATGAAATTTTAAGTAAAATGGAAGAAATAGCTGCTTATTACATCAGCCAGGTGCTGGAGCACAATCCCGACGGGCCTTATGCCATTGCCGGTTATTCCTTCGGCGGATATGTGGGCATTGAAATGGCGCGGCAATTACGATTAATGGGAAAGGAAGTAAAAATGCTTGCTATGTTCGATACCAATGCTGAAACGCAAAACGAAGACAGAAATACTATACAAAAAGCTTCGGCAAAAGTAACGAGGCAGTTTAAAAAGCTTTCCTGGATTTCAAGCTCTTTAGTAAAACGACCGGAAGCAACTGTAAGGTACCAACTCAAATTTGTTTATAATACAATAAAATCAGCAGCAGCCCGCTTTGGTCTTGTTGCAAAAAAAGAGCCTGAAGGTTATTTGCTCGAAATAAAACGCATCGGTGAGCAGCATGATATTGCTTATAATAATTACAGATTACAACCCTTCGATGGCACTATAGATCTTTTTAAGGCAAAAACCCGTGTTTACTTTGTTGAAGATCCAAAGTTTCTGGGCTGGAAGAAAATTGCGTTAAAAGGTGTCAGAGTTCACGAAGTTCCCGGAGACCATAAAACAATGCTGTTGAGTCCTAACGACAAAGAATTTGCGCGGACCTTGCAAAATGCATTAGACAATTGCTGACTTTTGTAATAAAGATTTTAGAAAGTTATCATAATAAATGAAGAAACAAAACCTTCTGAGGCATAAATGAATTTCATCAATAATATTTCTTTTGAATGGTCAGCATTTGATGATACTTTCACCGGTTCGGGAGTTCATATTTTCCGTTTATCTGTAAATAATCACCTTGAGCAATTAGAATTTTATACAAAAATTTTAGATTCAGAAGAATTATTGCGGGCATCGAAATTTTTTAGAAATGAAGACAGGGAGCGTTTTATTATTTGCCGGGCTGTGTTAAAAAAATTAACAGGATTATATCTGAAAAGAACTCCGGAATTGATAAAAATTATTCCGGATTCAAATAAAAAACCGGTAATAAAAGATTACCGGCATCTCCATTTTAATGTTTCTCATTCAGCAGACTGTATTGTTTTTGCCATTTCTGACAGCACTGTAGGAATTGATGTCGAATATATAAATGATAATTTTAATTATGGCCTCATTGCCCAATCTTGTTTTACGATTGCTGAGATTAATTATATAAATGAAAGTTGCCACCCGGTAAATGAATTCTTTAAGTTATGGACACGCAAAGAAGCCTTGTTAAAAGCTGACGGCAAAGCATTGAATGACAGTATGAATACTTTGAACTGTTTAAATGACTTTTACGAAAGTGACATTAAATATTTTAACAACTATATCATTAACAGCTTTGAAATAGAGAAAAATTATATTGCGAGTATTGCGTTTAATTACCCTGAAAAAGAGCTTACCTTTTACCGGATTTAATAAAAGAATAATATTGTTTATTTCACTTTCACCCATTCTTTTACATCCGCATCATACTGTTTTATAACTTTTGCCGGATTGCCTGCAGCTACGGAAAAGGGAGGAATATTTTTGGTAACAACTGCGCCTGCCGCTACTACGCAATGCTTGCCAATTGTAACGCCTGCAGTAATAACAACGTTGGCAGCTATCCAGCAATCATCTTCGATAATGATTTTTGAAGTGGTAATTTCCTGCTTATAAATAGGAATATCAATATTTTTATATTGGTGATTTAACCCGCTTGCTACTATATTTTGTGCCAGTATTACATTGTTTCCAATTATGATCGGGCCAATAATTACATTTCCAATACCAACTAAAGTATTGTGACCAATCATCACATCTCCTACCCCATTGTTTATTGTGCAAAAATCTTCAATTATAGACTGATTTCCCAAAACAAATTGATTAAACGGAAAAACATCCAGTCTTGCACTTCTCCGCACTTGTGCACCTAATCCGCGCGGATGGTAAAACCTGTTTAGAAAAACTTTTACCCACAACCTTGGCCTTGCCGCGTCTTTTGGAATCAGAAGCCTGTGAATAAGTTTTTTAAGCGTTGTATCGTTTTTAATAAATGCCGGAACAGACATACTCCTTTGAACGAAAAGAAATATTAATTATTATAGTTTTCGACGAAGTAACAGGGATGAGATTAGGTATAATAAAACCTATTAACTTAAAAAGAAAATATTCAATACTTAACTTTCAATGTTCAATAATCAAATACATTGAATTGCATTTTAAACATTCAATATTGATGAATTGAATATTGAATATCAAATATTAATTTATAAATCTCTCGAATTAAAAAGGAAGAAATTATACATAATTAAAACAAAGAATTCGCGTTATAAAGAGATTAAGAATTCACTTCTGACTTAATGTTAGCAATGTAATGCAAAGAACTAAAATTATACTTCTGCTGGTTTTTTCATTTTCGTTTTTTGCTTTAAAGGCACAGGAATCTATTTTAACCGAAATTTCTTTTAAATATCTTGACCTCTTAATAGCAACTGCCAAAACCAATTACCCCAGAACGAAGATAAACGGTCAAAGAATTAATATAGCAGAAACCAACATAAAAAAAGCAAAGCTTTCGTGGTTTGATGTATTTTCCTTTTCTTATTTATACAGCCCTTCCAATACAACTACATTAATAAATCCCAGCTTTTTAAATGGCTACCAGCTTGGAATGTATGTAAACATCGGCGCTGCGCTGCAAAAACCTTCTGCTGTTAAACTTGCCAAATCTGAACTGGAAATAGCCAAATTTGAAAAGGAAGAATATGAATTAAACTTAGAAGCTAATGTTAAACAAAGATATTATTTGTATGTGCAAAGCCTGGCCATGTTGAAATTAAAAGCTTCATCGGCCACAGATGCAGAAAGCTCGATGAAACAAATTAAATACCGTTTTGAAAAAGGTGAAGAAACATTTCAAAACTACAATAATGTTTCCATGTCTTATACCGACCATTTACAATCAAAAATAGAAGCCGAGACTTCGTTTCTGACAGCTAAAAGTAACCTGGAAGAACTGCTCGGAAAAAAACTTGAAGAAATAAAATAATGGACTTTTCCAAATTTTTTAACCTGCTTTACCGCCGTAAGCTGTTATTGGTATTATTACCTGTTATAACTGTTATTATCACCTTTTTTCTCACCCGCAACCTTCCTGACAACTACTTATCAGATGCAAGGATTGCCACGGGAATAGTGGATCAGTCGCAGCAATATTTAGATAACCAGGATAACGCACAGGAGTCGAAAGTTAACCAGGACTTCAATAACCTGGTGCAGATGATGCGATTAAAAAAAATGCTTGACCAGGTTTCATATAAGCTGATCTTACATGATTTTACAAGCAAAGAACCATTTCGAAAACCAAGCAAATTATTGCGAACCCTTAATGCCGACGCACGAAAACATGCCATCGCAAAATACACCTCACACGCAGACAGCTTAACCGAGCTTTCATTAATTGAAGGTGATGAAAGAGGGTTATACGAAGTATTAAAATCCATGCAATACGATGATCAGTCAATCCTGACAAAGTTAGCAGTTTACCGGGTTGAAAACAGCGATTTTATTGATGTTCAGTTCGAATCTGAAAACCCCGATCTTTCTGCTTTCGTTGTTAATACGCTTTGCAAAGAGTTTATCACTTATTATTCTTCGGTAGTAAAAGAAAACCAGCATAAGGCGGTGAATTTCTTTGCAAAACTGCTGCAGGAAAAGAAAGATGTGATGGAAAACAACAGGAGTGAATTAAGATCTTATAAAATAAAAAACCATATTTTAAATCTGAACGAGCAGGCAAAAAGTTTGTACGGACAGATAGCGGATTACGAAATACGCAAAGAAACTGTGCAAAAAAATATAGCAGGATACACCGGCGCTTTAAAACATATAGAAGACAAATTTGCTCCGCGAGACCGTAAATATCTCGAAGGCACAGCAACAAAGATTAACGCAGATATAGTAGCTACCAAAGACCAGTTGGCGCTTTTAAACCAAAATTATATACAAAGTAGTTTTAACCCCCAGTATAAAACCCGCATTGATACGTTGCGCAAAGTGCTGGCATCGCAGATAAATCAGTCTACGGATAATAATATATTTAATCCGCTTGCTGCAAAGCAAAGTTTGGTTGCCGAAAAACTGCAAATGGAAATAAACCGGGATGTTGAAATAAACAGTATAACGCCGATAGATAAAGAATTGGGAAGATTAAATTATAAATTTAACCACCTCGTGCCGCACGAAGCAGAGATACAATCTTATGAAAATGCGATAGATATTACCAGCAGGGAATATCTCGAAATTTTAAACAGGTACAACCAGACAAGTCTTACTTCCAGTTTTTCGCTTAAGATCAGGCAGATACAATTAGCTATGCCCGAGTCTGCCAAACCTTCTAAAAAAATGCTGTTGGTTATCCTTTCAGGCATTATCAGTTTTGTGTTTTGCCTCGTTGTTTTGTTCGTTCTTTTTTACCTTGACACTTCTATACAATCTCCCAAAGATCTTGCAAACAAAACGAACATACCGGTTCTCGGGTACCTTAACCTGCTGGGTGGTTTTACAATAGATTTTAAAAGAATTTGGGACAATAACAACACCACTCCGGCAATTAATGAGTTTAAAAATCTGCTGCGGTCTGTACGATTCGAAATTGACAACGAGCTGAATGGCAAAAAAATATTAGCAGTCACGAGCCTGAAAGAAGGCGAAGGCAAAACTTTTTTTGCAACAAGCCTCGCTTATGCGTACGCAATGACAAATAAAAAAGTTCTGCTTATTGACGGAAATTTTCAGAATTCTCTTATTACAAAAACGGTAAGGAGCAAATTGTTTATTGAAGATTACTTAAACAACAGCAAGACTCCTGACCAATTTTTTTCCACAGATACAATAAACGTGCTTGGTAATAAGGGACAGGCTGCTTCACTGCTTGAGCTGGCCAGTGAGGAAACTATCAAGCAAAAAATGAGTCTTCTTGCAGAAAACTTTGATATCATCACTATAGAGACTGCACCTCTTGACGCCATGAACAAATCGAAAGAATGGTTGCTTTTTGCCGATAAAGCAGTATGTGTGTTTGCTGCCGGCCAAGACATTAATAACGATAAAGAAGATTATATTGAATACCTCAAAAGCATGAATGGAAAATTCATTGGATGGGTGTTGAATAAAGTAATGACTTTTTCTTTCGAAAAACAAAAAAGATCAAAAACCAGGAAAAGTTTAGTGAATGCTTAATCATGCCCTTACATATTTATGGCTAACTGTGCAGGTGCTGATTGGTTATCATCTCGTTTTCCCATTGATATTATATGCTCTTTATAAAATAAAAAATAAGAAGAAGAATAACTATACGGACAGGAGTGAAAATGAAGCCGATTACGCAATAATTATTACAGCTTATGAGCAAACGGAATCACTTTTTGCAGCGGTTGCATCATTATTAAAACTTAATTACAAAAACTATCTCGTTTATGTGGTAGCGGATAAATGCGATATCACTCAGCTTCATTTTGCCGATAAGCGGGTTATAATTCTCAGGCCTCCGGAAACATTGGGCAGCAATACACGGTCTCATTTTTATGCCATAAATCGTTTTAAAAGAAACCACGAGCGGCTGACAATTATTGACAGCGACAATCTTGTTGATGCCAATTACCTGAATGCTTTAAATAACCATTTCGATAATGGTTTTCAGGCAGTCCAGGGAATTCGTAAAGCAAAAAACCTCGATACTGTTTTTGCCTGTCTCGATGCTGCAAGAGACATTTACTACCATTTTTACGATGGAAAACTGTTATCTGGCTTAGGTTCATCAGCAACGCTTTCAGGTTCGGGAATGGCTTTTTCTACCTCCTTATATAAGGAATGTCTCGCGCTTTCAGACATTACCGGCGCTGGCTTCGATAAGGTATTGCAGGCTGCAATAGTGCAGCGCGGTCTTCGCATTGCTTTTGCAGAAGAAGCAATTGTTTATGATGAAAAAACATCTCACTCCAACCAGTTAGTACAACAGAGAGCAAGATGGATCAATACCTGGTTTCGGTATGTTGGGTTTGGTTTTGCTATTTTTGTAAAAGGCATTCAAAAGTTTAATTTTAACCAGTTTCTTTTCGGCCTGATATTGCTGCGGCCGCCTTTATTTATTTTTCTTATTTCTTCTTTTTTCTGTTTGATAATTAATGTATGGATAAGTAAATTATCAGCATTGTGCTGGTTGATAAGCTTTGCCATTTTTATGATTGGATTCATTATGGCATTGGTTTATTCTAAAACCGAAAAGCGTATTTATTATTCTTTAGTAAGCATTCCAAAGTTTATGCTTTTACAGGTATTATCGCTGTTGATGGCAAGAAAAGCAAATGTATATTCCGTAGCAACAACGCATATCCACAATAAAACAATCGAAGAATTAAAAAAAGGCGCGGCATGAAAATATTACCTCAAACAATATCAAAAGAGCGACAAATTGCTGCAGACGAGGGAATTGAAAAAGTGACAAGAAAAGCAGCGCTCATTATAGCATTTGCAAGTGTTTTCATTTTCTTTTTTAAGCTATTATTTTTCTGATGGAAAACTTTGAAATACCTGTAGGTTCTGTTCATAAAAAAGCCAGTCCGATTCTTTTAGAATGGCTTAAAAAACAGGTATTAATTGAAAAGTTAAATAATCCTTCAGGATATATTATTATGTTTTGCTGCGCTGCACTTTTTGCAGCAGTTTTTAGTTTCGCAGGCATTTCTTCGGGCATCCTGCTTATTGTTGCCGTTATCAGCGTACCGCTTATTTATGCAATTGTGGCTTTTCCTCAATTCGGAATAATTGTATTGCTGTTGATCTCTTACCTGTTGTTTGCCTTTATGAAACTTGATCTGAACTTTCCTTTAGGCACGCTCATAGATGGTTTGCAGCTCTTGCTTATCCTTGGTTTTTTTATTCAGCAAAAAAAAGAAAACAACTGGAAAATCTTTAAAAGTCCGATAAGTGTTGTTATCATTATCTGGATATTATACAACCTTTTACAAATTGCAAATCCTTCAGCAGAATCCCGTCTTGCATGGATATATACGGTACGATCTACAGCAATAGTAATGCTTATGTATTTCATATTTATGTATCAAATACGCACCGTTGCCTTTATACGGCTGATACTAAAAATATGGATATTTCTTAGCTTAGTTGGCGCGTTGTACGCTTTTAAACAGGAGTTTATAGGATTTTCAGCAGGTGAAGAAGCATATTTACATTCAGATCCGCAGATTGCTTCCTTATTATTTATTGCCGGTCACTGGCGAAAATTTTCTATTTTTTCTGACCCGGTTTCTCTTTCTTACAATATGGCTATCAGCAGTTTATTATGTATTTGTCTTATTTCGGGTAAAATAAAAAAATGGAAAAAAATAGTGTTAGGAGTATTAATTGTTATCTTTTTTAATGCAATGCTCTTTTCAGGCACCCGTGGCGCTTATGTGCTGATACCTGCTTCTCTGGCGCTTTTTGCCATTCTTAATTATAGCAAAAAAGTTTTGGCTTTCAGCATTGCGGCCGGCATTTTTATCGCATTTCTGATTGTGGTTCCTACCTCTGTTCCGAGCATCGTTCGTTTTCAAACGGCGTTTAAACCTTCAGACGATGCTTCTTATGTACTAAGAAGACTTAATCAAAAACGTATTCAGCCTTATATTTTATCGCACCCGATGGGTGGCGGCCTTGGGTCAACAGGTGTGTGGGGACAACGGTTTGCGCCTTATTCTTTGCTGGCAAATTTTCCGCCAGACAGCGGTTATGTAAGAGTAGCCGTTGAGATGGGTTGGATTGGCCTGCTCCTGTTTTGCATTTTCATATTTATTATTTTAAAAACGGGCATCAATAATTTTTATCGCATCCGCGATCCGGAACTTAAAACTTATTGCCTTGCAATGACCTTAATAGTATTCGCGCTCAACCTTGGCAATTACCCGCAGGAGGCGTTGGTACAATTTCCTGTTTCCATATATTTTTACCTGGTTATAGCGTTGATAAATGTAACCTACAAGCTTGACCAGGAGAAAACCAGGCAATTAAATCAATCATAACCATGCTGCAAAACCGCGATATTGTGATTGTTGGCCAGCAGCCGTGGGATGTAGAGATTGGCAGCAATTGCAAGAATATTGCAAAAGAATTCAGTAAGCATAACAGGGTTTTGTATGTAAATTCTCCTCTTGACAGAATTACTTTATTCAGGCATAAAAGCGATGAAAAGATTAAAAAAAGAATGGATGTGATTAATCACAAGGCAGACAGCATTATTAAAATAAGTGATAACCTTTGGAACCATTTTCCGGATAAAATATTAGAATCTATTAACTGGATAAAGAATGAAAAAATATTTAAAATTTTTAATAAGCTCAATAACAAAAGATTTGCTTCATCAATTAAGAAAGCGATAGATACGCTTGGTTTTAAAGACATTTTGTTATTTAATGATAATGATATTTTCAGATGCTTTTACCTGAAAGATCTTCTTAAGCCTTTCAAAAGTATTTATTATTCCCGCGACTTTCTCTTATCTGTTGATTATTGGAAACATCATGGTAAAAAGCTTGAACCGCTGCTGATTGCAAAAAGCGATATTTGTGTTGCCAACTCAACTTATCTGACAGATTACTGCAGAAAATACAATGAAAATTCGTTTTATGTCGGCCAGGGTTGCGAACTTGAGATTTTTACCTGTTTTGAAGGAACTGTGCCAAAAGATATAAGCAATATAAGCAAACCAATGCTTGGATATGTTGGTGCATTGCAAAGCATTCGGCTTGATATTAGCCTCTTAATTGAAATTGCACAAAAAAAACCTGAATGGAATATTGTTTTGGTTGGCCCGGAAGATGAGGAATTCAAAGCAAGTAAATTACATACTTTTCCCAATGTGTATTTTACCGGTTCGAGACAGCCCGAGCAGTTGCCAGCCTATATAAACGCGTTTAATGTTTGTCTAAATCCGCAATTAATAAATGAAGTAACTATCGGGAATTATCCAAGAAAAATTGACGAATATCTTGCCATGGGAAAGCCGGTTGTGGCAACTAAAACAGATGCTATGAGCATTTTTGAAAATTTTGTTTATTTGGGGAAAAGCAGCGAAGACTATATTTATTTGATAGAAAAAGCGATGAACAAAAATTCGGAACAATTACAAGAGCAAAGAAAATTATTTGCATCAACACATAGCTGGGAAAACAGCGTAAAGGAAATATATAACGCGTTAGCAATTGCAGAATAAAACTTTTTTTAAAAGAATTTAATACTGATTTTAATTTAGCGCGAATTTTCAACACAGAGGTACGGAGAAACAGAGGAACACAGAGTTTAACAGTCATTTTTTCTATTATAAAAAATGCTTCTTAAACATAAAGTCCATATTAAACTTTACATGACGATATAGTTCTCTTGTTACATTAATCAAAGGACTACGACTTTCACGCCATGAATTTCTTTTCATAGTGCTCGGTTCTTCCTCCGAATTTACCTGGTGAAAAAGGTTTTGGTAATCTTCATAAAAAAGGGATTTACCTTTTTTATGCAAAAAAGACATCATCATTTTATACTCGGTCACATCGCCTTTAACTCCTTCGGAATACCTGCCAAACTTCTTAAAAAAATTGCTGCGCCTCAGATGCGGATGATCGCTGTAGGCGTAAAATTTTTTATAGCCCTGTTTCCATATTTTAAATGTCATCTCCGAGAAGCCATGTTTGTATGTTTTTAAATACGGGTATTTGAAATAAGCATAAAAACGTATCATATCTGCGTCAGTTCTCTCCTGCATTATTTCAACCGCGTGCTTAAAATGAATTGTAAAATCGTCGGCCGGCTGAAAATCTTCCTGCACATACAATGTATATTCTGATTGCACGGCATCCTGGCCTTTGTTTATGTTATTTCCCAATCCCTTATTTGCAGTTGCCGTTACAAGCCTGAAAGGAAACCGGTGTTGTAAACCTTTGATGTACTGAATATGTTCAAAAGCGCTTCCATCATCTGAAACAATAATTTCGCAGAATGAACAATTTTGACGGGCAAAGGACTTTAAAAGATTTTCTAAAGAACGACTCCTGTTATAATGCGTTATTAAAAGGCTGACATTCTCAAACTTTACAATCTCTTCCATCTTTCAACGTATACATTCAGAGTGATAAAATAAAACAGTTACTATGATGAACAATAAAATGATAACAGATTATTGCTATTTCATAAATAAAAGATCAGCATGACATTTAATGTATTTTACCTGTAAATAAACAGCGCGCAGCAAAAGCACAAAAGGATTTTTGAGTGTTTTCCAGTCTGAGCGGTAATTGGCAGTACTGGGTTCTTCCGATGAATTCATCTGTAAAAAAAGTGTGTTGAATTTATCGTAAAAAAGACCTTTTCCTTTATTTTTAATAAATGAAATACACATGCGATACTCCGTTTTGTCAACGTTTAAACCTTCCGCATATCTTCCGAATTTTGTAAAAAAATCACTTCGGCGCAGGTGCGGATGATCGCTGTAATAATAAAATTTCATATATCCCGGATACCACGATTTAAAGATCATTTCGGAAAAACCTTTTTGAAATGGTTGCAAATAAGGGTATTTGAAATAAGCATAAAACCGGATAATATCCAGCTCTGATTTCTCCTGCATTATTTTATACGCATTCTCAAAATTGGCAGCAAATTCTTCTGCAGGCACAAAATCTTCCTGCACATATAGAGTATAAGGAGTGTTTACCGCATCCTGACCTTTATTTATATTATTTCCTAACCCGCCATTTTTTTGTGCAGTAATTAACCTGAAAGAATGCTGTTGCTGCAAATCAATGATTTTTTTTAAATGCTCAGGCTTGCTTGCATCATCAGAAACGACAATATCACCAAAGGTACATTCCTGGTTTGCAAAGGCGGTAAGCAGTCGCTCAAGAGAATTACTGCGGTTATAATGAGTAATTAGTAAGGTTACTTCTTTAAAAAAGTATGGTGTTTTTGTCATCTGGATACATTCAAAGCTTTAGCTGTAATACTTTTAAAAGATTATGATTTTAAATAAACGTTTCAAATAAAACATCGGACGTTTTCTTAGATAACAACAAGCATTTATAACGCATGCATTCTCACATAAATTGTAAATAAGCGTAAAGCTTTTTTATAATAAATCATTATTTCCCTTTGTATTGATTTTTTAAAAAATGCACCTGCATTTTTCATTACAATAATACCGGTTAAGGCATCGTTTTTAACGTATATCTGCCTTTGTTTTGATAGAAATAAACTTTACAAAGCACATCTTTACTTTTCTCTCGATATGTTCAAAAACCTGTTAATAAAACTTCGTAACAAACATTTTCTTTCTCTTGCAGGTAATGGAATTATGTCAATATTAGGAATGATTACTGTTGCGCTGTTATATCATTCACTTTCGGTGGCAGAGATTGGAGTATGGATTTTTTTTCAGTCAACCCTCATGCTTGTTGATACTTTTCGCTCAGGCTTTTTGACAACAGCATTTATTAAATTTTATGCAGGTTCCTCCGCAGGGCGATCTGCGGAAGTTACAGGCTCTGCATGGTTTGTCGCAGGTATAATAACCGGTGTGTTATTGCTTTTAAATATTCCTGTATGGCTGTATGTAAAAGAAATACAAAATGAAGGTCTTTCTATGTTTTGCAAGTGGTTTGGCATGAGTTATTTATGCACTCTTCCATTATTTATATCAACCTGCGTGCTGCAGGCCGAACAGCAATTTGACAGGTTGTTAATTGTACGTCTTTTAAACCAGGGATCGTTTATATTATTTGTGTTATTGCTTATTGCTTTTAATAAACTTCACCTTAATACAGTGATATATGCAAATCTTGTTTCGGGCCTGCTGACAAGTGTGGCAGCAATTGCAATCGGTTGGGCAAGAATAAAAACCATCTCACAAAAAACAAAATCGTGCGTAAAGGAGTTATATGATTTTGGAAAATACAGTGTCGGCACAAACATCAGCTCTAACCTGTTCCGAAGCTCTGATACCTTTATCATAAATTTTGTGCTCGGGCCCGCACCACTGGCTGTTTACAATCTCGGCCAGCGCCTGATGGAAGTGGTGGAAATACCATTAAGAAGTTTTGCATCTACCGGCATGCCAGAGTTATCTGCCGCCTACAATCAAAACAATAAGCAGGAAGTGATAGGAATAATGAAAAAATATGCAGGAATGCTTACTGTAGCGCTGATACCCGTTTGTATTGTAGCGTTTTTATTTGCAGATATTGCCATAGGCTTAATCGGGGGCGGAAAATACGCAGGTACTGACGCAGCAAACGTCTTTAGAATATTTATGCTTTTTGCATTGCTGTTTCCGGCGGACAGGTTTCTCGCCCTTACGCTTGATGCGATACATAAACCTAAAATAAACTTTATAAAAGTCTTAATAATGCTGGCAGGAAATATTGCGGCGGATTTTACGTTTATTTACCTTTTTAAAAATATTTATGGAGTAGCCCTTGCCACTGTGGTTCCCGTTCTTACTGGTGTTTTGATAGGGCATTGGGCATTGAGTAAATATTATCCTTTTAAATTGACAGATATTATTACAACAGGTTATGCAGAAGTAAAAGAGCTGGTACGGCAAATGTTGCGAAAATTTAATATTATTAATATTTCCAAACCTAAAGAAGCACAGGTGTAAAAGGAATTACCCCCTATGGCAGTTTTTATAAAAGAATTCATTTTTTGACCAACAACGTGCATGCTGGCTCCGGGTTTTGTATCAGTGAGGTGTAAACGGAAATTCAGAGAAGTCTCTTATGTATTTAGTAAAATTTTGTCCTGAACATTCAACTTTACTATGGGAATATGAAAAGTAAAACACAACATTTTCACTGTGTTCCGAACCGACGTTATTATTTTCAAAATGATCAAGCAAATAATCCTGACGTATTATAATAGGTTTGGACCACTCATTGTTATACCTAATGATAAAAACATAATGAACTAAAATGTTTGTTATGTTGCGAAGGTTTTTTAAAGAGACACTGAATTGTCCGCTAAAGCCTGATTGTCTAATGGTAGAAGCAGAAGTTTTCACTTGAACCCTTCTCAACGTTTCATTGTTGTCTTGAACAACAAAAATGTCATCACCTATATCAACTTCCGGGATAGCTACATTCCATCCAAGCATAAGAAATTCTGACATCACAGCTAAATGTCCCGCCTTACCTAAAAATTGATTAAATTTTTTAGCCGAGAGGTGTTACTTTATGTAAAACATTTCCTGTTTGTGTGTCAATAAACTGTATCTCATCTATCTTTTTAAGGTCGTTTTCATTGTCAACTCCTAATAAAGCGGGAAAAATATGGTTTTCGAGTCTGCCATAATATATCTCAAAGTCGCTTTTTGTATCGTATCCTACAAATATGTTATTAGCTGGATGAGCATTAGGAAAAAGCCTTTTAATAAAGTCGCGTATAGACGGTGTTATACTAAAAGAATACCCGTCCATTTGTTTATTTACATTTATTTTTATTGCAGTCATTGTCCCAAGTATTGTATGCCAAAGATATAAAATTTAAGCTGTAGTGAGGTTAAATAGCTTTTTAAGCAAATGAATGAGTTCTTTAGTAAATCATAACAAAAGACTTGCTGTAAAAACATTTGTTCTGGTGCAGCTATCGTACTTATAAATAAACTTATCGCTTGATCTGGTGATGATAGCAAGGCCAAAATGCTCATTTAGTTCCTGCACTGTAATGTCAGTCGTTTCAATATTATCTTCTGCTGAAAAAATAAATGCATTGTCAGTAACTGTTGCATATAGAATACTTAAATCATCTTCATGAAGAAGATATGTATCTTTTTCAGTAAAATCTGCAGGATAACTTTTTCTTTCACCATCAATTAATAATGAAAAAGGTTCGCCGCGGTCTGACTTTGTTATTTGCAGAACCTTATCTCTGATTTCAATTTCAAAACAAATAACATTATCGGCCGAATGTTTTGAAGCATTGGTAAATAATTCTGTTACGATCCATTTTGAGCGTAAAAGAATGTTTTTACAATTACCTGAGTTTTTAATTTCCTCCCCAATAAACAGTAAAATACAATCTAATGCTGTAATTGAGTTTGCTTCGCGGTTGCTGAATGTAAACTGCTTATATTGATACTTTCGCTGCATTTACGCTTAATTTTCTAAATGCTTCTTCTTTTGTTTTATATATCTTAAAAACTTTATCCATCCGTATAAGGCAAAGAAGATCGTAAATATCTTCTTTAAGATCTGCCAGTATGATATCTCCTTTGAGTGATAAAGCATGTTTTAAAGAAGAAACAAGCGCTCCTAAAAATGAACTGTCTACATACTCAACTTCCCTGAAGCTCAATATTGCCATATTATAGCCTTTATTTAATTGCGTGATAAGCTGCACTTTAAATTCATCAGCGTTTTGCAGGCTTGCTTCCCTGGTTTGAATTACGGCTACCAGTATTCCGCTTTCCACATTTACTTTTAATAACATTTTTTTTAATTTTTATGAATAAATATAATACTGGCATCATCAAGCTGAATTGCCGAAGGCTGATTGAAGTTTATTTGTTTCTTTATCATCGAAAAACTTTCCTCATATCCAAACAAAGGAGTGATAGTTTTTAGAAAAAGATTGTAATCTGTCTTATGATTTCCCTGTTTGCCATAATCTATAATTCCATCTGAAAAAATCAACAACTGGTCACCTTTTTTCATCTCAAAACTGCTCTCGTCGTATAAGCCGTCGGGCATTAACCCAAGCAGCAATCCTGAAGAGGTTACCTGTTTAATCTCACTCGTTTCAGCATTGTAAAAAACCAGCGGTAAGTCGCCTGCGCCAGAATAAGATATTGTATTTGCTTCCATATCTATCATCACCAGCGATAAGCTCGAAAGTATATCCTGCAAAACGCCGTCTAAAGAAACCAGCATATTTATTTTTTGCAAAATGGCAGAAGTGGAAAGTTCATTACCATACACACAAAAGCGCACAGCAGCGCGTATGTAACTTAAAAAACAAAAGGTGAAGAACCAGGCTTTCCATTTTTTTCCCATTATATCGCCGAGCAAAATAAATGTGTACCGCTCATTCACCTTAATAAAATCAATAAAATCACCGCCTGGATAATTCTCAAAAGGCTTGTGCCAGAACTCAATGTCAAAACCGGCAACAGCAGGTACCTGATCAGGTATAGATTTTATGTTTAATGCCTGGGCTGCTTTTCTTAGTTCCTCTATTGTCATTTGCTGCTGCTGTTCTACCGTTTGCAGCAGGTTATTAACCTTGGAAACAATAACAGGCAGCGGGGTGCCTTTAACGATATAATCTATTGCTTTCAGATTCAATCCCTGCATCATCACCTCTTCGTCTGAATGTGCGGTTAAAAATAAAAATGGGATATTTTTAAATGCAGGATTCAGCATGAGCCGTTCTTTGAAATCGAAACCGCTCATGTCAGGCATTTCAAAATCAGAAACGATTAAATTCGGTTGTTCGTTGCTTAATATTTTCAATGCCTCACTTCCCGAGTTGGCTTTCAGGCAATGATATCCCTCTTTACTGAATGCTTTCTCCATCAGCTTCAATTGAAAAAGACTGTCATCAACTATCAATATTTTTTTTAACAATGGCGCCGGCATTTTAATAACTATTTTTTTTGCTGGCATTTACGATTATCAAATAAATTCCGGTCAGAATAATCAGCAATGAAATAATGTCCATTATAGTGATGCCGTCATGGTCATTAAAATTAAAAACGGTATACATTTCAAAATAAGGAGGAGCAGGCATAATAATCATCGCGAACCCCAGAATCATCATTACTGCTCCTGTTAAGAGAAGTACAATCCGTTTAGTTACATCTTTTTTATAATGTTTTTTGGTAAGATTACTGTCAAGCTGGTGTTGCGACAACAGTGCGTCCAGGTTATCCAGCATCTCTAATCGTGAAAGATCCGGCTGGTCGTCGAGAGCTTCAAAAGCTTCGATGTTTTCACTCTTTTGCCTGTTTAGCTGCAATGCCGTATTAATCCTTTCCTCGAAATTTTTAATCTTCCGGCTGTTAATATTTGTTTCGCCCAACAAGTTTATAAAATCGTCCAGCTTTTGCTCAATTATTAAAATTTTTTCATCGTTAGCCTCAAAAGTTGCAGTTTGCATAGATGTGTTCTTCTTTATAAATAAGTTGAAATATTTTGCCGCTATTACCGTTATTCTGATAATAACAATTAAAAGAAATCTTTAATGAAATCTATATCAGTTATAACGGTAAATTTTAATCATCATTATGTAACTGAAGAATTATTATGCTCGATTTTTAAAAAAAATACTTACCCTGATATTGAGATTATAGTTGTAGACAATGGCAGCACAGAAAATCCTGTTCCTAAATGGAGCAAAAAATATCCTGGGGTCAAGTTCATCCGTTCAGATGTTAACCTGGGTTTTGCCGGGGGAAATAATGCAGGCATCAAAGCTGCAAAAGGAGATTATCTTTTTTTGGTAAATAATGATACAGAATTTACAGAAGGTCTTACAGAAAAGTTAGCGGAAACTTTAGATCAGCATCCCGATGCTGGTATTGTTTCCCCTAAAATCCGCTATTTCCATTCGCCTGATATTTTACAATACGCGGGCTTTACACCAATGAATTATTACACCGCCCGCAACCGTTGCGTCGGGCAATTTGAAAAAGACACGGGTCAATATGATCACCTCAGCGGTGAAACAGGTTTTGCGCACGGTGCAGCAATGATGGTAAGAAGAGAAGCGATAGAAAAAGCAGGTGAAATGTCAGAAAACTTTTTTTTGTACTACGAAGAAATGGACTGGAGCGAACACATTAAACGCGCCGGGTATACCATAAGGATAAACATGCAGGCGCTGATATATCACAAAGAATCAGTTTCGGTAGGAAGCAAGAGCGCATTGAAAGAATATTTTATGAACAGGAACCGGATACTATTCATCAGGCGAAACTGTTCGCACACTACACTCTTTATTTTCTGGTTATACTTTTTGATAATAGTAACACCGCGAAATATAATAGAATATGCAAGAATGAATAAATGGAATTTTATAAAAGTATTGGGTAAAGCTATTACCTGGAATTTTACTAACAACATCAACAGTTCAAATGTAGGTTTCGGGCTAAATTAACAAACATGAAAATTGCTTTTTGGGTAAGCATTGCGGTTATATTTTATACTTTTTTTGGTTATGGAATACTGCTTTTTATATTGGTAAAACTTAGAATCTTTTTTGCAGGAAAGAGAACAGTACCGGATAATAATGGCAATTGGCCAACCCTTACGGTAATTGTAGCAGCTTATAATGAAGAACGTTTTATTGAAAATAAAATAAAAAACACTTTGTCTCTTCAATATCCTGAAGACAAGGTAAAGTACATCTTTGTAACAGATGGCTCAACGGATTGCACACCTGAGATTATTTTATCGTTTTCTCAAATCCAATTACTTCATTCTCCCGAAAGGAATGGAAAAATTGCTGCCATTCACCGGGCAATGGAGCAGGTGACAACAGAAATAGTAATATTTACAGACGCTAACACTTTTCTGAATCATGATGCGCTTCTAAACATTTGCCGCCATTATGCTGATCCGTTAACCGGCGCTGTTGCAGGAGAAAAAAAAGTACGCATAGAACAAAAGGCAAACGCCACTGCCGGAGAAGGATTTTATTGGAAATATGAATCAAAATTAAAAGCCTGGGATTCAGAATTATATTCAACTGCAGGAGCTGCCGGTGAATTGTTTAGTATCAGAAAAACATTATATACCCCGGTGAAGTCTGATACAGTTTTAGACGATTTTATGATATCAATGCTTATTGCACAAAAAGGATATAGAATCGTCTATGAGCCCGAGGCTTATGCCACTGAAAACGGATCAGAAAACATTGCCGAAGAGCTGAAACGTAAAATAAGAATTGCTGCAGGCGGCATACAATCTATCCTTCGCTTAAAGGCATTGCTTAATCCGTTTCGTTATCCTTTATTTTCTTTTCAGTACGTAAGTCACCGCGTGCTGCGATGGACAATTACACCTTTTTTAATGCTTTTTGCGCTTGTGCTGAATGTGCTGCTTGTTTACGATGAAAATGGAATTTTATACCAGATATTACTCATACTGCAGGTATTGTTTTACACTTCTTCATTAACAGGATGGCTGCTTGAGAAAAAAGAATTAAGAGTAAAATTTCTTTTTATACCCTACTATTTTGTTATGATGAATTACGCTGTGGTTGCGGGTATACAGCGATATTGTTTCAGCAGGCAAAGTGCGGTTTGGGAAAAGGCTAAAAGAAAGTAACAGCATGTGTGTGAATAGTTGTGCCACACCTCCGAGGTGTGGCACAACTATTCATAACCCAAAAAACAAACCCTTTATAAATCTGCACGCACCGCAATTTCTTTTCCTGGTAATAATAGTTTTGCAATACGTTTGATGATTCCTTTCATTAGTCCGCCGTCCATTTCTATGCGGCGGTCACTTGTCCAAACCAACGCTTTTTTGTTTGTGACATAGTGAAGTTTTCCAAATCCTTTATTACGCAATTTTACTGCAAGCCATCCGTCTTCATTGGCGCCTGGCGGGTGATTAAATCCTTCAACTGCTGCGCCTTGTTCTCTTCTGAAACCTGAATTAAAACCATAAACATTTACCGCTTCTTCCCTGAAATATTTATTAATATACCTGATAATACCGGCGGAATATTCGTAAACAAAATAAACAACCCGTGGCGTTGAGCCGACGGGAATAAATGAAAACCGTCCGTAAGTAAGTGCAATCTTTTCATTCGTTGCTAATGGTTGTATCATCTGTTCCATCCAATCAGCAGGGTAAATGGCATCGGCATCGGCATTTAAAATGTATGTGCCTTTTGCAATTTGCAAACCTGCATTTCGGGCTGCTGTAATGCCTTTTTTAGTTTCGGTGACGCATGTAATGCCGGTAGCTGTAACCAGGGCTTCAGTATTATCCGTTGAATTATTGTTTACAACTATAATTTCTGCTGATCTTGAAGTAATATTTGCTGCTAAAGATGCTAAGGTTTGTAAAATGTTTTTTTCCTCGTTGTACGCCGGGATAACAACAGAAACTTCGGGCTTTCCCCTGTACAATTTTTTATAATAATAATGGATACATTTTATAGATGCAGGAGCAGATTGTATAGCCAGAAAATCTTTAACGTGTTTTGGTATAGCAACAGGTCTCATTTGTCAGAAGATTAGCAACTTTTTAAAAGCATATTTCAGCTTGTTAATAAACTATTTTTAAAAAAATTTCATGTTTAAAATGAGACACTATTGAATTTTTTAATAACGATTCCCGATAAGACCGAAGACGCACAATGAGATGCTGACGAACGAAATGCGACGCAACGATGATGCACAAAGAACAAATGCCGGTACCAAAAGATTGTTTCTTAAAAAATTTATTATACACTTTCACTCTGAAATAAGGCGGGAATAGTCTTTAATATCAACATAATATCGTAGCTGAAAGTGTGATCCCTGGTATAGATATTATCCAGCATCAGCCGCTCTTCTTCAGACATGGCGCCTTTACCTCTTTTTTCTACCTGCCACAAACCTGTTATGCCGGCCGGAGCCATAAAACGTTGCGCATATTTATCCGTGGTTAATTTTTCTGCTTCATATAATGGCAGCGGTCTGTTGCCCACTATGCTCATGTCGCCTTTGAGCACATTCCATAGCTGCGGCAGCTCGTCAAAGCTTGTATTTCTCAGCACTTTGCCTACACGGGTGACACGCGGATCATCTTTTATTTTATAAAAAGCCGCGTTTTCCTGTTTTTTTCGTTCGTGCAAATACTGCTTTTCGCACCAGCTATTACTGTCGGCAAAAAGCTGGTTGCGGCATACCAAACCTGCATTTATGCAATCTGCACACAGCGTGTTTTCGTTCGGTTCTTCTTCATTAATACCTGTCTTTGACCCGTCATACTGGTTTAAATGTTTTAAATCCTTTAATCTCTTATCAGAATTAGAATACATTGACCGGAACTTATAAAACTTAAATACTTTGTAGCCCGAACCAACACGCAATGAATAATAAAAAGTGCTTCCCTTTGATTCAAACATCAATAAAGCCATTATAATTAAAAATAACGGCGATAAAAGAATAAGGGCAATAGCTGAAACCATTATGTCAAAAATTCTTTTTTCTGCAGATGTTTTATTAAGCTGTGTCTTTTTATTGACTTTAACCGGTTTAATAGTATCCCAATGCTGTAAGGTGAAATTAATTCTTGTCTCTATAATTTCTTTCGTTAACGGCATTTTAAAAATGTCTGTCAATCCGTTTTCTATTGCTGCATTTATAAGATTTTTATTAATATCAGGTGAAAAAAGAAAAAACGGAACATTTGGAAATTTAGCTTCCTGCAGACTTTTCCATGCTGGAGCACCCTCTGGTCCCATTACCTCTCCCTGTGAAATAATTGCAATTACATTAGCTTTATACTTCTTGTTAAGTTTATTAAGATCAATAGCATTGCTGAACTGCAGATAAGTTATTTTACCAAAATCGCAGTTTTTTAAAAGCTTGAAAGCAGTTGTATCCAGGTTTAAAACAGCAATTATTTTATTTGGGAAAGAAGTAATCTCATTGTTCATGTTAGCAGGTTAATCAGGAAATTAATTGACTTCTCCGGCTTAGAATTATCCGGATTCTTACCTCCAGCTCACGCGGATTAAACGGTTTTACTATAAAGTCGTCAGCGCCGCTTTCCAGACAATTTATTCTTACCTCAGTACTTTCTTCACCCGAAAGTATGAGCACAGGAATGGCGCTGAAAAGCCCGCTTGATTTTATCTGTTTAAGTAATTCGAGCCCGCTTATCTCGGGAATATTAAGGTCTGTTATAATAATGTCGGGCAAATTTCCTTTGTGCAAATATGTCAATGCTTCCATACCGCTCTTAAACATATTTACCTGAAATTTTTCCTTTAAAGAATATTGAATTATAAGCTGAATAGGAATGGCGTCTTCAATTATCATCACCTTTGGAAGATCTGCATGGACATTGCTCATACTTAATAAATTTCTTATTGCTATAACGCTATGGCAAGAAAAATATTTTGATTAAAAATCATTTATAGTAATTGGCATCACATGGCTTTTGTAACCTAACTTTTACCACGATTGTTAAAAATGCTTCATAAGAAAATGCTATACTTTTGCAGATAATATTGAAAGAAAAGCATACGATATGGATAAAAGAAAAATGTAAAGAGCTTGGCTTTGACTATTGCGGAATAGCACGGTCAGAAAAGCTGGATGATGATGCACGCCGCCTTGAAAACTGGCTGGTGAACGGAATGCACGGAAAAATGCAGTACATGGAAAATTATTTTGATATGCGCATTGACCCGCAAAAGCTGGTGCCGGGCGCTAAAAGTGTTATTACTGTATTGATGAACTATTTTCCTGATAAAACTCAAAATCCCGCATCGCCTAAAATTGCCAAATATGCATTCGGTAACGATTATCACGAAGTAATCAGGGAAAAGCTGAAGCATTTACTGGTATTGATGAAAGAAAATATTGGCGAAATAAACGGCCGCGGATTTGCAGACAGCGCTCCTGTCCTGGAAAGGTCGTGGGCTACTAAAAGCGGGCTTGGCTGGATTGGGAAAAACGGGAATCTTTTAAATAAACAAGCGGGTTCGTTCTTTTTTATCGCTACACTTATTGTTGATATTGAACTCGTATATGATGATCCTTTTGCAAAAGATTATTGCGGCAGTTGCCGCAAATGTATCGAAGCCTGTCCTACAGATGCGATATTAGAAAACAAGGTAGTTGACGGCAGTAAATGCATCAGTTATTTTACTATAGAATTAAAAGATGCTCTTCTCCCCGACCATCTCAAAAATCAGTTTTCCAACTGGATGTTTGGCTGCGATGTTTGCCAGGACGTCTGCCCCTGGAACCGGTTCAGCAAACCAAATAATGAAATTAACTTCACTCCTCTTCCGCAAATTTTAAATTTTACCGCCAGCGATTGGGAAGATTTGACGGAGGAAAGCTTTAAACAGATTTTTAAAAATTCACCGCTTAAAAGAAGAAAGTTTGAGGGGATAAAGAGAAATTTGAAGTTTATTGGATGAGGTGAGAATGTATGAGGCAGAAAAGCCTGAACCAGGATTTTGTGGGACTAACGGATAAGCATAGAATTATTTGTTACTTAATAATTTCATAAATGCCTCCACCAATTCTTTAACCTTAATCAAAGTATCTTCATCCATTATTTCTGCGTTGCTATTTACCTTACTCCTTGCTCCCGAAATTAACAGTTGTGTCTGTTCATTAAACTCCGCCCCTACTGTTTTCATAATTAATTGCAATGACTCGTGAGCTTTTTCTCCCAAACCTGAAGCTGTAATAAGCGCGACGGGCTTATCTGAAAAAACGATGGTTGAAACCGTCCATTCTATTGCATTTTTAAGAATTGCCGGCAAGCTGAAAACATACTCAGGTGTGCATATTAAAACTCCGTCCGCCTCTTGTATCTTGTTGCGAAATTGTTCAACTGCTTTCGGCACAACTGCACCATCAAGATCAGGATTAAAATGAGGCAATTCCTCTAATTTATTATATATCTCAATAGCTGCGTCTTTTGAAGATAAAGCAGCAATAGCTTTAATCAGGAGCATATTTGAAGAGTCCGCTCGTGTGCTGCCTGAAATAGCTAAAACATTCTTTTTAGGAATAGCTGTCATTTATATTTTCCTTTCTGTTTATCTGAACCGTCCTGAACCTGTCTGTTTTTACAAAAAAATTACTCGTGCAATTTCCGGCTTTATAATCTTAAATTTGAAACAAATACAAGATTTTTTCTTCCAACACTAAAAACTTTATCCTTTCACCTGAATCAGGACAACTTTTATTATCCAAAGATTCTTTTTATAAAGGACTTAGCGGTAAGACTGCCCGTAGATTCGCGCAGAATAATAACAGTCTTTCCTCGAATAAAGGAGACATTTTTCCTATCATTATCTCAAAAGAAAAGCAATTTAAAAAGCTTAATAGAAAAATGGCAAGTATTACTTACTTTGCAAAACAGGAAATACTTACAGAATAATTAAATAAGTTATGACGTTGCTTAGCTGGTTTATCAAAAAATATACTCGTCTTTATATTAAATTTCTTATCGTTTTAGTCTTCTCAGGTGTAACTTCTTTGTCTGGAGCTCAAAATACATCTGCCGGAAAAACATTGCAAAAAGGTAAAAATGTAATAACAGAAAATATAAAACCCCGTACATGGACTTCTGACAATGGAAACGGCACATTTACCAACCCGCTTTTTTATGATGAGTTTTCTGATCCTGATATGATACGAGTCGGCAATGATTATTACCTGACCGGTACCACCAATCATGCTATGCCCGGCCTTCCGGTTTTACGTTCAAAGGATCTGGTAAACTGGGAATTTCTTTGTTATATTTCTGACAAGCTTGATTTTGGACCCGAGTACCGTCTCGAAGACGGAAAGGATATTTACGGCCAGGGAATCTGGGCGCCATGCATCCGCTTTCATAACAATAAATTCTACGTTTTCAGCAACGTAAATGGCCAAACGACACAACTATATACAGCAACTGATCCTAAAGGGCCGTGGAAACATTTTAAAATGAAGAAATCTTTTCATGACCTTTCCGTGCTTTTTGATAATGATGGAAAGACGTATGTTGTCTGGGGTTATGATGAAGTGCATTTAGCGGAGCTTACTGACGATTTAACCGATGCCAAACCCAACACTGAAATGGTTATTGTACCAAAAGGAAGCGGCGCCGGTGAAGGTTCTCATTTTTATAAAATCAATGGTAAATATTATATTACCAATACCAATTACGATCCGCTTTGCTACCAGGTGTGCCTGCGTGCAAATAAGCCAACAGGTCCTTACGAGGTGAATGTAATGAGCGCAAAAGAAAACTTTGGCGTAGGAACCGGCTGGCGAATGAGAGATACAGGCCGTGGCGCTCCCTTTGAGCTGATAAAACCTGTTAAAAATTTTGTAGGTTCTATACCAATGCACCAGGGCGGCATCATTCAGATACAATCGGGAGAATGGTGGGGATGGTCTATGTTGGATTACAATTCCGTGGGAAGGGTTACCGGATTATCGCCGGTAACCTGGCAAAACGGCTGGCCTTATTTTGGCTTGCCAGGCAACTTAACCCGTTCGCCACGCACGTGGGTAAAACCAAACACTGGTTTTTCTTCTCCGCCGCATGCTCCTTACGAACGGTCTGATGATTTCTCTGCCACCGCACTTAAGCCTGTCTGGCAATGGAACCATGTGCCTGCAGACAACAAATGGTCTCTTAGCGACAGAAAAGGTTTTCTGAGGCTGCATTCTCTTGCTGCAAAAGATTTTTTCACCGCCAGAAACTCACTTACCCAACGCGCAGTTGGGCCAGAGTCTGTTGTAACTGAAGAAATGGAAACCAGTGGTTTAAAAACCGGCGATGTGGCAGGACTTGCGCTGCTAAATCTTCCTTATGCATGGATAGGGATAAATAAAAGCAGCAATGCAACTGAAGTGAGACAATTTGATCAGCAAACGGGAAAAATAAACAGTAAAAAGTTAACTGCTAACCTTATCTGGCTTCGTGTACATTGCAATTTTGATACTGAAAAAGCTCTTTTCAGCTATAGCACAGATGGCACAACTTTTCAATCTTTGGGCGATACCACTGTCATGGTGTTTCAGCTAAGAACGTTTCAGGGCGTCCGTTTTACGCTTTTCAATTATAATACAAATGGTACAGAAGGGGGCTTTGCCGACTTCAATAACTTCATTGTAGACGAACCGCGTTCGCACGGGCTTACCAAACCCATTCCTTACAACAAAGTGATTACGCTTACAAGTCTTGCTGACAGCACAATTCTTGTAAACTGGAAAAATTTTGTACGGCCAGTACCAGCGGCAAATCCGTTAGCTAAAAACAATGCTCATTTTCGTGTGCTTGACCGGGGCAACGGACGGATAGCGCTGCAGTCAGTAACGGACAGTGGTTTTGTGACTGTAAAAGGCTTAGGCGGAATGGCAGAGGTGCGGATTGAGAAAGAAGAAAAAGGTGATGCCTCTCTCTTTCAATGGCAGGATATGCTGCAGGGCGACCTGATGCTGATGTCATTAGCTACTCACCGATACCTTTTTGCCGACCCTAATGCCCGCAGCCTCAGTTCTGCCGATTCCCCCGGTACCAGACCTGATAGAAAAGACGGCTCTTGCTTTGTCTGGAAGCTGACTAATGATTAAAGCAAAGCATCTTTTAATGCTGTTTTTCCCACCCTTTTCATCAAAAAAAAAGTTTCTACTTTTTCAATAATTCTTTATTAAATAATTCAGTTACTTCTTTCCAGTTATTGGTGCGGGTGTGGCGGTTAATGTCAAGGTTATGACCAGCAGTAAATAAAACAGCGGTTCCTTTATAGCTATCAAGATTTTTCACATGGTCGTCTATCATATAATCGGTTCCGATAATACTCTTATCGCCGCAAAAAATAATGTTTCTCCACGAGATAAAGGGAAAATTTTCCTGCAGCCATTCATATTTTTCCGGCAGAGATTGCGGAAATTCTACAGCAGCAGAAACAATATATATGTCAAAGTATTTCATCAGTTCCAAAACAGCTTCTTTTGCTCCTTCCATCACAGGCACAGTACGAAAAAAACCAGGCATATATACAAACTTCCTCACTGTTCCGTTGGGCAGGCCTTCACTTTCGGGCACACCATCAAATGCTTCTTTTTCTATCCTTTCGCCAAATTCACGCTCGTACCACGTAATAAATTGTAAAACTGTGTCTGCAATAACGCCGTCCATGTCAATTGCTATTGTTTTTCTTTTAGTGCTCATTTAAAATAATTATGTCGCAAAAGTAATTTTCCGGCTGATATTCTTTACAATTTATAATGTTCATTTACATCTAAAGATTATTTTACCAGAAATGATTTTGTATAATGAATAAGAAATTGCAGGAAACTGCAGTACGGAGTGTGGCAATGTGTGCCACACATTGAAGGTGCGGCACACATTGCTGATTAAGCAAAGATTAGAGAATTATTTAAATAATCTTTAGTTTTGGAACCAAACCCTTTTATTATGCAAGCTGCTGACTTCAAATTTGCCGGAATCTCTTTTTTCTTATTCCTGATTTTAAGCAGTAATATATTTGCCGGGCCAGGGCCAAAAGTGCTTGTTGTAAATGCGCACCCTGACGATGAGACGAGTTTTCCTGTTATTTTATATAAAATCACCCACGACCTTAAAGGAACAGTGGACCTGGCGCTTTTAACAGACGGGGGCGGTGGCTTTAACGGATCAGAACTTGGATCGGTTTATTATAAGCTTAACCTTACCGACTCTTCAGTTGGCCGCTCAGAACTTCCCCGCATCCGGAAAAAAGAACTGATAGAAGCCGGCGATATTATGGGAATACGGCAGTATTATTTCTTTGACCAGGCAGATGATTATTATAATCTTAATCCCGTGCCGTATGTAACCGGAAAAAAATGGGATGTTCCCTTTATTGAAAAAAAACTTGACCGGATATTAGCTGCCGGGCAATATGATTTTGTCATTACTATGCTGCCTTACGCCGGGCAGCACGGACATCATAAAACCGCTGTAATAATGGCTTTAAGGGCAATACAGCGAATGAAAGGACAAAAACGTCCTGTTATAATTGCCGGCAGTACTTACAAGGACGAAAAACCAGAAGATTTTTCTATGCTGCAAGGATTTCCGGAGACCGCAATAAAAAAGAACTCACCAAACTTCTATCTCGATGTATCCTCACATTTTGGCAAAGGGAAACAGGTATCTTACCAGGTGGTTGCCCAATGGGTAGTTAATGCCTATAAATCGCAGGGAGACATGCAGCAGAATCCTGCTTATATCGGTAATAAGGAAACCTTTCGCGTATTTGATATCAATGATGATGCGGCAATTATAAAAGTCAAAGAGTTATTTGAACAGTTAAATAACTCCGGTTTTTCAGCTAAACAGTGATATTCTCTCTTCTCTGCAGGCATTGCTTCTTTATTCATAAAAATTATGAAAACTAATAGCTTATATCCTATTCAATCTTATTCTTCTTTATTTACATAAAAGGCTATGCTGTTCAATTATTGCTTAAAACTGTTTTAAATAACTTATTTTGGTAATTACATGATCTTCTGTTAATTTTTATTGTCAGGATAGTCAAAGCCTTCATACTATACCAGAAACAGATATACAATAACAGCATTCACTTACAAATATGCTAAAAGATGAAGAAGCCCGAAAGCATAGAAACAGATATACAATAACAGCATTCACTTCCCGAAAATCTCCTATTTAGTTTTTCAGTAATTACAAACCTTCAACCTATACAATTAATTTTTACAGGTTGTTTCCCTGTTTTATTCTTCCTGCGACTAATATTTAATAATTATGAAAACATTTTTTTACCTTATTAAATCTTATCATCATGACTTTTAAAACTGCGGAAAAATCAACTATAACGCTTAAATCTGTAAACAGCGGTATAAGTCTGAATCAACATTCCATAAATAATGGAATTTTTAAAGACGCCGTCAGCATAGACGACATTATACATTTTGAAAATGTTTTTCAACTTGCAGAGGCAACTGACGAAATAGAAAAGAAACGTGCAGCTTTAGGTTCGCTTCCTGGCGGTGCGCTGGCAGATGTTGAAGAGGTAAACAAAGGCTACGTCCGCCGTTTTGAAGGATGCGATATCTATTACTCAAGAGAAACAGGTGCACATGAAGTGCATGGTGATATTCGTCTTAAATATAATGCGCTTGGCGGTTCTGCCTCTTCTCTCGGATCTCCGGTAACCGACGAAACTACAACGCCCGATGGCATCGGCAGGTACAATCATTTTCAGGGCGGATCTGTTTATTGGACAATTAATACTGGTCCGTTTATGGTGGCCGGACATATTCGTGACCTATGGGCAGCGCAAGGCTGGGAAACCGGAATGCTGGGCTATCCTGTCGCAGATCAATATCGCCTCAGAAGTTTTAGCCCCGCTGCAGATCCTGTCTTTTTGTGGAGCTTTTTCGAAAATGGCGCTATTGTTTCCACTCCGCAGGGCACCGCTGTCGCTATGGCAGCAGAGATTGGGGCGGAAGAATTAAAAAAGTTTGTACGGCAAAAATTCGACGAAGAAATACACAAATCTCCTGAAAATATAGGATTGCAGCCGGATATAGAGATATTAAATGTATCAGGTTACGGGTTTGGATTTTGGGCAAGTCGTTCGAGAATGATTACTTTCAGGTTGCATGGCTTTCATGATAATGGCCTTGCTCCCGATACTGATTTTGAGTTAGACGTGCGCCTGCGCTTTGGCCTCGCATGGCAACCGGTTTTTACCGAACCCGCACAAAAAACCCTGGTAATTGAACTGGATAATGTAACGGTGCATGCGCATGGTTTATCAAGCGGTTCTGTTGCTGATGGTGTTGCAAATGGTGTTGTTAACGCATTTAAACAACCTTTGCGCATTATTGATATTCCTACAGGAGCAATGGTAATGCAGCCGATAGATATTAATTTCATCGGATTGCTCGTTACCGCTGCCGGCGGCCTTCAGTTTTTGGTAAACCCTGTTCCTGATATTGCCGGAAAGTTTAGAAAAACAATTGCCCAGCAGCAGATAGATAATTTTTTGGGACTATGAATTTTATTTGAGATAAAACCAGGAAATCTAATATAACGGAATGAAGAGGTTTGATGTAATGAATGTTTTTTTGATATTTTATTACTCCAATATTTGCTTTCTTCAACGAACTATTTTGCACAATAGAACTGAAATAATGTTTTTGTAAAAGGGCATTTTACCTTGACAAGAGACGATGCTGATAAAGCCTCTGCGAAAAGACAGAGGCTTTATAGTTTTAGCAAATATCTTCTCCTTCAGTAATTTTCCGTACTTCTGCAGTATAGCCCTTACCCTGCAAAACCGCCCCAAGCAAAGGAAAGTATCATTTGTATTGAACTGAAAAATACCCTTCGGTTAAGCTGGCAGCAATAGTGGGATCTATTGGACTTTCTGCCTTAAAATCAAAGTTTCCTCTTATCCTTTTTGTTGCAGTATTATGCTCCAGTATTTTTAAAGTTCCGGAAACAGGACCAAGAGAAGAGTCACCATTATTATACAGCCCGTAGTAAGTAAAACCCTCCATGCTATAACTTCCGGCAGTAACGTTGTCAGGCATTGTTAAAGCAACTGTTTTTAATGCTGCAGAGTCAGAACCCTGAACCATTATTGTATGATTTAAAGCTAAAGCATTACCTGCAATGTTATAAGGAGTGAATAAACCGTCATTAATCTTTACATGAAAAGTATCCGTAGCTGCAGAAGGAGGTAAAATAGCTCCGTCAAGATATGGAATGTCAGTGAATGATCCCTCTGTTATGTTAACCTGAGAGTTATCTGTTGCACTGGACGCTTTGAAGCTGAAAGTACCGCTGAGGGTTTTTGCAACGGTATTTATAGCAGTAATTTCAACCGTTCCAATCAAAACTGTCGTATAAGCATAGGCAGATAAAGTACTGTCAAAATAAGCGGCACCCTGAAAACCCTCACCGCCAAAGTGGTACCTGTGAACACCTGAGTCTTCGATAGTAATGGTAATTATCTTTTTATCATTGCTGAGGCCGGAAATATTTATAAGCCGCGGCAATCCGTTACCTGCCGTAGTAAAAACGGCGCCCGCCGACAAGTCAGCAGTCCATTGAACCGAATTTATTTTAGCCTTAAAACTTCCGCTTGTGTTAACAGAACCAGAATTTTGAGTTGAAATTTCTGCGGTGTATTCTTTTTGACATGAAACAAGCATAAGTGATAAAGACAGAGCAATGAGAAAGTTTTTCATAGCAGACAGATAAATATAAAAAGGTGGTTTTGAACCAGGTATTTCTGCACCGACAAATGATCTTTAATAAAGTATTTTAAAAGCTTTTGCAAGTTGTAATAACTAACGTTATGTCAATTGAAAAAATTGCAGGAAACAAAAGAAGAGAAAAGTATGAATATAACAATTAGAAGCAAACACTAACCTTAATTTATTATGAAGGTAACCAATGGTTTAGAAGGGTTGTAAATAATTATTAACGAACAAGTATGGCCGATGGTAAATAAAACTGTCTACGATGCTATAATTAAATACTGAATTGGTTGATGAATCTATAATATATACCTTAGCTCCAATATCAGGGTTTGTCGCCTAAGTTGTCATTAAAAAATAAGTTACAACTCCGCTTATATTTGCTGTTTGAGCTAATCCAAATAAAGGGAAAGGTAAAAGCAATAGTAGATACTTTATTCTCATAATGTTTTTTGAATGATTATTGAATATTAATTAAGAAATTAGTTTTTATGGTCAACAAAGGTTAAGAGATAAAGCACTTGAAATTATTCAGAATTACTACTTACAGTAAATCAATTGCAATACTCTTTGGTTAAAAGAATAGAAAACGCGTATTTAATTTGAAAATAACATAGAAAAAGGTTCAACTCTTGTCTCGTCAAGTTTGGAAACTACAGCAGATATTTTTTCTTCGGCAAAACAAATTGTGGTTATTGAATAAACGGTTTTGTTTTCTTCGTCAAAGTAATTATAGCCAACATTTGGAATAAAATTTATTTCAATGCTTTTAATAAAATTGAATATTCTATTACCGTCTTTCTGTGAGGCTGAATACAAGGCAATTGTCATGGTGTTAATTTTAGATTTTTACATGATTTAATAATTAAAGTAGGTTTCAAAGGTGACGCACAACGTTCAGGTATTGCCGATGGTTGAGAATTTGAAATTCGTCAGCCGGAACCGATGCTTGGCTTTTTGATAAAAATAACTATTAAGAACTAAAGTTTGGCTTTGTTCGTCAAGTCGCGAACTGAAGTACAACAGAATTACTGCTGCTGATTGCTCCAATGTCAAGCCCAACTATTGGCAAGTCTCCATGTAACCTTAACAACTATTGAGGCAGTTAAAAAAGTAGTCAGTTTAAAACCGCTACACTAACTTTTAATTTCATTATAAAAACCTCAA
>JAABUR0100000466.1_pt1 | contig 87903 bp, 75 predicted proteins | sample 5560091 | NCBI WGS metagenome assembly JAABUR01 (sample SAMN10711879, study PRJNA513375) | rock metagenome | isolation source: Antarctica rocks | place: Antarctica: Victoria Land, University Valley sud | reverse complement strand
ACCGAGTCGCTCCAGCACCCCGCTCAAGGGCGCGGTGACCTCTGGTCGACCCTCACCGGTCAGACCATCGCAGCTCGACTGGCACGAGGCACCCCGCCCCACAAGCCGTAGTTCAGCAGGCTCCTAGCCGCCGCCGTGCCGCCAGCACGCGGGGCCGTACGCCGTACTGCTGGACAAGAGCGGCCGGCTCTCATCGCTGCCACGGTGGTCGAGCTCGACCGTGGTGCGATCGCTGAGGCGGCCCGCGCGATCACGGCGATCTATCTCGAGTCCGGACCCGAGGTGGCTCGGGCAGCGGGCGTAGACCACTCCCGCTGTCTCGTCGAGCACGTCACTGCGACGCTGCGCGCCTGACCGGCCTCGACCGGCGCACGCCGCGCGCCGTACCGGCGAATGCGGCGGCCAGCACCGCCGCCGCGAGCCCCAGCCCGAGCGCGCCGGGGACCGGCAGCGCGATCCCGACCCCGGCGCCGAGCACCCAGGCCAACTGCAGGGTCGTCTCGGAGCGGGCGAAGACCGAGCTGCGCACTTCCTCCCGCACCTCCCGCTGGATCAACGCGTCGAGTGCCAGCTTGCTCAGCGACTGTGCCAGCCCGGCGACCATCGCCACCACCACGACCGAGACCAGGCCGAACACCAGCGCGCCGACCGCGCAGGCCAGGGTGGCGGCGCCCGCCGCCACCAGAACCAAGCCCTCCGGTCGCCGGCTGGGCAACCGAGCGCCGAGGCCGGTCCCCACGAGCCCGCCGGCCGCTGCGCCGGCCACGATGACACCGAGGGCTGGTCCGCCCTGCAGCCCGCCCAAGGGGTGCGTGCGGACCAGAAAGGCCAGGAACAGGGTGAGGAAGCCGCCGAGTGCCCGGGTGGCCGCCGCCGCCCCCATGGCCGTGGCGACCACCGGGCCGAAGCCCCGGGTCACCCGGGCAACCAGGCCGGCGGCCATCTCCCGGCCGGGCAGGGGTCCGGCCGCCGGCTCCTCGACCGAGTCGACGTGCGCCGGGAGCGACAGGGCGAGGAAGCTGCCGCCCAGGAACACCGCGGCGGCGAGTCGAAGCGCCCACGCCGGGCCGAACAGGGCCGCGACCCCGCCGCCCAGCGTCGCGGCCACCGTGGCGAACAGCAGCCCGGCGAGCGTGAGACGGGCATTGGCCCGGACCAGGCCGACGCCGGGCGGGAGCACCCGCGGGATCACCGCGCCACGGGAGACGGCGTAGGCCTTGGACAGCACCAGTACGCCGAAGGCCGCCGGGTAGAGCGCGAGCGGGTTGGCGGTAACCAGCGCGCGGGCCATCGCCCAGGCCAGCAGGGCCCGGCCGAGCAGGGTGGCAGCCATCGCCAGGCGCCGGCCCCGGCGGACCCGGTCCAGTGCGGGCCCGATGACCGGTGCGAGCAGGGCGAACGGCGCCATCGTCAGCAGCAGGTAGAGCGCAACCCGCCCTCGTGCCTGGCCGACCGGTACGCCGAAGAACAGCGTCCCGGCCAGGGATATCGCCACCAGGGCGTCCGCGGCGCTCTGTACCGCCTGCAACTCGAGCAGCTGGGCGAGCCCGCTGGCACCGGCTCCCTGCGCCCGGGTCCGGGTCCGGATCCAGCGCGCCAAGGCTCCCAACCGGCGGGCAACGGCGGCCAGTCCACGGCCGGCCGCTCGGGACCGGCCGGCCGCCGCACGCGAGATCCCGGCGACGCGGGAGGATCCGGCGGACCGCACGGAGCCAGTGTGGTACGCCGGACCGACATGCGGGACACTGCTCTCCGTGACCCCCGCGACGCGCACTCGCACCGCCGTCGTCGACGACGCCTGCGCCGCGGCGGCCGACCAGGCCCGCTCGGCGGCTGAAGGCGCGGCCGGTCGCCCGGTCGGCGCGCACCAGGGCTTTGCGCCCGAGGGGGACCGGCTGGGCACCCACTTCTTCGCTGCCACCGATCCGGCGTACGCGGGCTGGCGGTGGGCTGTCACCGTCGCGCGGGCCGCGCGGGCGCGGGTGGTCACCGTCGACGAGGTCGTGCTCCTTCCCGGCGAGGGTGCGCTGCTGGCGCCGGAGTGGTTGCCATGGAGCGACCGGGTCCGACCCGGGGACCTCGGCGTCGGGGACCTGCTGGTCACCGCGGTCGACGACGAGCGGCTGACTCCGGCCTACGCCGCGGGCGACGACCTCGGGGAGGAGACAGTGGCGCTCGAGCTGGGCTTCGGCCGGGTCCGGGTCCTGTCCCTGGACGGACGTGACGACGCGGCCGACCGCTGGTACGACGGAGCGGCCGGCCCGGCGGCCCCGATTGCGCAGGCTGCGCCGGCTCCCTGCGGCACCTGCGGTTTCTATCTGCGGCTGGTCGGCGGCCTGGGCCCGCTCTTCGGCGCCTGCGCCAACGAGTACGCCCCCGACGACGGCCGGGTGGTCTCGGCCGACCACGGCTGCGGTGCGCACTCCGAGGCGGCGGTACGGGCGGAGTCCCCTGACCGGGTCGAGACGCTGGTCGATGACTACCGGTTCGAGGAGGTGACCGTCGGGCCGCCGCCGCTGCCGACGGCGCCGCCGGGCGGCTCGGTGGACGACGCCGAGGCCGGCGAGCCGCTCGGGCACAGCTGATCGACCCGTTTCACACGGCCGGGCTGCGGGACCGGGTGCTGGCGGCATGGGCCGCCTCGCCGGCGCGCTTCCGGGAGGACGCGAACGCCGAGGACGACCTGGCGCTCGGCGGCTACCGGGACCGGGTGGTGGTCGAGCTGGCCCAGAACGCGGCGGACGCGGCCCGGCGGGCCGGCGTACCCGGCCGGCTGCTGATCCGCCTGTCCGGCGGCACCCTGACGGCCGCCAACACCGGCGCCCCGCTGGACCCGGCCGGCGTCGCGGCGCTGAGCACGCTCCGGGCCTCGGCCAAGCGGGACGCGGAGTCGGTCGGCCGGTTCGGGGTGGGCTTCGCCGCCGTCCTGGCCGTCTCCGACGAGCCGGCGGTCCACTCCCGCTCCGGCGCGGTGCGGTGGTCGCGCACGGAAGCGGCCGCGGCGGTGGCCGGGTTGACCGACGTCGCGGCTGAGCTGGCCCGGCGGGGGGGCCGGCCGCCGGTGCTACGGCTGCCGTGGCCGACGGTCGCTGTGCTGCCGCAGGGATATGACACCGTGGTCGTTCTGCCGCTGCGCGACGGCGAAGCAGAGCTCCTGGCCCGTCGGCTGCTCGAGGCGGTCGACCCCACGCTGCTGCTCGTCCTGCCGGGCCTCGCCGCCCTGGACATCGAGGTCGACGGGAGCCGCCGCCGGCTCGCCGTCGCCCGCGACGGCACCGACCTGCTGGTGGACGACGACGGCGAGCGGACCCGGTGGCGGGTGGTGACGCGGACCGGCGAGCTGTCTCCGGCGCTGCTGGCCGACCGTCCGGTCGAAGAGCGGGATCGGCCGGTCTGGTCGGTGGCCTGGGCGCTGCCGGTGGACCACGCCGGCGTACCGGTTCCGCTCCCCGGCACCGTGCCGGCCGTCGTGCACGCGCCAACGCCGACAGCCGAGCCGTTGTCGCTGCCGGCCGTGCTCGCCGCCTCGCTGCCGCTCGACCCCTCGCGGCGACACGTGCCGGCCGGAGCGCTGCGCGACTTCCTGCTGTTCCAGGCAGCCGAGGCATACGCCGACCTGCTCGCCGAACTGCCCGCCGACCCTGGCGTTCTGCAGCTCGTTCCCGGTGGGCTGGCGGCCGGGGAATTGGACGCGGTGCTCCGGCGGGCGATCCTTGACCGGCTGGCGCGTACGCCGTTCCTGCCGGCCGCGGAGGACCCGGCGCTCCGGCTGCGGCCGGCCGACGCGCTCGCCCTGGATCTCGGCGCCCCGGTGGTAGAGGCCCTGGCTCCGGTACTGGCCGGCCTGCTGCCGGCGGAGTGGGCGGACCGGGTGGGGCCGCTCGCGGTGCTCGGCGTACGGCGGCTGGACCCGGCCGGCCTGGTCGAGCTGCTGCCGAACCTGAACCGGGAACCGGCCTGGTGGGGCGCCCTCTACGACGCCGTCGGACGGTCCCACCTCGGCGGCCCGGAGCGGGACGCGCTCGGGGCGCTGCCGGTCCCGCTGGCCGGCGGCGGTTCGGCCAGCGGACCGCGCGGTGTCCTGCTGCCCGGTCCCGACGTACCGGCGACAGTGCTGACCGCGCTCGGGTTGCGGGTGGCGCACCCGGCGGCCGCCCGCCCGCTGCTCCGCCTGCTGGGCGCAGTGGAGACGACCCCCCGGTCGGTGCTGGAGCATCCACGGGTGCAGGCGGCGGTGGCCGCGTCGTACGACGCAGAGGACCCGGCGCCGGTGGCCGACGCGGTCCTGGAACTGGCTCGGACGGCGGGGCTCACGGCCGGAGAGATGCCGGGCCTCGCCGAGCTTGCGCTCCCCGGCGACGACGGGGAGTGGTATCCGGCCGGGGAGCTGTTGCTTCCGGGTGGACCGCTGGCTGCTGTGATGGCCGGCGACGCGCCCTTCGGTCGGGTGGATCCGACGCTGGTCGACCGCTGGGGGTCTGATGTGCTGGTCGCCGTTGGCGTGCTGGCGACGTTCGCCCTGCTGCGGGAAGCCGACGCGGCGCTCGAGCCGGCACACGACCTCGACGACGAGACGGCGTGGGTGGCGGCGACCCGGGCGGTGTTGCCGTCCCACGAGCTCCCTCCGGTGCTCCCCGAGCTGATCGCCGTCCGGGACCTGGAGCTGGTCCGGGCGGACCGCTGGGCAGCCGCGCTCGAGCTGCTGGCGGAGCCGCCGCTGCGGGCAGCCGTCACCGAGCCGACGTTCGTCCTGCTCTCCGATGGCGGCCGGGTCGCGGTGCGGTCCTACACAGCCTGGTGGCTCTCGAGCCATCCCGTGCTCCATGGCCGGCGACCTGACGAGCTGGCGCTGCCCGCCACCGACCGGCTGCTCGCCGGTCTCTACGACGAGGCGCCGGCCGGCCAGGACCCGGGCTGGCTGCGGACGATCGGCGTACTCGCCGGGCTGGGTGACGCCGACCCGAACGACGCGCTCGACCGACTCGCCGACCCGGACCGGGCGCTGACCCGGGCCGCGGTGCGCGAGATCCATGCCCGCCTCGCCGACAGCGGCTTCTCGGGACAGCCGGCGGCGGTGCGCGCGGTCCGGAACGGACGCCTGGCCGTCGTACCCGCCGCGGACGCCGTGGTGGTCGACGCGCCCGACCTGCGGCCGCTGCTGGGCCGGCTGGCCATCGTCCCGGCACCCCTGTCGGCCGCCCGGGCGGTCGCCGACCTGCTCGACGTGGCGTTGGCCGGCGAGCTCTCGGCGTACGCCGTCCGCTCCGTCGGTCGCGAACGGCTGGTGCCAGCGGTCGCCGGCGAGCTGGCGGTGGGGATCCCCTCGACGTACGTCGAGCACGAGGACCTGCAGGTCGAGGACGCGGACGGTCGCCCGACGCGGACGGCCTGGCGGCTGGTCGACGGGGTCGTGCACGCGCGTGCGGATGGGCTCGGGGCGGCCCTTGCCTGGGCGGCCGGCCGGTGGGCGGACCGCTGGGCCCTGTCCGCGGTGCTGCGCGACCCGGCCGTGTTGCCCGCGCTGTTGGACGACGCCGACCTGGACGGGTAGTTCAGGGCAGCGGCTCGCGCAGCGGCGGCTCGGCGCGCTCGTCGGCCCGGCCGCGCGCGCTGGCGGACCGCCGGCGGCGGCGGGAGAACACGAGTCCGGACAGGCCGAGCAGCGTGCCGACCAGGCAGGTCCAGATCCACCAGCCGTGTCCGGCCGCATCGAGTCGGGCCCGGAACGGGAGCAGTCCGAGGAGGAGCACCGCCCACACCGCCGTACCGATTCCGACCACCATGACGTCGTCGGTCTCCAGCGGCAGCGGGTCGGTTCGACGGGGGGAACGTTCCACCGGCTCGACGCTACCCGGCGACTCTGGCACCCTTCCGGCGTCCGCACTCGCCGAGAGGGACCGATGAGCATCGCGACGCAGCACCGGGGCCGGGCCGGATTGGACCGCTACTTCCACATCGGGGAGCGGGGGTCGAGCGTCCAGCGTGAGGTTCGTGGCGGGTTCGCGACCTTCTTCACGATGGCCTACATCGTGGTGCTGAACCCGATCATCCTGGCCGGGGCGAAGGACGCCGACGGCACAAGCTTGTCGTTCGCCGCGGTCACGACCTCGACCGCGCTGGTCGCGGCCGTGCTTACCGTCGCGATGGGGGTGGTCGGTCGGTACCCGTTCGCGCTTGCCGCCGGGCTCGGGCTCAACGGGGTGGTGGCCTTCCAGCTGGCCGGCACGATGTCGTGGCCGGATGCCATGGGGATCGTCGTCCTGGAGGGGCTGGCGATCACCCTGTTGGTGGTCACCGGCCTGCGGCAGCTGATCTTCGACGCCATCCCGCTGGCGCTCAAGCAGGCGATCAGCGTGGGCATCGGGCTGTTCATCGCGTTCATCGGCTTCGTCGACGCCGGGTTCGTACGACGCTCCGCCACCGGGCCGGTTCCGGTGGAGCTCGGCCTCGGCGGCCGGCTGCAGGGTTGGCCCACGGTCGTCTTCGCCCTCGGGCTGCTGCTCACGGCGGTCCTGGTCGCCCGCCGGGTCCGCGGCGGCATCCTGATCTCGATCATTGGCACCACGATTTTCGCGATCATCCTCAACGCCGTGGCCGACGTGCCGCCATCGCTCGGCGGTAGGAACCCCAAGGGCTGGAGCCTGAACGTCCCCAAGCTGCCCGACAAGGTGGTGAGCTCACCGGACTTCGGGTTGCTCGGCCACTTCAGCCTGGGCGGCTCCTTTGTCCGGGTCGGCGTGCTGACCACGGTGCTGCTGATTTTTACGTTGATGCTCGCGGACTTCTTCGACACCATGGGGACCGTTGTCGGGGTCGGCAACGAAGGTGGTCTGCTCGACGCCGACGGCCGGTTGCCCGGCGTCGGCAACGTCCTACTGGTCGACTCCCTCGCCGCGGTGGCCGGCGGCGCGGCCTCCTGCTCGTCGAACACCACCTATATCGAGTCCGCTGCCGGTGTCGGAGAGGGCGCACGTACCGGCCTGGCCAGCGTGATCACCGGTCTCCTGTTCGTGCTGGCCATCTTCCTGACGCCGTTGGTCGAGGTGGTGCCGTACGAGGCCGCATCACCGGTGCTCGTCGTGGTCGGCTTCCTACTGATGACTCAGGTCAAGGGCATCCCGTGGGACGACTACGACATCGCCCTACCGGCGTTCCTCACGATCGTGCTGATGCCGTTCACATACTCGATCACCAACGGGATCGGCGCAGGCTTCATCTCCTACGTCGTCATCGCGGCGCTGCGGGGGCGGTCCCGGGCGATCAGCCCGCTGCTGTGGGGGATCGCGGTGCTTTTCGTCCTCTACTTCGCCATCGACCCCATCGAGCAGGCGCTCGGAGTCGGATAGTCCCCGGATGGACATCCGCGCCAGGTACCGCCTGCTGGAGGAGCCCGGAGTCTGGCAGACGTTCACCCGAGGTCCGACGCTTCGGCGCACCGTGTTGCGCCATCTCCGCGTGGGGCTGCACGACCTGGCGACGGTGTTGCTCAGCCCTGGTGAGCCTTACTTCGCCGATGTCCGGGAGGCGGGGGAGGTGGTCCGCCGAGCGGCGCGCGACTTCGGTGCTGGTTCGCCCACGGTCCACAGCATGTGGCTCTACAAGCCGATCATCACCGGCGATCCGGCTGAGAGCTGGCTGGACGAGGTCGTCGACGAGCATCGCTGGTGGTGGCCGAACGACGTCACCTGGATCTGCTCCGGCAGCCTTCGGCTGCTCTACCGCAGCGACAGCTACGGGGCGGCCTTGACACTGTTCGTGTGGGGCACCCCCGCGGACCTGCTGGTGCACCGTCTCGTTGTCGAGCTTGCGCTGCTGCCCAAGGTGGGCGTGAAATAGTTAGCTCCGCTCATGAGTTATGCTAACGAAATGCCGACTCTCACCGCTGCCGACGCCGCGCTCTCCAGCACGCTGCGCATCTCGGTGATGCGGCTGGCCCGCCGGCTGCGGTCGGAGCGGATCGATACCACGCTGACTCTGACCCAGCTGTCTACGCTGGCCACGCTGGACCGGCACGGGGCGCTGAGCCCCGGCGAGCTGGCCGCGCACGAAAAGGTGCAGCCGCCGTCGATGACCCGGGTCATCGCCGCTCTCGAGGACCGCGGGCTGGTGAGCCGGGCGCCGCACCCGACCGACCGGCGCCAGGCTCGGGTGTCGTTGAGCCCGGCCGGCCACGGACTGCTGCGGGAGGACCGCCGACGCCGGGACGCGTGGCTGTCCCGCCAGCTGCGCGGGCTGCCTGAGGACGAGTTGGCCCTGCTGCGAGCGGCGGCACCGGTGCTGGAACGGCTGGCCCGATCGTGAGCCCCGCCTTCTCCTCGCTTCGGATCCGCAACTACCGGCTCTTCGCGGCCGGGCAGCTCGTGTCGCTGACCGGCACCTGGATGCAGCGGGTCGCCCAGGACTGGCTGGTGCTGCGGCTCTCGGACAACAGCGGGGTTGCGCTGGGCATCACCACCGGACTGCAGTTCCTGCCCCTGTTGCTCTTCGGCCTGTACGGCGGGGTGCTGGCCGACCGCTACCCCAAGCGCAGGCTCCTCATCATCGCCCAGGTCGCCATGGGGCTCCTGGCGCTGCTGCTCGGCGTGCTCGACATCACCGGCGTCGTGTCGCTCTGGCACGTCTACGCGCTCGCCTTCGGGCTCGGGCTCGCCAGCGTCGTCGACACCCCGACCCGGCAGGCCTTCGCCGTCGAGCTGGTCGGCAAAGAGGAGCTCCCGAACGCGGTCAGCCTCAACAGCGCGACGTTCAACAGCGGTCGCGTGCTCGGTCCCGCCCTCGCGGGCCTGCTGATCAACGCCTTCGGCACCGGTCCGGTCTTCCTGGTCAACGCCGCGTCATTTGTCGCCGTACTGATCGGCCTGCTGCGGATCCGGCCCGGTGAGTTGCACACCTCGAGGCCGATCGCCCGGGCGCCAGGGCAGCTCCGCGCCGGCCTCAGCTATGTCCGTGGACGCCCCGAGCTGCTGTGGCCGATCGTGCTGGTCGCGATCATCGGGACCTTCGGCCTGAACTTCCAGATCACCACCGCGCTGGTGGCCAAGCTGGTCTTCCATCGCGGCGCCGGCTCCTACGGCCTGCTGGGCACCGCGCTGGCGTTCGGGTCGTTGATCGGTGCCCTGCTCGCCGCCCGCCGGGGAGTGCCTCGGCAGCGGCTGCTGCTCGGGGCCGCCCTGGCCTTCGGCCTGCTCGAGATCGCGGTCGGCCTGATGCCGACGTACAACTCCTTCCTGCTGCTGCTGATCCCGACCGGGATCGCGGTGCTCACTTTCACCACCGCCGCCAACTCGACCATCCAGCTGGCCTCGTCGGCAGCCATGCGAGGTCGGGTGATGGCGCTCTACGTGCTGGTCTTCCTCGGCGGTACGCCGATCGGCGCGCCGGTGATCGGCTGGCTGGCCTCGGCGTACGGTCCGCGGTGGAGCCTGATCGGTGGCGGCCTGGTTTCGGCGGTAGCGACGCTGGCGGTCGGCTGGGCGCTGCTGCGGGCACGCCAGCTGCGCGTCGTGACCCGCCTGCACTCGCGCCCGCATGTGTCCGTCGAGCCGGTCCCCGAGGCCACGGCGCTCGATGAGGCCCGCTCCGCCTGAGCTCGGACATGGTTGGCTGTCGGCATGGATTTCGTGGGATATCTGGACTCGCTGGCGTCGGATGGCGCCGCCCTTTCCGCCGCTGCGCGTGGTGTGCCGCTCGACAAAGCGGTGCCGCCGTGCCCCGGCTGGAGCGTGCGCGACCTGGTCGCCCACACGGGCGGGGTGCACCGCGGTCGCGGCGAGGTCGTTCGTCGCCGGCTGACCACGCGACCCGACTTCGAGGCTCCGACGCCACCGCCGGACAATGAGCTGCTGGCGTGGTACGACGAGGGGCTGACCGCGCTGGTGGAGGTGTTGCGCTCCACCGACCCGTCGACCCCGATGTGGACCTGGTGGCCGCCGGACCAGACGGCCGGCTTCTGGTACCGGCGGATGGCGCAAGAGACCGTCATCCACCGGGTCGACGCCGAGCTGGCCGCCGATCGGTCGCCGCAGATCGAGGACGACCTCGCCGTCGACGGCGTCGACGAGGTCCTCGACTGCTTCCTGGCCGGCGACTGGAGCGACCACCCGATGCCGGGCAAGGGAGAGCGCCTCCAGGTGGCGGCCGGCCATCGGTCCTGGCTGGTCACCCTGGAGGCGACGTCGGTCGAGCTGGCCCGCGACGCGGGGGAGGGGATCGGGACGGTCAGCGGCTCCCCGGCCGGCGTACTGCTGTGGCTCTGGGGCCGGGCGCCGGACTTCGCCGCGGAGCTCTCCGGCGACCCGGCTGCCGTCCGCCTGCTGCGCGACTACCTGGGGGTCGCGACGGAGTGAGGCTCTTCGTGGCCGTCCGGCCTCCTCGGGCGGCGGTACACGATCTCGACGAGATGCTGTCGGCACTCAGAGCGGCGCGTGGGGACCTCCGGTGGACGTCGCCCGAGCAGTGGCACCTGACCCTTGCCTTTCTCGGTGATGTGGACGAGCGCCGGTCGGCCGAGGTGACCCCGCGGCTCGCCCGGGCCGCCGCCCGCGCTTGCGAGCTGTCCGTGTCGCTGACCGGTGTCGGGACATTCCCGCGCCGGGCGGACCGGGCGCGGGTGCTCTGGGCCGGGGTGGCGGGCGACCGGACCGGTCTCGGCTCCCTCGCCACCACCGCGCGGGCGGCCGCCCGGCGCAGTGGCATCCCGGTCGAGGACCGCCGCTTCAACCCGCACCTGACCCTCGCCCGGGCCCGGTCGGCGGGCGCGGACGTGACATCCCTGGTGACCGCATTGTCGGCGTACGCCGGCCCGGTGTGGCGCGCCACCGAGTTGGAGCTGGTGCGGAGCCTCCTCGGCCCGGTGGTTCGGCACGAGACGGTCGACCGGTGGGCGCTGTAGAGGCCTTGAAGTCCGGGCGAACCCGCTTCAGCCGTCGGCGAGCTCCAGCAGCTTCGTGGTGGTGCGCCAGTTCCGGGTCGTCGTCGTGACGCCGAGGCGCTTGTCCGAGAATGCCGCGGGCAGTTTCGAGGCGAGTACGCCGTTCGGGCACCACAGGTAGACCACCCGACCGTCGACCCGGAACTGGTCCGGCTCGAAGTCCGCGGGGTCGATCGCTTTCAGCACCGCCGGGTCCGGCTCGGCGGCGAGAAAGCTGACGAGGTGCTTCGCGGGGTCGGTCGCAACGTCGCCCAGCGGGTTGGCGGTGACCACTTTCGCCAACTCGTCCCGGCTCCGCACGAGCACCTTGACGTCGAGCCCGAGGTCGCGGCTGATGCGGTCCTCGATCTCGCGCCCGAGCGCCTTGGCCGCCTTGGCGGAGCAGGTGAAGAGGGCATTGCCGCTCTGCAGATGGGTTCGGACATCGGCGAGCCCCAGCTCCGTGAGCAGTCTCCGCAGGTCCGCCATCGCGATCTTCTGATGGCCGCCGACGTTGATGCCTCTGAGCAGGGCGACGTACGTCACCAGGCGTAGGCCTGGGGTGCCGGGCCACCCGGTCCCGGTGCGATCTCGTCGAGCCGGCTCAGCTCCTTGTCCGACAGCGCGATCTCCAGCGCCCGCAGCGCACCGTCCAGCTGCTCGATCGTCCGCGGCCCGACGATCGGTGCGGTGACCGCCGCCTGGTGCAGCAGCCAGGCCAGGCCCACGTCGGCCGGTGACTCGCCGAGCTCGTCGCAGAACGCCTCGTAGGCCTCGACCTTCTCGCGGTGCTCGGCCAGGCGCCCCTGGGTCTGCTCTGAGGCGGCCCGCCCCTCCTTCGACTTGCGCAGGATGCCGCCGAGCAGGCCCCCCATCAGGGGGCTCCACGGGATGAACCCGAGCCCGTACGCCGTACAGGCGGGCAGCACCTCCAGCTCGACGGTGCGCTGGAGCAGGTTGTAGATGCTCTGCTCGCTGGACAGCCCGTAGAAGTGCCGCGCCTTGGCCGCCTCCTGCGCCTGGGCGATGTGCCAGCCGGCGAAGTTCGACGAGCCGGTGTAGATCACCTTGCCCTGCGCGACCAGGGTCTCCATCGCCTGCCAGATCTCCTCCCACGGCGTGTCCAGGTCCACGTGGTGCATCTGGTAGAGGTCGATGTGGTCGGTCTGCAGCCGCTTCAGTGAGGCGTCGCAGGCCCGCCGGATGTTCAGGGCGGACAGAAAGGTGTCATTGGGCCAGTCGCTCATCGAGCCGTACAGCTTGGTCGCGATCACCGTCTTCTCCCGCCGGCCGCCGCCCTGGGCGAACCAGCGGCCGATGATCTGCTCGGTCCACCCCTCGCCCTTGCGCCAGCCGTAGACGTTCGCAGTGTCGAAGAAGTTGATGCCGTGCTCGTGCGCGCGGTCCATGATCGCGAAGGAGTCCTCTTCCGAGGTCTGCGGACCGAAGTTCATGGTGCCGAGGCAGAGCCGACTTACGGACAGGCCGCTGCGGCCGAGGTGGGTGTAGTCCATGACCGCTATCCCACTCCTGCCACCCGGGCATGGCAAACGCGTCTGCCCGCCGCGCCTCACTGTCGGGGCAGCGGCTACCGTGCAGCTGTCGGGGTTGCGCGCGACATGTGGGCACCGTCAAGGGCACGGAGGCTGGGCCGAGATTTCGTCGAGACGCCGCCGTCCGGTCCACGTCGGGCTCTTGGCCGCGGCCCTGCTGGCACTCCTGCTTGCTGGCGTGGGCTGCGCAGCCAGTGGGCCCCCGAGTCCGCTGTTCCACTTCATCGACCCGGCGATCACCGAGTCGAGTGGGCTGGCGGTCAGCTCGTACGACGACCGCGTCCTCTTCACCCACAACGACAGCGGTGACACCGCCCGCTTCTTCGCCGTCGACGCGGGCACCGGCGCCACGCTGGCGACATACCGGGTACCCGGCGCGGCCAACGTGGACTGGGAGGACATGGCTGCGGCCCCGGACGAGGCCGGCCGCCCGAGCCTGTGGTTCGCCGACATCGGCGACAACCGCGGTCGTCGGTCGGAGGTGACGGTCTACCGGGTCGTCGAGCCGCGGGTCGACCGGGGGCGGCGAGGAGTCTCGGCGACCAGTACCCCGCCGGTCCGGCTGGAGCTGCGTTATCCCGACGGGCCGAACGACGCCGAGGCGTTGCTGGTGGACCCGCGCCGGGGCGCGCTGTACATCGCCACCAAGTCGCTGGCGAGACGCACCCGGGTGTACGCCGCCCGACTGCCACTTTCCGCGCCGGCCGTGCTGCAACCCGTGGCGAGCGCCGACCTGGGCCTGGGCGCTGCTGTCACGGGTGGAGCGGTCAGCCCGGCCGGTGACCGCCTGGTGCTGCGCGGCTACGCCGAGGCCTACATCTGGCGGCTCGGAGCGGGCGGCGTACCGGCAGCCCTGCGGCGGGCACCGGAGCGGCTGCGGCTACCGCTCCTGCCGCAGGGGGAGTCGGCGGCGTTCCGCTCCGACGGCGCGCTGCTGGTCGGGAGCGAGGGCCGGCACAGCGCCGTGTACGCCGTCCGACTGGCGTCTTCGCGGCCGGTCGTCACCCCCGCCGGGAGCGCCGAGCCGCAGGCGACGCGCCCTGCGCCTCGCGATGCTCCCGGAGTGCGACTGGTCGGCTGGGTCGTACTCGCCGCGCTGATGACGGTGGCCGGCGCATGGCTGTACCGACGTCGCGGAGCTTCTTCCGGTTAGCCGGACCAGGGCACCCGCAGCCGCAGCAGGTGGCCGTGCGGCACCCACTCGGTGTCCCCGGGGCAGGAGCCGGTCAGCACGTCGTACTCGATCGCACCCTCGAGCACCCGCTCGACCACCGACGTGTTCTCCTCCGCCAACCGGCCGATCACGGCGAAGATCTGCGCGCGCAGACCTGCCCGCCGCGTCGGTGGGTCGTCCCGAGTGAGCGTCACCGCGTAGATGCCGCCAGCCAGCAGGTCGGCCTCGACCACTCGCCACGGCCGGGCGCCGTGCTCCAGGTGCGGCAGCAGGTGGACCTCCGGATCCTCAGCCCGCCAGCCGGGGTCGCCCAGCGCATCGAGCAGCCGGCGCGGGCCGGCTGCCAGCGCCAGCCCGTCTCCGATGCCGGTGCCGTGCACATCGGTGTCCCAGCGTCTGGATTCTCCGGTCACGACAGCTGCTCGACCACCCAGTCGATGCACCCGGTGAGCGCCTCGATGTCCGACGGCTCGATGGCCGGGAACATCGCGATCCGCAGCTGGTTACGCCCCAGCTTGCGGTAGGACTCCGTGTCGACGATGCCGTTGTCGCGAAGGATCCCGGCGACCATTTCCGCGGATACCTCCGGTCCGAAGTCGATCGTGCCCACCACCGGTGAGCGCTGCGCCGGGTCGGCGACGAACGGCGCGGCGTACGCCGACTTCTCCGCCCAGCCGTAGAGCCGCTGGGAGGATTCCGCGGTCCGCGAGGCGGCCCAGGCCAGGCCGCCGCGATCGTCGAGCCACTCGATCGAGTGGGCGAGCAGGAACAGTGTGGCCAGCGCCGGGGTGTTGTAGGTCTGGTCCTTGCGTGAGTTCTCGATGGCGACGGTGAGGTCGCACGAGGCCGGCACCCACCGACCCGCGGTCACGGCGGCGGCCCGATCGAGCGCCGCCGGACTGATCAGCGCCACCCACAGGCCGCCGTCACTCGAGAAGCACTTCTGCGGCGAGAAGTAATAGACGTCGAACTCGGCCGGCTCGACCCGGAGTCCCCCGGCCGCACTGGTGCCGTCGATGAGGATCAGCGACCCCTCGTCGGTGCCAGGCACCCGGCGTACCGGCATCGTCACGCCGGTCGAGGTCTCGTTGTGCGGCCAGCAATAGGCATCGACGCCGGGCACCGCGTGCGGCCGCGGAGCGCTGCCGGGCGGGCTCTCCACGACGGACGGGTTCGCCAGGAAGGGTGCCTTCGCCACCGCGGTGGCGAACTTCGCAGAGAACTCGCCGCAGACCAGGTGCTGCGACCGCTCCCGGATGAGACCCAGCGCGGCGATGTCCCAGAACGCGGTTGCGCCGCCGTTTCCCAGCACCACCTCGTAGTCGCCGGGCAGCCCGAACAGCGAGCGGAGCCCGGTCCGGATCCGGCGTACGACGGAGCGCACACCCTCTTGCCGGTGTGAGGTCCCGAGGTAGGTGCTGCCGGTCGCGGCGAGGGCGGCCAGCGCCGCCGGTCGCACCTTCGACGGTCCCGACCCGAAGCGGCCGTCGGCCGGCAGCAGGCCGACCGGGATCTGCATGCCGGAGTCCTGCACGACTCAGCGTGCCGCCGGCACCGCAGCGACCGGGCGCGGCGGCGGGCCGACGTAGCGCGCCGACGGACGGATCAGGCGGCCGGTGCGCTTCTGCTCGAGGATGTGCGCGCTCCAGCCCGCGGTGCGGGCGCAGGCGAACATCGCGGTGAACAGCTCCGGCGGGATCTCGGCGAAGTCCAGCACGACCGAGGACCAGAACTCCACGTTGGTCTCGAGCACCCGATCCGGTCGCCGGGATCGCAGCTGCGCCAGCGCCGCCTTCTCCAGCGCCTCGGCGACCTCGTACCGCTTGGAGCCGATCTCCTTCGCCGTACGCCGGAGCACCCGCGCCCGTGGGTCCTCCGCCCGGTAGACCCGGTGGCCGAAGCCCATCAGTCGGTGGCCGGCGTCCAGCTCCCGCTTGACGTAGCCTTCCGCGTCGCCGTCGCGCTCCACCTCCTCGATCATCTTCAGCACCCGGGCAGGGGCGCCGCCGTGCAGCGGGCCGGAGAGCGCGCCGACAGCTCCGGAGAGCGCGGCGGCAACGTCGGCGCCGGTGGAGGCGATCACCCGGGCGGTGAACGTAGAGGCGTTCATGCCGTGCTCGGCCGCCGAGGTCCAGTAGGCGTCCACCGCCTTGACCTGGGCCGGGTCTGCCTCCCCCCGCCAGCGGATCAAAAAGCGCTCGGGGATCGAGTGGGCCCGGTCGATCTCACTCTGCGGGACCGGCGGGACGTCGGCGCCGCGGGCGGACTGCGCCACGAAGCTCATGCCGGTGACCGAGGTGCGGGCCAGGTCGGCGCGCGCCTGGTCGTCATCGATGTCGATCAGCGGTTGCAGCTTGAAGATCGGCGCCAGCTCCGCGAGCGCAGCCTGCAGGTCCACCCGCGGGTCGCCGTTGCGCAGCGGCAGCGGCAGCGGCCCGGCCGGCGGCAGCCCGGGCTCGAAGCTGCCGTCGACGAGCAGGCCCCACACCTTCTCGTAGCTCACCGAGCCGACGAGGTCCTCGATGTCCACACCGCGGTAGCGCAGCGCGCTGCCTTCCTTGTCGGGCTCGGCGATCTCGGTCTCGAACGCCACCACCCCCTCGAGACCCGGCTTGAACTCGGTCGAGGTCTGCTCGGCCATCTGGTGTTGCTCCCTCGAGTACGTCGCGTGGTCGTTCCCCATACTCTCGCGAACCGGGACTCTCCCGTGCCGCCGGGGCGTCTCGCCATCCGCCACCCGCCGCACCGGGGCCCCGGCAAGGAATTCCGAGGGCGCCTGCGTCGACGCCAGGAGGAGTGCCATGGAACAAGACCGGGTGGCCGCGCTTCGCCGGTCCTACCAGCTCGGCGGCCTTGCCGAGGCTGATCTCGCCGCCGACCCGTCGGCCCAGTTCGGTCGCTGGCTGGCGGCGGCCGTCGACGCCGGCCTGCGGGAGCCCAACGCGATGGTGCTCGCGACCGCCGGCAGCGACGGCCAGCCCAGCGCGCGCACGGTGCTGCTCAAGGGCTACGACGACCGCGGCTTCACCTTCTTCACCAACTACGGCTCCCGCAAGGGGCGGGAGGTGGCCGCCAACCCGCGGGCCGCGCTGGTCTTTCCGTGGGTGGAGATCGAGCGGCAGGTGGTCGTGGTCGGTGAGGTGGAACGGACGTCGCCGGAGGAGGCCGCGGCCTACTTCAGCCGCCGACCGCGCGGCTCACAGCTCGGCGCCCTGGCCAGCGACCAGTCGACCGTCATCGGCTCCCGAAACGTCCTCGAGGAGCGGGCGGCCGAGCTGGCGGCCGCTCATCCGGAGGGTTCCGCGGTACCCATGCCCGAGCGTTGGGGAGGGCTGCGGGTCCGGCCGGCCACCGTCGAGTTCTGGCAGGGTCGCGCCGACCGGCTGCACGACCGGCTGCGCTACCGGCGTACGGAGACCGGCTGGACGATCGAGCGGCTCTCGCCCTGAGCTGTGTCAGCCGGCGAGCGCCTCGGCGGCCACCCTCAGGTCGGACACCAGGCCGGCGTACGCGGTCTCCCGGTCGTCGGCTCGTAGCACGGCGGACGGGTGGATGGTGGCCAGCGCGAAAGCTGACTTGCGGCCGCCGTCCTCCGCCCCATCGAACAGCGTCGCGGCTTCCGCCTCCCCAGGCGGCCAGGGCATCAGTACGCCGCGCGATCGGGTCACACGGAACGAGGGGCCCAGCAACGACTGCGCGGCTGTGGCCCCCAACAGGACCACCAGCTCCGGGTCGAGCACCGACAGTTCAGCGGTGAGCCAGGGCCGGCAGGCGGCCACCTCGAGCGCATCGGGCTTGGCGTGGATGCGCCGCTTGCCCCCGCCGGCCATCGTGAACTTGAAGTGCTTGACCGCGTTGGTGACATAAGCCGTACGCCGGTCGATGCCGGCGTCCTCGAGGGCCCGATCGAGCAGCTTGCCGGCTGGGCCGACGAATGGCAGCCCGCGCCGGTCCTCCACGTCGCCCGGCTGCTCGCCGACCAGCGCGACCCGGGCTGCCGCGGAGCCGGCGCCGAAGACCGTCTGGGTGGCGGGCCCGTGCAGCGGGCAGCCGCGACAGCCGCTGGCGGCCCCGGACAGGCCGGGCAGGTCGGCGCCCGCCGGGACGAACGGCGCCGCGGTCGGGTACGGCGACGCGGAGCCCACCGGCGAACGCTACCGCCGCCCCGGCACGGCGGGGGGCGCGGTCGAAAGCGGGGATGTTACAGGTGAGACTAGTGTGGCCGGCGGGTAGATCGGGCCCGACTGCGCGGCGGGCGGTGACCGCGCATGAACCAATTCGGAGGCATCATGCCAACAACGCTGGCGGTCAGCTGGGACAACGACATCGGCGACGCCTGGGACCGCGCAGTCACGATCATTCCGAAGCTGGTCTCGTTCCTCGTCATCCTGCTCGTCACCTTTCTGGTGGCGAAGGCGTTGGCCAAGATCGTGGATGCGGTCCTGGAACGGGTGGGCTTCGACCGGTTGGTCGAACGCGGTGGCGTGAAGGCGGCGCTGGCCCGCAGCAAGTACGACGCCAGCGACATCGTGGCCAAGCTGGTCTACTACGCCGTCCTGCTGATCGGCCTGTCGATGGCCTTCGGCGTCTTCGGCCCCAATCCGATCAGCGGCTACCTCCGGTCGATCGTGGCCTACCTGCCGAAGATCCTGGTCGCGCTACTGATCATCGTCATCGCCGCCGCCGTGGCGAAGGCAGCCAAGGACCTGATCACCAACATGCTGGGCGGGCTGAGCTACGGCCCGCTTCTCGGCACCATCGCGTCCGCGTTCATCCTGGTGCTCGGCGTCATCGCAGCTCTCAACCAGCTGCAGATCGCTACCAACGTCGTCAACGCGGTGCTCTATGCCTCGCTGGCCGCGGTGGCCGGCATCGCGGTGGTGGGGATCGGCGGGGGACTGGTGCGGCCCATGCAGAGCCGCTGGGAGAACGCGTTGGGCCGGCTGGAGGCCGAGGCGCCGCAGGTGCGCCAGCAGGTGCAGGCCGCCCGGGGCACCACCCCGGCCAGCGGCAGCGTGACCTACACCTCCCAGACCGAGACCCAGCTGCCGACGTACGACACCGGTGCGCCCGGTGGCGGCGGGAGCTCGCAGATCTCCTGACCGAGACCACCGACGGAGACGCAGGCGGATCCGGATCCGCCTGCGTCTCCGCTCATCCGGCGCTACCGTCATGACGGAGGTCGCCGATGCCCAGGTCGCGAGGGATCTACGCAGTCAGCGCTGCGGTTCTGCTCGCGCTGGTGGTCGTGCCGGCCGGTTCCGCGGCGGCGTCCAACGCCCCGGTCGGTTTCAGCGACACCGTGGTCGCCACCCTGCCGGCCCCCACCGGACTGGCCTGGACCCCGGACGGCCGGATGCTGGTCACCCAGCAGGCCGGCCTGCTGCGGGTGGTCCGGGACGGCGCCCTGAACCCCACTCCGGCACTCGACCTGACCGGCCGCGACTGCAACAACTTCGAGCGCGGGCTACTGAGCGTCGTCGTTGACCCGGCGTTCGCCACCAACCACTACGTCTACCTGTACTGGACGAACAACGCTCACAACAGCTGCGAGATGAACACCCCGGCGGCACCGGAGAACCGGGTCGCCCGCTATGTCCTCGGCGACGACGACCTCATCGACCAGGCCACCGAGCTGGTGATCGTCGATCACATCCCCTCGCCCAACGGGAACCACAACGCCGGCGACGTGCACTTCGGCGCTGACAAGCTTCTCTACATCAGCGTGGGTGACGGTGGCTGTTCGCTGACCGACGCGACCCGGTGCCAGCCGCTCAACGACAACAGCCGGCGCCTCGACATCCCGCTCGGCAAGATCCTGCGGGTGACCAGCACCGGCGAGGTGCCCGACACCAACCCGTACGCCGGCGCGACCGGGGCCCGCCACTGCACGGACCCCGCCGGCGTACCTCCGGGCACCGGGCCGTGCACCGAGACCTTCGGCTCCGGCTTCCGCAACCCGTTCCGCTTCGCGCAGCGCCCCGGCACCAGCGCCTTCTACGTCAACGACGTCGGCCAGAACACCTGGGAGGAGATCGACTCCCTCACCGCTGGTGCGGACTACGGCTGGAACGTCCGCGAGGGGCACTGCGCGACCGAATCGTCGACCGACTGCGGCCCTTCGGCGTACGCCGACCCGATCCACGACTACCCGCACACCACCGGCTGCGAATCGATCACCGGCGGGGCATTCGTGCCCACCGGGCTGTGGCCCGCGCCCTACAGCGGCGCCTACCTGTTCAGCGACTACGTCTGCGGGAAGGTCTTCCGGCTCGCGCCGCGCAGTGGTGGCGGTTATCGGCAGGTGACCTTCCTCGACGGCCTCGGCGCCAAGAGCGCCGTGAACCTCGCCTTCGGCCCCTACCAAAGCACCTCGGCGCTCTACTACACGACCTACGGCGGGGGTGGACAGGTCCGGCGGGTGACCTATTCCGGGGCCAACTCGGCGCCGGTGGCCGCGTTCTCCACCACGCTGGGAGGTGCCAACGCGCGGACGCTGACCGCCAACGGCAGCGCGAGCTACGACCCGGACGGCGGGGACTCCGTCGTCCGCTGGTCCTGGGACTTCGGCGACGGCTCAACGGCGGTGACGACCACGCCGAAGACCACGCACACCTATGCAGCGGTCGGTTCCTACGCCGTCTCGCTGGTCGTCACCGACTCTCGCGGGCTCGTCTCGGCACCGGTGAGCCACACCGTCCTCGCCGGCAACCGGCCGCCCACTGTCACCATCACGTCACCGCCGGCCAGCGCACGGTTCGCAGTGGGCCAGTCCGTCACCGTCACGGCGACCGCCACCGATCCCGAGGACGGCGCGCTGCCCGCGAGCTCGATCAGCTGGACGATCGTGCGGGTGCACGGCAACCACACGCACCCGTGGCAAAGCGGGGTGACCGGCTCGTCGGTCACCACGACGTACCCGCAGCCGGAGGATCTGGCCTCCACCACCGACAGTTGGCTGCGGGTCACCGCGGTCGCCCGCGATTCCGCGGGTGTCACCGGCCGGGTCTCCCGCAAGTTGCTGCCGCACCTGGTCACGCTGCAGCTGGCGTCGGTCCCCACCGGTGCCAGAGTGACCGTGAACGACGTGGGCTTCACGACCCCGGCCGACGTGGTGTCGTGGCAGGGCTGGGTCGTGCACCTCGCGGCCGCGGACCAGGTCATCGGCGGCCGGTCCTACGTCTTCGGTTCCTGGTCGGACGGCGGGAACGCCGCCCACGACGTCACCACGCCGGCGACCGACACGACGTACAAGGTCACCTTCAACCGCGGCTGATCGGCCCTTCCTGCCCGGCGTACGGCGTCGGGCCGTTCACCCAAGGCGAGAGCGCCGGAGCCACCGGCGAACGCTACCGCTGTCCTCGAGGTGGACCTCTCAGGGCGGCCACTACCCGAACGGCCACCTCCGCCGGGCCGCCCGTACCGCCTTGCCGCTGCACCTCGTTGAACCGGCACGACAGGGGGACACTTCGTCACCGCTGGGACAGATGTGACAGCACGGTACGGTCACGCCGCGCGTGCGACTGGGGTCCCGAAACCCTCGGGCCCGGCCCGAGAGGATTGACATGACCCGCTACCCGAGCTGGCGCATCACCGCGGTCGCATCCCTCGCCGCGGTTGCGCTCGCCCTCGTCACCGTACCCGGTTCGCAGGCGTCGACGACGTCCCCCGGCAACGTCCTGAAGGTGTGGGCGCCGGAGTACATGGCGCGCAACGCGCCCGCGATGACTCGGACCCTGGCCGTCGCCGAGGCCAGGCACTTCGACGTGATCATCGCCAAGCCTACGACGTACTCGCGCTTCGTCGTGGCGATGCACACCGCGAATCCGCGGCTGCAGCTCTTCGCCTACGTCAACGGCATGTACGCCGCCGCCAGTCAGGGCAGCAGCTTCCCGGCCAGCTGGTACGAGTACGACGCGTCCGGGGCCAAGGTCCGCTCGGTGCTGTTCAACAACTACCTGATGGACCCGACCTCGTCGGGGTGGATGGGGGACCGGGCCAAGCTCTGCCAGCAGGTCATCGCCCGCAGCGGTTACGACGGCTGCGGGCTCGACACCCTGGGATCGGCCGCGGTCTCCAACACCGGCTACGTCACCGGCTTCCCGATCAACAAGGCGACGAACAAGCCGTGGACGATGAACCAGTGGCTGCAGGCGACGACCCGGGTGGCCGCCGCCGTTCGCAGTGCCACCGCGCCGCACCCGCTGGCGGGCAACGGGATCGGCGACGGCCAGAGTTACTTCGCCTCGACCGCTCCCACGAGCCAGCTCTTCGGCGGTGTGGACGTCGGGATGGCCGAGGGCTTCCTCCGGGTGGGCCGCGCGCCGCTCTTCCCGTATCCGTCCGCTGCGGCCTGGAAGCAGAACGTCGACATGCTCGCCGACGCCGGGAGCCGCGCACACCGACTGGTGGTCGTGACCAAGGTCTGGAACACCGGCACCCAGGTGGAGAAGGACGCCTGGCACAAGTACGCGCTGGCGAGCTTCCTGCTCGGCAGCACCGGGACCTCCTACTTCTCGTTCCTCTACGACATCGGCCTGGATCCGGCGACGTACCAGCCGTGGTGGAACACCCAGCTGCGCGCGCCGTCCGGGTCGTACTTCCTGCGCCAGACCGGGGTATACGAACGCGATTTCGCCGCCGGCATCGCGCTGGTCAACCCGACCGGCCGGAGCCGCACTGTCAGCCTGGGCGGGGCATACACGACGCTGGACGGCCGCACCGTTTCCTCCTTGACGCTGGCGCCGACCACCGGAGAGGTGCTGACCAGGTCATGAGGAGACGAAGCGCCCGAGGGCCGGCGATCGCGGTCGCCGTACTCGCCGCCGGGCTGGCGGCGGCGGCGGCGGCCGGGCCGGCCCAAGGGGTCATCAGCCCGCCCGCCAGCGGCACCGGCTTCTTGACGCCGATCCAGCATGTGGTGATCATCTACCAGGAGAACCACAGCTTCGACAACGTGCTCGGCCGGTTCTGCGTGCAGACCGGGCGCTGCGACGGCACCACGACCGGGCGCCTGCACACCGGCGCCAGGGTCCCGATGGCCATCGCGCCGGACATCGTGCCCGACGTGCTGCATGACACGCAGTCTCAGGCCACCGCCGTGGACGGCGGCAGGATGGACGGGTTCGACCGCATCGCGGGCTGCACCGCCGCCGACCACTACGGCTGCCTGACCCAGTACGACCCGAGTCAGATCCCGAACCTCGCCGCGCTGGCCACCAGCTTCGCCGTCTCGGACCGCACGTTCACCCTCGACCTGGTGCCGAGCTGGGGCGGTCATCTCGAGCTGGCCACCACCCGCCTGGACGGGTTCGTCGGCGACAACCCGGTCTACCGGTCCGCGCCCGGCACTCCGGCGCAGGGCAACGGCTGGGGCTGCGACTCGAACAAGGACGCCCGGTGGCGGTCCGGCCCCAGTGCCGGCCTGATCTGGGTACCGTCCTGCGTGCCGAAGCGGGACGGCACCGGCCCGTACCGCGCGTCACCGGTCTCCTGGGTGCCCACGATCATGGATCGGCTCTCGGCGGCCGGGCGGTCGTGGCGGCTCTACGGGGCGCCCGCCGGGGTGGGTGCGGCCAACACCGGCTACGGCTGGGACATCTGCCCGACGTTCGCCGACTGCCTCTACACCCAGCAGGCCCGCAACGTCGTCCAGACCGCCCAGGTGCTGAGCGACGCGAAGAACGGCCGGCTGGCCAACTTCTCGGCAGTCATGCCGGACGACCGGGTCAGCTCCACCTCGCAGCACAACAACCAGTCGATGAGCGGCGGCGACAACTGGATCGGCAAGGTGGTCTCGGCGATCGAGAACGGCCCGGACTGGGCCAATACGGCGATCTTCATCACCTACGACGACTGTGGCTGCTTCTACGACCACGTGCCGCCGGCGCCCGGACTCGGCATCCGGGTGCCGATGATCATCGTCAGCCCCTACGCCAAGGCCGGGTACACCGACTCGGCCGTGGCGTCGTACGCCTCGATGCTCGCCTTCGCCGAGCACGCACTCGGCGTTGCGCCGCTCGGATCCCGGGACAAGAACGCCTACGGCTACGGGAACGCGTTCGATTTCAGCCAGCCGCCGCGGGCCGGCGTACCACTCGCCGGCCACCCGATCCCCCGCGGATCGCAGCTCTTCCTGGCCACTCATCCCGCGGACTCCGACGACCCGACGTAGGGCCGGCTAACCGCAGTGACCCGGGTAGAGCTCGACCGAGTCGGCGCCGAGCGCCACTCCCTTCTTGAGCGTGGCGAGGTAGTCCGCCTGGGTGCCGGTGAACCCGTTCTTGGGCGCCGCCATCTGGAAGGAGATCGGGCCGCCGAGCTGCTTGAAGTGCGCATAGAGGGCGCCGTACATGGCGTACTGCTTGGCCGAGCCCCGGCGCTTGCCGAGCTCGTTGTTCTCCAGCACGCACTGTTGTCCGAGGATCTCCCGGCACTGGTCGGCGATGACCTCCGCATAGGGCTCGTCGGTCTTGACGCCGGTCGGGTACAGGACATGGAAGGCCGAGATCGACGTGGCGATCCGGGTGTACTTCCACAGCAGCCCGTACTCGAAGGACTGTCGCTGGCAGTTCCTGTCGGCCTCGATCGTGAAGCCGGCGGCGTAGAACGGCTTCGCGTCGCTGTTCCAGCGCACCGTGGGCTCGGTGAAGAGGGTGGAACACAGGCTGTTGGTGACCTCGAGCAGCTCGGGCGCGGGTCGTACTTGGCGGCGAGCTTGCCGTAGACGTCGGCGTACGCCTGCTGCACCGCCGGGGTCCAGAAGCGCGGCACGGTCCCGCTCGGGTTCTTGCTGTGCGAGAACGGCGGCGGACCGCCGAGGTTCTTGACCCAGTCCGGCGCGTCGGTGCCAGCTTCGAACCGCAGCTTGAGGCATACAAGTTGTCGGGGTTTCAAACGGCCTTGAGGACATGAGACGTGCTTCATCCGATCGTACGCATGACTAGGCGGGCCGGCCCAGTCCAGCGCTATACGCGTTGCACCTAACGGACCAGTGCTTACCAGCCGCCAGGGTTCAACCCGTCCGAGGACTTTCCAGGCGTCATCGACGCGCCTGGGCCGCCGTAAGGCGGCCGCCCCTCTCTCTGACAAGAGGAGGCGACCGCCTCAGGCGGTCAGCCTGAGCGTGGGGGCGTCGCTCAGGCGCCGCTGTCCTCGCCCCGGGGAGTGCCGGAAGTGTGCGCCGGCCCCACTCCCGGGTCCGGTGCGGGCTCGCCGCCCGGGGTGGCCGGCTGCTCGTCGGCCGGCGTGGTGACCCGCCCACCGGGGGTGTCGGACGGGTCGGGTGAGGTCATCTCATCTCTCGTCGACCGGACCTGGCCCGCACCGCCGACGTCCGCGCCGTCACGCACGACGGGTGAGTCCTCGTCTACCGTTCCGGTCTTCTGGCGGTCGTCGTACGGCGGCACCAGGCCGCCCGGCTCCTTCTCGCCGCCCTGGTTGAGGGAGGGTCCGCGCGTGCCACCCCCGCCTGGCGCAGGGGTCTCCCCGGGTTGACCGCTCTGGTCTTCTGATCCCATCCCGTCCTCCTCGTGAAGGTGTCGTCGCCCGGCTGGTGCCGTCCGACGATTGATCTTTCAGCCGCCGCCGGCCTGCAGGGTCTCGCTGTCGCTGTGACCCGGCTCCTGCGGGTCGATCGCGGTGTGGTCGTCGGCGTCGGACTTGCCGGGCTGGCGCTCCGTCGGACCTGCTGCGGGGCCGCCACCCTCATCTCGAGAGCCCGGAGTGCCTCGCTCCTCCTGGGGCTCCTCCTGCACGTTGCTGCCTTCCGGCGTCTCGTCCACTGTTCATCTCCTTTGCTTCTCGCTCGGTCTCGGGCTGGTGTCAGCAGATCCGCGGCAGCGGATCCCCGACCAGTACGTCGATCATCCGGTGGCCGCCGAAGGTGGTCCGGCCGAGCACCCGGCCAGGCGGCTCGCTGCGGACCTCGCCGATGATCGCGGCGGCGGCGCCGGCGGGGTCGGCCCGCATGGCCGCAAGTGCCGCGTCCGCGCGATCGGGGGCGACGAACGCGACCAGCTTGCCCTCGTTGGCCATGTAGAGCGGGTCGATGCCGAGGATCTCGCCGGCACCGATCACCTCCGGGCGCATCGGCACCCGGTCCTCGGCGATCACCACGCCCACCTCGGCGGCCAGCGCGATCTCGTTCAGCACGGTCGCCACCCCGCCACGGGTTGCGTCGCGCATGCAGTGCAGGTCATCTCCGCACGCCGCCATCAACGCCGTGGCCAGCGACCACAGCGGCGCGGTGTCGCTACGCACGTCCGCCTCGATCTCCAGGTCGCCGCGGGCCAGCAGGATGGCGACACCGTGGTCCCCGATCGTGCCGGACACCAGCACCTTGTCACCGGGTTGCACCCGCGCCGGTGCCAGCGAGATCTCCGGCTCGACGACGCCCACCCCGGTCGTCACGATGTACATCGAGTCGCAGTGGCCGCGCTCGACCACCTTGGTGTCACCGGCGACGACCGGCACCCCGGCCCGCACCGATGCGGCTCCCATCGCCGCCATCTCCGCGCGGACGACGTCTGTGCCGACGCCCTCCTCCAGGATCAGGCCGGCCGACAGGGCCACCGGCCGGGCGCCGGAGACGGCGAGGTCGTTGATCGTCCCGTTGACGGCGAGCTCACCGATCGACCCCCCGGGAAAGCGGATGGGGCGTACGACGAAGGCGTCGGTGGTGAAGGCCAGCCGGGTCCCGTTGACGGTCAGCAGCGCCGCGTCGCCGAGCGCCTCGAGCGCGGGGTTCGCCAGCAGCGGCACGATCAGGCCCTCGACCAGCTGGCGGCTGGCCTTGCCACCGGCGCCGTGCGCCATCGTGATCCGGTCGTCGACGAACCGCGGCCGCCGCCGCCGCATCGCCTCGATGCGGTCGCCGACCTCGTCCTCGGTGAACGACTTGGGCATCGTCAGACCTCGAGGTGGATTCGCTGCTTGGCGTACTGGCCGTAGTTGTAGTACGCGGCACAGGCACCTTCGGAGGACACCATGCAGGTGCCGATCGGGGTCTCCGGGGTGCACGCCGTACCGAAGACCTTGCACTCCCAGGGCTTGAGCACGCCCTTGAGCACCTCACCGCACTGGCACGCCTTCGGGTCGGCCACCCGTACGCCGGGGACCGCGAAGCGCAGCTCGGCGTCGAAGTCGGCATAGCGCGGGGAGAGCATCAGGGCAGAGTGGGAGATCGAGCCGAGGCCGCGCCACTCGAAGTAGGGGCGGAGCGCGAACACCTCGTTCAACACCTGCAGTGCCCGCGGGTTGCCGTCCCACTGCACCACCCGGCCGTACTGGTTCTCGACCTCGCACCGGCCCTCGGCCAGCTGGCGCATGATCATGTAGACCGACTGCAGGAGATCCAGCGGCTCGAAGCCGGCGCAGACCAGCGGCTTGCCGTGGACCCTCGGGATGAAGTCGTACGGCCGGCAGCCGATCACCGTGGAGACGTGACCCGGCCCGAGAAACGCGTCGAGACGCAGGTCGGGGGAGTCCAGGATCGCCTTGATCGCCGGGATGATCGTGACGTGATTGCAGAAGACCGAGAAGTTCGTGATCCCGTCGGCCTTCGCCCGCATCAACGTGAGGGCCGTCGACGGGGCAGTGGTCTCGAAGCCGATGGCGTAGAACACGACCTGGCGGTCGGGATTCTGCCGGGCAATCCGCAGCGCGTCCAACGGCGAGTAGACCATCCGGATGTCCGCGCCGCGGGCGTTGGCGTCGAGGAAGGAGCCGTTGCCGCCCGGCACCCGCATCATGTCGCCGAAGCAGGCCAGGATGACGCCGTCCTGCTCGGCGATCGCGATGCCGTCGTCCACCCGTCCCATCGGGATCACGCAAACTGGACAGCCGGGGCCGTGCACCAGCTCGATGTTGTCCGGCAGGTGGTCCTGCACGCCGTACCGGTAGATCGTGTGGGTGTGCCCGCCGCAGACCTCCATGATCTTGTAGTCCCGGCCCGGCTCGCAGAGGGCCGTGATCGAAGCACCCACCGCCGTGGCCAGCTCGGCGTTGCGGAACTCGTCAGCGAAGCGCATCGGGGGTCATCCCTTCCTGGAGCCGTTCGATCGCCACACCGGCATGGACCAGCACCCGCTCGCCGGGCCGCACATCGCCGACCAGCTCGGTGGCGACCAGCTCCTCGCGGCCCGCCTCGTCCCCGCAGCGGGCGTCGTTGCCGACCACGTCGATCACGGTCAGGGCTACGGCGACATCGCCGCAGGTGATGCAGCCGTCGGTGACCGAGCAGGCGTCGGGGGCGCTCACTCGATGCTCGACTCGGCGAGCACGTCGAGCTCGTCGGTGTAGGCCTGGCCCATCATCTCGAGCATCCGCAGCGCCTCGGTGGCTTCCTTCTCGTCCACCTTCGACATGGCGAAGCCGACGTGGATCAGTATCCAGTCGCCGGGTGACACGCCCTCATGTTCCAGGAGACCGATGTTGATCTTCCGTTTGACGCCGACGACGTCAACCAGGGCGAGCTGGTCGTTGAAGCCGTCGACCATCTCGACCACCTCACCGGGTATCGCGAGGCACATGGCTAGGACCCTTCCGCTCGGGCAAGAGGTGGCAGCGCAGGAGTGGTTGTCGCGGCCGGTTCGCGGTACTCGATCCACTCCAGGACGAGCTCGTCACCGCCGCTGACGTCAAGGTCGAGGCCTCCGCACGACGGGCACGCAGGCGTGGAGTCGATGGACTCGAAGTCGTTGGCGCACGACCGGCAGTGGGCCGAGGTCGGCACGATAACGAGGTCGGTGGTGGCGCCGTCGGCAACGCCGCCCATCGCGACCAGCTGGAATGACTGCTCGAAGGCGGCCGACTGGAACCGGTGCAGGGCGCCGACGCGTACGCCGACGCGGGCGACCGGGCGGCCGGCAGCGCGACGCTCCACGGCGTCGACGACGCCTTCGCAGTATCCGAGCTCGTGCATCGAGCTACATCGCCCGCATCTTCAGGTAGCGCTGGATGTCGGGCATGGACCGGACGCCGACCAAGACGGCGGTGGCGGCCAAGGCGGCCACCGCTGCCGTAGCGGTGATTCCGATGAGGCGCATGATTGTGCCTTCCTATGGGGTCGGTACCGAAGTGGACACGGCGTCGTGCTGGGGAACGGGAGGGGTCAGTCCCAGCTCCTCTTCGAGCAAATCTCGAACGAGTGATACCGCCGGCGGCACCGCGGCGGCAACCGCGGCGGAGAGGCCGATTCGCTCCTCGAGCTCGGCCGGCTCACAGCAGACGACCAGGGTGCGTGGCAGCTCCCCGCCCAGCGTTCCCAACGAACCCAGGACGGCGGTCGGCTCCATGCCGTGGGCATCGAGCTCGCCCGTCCCGAGGTCATCCGGCCCGACCTCCAGGACGGAGAGGTCGCCGGGGCTGCCCCCGCGCGGCGCCGCGTCGACGATCACCAGTGCGTCGTAGCCGCCCAGAAGGTCGAAGGCGAGATGCATGCCCCGGATGCCGTAGTCGACCAGCTCGACGCCGGCCGGCAGCGGCTCCGCGGTCAGCCGGCGTACGACTTCGCAGCCGAAGCCGTCGTCGGCGAGAAAGATGTTGCCGATACCGGCCACCAGGATCCGCCGGCTCACGATGTCGCCTCCGGCGTCAGCGGCTCGATCTCTTCGGGCCCGAAGTAGTAGTACCGCCCGTACCACTCGTGGACGTCGGACCCCGGGTCGTCGGCCAGCACCACGGCGACATGGGTGTTGCCGTCCACGTCGGAGTCGACCCGGGCCACGGTCGCGACCTGGCCGGCCAGGAACAGGTCCTGGGCGTCGGCGCGCCGCGACGGCTGCAGCCGCACCCGGCTGCCCTTCGAGATCGGTACGCCGGCGATCCGCACCGCGTCGGTGGTGGGTGACACGCTGGCGTCGGCGACCGGGTCGAACCACGGCGCCGGACCGGCGTCGCCGACGGCCGTCTCGTCAACCGGGTCGGGCGCCCAGGCTTGAGCGGCGGGCGAGTGCGGATAGCGCAGCGTGCCGTGCAGGCGCTCGAGAACCTCCGGCGGCATGGAGTCGCAGCGGTCGATGATTGCGCCGGCGCGCGGGTCGGTGGCCCTGGCGGCGAGCTTCTCCTCGTCGGTGAGGGTCATCACGCGCAGGGTCAGGATCTCGTCGATCTCGGTGGAGTCGAACAACTCCCCGGCGCTCTCCGGCGCCACTGCCGGGTAGTCGTAGAGGATGATCGGCGAGGCCAGTACGACGTCGCGCCGACCCTCGTCGCCGATCAGTACCGGCCAGCAGCGCGAGTTGTCGCAGGCCTCGGCGGCGGCGCGAGCCGACTCCGGCGGCTCGAGCAGCGATACGAAGGCGCCGTCGCGGACGGCCAGCAGCAGGTGGCACCCGACGAACGACCGCCGGATGGCGGTGTCGCGGTCACCGTCCGCCCAAGGCGTGGCGTTCTCGACGGTGACGCGCAGCCGGGTGAGGGAGCCGTCGACGTCCGCCGCGGCCACCTTCACCAGGCCGGAGAGTGGAAGCCGGCGTCGTACCAGCCGACCGGCGGTCGAACCGGACCGGTCGGGGATCGGTTCGACCGCCTCCCCCCCGGGGATCTCGATCGTCAGCACCCGCTCCGTCTCGAGCTCGCGCAGCGCGAGGTCGGGCAGGTCGACCTCCTGCTCGACCGCCTCGTCCCAGCTGAGCCAGCTCGTCCCGTCGACCTGGAGCTCCGGCACCGCGGTGAACGACGACCCGTCGGGTTCGGCCAGCTCCACCGCGCGAGGCTGGATCTGCAGGAAGCGCACCCGCAGGTCGACGACGGCGTCGGGACCGGCCTCCAGCAGGCACTCCGCCCGCATGCCGGACTCTTCGCCGACGCCGGCCGCGGCCGACCCCGGCGGCCCGAGGATGCCGAACTGCCACCGCACCTGGTTCTTGCGCGACGTCGACCGGTAGGGGTAGAGGAGGTAGCCCTCGTACAGCACCGCGTCGGCGACGGTGCGGGCCAGCTCGAGGCTCATCGCGCCGTCTCCCTGGCCTCGGCCAACAGGGCGGCAAAGGTCTGGTCCCAACTGGGGAGCGCGCGGTTGCTCCGAAAGCGTGCCAGGGCCTCGATCGTCTCCTGGGACATCCGCAGCCAGCCGCTGTTGGGGAAGTACAGGTCCATCAGCTGGCGCCACGCAGCGACCGGCAGCCGGTACTTCGCCTCCTTGTGCCAAGGGATCTGCTCGACGCTCACCCCGGTGCCGCCCTTGACGAAGGCGGTCCCGGAGAAGAGCAGCACGATCGGGATCTCGCCCTCGCGCAGCGCATGCATGTACTTGGCGGCGGCGACATCGAAGTCATAGGTGCATTCGAGCGCCAGGTCGAACTCGATGTCCCGGCTGAACCCGGGCACCATCGCGGTGCAATACGTCCACTGGAACGGATGCAGCGTTTCGGCCCACCGGCCGCTGTCGCCGAAGAGGGCGAGCAGGCCGTCTTTCTCCTCCTCGGCGTACCGGCGGCGCTGCGGCTCGATCCGCACCTGGCAACGTAGCGCGACGGCCCACAGCTCGGCACCGCTCGACTCCTCGATCCGCAGCCGGACGGTCAACGTGGGCACCGCGGCGTACGGCTCGGGATGGATGTCGAGGACCTCGAAGTCGAGCTCGGTCACGGCGCGCTCGCTCGGTCCGGAGCGGGCGCGGCCGGCCGGCTCTTCGCTTCGATGCCGGCAAAGAACGCCTCGATCTGTGCACGGGCGTCCGAGCCGCCGTCGAACCCACGCCAGTTGCGGCGCAGGTGTCCGACCAGCTCGTAACAGGCATCGATGGGTACCAGGTAGCAGTCGAACGCAGAGCTGCCCCGGCCGCGCGAGCGCACGATCAGGGCCTCGACATCGGGCGACAGCGTGGCGAGCTCCGGGTTGGCGGCGCGGATGTCGTCCCACGCCGACAGCGGCAGCTCCGACTCGGCCGCGCCGGCCGGGCCCGGGTAGCAGGCCACCGTGCGGCCGAGCTTGGAGTTGACGAAGAAGAACGCGATGCCGACCGGGATCTGCAGGTCGTCCCACTGCCCCGGGCTCAGCTGGAACGACGGGAAGGACAGGCACCGCTGCGGGACCGCGCGGTAGCGCAGAGCCGCGTTCTCGGCGGTGAACAGCAGGTAGCACGGCCGGCAGGCGCACATCAGCCCACGGCTCTCGATGTTGACCACATGGCCGTGTTCAGCGGCCAGCCGCTCGCCGCACATCTCGCAGCGTTCCTCCATCGAGCGTCGCGGCGGGGCCGAGGCGATCCGCTGCAGGGCCGCCAGCGGTCCAGCGCCGAGACCGGACTGCAGGGGCTTCATGCCGTCGCTGCTGCCGGTACGGCGATAACGACGCCGCCGTCGCGCTCCAGCAGCGGCAGCGGGTCGAGATGACGACCCGATTCGACACCCGCCCCGGCGCGATGCACCTCGTAGTGGCTGCCGCAGCCGGGGCAGCGCAGCACCGCCGATCCCACGGCCGCGCCCAGCGCCCGCTCCAGTGGAGCGCCGGCCAGGCTCGACGAGCAGGCCGGGCAGCCGTCCCGGAACGCATAGAAGACGCGGCCCACCCGGCAGACCGCCACGGTCAGGCCGGCCACCGGCACGCACCGGACCTCACCGGAGGCCAGGTCCTCGATGCCGGCCACGCGCTGCCATCCGCCGGCGCCCTCTACCGGCGCCGGCTCCGTCGCGCGCAGCCGGGCCGACAGCGACTCGACCGAAATCACGCCGCTGGTCGCGCCGTTGCCCGACGGGGCGGCCGGTGCTTGGTCGTCCTGAGTGCTGTCGACCTCGATGCCGACGACCTCGGGCGCCAGCTCGGCGATCGCGCCCTCGACGGCCAGCTGCAGGGTGACCGCGGAAGACGCGCAGCCGTCGCAGCTGCCTAGCATCCGCAGCCGTACGACGTCCGCCTCGGTCACCTCGAGCAGCTCGACGTCGCCGCCGTGCGACCCGAGGTAGGGCCGGACCTTCTCCAGCGCCCGCTCCACCCGGGTATGGACGTCGTGCGGATGCAGCCCGTGCACGAGCATCAGGCTGGCCACCAACTCGTCGTCGGCCAGCCGGTCGAGCAGTTCGTCGGTCAGCGCTCCCGCGTCGTAGGCGATCTCCAGCAGCCGCTCCAGGCCCGCGCCGTAGAGCTCGACCACCACGCGGACCAACTCCTCGGCCCGCTCGCGCGCGACCGGACCGCTGGCCGAACTCGCCTCGAGCAGTTGCTCGATGCGCTCACCTGTGGCGCGCGGGTCGGTCGGCTCCGACGCTTCCTCGCCGCTGCGACCGGTCACTCGCCCGATGCAGCCGCGGTCGGGGAGTGCATTTTCTTGAGCACCTTGCCGTCGCCCAGGTACATGTGGACGCCGCACGGGAGGCACGGATCGAAGCTGCGCACGGTGCGCATGATGTCGATGCCCTTGAAGTGCTCCCGGTCGTTCTCCTCGAAGATCGGCTGGTCCTGCACCGCATCCTCGTACGGCCCCGGGGTGCCGTAGCTGTCGCGCGGGCTGGCGTTCCACGGGGTGGGCGGGTAGGGGTGGTAGTTGGCGATCTTGCCGTCCCGGATCACCAGGTGGTGCGACAGCACGCCGCGGACGGCCTCGGTGAAGCCGACCCCGACAGCCTCTTCGGGTACCTCGAAGCTCTCCCAGGTCTTGGTGTGGCCGGCGCGGATCTCGGCGAGCGCCTTCTCGGCGAAGTGCAGCGCGGCGGCCGCGGCGTAGGCCTGGAAGTAGGTGCGGGCCCGGTTGCGCTCGATCGTGTTGCTGCCGTGCTCAGGGATCTTCCACTCGAGGTTGACCTCGGGCTTGAGGATCGTCTTCGGCAGGTTGATCTGCACGCTGTGACCGGTCGCCTTGATGTAGCCGATGTCGACGAGCCCGGCCAGCGCGGTGGTCCACAGCCGGGCGAGTGGGCCGCCGCCGGTGTCGAGAGCGAGGTAGTCGGTTCCGTCGTACCAGCGCGGCGACATGACCCAGCTGTACTTGTTGTCGAAGTCGCGCTTCTGCGGCCGGGGGTCGGTGTGCTGGTTCCAGGGGTGTCGCCGGTCGACCGGGTTGCCCAGCGGGTCATGGGTGACGAAGGTCTCGCGACCCTCCCAGTCCTCGTAGAACGAGCTGCCGAGCAGGATGCGGATACCAAGATTGATCTTTACCAGGTCTGTCGTGACCAGCTTCCCGTCCACGACCACGCCGGGGGTCACATACATCTTCCGACCCCAGTCGGTCATGTCGGCGTACTTGAAGTTGCAGTACTCGGGGTCCTGGAAGGCCCCCCAGCAGCCGAGCAGGGTACGTCGGAGCCCAACCTTCTCGTAGCCGGGCAGCGCCTCGTAGAAGAAGTCGAAGAGGTCGTCGTGCATCGGCACGACCTTCTTCATGAACTCCACATAGCGCATGAGCCGGGTGATGTAGTCGGTCATGAGCTGGATCGTGGCGACGGTGCCGACGCCACCCGGGTACAGCGTGGAGGGGTGGACGTGCCGTCCCTCCATCAGGCAGAACATCTCCCGGGTTGACCGGCTGACCTGCAGCGCCTCGCGGTAGAACTCGCCGGTGAACGGGTTCAGCGAGCGCATGATGTCGGCGATGGTCCGGTAGCCGTGCTCGCCGGCATGCGGGGCCGCCGTGCTCTCCGCCTGCGCCAGTACGCCGGGGTTGGTCTCGGCGACCATCTTCTCGCAGTAGTCGACGCCGACCAGGTTCTCCTGGAAGATGTTGTGGTCGAACATGTACTCGGCGGCCTCACCGAGGTTGACGATCCACTCGCCGAGATGGGGCGGCTGCACGCCGTACGCCATGTTCTGCGCGTAGCACGAGCAGGTGGCGTGGTTGTCCCCGCAGATGCCGCAGATGCGGCTGGTGATGAAGTGCGCGTCGCGCGGGTCCTTGCCCTTCATGAAGATGCTGTAGCCCCGGAAGATCGACGAGGTGCTGTGACACTCGACGACCCGCCGCTGAGCGAAGTCGATCTTCGTATAGATGCCGAGGCTGCCCACGATCCGGGTGATCGGGTCCCACGCCATCTCGACGAGGTCGTTGTTGCCTCCGCGCGCCTGCTGCCGCTGCGATGCCGTCTTCACGAGGTAGCTCTCCCTGCTGCCTAGGGGACTTGAGGGTGGTTTGGAGGGACGGCCCGCCGCCGCTACCAGGTGCGCCTGGCGCCGGTCACGAGCTGCTTGCCCGGGCGCCGCCACTTGGGTTCCTTGTCCACTGTCTTGGTGGTAACCGCACGCAGGTTGCGGATGGCGGCGCCATAGATTCCGACCGCGGTGGTGGAGAGCTTGCCGCCGGGGGGCTCGTCCATGAACGGCATGAACTTGTCCGGGAAGCCCGGCATGGTGCAACCGATGCAGATGCCGCCGACGTTGGGGCAGCCGCCGATCCCGTTCATCCAGCCGCGCTTGGGGACGTTGCACTTGACCACAGGACCCCAGCAGCCCAGCTTGACGATGCACTTCGGCGAGCCGTACTCGGTGGCGAAGTCGCCCTGCTCGTAGTACCCCGCCCGGTCGCAGCCCTCGTGCACCGTCTGACCGAACAGCCAGGTGGGACGCAGCGCGTCGTCGAGCGGGATCATCGGCGCCTGGCCGGTCGCCTGGTAGAGCAGGTAGGTGATCGTCTCGGACAGGTTGTCCGGCTGGATCGGGCAACCGGGCACGCACACGATCGGGATGCCAGCCTTGGACTTCCAGTCCCAGCCCAGGTAGTCGGGCACGCCCATCGCGCCGGTCGGGTTGCCCGCCATCGCATGGATTCCGCCGTACGTCGCGCAGGTGCCCGCCGCGAGAATGGCCAGCGCCTTGGGGGCGAGCTTGTCGAGCCACTCGCTCGTGGTGACCGGTTGTCCGGTCTCGCGGTTGTTTCCGAAGCCGCACCAGTAGCCCTCGGCGTGCAGCGCCTCGTTGGGGATGGACCCCTCGACGACGAGGACGAACGGGTCGAGCTCACCGCGGTCGGCCTTCCAGAACCACTCGAGGAAGTCGTCGGCGCCGCCCTGTGGACCGCACTCGAAGTCGATCAGCGGCCAGTGCACCGCGATCTTCGGTAGGCCTGGCAGCGCCCCGAGGGCGATCTCCTCGATGCTGGGCTGGGTGGCCGCGGTCAGGGCGACCGAGTCCCCGTCACAGCTCAGTCCTGCGTTGATCCACAAGACGTGGATAAGGGTGTCCTCAGCAGCGATCGCTTCGGCTGTGGGCATTTCCGCCGCTCCCTTCAGAGCCTGCCGGACGGGGCTCCGCCGCGTCCGACCGTCGACGACCGGTGCCGCCTGGTGCGACGCGGTTCGTATCGTTCACCCAGGGGATTGCCCACGTCAATGACCTGGCGCCGACGAAGCGTCAAATGGCGTGCATGCCGTACTCGATCGCTGCAAGGAGGAGGCGTGGACGCATTCGGCGATGCCGCCGGCCCGCCCATCCGGGTCCGCATCCGGGTGCGGGGAACGGTCCAGGGTGTCGGCTTCCGGCCCTATGTCTATGGGCTGGCGCACCGGCTCCAGCTGGCCGGGCTGGTCGGCAACGACGGCCGCGGCGTGTTCATCGAGGCGGAGGGTGCGGCTGCCGCGGTGGCCGCCTTCCTCGAAGCGCTGCAGCTGGAGGCGCCGCCGCTGGCGGTCATCGAGGACGTCGAGTCCGCGGTCATCGATGTCACCGGCGGGGCGGGCTTCTCGATCGTCGCCAGCGACCCGACCGGTGGTCGGGATGTGGTCGTCTCCGCAGACGTCGCAACCTGCCCCGACTGCCTTCGCGAAATCTTCGACCCGGCCGACCGCCGCTACCGCTACCCGTTCACCAATTGCACCAACTGCGGCCCGCGCTTCACGATCGTCCGCACCGTTCCGTACGACCGGCCGGGGACGACGATGGCCGGCTTCCCGCTCTGCGCCGACTGCGCGAGGGAGTACGCCGATCCGCTGGACCGCCGGTTCCACGCCCAACCCGTCTGCTGCCCGGCCTGCGGCCCGCGGCTCCGGCTGACCGACCGGGACGGCGGTGAGGTGGCCGGCGACCCGGTGCGGCAGGCGGCGGCGCTGCTGCGGTCAGGGCACGTCCTGGCGATCAAGGGGCTCGGCGGCTACCACCTGGCCGTGCTTGCGGCCGACGAACGAGCCGCCACCACACTTCGCGCCCGCAAGCACCGTGAGGACCGCCCGTTCGCGATCATGGCGCCGGACCTGGCGGCGGCGCGGCGGCTGTGCGACATCGGGCCGGCCGAGGCCGAGCTCTTGTCCAGCGCCGCGGCGCCGGTCGTCGTCCTGCCCCGGTGGGTCGATGCGGCGGTGGCCGACTCGGTCGCTCCGCGGGAACGCTCGCTCGGGTTGATGCTGCCCTACACGCCGCTGCACCACCTGCTGGCCGCGGAGCTGGCTGCGCCGTACGTCCTGACCAGCGGCAACGTCTCCGATGAGCCGATCGCCTTCTCGGACGAGGATGCCCGGGTGCGGCTGACAGGTATCGCCGACTACTTCCTTGCTCACAATCGACCGATCTATCGCCGGGTCGACGACTCGGTGGTGCGCGTCATCGGGGGCCGGGCGGCGCCGATCCGGCGATCCCGTGGCTACGTGCCGGCCCCGCTGTCGTTGCCGGCACCGTTGCGCCGGCCGGTGCTGGGGTGCGGCGCAGAGCTGAAGAACACGTTCTGTCTGGCGACCGGCGGCCGGGCTCTCGTCTCCCATCACATCGGCGACCTGGAGAACTACGAGACCCTCCGGTCGTACACCGACGGCATCGAGCATTTTCGCCGGCTGTTCGCGATCGACCCTGAGGTGGTCGCGCACGATCTGCATCCGGAGTACCTCTCGACCAAGTACGCCCTCGACCTCGATGGCGTCGAGCTGGTCGGCGTACAGCACCATCACGCGCACCTGGCGGCCTGCCTCGCCGACAACTCGGCGACCGGTCCGGTCATCGGTGTCGCCTTCGACGGTCTGGGGTTCGGTCTCGACGGCACGATGTGGGGCGGGGAGTTCCTGGTCGCGGACCTGCTCGGGTTCGAACGGGCCGCGCACCTCGAGGCCGTCCCGCTCCCCGGGGCCGCCGCGGCCATCCGGGCACCGTGGCGGATGGCAGCTGCCTACCTGGACCTGGCCTTCGATGGTGCCGTGCCCGATGGCTTGGACGTCGTACGCCGCAATGCCGGCCGCTGGGAGGACGTCGTCGCCGTCGCCAGATCCAGGGTCAACACCCCGTTGACCTCCAGTGCCGGCCGGCTCTTCGACGCGGTGGCGGCGATCGTCGGTATCCGGGACACGGTGAGTTACGAGGGCCAGGCGGCCGTCGAGTTGGAGCAGCGGGCCGAACCGGGAGAGGCGGGTCGCTATCGGGCCGGGGTGGCGGAAGGCTGGCCGCTGGTGATCCACGGCACCGACCTGGTGCGGGCGGTCGTCGTGGACGTCACGGCCGGCGTACCGGTGGCCACGGTGGCGGCACGCTTCCACAACTCTGTGGTGGGGCTGATCGCCGAGGTCTGCGCTTTGGTCCGCGACCGGACCGGGTTGTCGACGGTCGCGTTGTCCGGCGGGGTGTTCCAGAACGTCTGGCTGATCGAGCGAGCCGTCGCCGATTTGACCGCCGCCGGCTTCACCGTGCTCACGCATTCGCGGGTGCCCACCAACGACGCCGGCATCAGCCTGGGCCAGGTCGCGGTGGCCGGCGCCCGGGACGGCCGCACCCCTCCGTGAGCCTGCCCCGCGACCACCCAATTGGTGTGCCACCTGGGGGCACGGTGGTACACTGGCCCCGTGCCTACCGCTCGCCCGCGCCACCACGTGACGGAGACTTCCGCTGTGGCCCGCGCCATTGACCTCGCGGCCCAGAGGTGGCCGAACGAACCGCGTTCCAGGCTTCTCCTTCGCCTGGTTGATGCTGGTCATTCGGCGCTAGAGCAGGGTCGAGACGCAGCCATCCGCGAGCGGGAAGCTGCCATAGAGGCCACCAGTGGGAAGTACACCGGTGCCTATGGCGCAGATTACCTCGCAGACCTGCGTCGTGACTGGCCCGAGTGATCGTCGTAGACGCCAGCGTCCTCGTCGCCCACTTCTCTCAGCAGGATTCGCATCACATGGCATCGGCTCAGTTGCTTCGTGCTGCAGCCAGTGAGGCGCTGGTCGCCCACTCGTTGACCTTGGCCGAGGTTCTGGTCGGCGGCGTGCGGATCGGTAGGGGACAGGAGATGCTCGCCGACCTCATGGCACTCGGCGTCCAGCCCGCCAGTCGCGACGACAACGAGCCGTTACGACTGGCGACCCTGCGCGTGTCGACCGGGCTGCGGTTGCCCGACTGCTGCGCCCTGGACACCGCCTTGACGACCACTGCGCGACTTGCCACTTTCGACGGAGGGCTGGCGAAGGCGGCCCGTCGACTTGGGGTGCCCACCCTGCCCTGATCCTGTCGCCGCCAGCGTGATCAGGACAATTGGCGCCGCTCAGGCGTCGGGCCGACCCGCCCGTACCCATGCTTCCAGCAGCGGGTCGACGACCCGCCAGCCTGAGGGAGAGGTCGGGTCCTCGGTGAGGTCCCCCCGGTCGCGCAGCGCCGCCAGGCCGGTGCGCGTTCCGCCCCCCGTCCGCGAGCCGTTCGCGGGTCGGGCATAGGGGCGGCCGCCGCCCGCCACGGTGGCAAGAACCCGTCGCTGGGTGTTGGGCAGCAGCGACCACAAGGTGCGGAACTCGTCGGCCAGATCGGTCAGCACATGCTCGTGCGCGGTCGCGAGCAGCGCCCGGTCGGCTCTGCCCCGGGCGGGGGTGAGTTCCCAGAGTGCCGCGGCGAGCAGCATGGTGCGCTGCGGATGGCCGGCGGTGAGGGCGAGCAGACCGTCGAGCGCGTCGGCGATGTCCCTGCCGGTCGCGGCGAACCGATCGCCCACGAACTCCGCGGTGGCAGCCGGGGGCAGTGGCGGCAGTGGCACGGCGGCGGCCTGGGCATAGAACGCGCGGCGCCGGTCGGTGAACAGCTGGGTCATCATGCCGAGATGCGAGCCGGCGAAGACGTAGCTGGCCGCCTCGCCATGGTGCTGGATCTCCGAGCGGATGACCGCGTCAGCATTGGCCTGGGCGGTCAGCACCTCCTGGAACTCGTCGAAGACCACCAACACCCGGGTCCCCCACCGCTCGTGGACCCTGCGCGGCAGCGCCAGGCGCTCCAGCAAGGGCGCTGCCGCCGGTCCCAGATCGACCTGGCCGGACACCGGCAACATGCCGCCGCCGAGAGTGACGCTTGGCTTGAGCAGCCGGCGGAATCCGGCGAACCAGCGCGCGGTCCGACCGGTGAGCCCCTCGGCGTAGGCGCGCTCGATCCGTTCGGCAACGTCGGCGAGGGTCACCACCCCGAAGAAGTCGACGTAGACGGCCGCCCAGCCGTCCGCCCGCGCTTCGCCGACGACGCGCTGCAGCAACGAGGTCTTGCCGTATCTCCGCGCCGCGGTCAGTCGCGAGTTGTTGCCCGACCGGGCGTGTGCGAGCAGCTCCGCGGTCTCCTTGTCACGGTCGATGAGGTCGTCGATTCCCACCGGCGCGGAGAACGGGAAGGGGTTCGGCACGGAAGCACCCTACCCGTCGTGGCCCCGGATAGGGGACCAGCCGGCACCGTGTCTGGGGCCCGCCCGTCGTTAGGTTCCGGTTGCCGCCAACGGCGGTGGGACCTCGGCGTGGGCCGCCAGGGCGGCCTGGGTGACCTCCCACAACACGTGGTAGAGGGTGGTCTGCACCTCCTGCACCCGGTGCACCGACGACGACGGAACGGCGAACAGGAAGTCCAGCGACTCCAGCTCGGCCATCTTGCCCCCGCCGTAGCCGGCGAGCCCGACCGTGACCAGCCCTTCGGCCTTGGCCTCGTCGAAGGCGCGTAGGACGTTGGCAGACCCGCCGCTGGTGGAGATGCCGACGGCGATGTCGCAGCCGCGGCCGAACGCACGCACCTGGCGGGCGAACACGACATCGAAGCTGACGTCGTTGGACAGGGCCGTCACCACCGCGGCGTCGTTGGTGAGGCACAACGCCGGCAGCGGGCGGGCGGCGTCGTTCGGGTCGAAGAAGGTGTGCACGATGTCCGATGCGTCGGTGCTGCTGCCGCCGTTGCCGAACGCGAGCACCTTTCCACCGTCGCGGAACCTCTCGGCCAGTACGCCGGCGCAGCGCGCGATCGCATCGCGCTCGCGCTCGCCGACCGCCGTCCGCAAGGCGACGATCTCGGCCACCTTCTCCACCGTCGAGCGGGACACCTCCGCGAGCACGGTCGGCAGGCTGCTTGTTCCGGCGTACAGGAAGGGGTAGAGCGACTCGACACCGCCAGTGACCGGCTCGGTGACCGCGCCAGCCGGGGCCTCGAGGGTCTGCGGCTGGTCGAAGAACACGTGCACGAGTTCCCACAGCACGTGGTAGGTCGTGACGTGCACCTCCTTGACGATGCGCGGGTTGTCGGAGGCCACGACGAAGCAATGGTCCACGGCCGGGCTGGTGGCGATGTCTCCGCCGTTCCCGCCCACCAGGGCGACGGTCAGCATGCCGCGCTCGTGCGCCCGCTCGAGGCCGCGGAGCACGTTTGGGCAGTTGCCGTCGACCGAAACGCCGAGCGCGATGTCCGCCAGCGCTCCGAGCACCCGGATCTGGTGCGCGAAGACCTCGTCAATTCCGTAGCGCCGGGCCACTCCCATGACGGTGGCCACGTCGTTGACCAGGGACAGTGCCGGCAGAGCGCGCTTGCCGACGATCACCGGATGAACGAACTCCACCGAGATGTGCTGCGCGTCGGTGGCCGGTCCGCCGTTGCCGAAGACGAGCAGCTTCCCGCCGCGGTGAAAGCGGATCGCCATGTCGTGACAGGCCGCGGCCACCCGGCCGGCGTCGGCGGCGAGCCGCCGGCCCGGCTCCACCCGCTGCTGGAAGGCGTCCGCGGCGACGGCGCCCAGTGTGTCGGTGTCGGTTATCAGGGACTCCTCCAGGCTCACGGTGTGCAGGCTACGCCGGGCCAGAAGTCGCTGACCACGACACGGGGGCGGCTGGCGTCGGGGCGTCACAAACAGTGACAAACGGTCCACGCGAGGCGAATGGCCCGGACGGACTATGTACGTCGACCCGGCGGACTGGCATGGTGCATGGCCAGCGACAGGGCGCTGCGGTAGCGGCCCGTTGCCATGCCGCCCACTCGAGGAGTCCATGCGTTGCAGCGCACCGGGGTCCGTCGCCGGCGGTCCTTGCGTCGACTCGGCGGCAGTTGTGCGGTCTCGGCAGTATTCCTCCTGCCGTTCGGCGCACCGGTCGGTTCGGTGTCGACAGCGACGGCCGCCGCGTCCAGCGACCCGACGCCCGTTTCGCTCAGCGTCGCGCGTCAGCAGACCGTGGTGCTACCGGACATCGCCGACGCCTGGACCGACTCCGGAAGCCCCGACGCCAACCACGGCGCCGATCCCGGCCTTCGCGTCGGCGTAGATCCGCTGACGACCGCCAACCACGCCGGCTACCTTCGCTTCGACGCCTCTCGGGTGCCGACCACCGGCCGGGTGGTCAGCGTCTCTCTGCAGCTGACCACCGGGGCCAACGCGGCGCCGATCGCCCTGACCGTGACCGCGATCAACGACGGCACGCCGGCATGGACCGAGACCGGGATCACCGCCGCCAACGCGCCCGGGGTCGCAGCAGGCACCCGCACCGGGGGGTACGACGGCCTTGCCGAAGCGGCAGCCAGGATCACCGTGCCGCTTGACGGGGCCGCCAGCCACGGTTGGCTCCACCGCACCGGCGCCGGCTCGACGCAGTCGCTGGCGCTGAGCAATGCGCCGGCCGACGTGGAGTTCGCGTCGCGTGAGGCCGCGAGTGGTGCACCGGCGCTACTCGTGGTCGTCCAGCCCGATCCGGTGATCGCATTCTTCGGCAGCGGCACCTGCGACCCGACGCAGGCCAGGTACCAGAACGGCTTCGGTACGACGACCGCTCCACGCCAGTGCAAGGGCAAGTACGTCGCCGACGCGCTGTTCGGTGATCCGGTCGACCAACGCACGTTGAAGGTCGACGTGCTCGCCGCAGTCGGGGACCTGCAGCCGTCCAACGGCGAGTACGTCAAGTACTGCGAGTCATCGACCCTCGGCGTTCGCGGGGCTCCCCCGTGCCCGAAGGGTGGATTCCTGTCCGACAAGATGTTGGGCCGGCCGAGCCTGCTGCCGATTCTGCGGGCCGCACCGGGCAACCATGATTACCTTGCTGGTGACGCCGGGTCGAACTCCGTCACCGACGACAGCTGCGCGCCCGCTACGACCTACACCAACGCACACGGGTACTTCGACAGCCTGGGCGACGTCGACAAGACCGGCCCCAAGCGTGCCTCGGACGCCTGGCTCTCCCCCTACATGAGCTCCACCGGCAGCGGCGTTCCCACCGACTGCAACAAGGACCGGGACGGCTCGGGCGGCTACTACTGGTACCAGGTCGGTCAGCCCGCGGACGGCAGCACCCCAGGATGGCACTGGTCGGTCATCGTCCTGAACGGCAACTGCACTCCCGGCGCCGCGCTGTTCAACGCCACGAACACCGGCTGCAGCCCCGGCTCGGACCAGTACCGGTGGCTCTCCGCCGTACTGGACCACATCAACGGAACCGAGGGTGGTAGTGCGGGTACGCCGCAGTGCGTCGCCGTGATGATGCATCAGCAGGCGTGGACCAACACGAACTGGCAGCGCGGCGGCGTGGTCAAGAGCCAGTACGCACCGCTGTGGGCGCTGATGCACGACAAGGGCAGCGACCTCGTCGTCAACGGCAACCTGCATGTCTACGAGCGCTTCCTGCCGATGGGGCGGGCGAACGCCCAGGGCAAGCCGGTGCTCGAGGACGCGACCAGCCCCGGCGGAGCGGGCGTGATCCAGATCACCGCCTCCACCGGCGGAGAGAACCACGCCAAGAAGACACAGAACACCGACGGGGTGGCCGGGTACGACAGCCCCTTCTACGGGCTGAGCTCGCCGAGCCGGTTGCTCGACGCCGGCACCGGCCGCCAGGTGTCCGCGGCGCAGGACAACTCGGCGTACGGCACTGTCAACGTCACACTGCATGCCAATCGGTTCGACTCGTCGTTCGCTGCCGTGACCGATGGTTCGGGAGCCACCTATTCCGATTCTTATTCAGGCACCTGTCAGAACACCCGGTCCTGAGCTGAGGGACCGCTGGACCCGCTGGTAGTGCCCTCGAACCAGATGCGGCTGAAGACCCGGCTAGCAGGTACCGGATGGTTGCGGGGGATTCTTCGGCGGCAGCTTCGAGCTGCCGTTCCAGGTGTTGCCGGCGCTGCTCCAGTACTGCTGAAGGTGAGTGCTCAGCCCGATACGGGAGAAGTAGTTGTTGACGAACGTCGACGAAATGAGCGCACCGGCGGTCATCGACACGTTCGAGTGGGTGATGCGGTTGCATTGGACGTCGGCTCGGTAGGTGGAGCTGTTCATCGAGGGCTTGACGAACTTGGCGTCCACGCCGCGGAAGGCGAAGCCCGTGCCGCGCATCGAGTCGGCGGCGTTGTAGACCCAGCGGTTACCCCAACCCGAGGCCTGGTCGTTGAACCCCATCTGGGCTCTCAGCACGGTGTTGTGCGAGAACGTGTTCCAGCTGGCGTCGATGTCGGTGGTGATGCCCCTGCCGTCGCCCGGCAGGTCGGTGACGACGTTCCTCTCCACCACGTTGTACGCCGACGCAGAGCCCGTCCGAATGCCCTCTTGCATGTAGTGGCGGTAAGTCGAGGCGGCCACATTGCTCACCGAGTTGTCGTAAACGTGCCAGAAGTCGGTGTAGCTGTTCACCCAGACGCCGGGGCCGGTGCCGCAATCGATGTCGTGGATCTTGTTCCCGCCCAGCTCACCGCCTCGAGCAAGGATGATCTGGACGCCGCGCCCGCTGATGTCATTGCCGATGATCCGGATGCCCTCGGTCGGGTCGAGCGGGACTCCGACCTTCGCGCTCAGTGCCGGGTAGATCGCCCGGGCGGCGGTCGGGTCGTAGGAGCCACGACCGGGCAAGGACCGCCGGGTCTGCCAGTTGCCGGACCGGAACTGGTTCTTCAGCCAGGCCACCGGGACGGTGCCGTTGAGCCCCGACATCCAGACGCCGTTGACGATTCGCAGCCCTTGAATGGTCCAGTAGTCGGCGCCGTCGAGGATCTTGAACGTGCGGAACACGGTCGGCGACGGCGTATTGCAGGCCATCGTGGGGAAGCTCGCGGTGACGGTGACCGGTCCATCCCCCGCCGGCCGGATCGTGATCGGGGCGGCCGCCGTACCCGAGCGAGAGATGTTGACCTGGCCGGTGTAGGTGCCGGCATGCATCGCGATGGTGTCGCCCGGCAGGGCGCTGTCGACGGCTGACTGCAGCGAGTGACCGGAAGGAGAGATGTAGATGGTTCGCCCGGCCGCGACGGCCGGTGACGCGTCCACGGCGGTGAGGATGGTCCCAGCCGCCATCGCCAAGGCGACCACCCGGGCGGTGGATCGGCATGACGTGCGGTCATGGTTGTTGAGCGGCATCATGCCGTCCCTTAGGTCAGCCAGGTGTGTGTCCGGGCGACGCTAGGGGCTTCGGGCTGGCACGTAAAGGTACGTTCAGGTAGATATCGCCCGCCCGGAAGTAGCCGATCAGGCTCTGCCCGAGCGGCCGGCGTCACGTCATGCTGATGGTGTCCATGCCGTGCCCCCGCAGGAGTAGTCATGATCTCGCATTGCATCCGGCGCATCCTCGCCGCCGCTTCGGCCGCCTCGGTCGCTGTTGCCCTCTCTGCCGGCGTCACCTCCCCGGCTGCCGCCTCGACGGCCGGCGCCTACGCCTGGGGCGCGAACAACCTCGGACAGCTCGGCGACGGCACCACGAACCCGCACCTCACCCCTGGAAGTGTCCGCCTGCCCGGCACCGTGCTGGAGGTGCACGGCGGCCGCGAGCACGCCGTGGCGCTGCTCGGTGACCGCACGGTGTGGGCGTGGGGCTGGAACAAGTTCGGCCAGATCGGCGACGGCACGAACCTCAAGCGCCCCACCCCCGTGCGGGTGCTCACCAACGTCGTGGCGGTCACCACCGGCCACTACTCGAGCATGGCGCTCGCGACCGACGGCACGGTGTGGGCCTGGGGGCGCAACGACACCGGCCAGCTCGGCGACGGTACGACGGTCAGCCGCAACGTGCCGGTCAGGGTTCGGGGCCTGCCGACCGGCGGGGTGACGGCGATCGCAGCGGGGCGCAACCACTCGCTGGCCCTGGCCGCCGGCGTGGTCTACGCCTGGGGGAGCAACGCCGCCGGCCAGCTCGGCACCGGCAGCACGGCGCCACAGGCGGGGCCGGTGCGGGTTCCAGGCCTGTCCGGCGTCTCCGCGATCGCGGCCGGTCGAGACCACACCCTCGCGATCGCCTCGACCGGGTTGTACGCATGGGGTGAGAACCACTACGGCCAGATCGGCAGCGGTGGCACCGCCGACCAGCTCTCGCCGTATCGGGTCGGCGGCCCGACCGGTGTCAAGTCGGTGGCCGCGGGGGCCGACCACAGCCTCGCCGTCGACGGCGGCGGGGCGGTGTGGGCCTGGGGTCGCAACCACTTCGGTCAGGTCGGCGACGGCACCATGTCGAACCGGCGTACGCCGGTCCGGGTGTCGGGGCTGACCGGCGTGGTTCGGGTCTACGCCGGCCGCGACCACAGCTTGGCGGTGACGTCGATTGGAACGCTACGGGCGTGGGGGGACAACACCTACGGCCAGCTGGGTGACGGCACCAAGGTCATCCGTACCACTCCGGTGCTGGTAAGCGGCCTGACCGGCGTACGAACCGCGGGTGGCGGCGCGGACTTCAGCGTGGCGCTGGTCTGACGCCCACCGTCTTCTCGGCCGGGAGGTCCGCCTTGATCACCTCACAACTGTTCCGGCGTACGAGCCGGCGGTCCGCCGCCGCGGTGGCGATGTGCGTGCCACTCATCATCTCGGCGCTCCCGCCCGCCGCTCCGGCCCAGGCGGCGACCGGCACCAACGTGCTCAAGGTCTGGGCGCCCAAGTACATGGAGCGCGGCGGCACCATGACCAGGGCAAAGGCGGTCGAGGAGGCTCGGCACTTCGACGTCATCATCGCCAAGCCCTCGGAGTACGGCCGCTTCGTGGCGGACATGCGGGCGGCCAACCCGCGGCTGCGGCTGTTCTCCTACATCAACGGAACCTTCGCCCAGGTCTCCGAGGCGACCGCTTACCCCGACGCCTGGTACATCCGCGACACCAACGGTGAGAAGGTCCGCTCGGTCCTGTTCGGCCAGTACATGATGGACCCGAACTCCAGCGGCTGGGTGCAGACCCGCATCAACCTCTGCCGGCGCGTCATCGCCGCCTCCGGCTACGACGGCTGCGGGCTCGATGTGCTGGGGACGACCCCGGTAACCGAGACGACCTACGTCACCGGCCGGCCGGTCAACGCCCAGACCGGGGTGCCGTGGACCGGTCAGCAGTGGCTGACCGCCACGACCGCGCTCGCGGCCTCGGTCCGGTCCGGCTCCGGCCGGCCGATCGCCGGCAACGGCATCGGTGACGGCCCGCGCTACTTCTACGCCGGCTTCCCGAGCAGCCAGCTCTTCAACGGCCTCGATGTCGGCATGGCGGAGGGCTTCCTGCGCTCGGGCCGGGCCGAGCTCTCGGTATACCCGACCGTGGCGGACTGGAAGGCCAACGTCGACATGCTGGCCGACGCCGGCACCCGCGGAAAGTCGCTGGTCGTCGTCACCAAGGTCTGGAACACCGGGACCCAGGCGCAGAAGGACGCCTGGCACAAGTTCGCGCTGGCGTCGTTCCTGCTCGGCAGCGACGGTCGGGCTCGTTTCAGCTTCCTCTACGACATCACCCTGGACCCGGGCGCGTGGCACCCGTGGTGGGCAACCTCGCTCGGTGCCCCGAGCGGGGGGTACGCCGCCAGCGGCGACGGCACGTACGGACGCACCTTCGGCCAGGGTCGGGTGCTGGTCAACCCCACCGGCCGGACCATCAGGGTGTCGCTGGGCGCCGCGTACACCACGCTCGATGGTTCCCGAGTGACCAGCGTGACGCTGGTACCGCACAGCGGCGAGGTGCTCACCCGCTAGAGCTGGCTAGCCCGCCAGGACGCGTTGCCTGCCGGCGTACGGCGGTGCGCCGATTCACCCAATCGGACCTCGGCTCACGGTTTAGACGCCTCCCGTGTCCGGCGATGGATTAGAAGAGCGTCCGGCTGCGCCGACTTCCTTCAGGAAGTTTCTCGATTCGCTCAGCCCTTCCGTTGCAATACCGAGGAAAAGGTCGTTTGTCGTGCCCAAGTCCCTGATAGGTGTCCTGGCCGCCTCCGTCCTGACCGTCACCCTGGGGCTGGCTCCGGCCCAGGCCGTAACCGTGAAGGCTCCCGCCGCCCCCACCCTCGCAGCCGGCCCGGCCGCACTCACGCCGCTAGCCCAGCCCGGCATCTACATGGTGTGGGGCAACAGCACCGATGCCGCCCAGCCGTGGGTCCGCGGCGGCCAGGTGAAGGTCGAGTGGCGCGACATCGAGCCCGCTCGCGGGTCGTTCAACTGGGCTCCGCTCGCAGCCGGCCTGGCCACCTACGCCAATATGGGCAAGTCGACGACGATCCAGGTCAACGCGGACACCAAGCCCCCCTGGGTCTGGAACCTCGTGGCGAAGTGCGGCACCAGCAAGGGCTGGGACATCCCGCAGTACTGGGACCCGATCTATCTGACGCTCGAGCAGGAGATGATCACGTCCCTGAAGAACTACCTGGCGACCGCGCCCAACACCAACCGCATCACGCTGGTGCGGGCGAATTCCGACGCGATCGGCACCGAGCTGACCGACGTACCGACCGGCTACCGCTGCACCCCGACGCCGAGCGGCCACGTCTACAACGTGGCGTGGGACAAGATTGTCGCGCGCACCTGGTACCAGAAGATCATGGGTGCTTGGCTGAACACCCTGTCGCCGACGTTCCACGTCGCGCTGAGGGTGCAGACGTTCACGACGAACACCCCGCCGCCGCCGTTGACCTGGCTCGGCGTCGACAAGGCGTGGATCATGGGAACCGCGTCGGACATCGACCCCAACCCCAGCCGCGAGAACTTCGACATCTTCTCGATGAACTGGGCCCGCACCGGCAAGACGGTGGCCTACTGGGAGCACCAGCGCGCCGACGGAGTCAAGAACAACCTGGTGTCGTGGAACTACTGGCGGCTGCTGCTGGAGTTGCAGAAGGGCGTCACCTATCCGGCGGTCTACGGCAACGTCCTGCGCTACGCCAACACCAATCCGGAGTTCCGGGCGGCCTTCGACTTCACCAACCGATACGCGGGCTTCCACAACTCCCCGGCCACTAGTCCGGGCGCCTGGGTAGCGTTGCGGCAGGGGACCGGCGTACGGGCGGGCAACTTCGGCTGGTTCATCACCCAGCTCAATCCCGACACCACCAGCACCGCTCTGGACAGCAATAGCGGCGCGAACATGATCGGCAACGCGACCCAGCGCTTCGGCCGGTTCGCCCGCCGCATCGACCCCGGCACCACCAAGGACACCATGTTCTTCCAGCTCAACCCCACGTTCCGGTCCAGCCTCGCGACTGCGACCGGGTTGACCGAGCTGCACGTGCGCTACCTGGACAAGGGCATCGGCTCGTTCGTCGTCAACTACGGTGTCGGGCTCTCCGGGGTGGTCGCCAAGACCGACACCGGCGACTGGAAGGACGCGGTCTTCACCGTGCCTGGCACCGCCTACACCGGCGGGCTGCCCAACGCCAGCGACATCACCATCCAGGCGCAGGGTGCCGACAGCACGATCCTGCACATGGTGGAGGTGGCGGTCACCAGCCGCTGAGCTTTGCGACTCGCGAACGCCGGGCGGGGACGATGAGTCCCTGGCCGGCGTACGCGTGTTTCGGGCGGCAGGTACCGCAACTCGACGGGCCTCCTGAGTGCAGCCGTCGGTGTTGGGAACCGGCGGAAGCCCCCGCAACTACACCGAAGATGTAGAGCGGGACGCCATGTATCCCGGCACGCCAACCGCGTTCGCGCTGACCGATGACCCCCAGTTCATCGGCTTCCGGCCGGCCTGAGCAGCAGAACTAAGCGCGGTGTGCGAGCGACAGCCGGCGTACCGCAAGTGATGCCTAGCCGGGCGAGCGGAGACCCTGTCTCGAGCTGACAGCCTGCGGTAACGGCATCGGGAAGGTTCCGAGCCGGGCGAACAACGGCGTGGTAGCCCGCTCGTAGCGCGGTCCTCGGAGACGCGAAGCGACCGGGACGACGGATCGCCGGTGAGCCCGAGTACACGGGCAACTACGGACAGTAAGAGTTACGTTTTGCCATGTTCTGTGCCGGTAGACCGCACTAAGGTGGTGCGCAGTCAGGCGGGATCACGGGTCTGCGTGTGATCCCGCAACGATTGGCCGTGAGCTTCGGAGAATCCATGCGACGTCGCCCGGCCTCGGGGCTGCTGGTCACGCTGTTACTACTCATGGGGCTCGGTGCTTCACACGCCGGGGCCGCCGGCACGACGGAGCCTGCCTTCCTCACCCTGCTGCAAGGGCGCGGCCTGTCTGGTCTGTGCTTCGACGACCCCAGAGTCTTCACGCTAGACGACCTGTCTTCGGCCTTGGCGGCCCGACGCGTGCCCGCAACGGCGATCGTGATCCTGAACCGCACCGGCGAAACCCAGCGCATGTGCATCGGTGGGCGCCGCTACGCGAGCTGGGCGGACTATCGACGCTTGCACGACTCCCAGGGGTGGGATGTGGTATCGGGCGATGACCACACGCACCTACAGCCGATCACGTCGAGCACCAACTTGGCGACACGGCAGACGGACTGGGATGAAACCTGCGGCACGCTCGACGCGTTTCGTAGTCATGGTTTCGACGCGTCTGCCCTCTACGCCTACGGCGGTGGCCCGGTAGTCGACTCTGTTCAAGACGCTTATGTGTCCAAGTGCTTCGCCTACGGCCGGCACTACGGCTCCGGCTTGAACAATCGAAGCGGAATGGCCTCACCGTGGTACCAATCCACCCTCTCGGTCAACGGTGGCCGTTGCAACAACACGGCCGCTCCTTGCTACACCCAGCACCCAGCACAACGGCGATACGTTCTCCCCTCATCCCTGGCCACTCTGTTCCGCCCGTCCCCAGGCCAGTGGGCGACCTTTCAGAACTACAACCTGGTGCGCGGTACACGGGTGGGTGAGGCCCCGACCAGTTATAGCTGGGACTGCAGTTCGCCGGACCCTAGACTTCACTGGACAAGCTTGACGGAGCTCTACTGCGCCGACGATTACCTTTACGCGCTCGACCACCGCGGGACCGGCGTGACCGTCACGACTCCTGCAGCGGTGGCTCGGGCGTGGGGGCGCGGCAGCCTGCCCGGCGTGGCGCGGCCTACTGGGAGCAGTAACCCGACTGCGCCTACGGGACTTACCGCCACAGCGGTTTCGTCGTCCTCCATCCAACTGAGCTGGAATGCCGTGAACGGCGCAACCGGCTACCGGGTTTCGCGCTCCGCCTCCTCTGGGGGCCCCTACGGCCTCGTGGCATCACCCGGCACCGCCACCTACACCGACAGTGGTCGGACTGCCAATACCCCGTACTTCTATGTCGTACAGGCCGTGAATAGCAGCGGGGCCTCTGCAAACTCTCCGCAGGCTTCGGCTACCACTCGTCTGGCTACGCCCTCCGGCGTGGCCGCCACTGCCGTCAACTCGTCACAGGTGGACCTTTCTTGGTCGGCGGTTTCTGGCGCTAACAGCTACAAGATTGCTCGCGCCACCTCGGCGGCTGGACCCTTCGGGAACATCGGTGTCTCTTCCACCACTACCTACAGCGACACGGGGGCGGCACCCGGCACAACGTACTTCTATGTCGTTCAGGCGCAGAGCGCGAGCAATTGGTCTGCCAACAGCGGGCCCGTGTCGGTCACGACCGCTCCGGCCCCGCCGACGAACCTGACCGCCACGCCCCAGTTGGGCCCGCAGATCGACCTCTCCTGGGACGCGTCGTACGGGGCGACGGAGTACCAGGTTTACCGCTCAACGACCTCGGGCTTCGGATATGAGCCAGTCGGGTCACCGACCTCGGCAACATCCTTCAGCGACACTGGGGTTGCACCCCTGACGACGTACTACTACGTCGTCAGGGCGATCAACGTTGGCGGCTACTCCGGGGACTCGAACGAGGCGTCGGCCACCACAACGGTCTAGCGTGCCGGCTCTCTGGGAAAGGGGGAGTTGGCTGTGACCAACCTAGCCTCCCAGTCACCTTGGCAGGAATGGGTCGTGCTTCTGTCTCGATGAAAGGACCGTTGAGCACAGAGGTGTCGCGTCCCGGTCCGCTGGATGTTCACAATCGGATGGAGGGACGCGCAGGTGTGCAGGTGCTCTGGAAAAGCCCTCATGCCGCGTACAGAACGGTAGAGCGGCCCACTGCGCGCCGGGCCGATGGGGCGTAGTCCGTTGTGGGCAGTATGTTGGCCGTTCGGGTGACATTTGAGGCGCATTCGGGTGAACGACACCGTCAGGGGTTCACCGCTGGGAGGTTGCGGACGACCTACAGTTCATGACTGAAACTGGGCCCGCTACCAATCGCCGTTCGGGCATGACCTCGCCGATACACGCGGTGCTGGCGAACCGGTTGCGAGTCTACCTATCCATCCTCGCCGTGCTAGCGGCCTACGCCGTGATGGGCCTCCCTGTCGATGCCTCCTCCCCCGATGGACTCAAGCCTCCGGTGGTTGGCCTGATGAACATGGGCGGTATCGCTCCGCCCGAGTATGTGCCGGTGGTTCGTGGGGCAGTAGTGGGCGTCGACTGGGCAGCGATGCAGCCGACAGCCTTCGGACCGCTGGCAGCGGACAACCCCCTCGACCGGGCCATCAGTCGGGTGCGAAAGTGGAACGCCGCTCATCCGTCGTCCCAGGTCGCCGTCAAGGTGCGTCTCTTCGCCGGCATCGACTCTCCCAATTGGGTCAAGCAACTCTCCGGCGGCCCGGTAGCGGTGAGCGCATACGGCCGCGCCGGCACGGTTCCGCGCTTCTGGACGACACCGGTACAGAAGGCCTACGCCGACTTGATGACCAAACTGGCCGCCTCCTACGACGACGTGCTTGAAGTGCGTGAGTTCACCAACACGCTGTGCACAACGATTTGGGGGGAGCCGATGGTTCGACAGGGCGGTGTGATCGGGACACGCATGCTCGCCGCGGGTTACACCACCGCCGCCGATGACGGCTGCCAGCGCGCTGGTTTCCGGGCCGCTACGGCCTTCAAGCGCACCCGGGTGGCGACCGCCTTCAGCGTCTATCACCGTCTGGACCCCGATGGCCAGATTCGGAAAGACGGAAAGTACGCCCAGTCGCTGATGGATTACTGCCGGGCAACGCTCGGCCCGCAGTGCATCCTCGGCAACAACGAGCTGGGCCGGGTGCGGCCGCCTGAAGGGCAGGCGCTTTACGACGCACTGTTCGCGCACATGAAGACACTCGGCGGTCCGATCTACTTTCAGATGGACACCACGGCGCACGTTTCCGACCCGACCCCGCAGGGCTATCTCAATGCTCTCGCCGACGCGGTGGACCTCGGAGCTGTCGGAGTCGAGCTCTACCCGACCTACAAGCAGTGGTCGCCGCTCACCCCGGCGGCTCTCGCCCCATTCAGTGTGGGTCTGGAGGCGAATGCGGCCCCTAAGGCGGACCCCAGCCCGAGCCCCGTGCCGACCCCGAGCCCCGTACCGACCCCGACCCCCAGCCCCAGCCCCGACGGTCTCAAGCCTCCGGTGGTTGGCCTGATGAACATGGGCGGTATCGCTCCGCCCGAGTATGTGCCGGTGGTTCGTGGGGCAGTAGTGGGCGTCGACTGGGCAGCGATGCAGCCGACAGCCTTCGGACCGCTGGCAGCGGACAACCCCCTCGACCGGGCCATCAGTCGGGTGCGAAAGTGGAACGCCGCTCATCCGTCGTCCCAGGTCGCCGTCAAGGTGCGTCTCTTCGCCGGCATCGACTCTCCCAATTGGGTCAAGCAACTCTCCGGCGGCCCGGTAGCGGTGAGCGCATACGGCCGCGCCGGCACGGTTCCGCGCTTCTGGACGACACCGGTACAGAAGGCCTACGCCGACTTGATGACCAAACTGGCCGCCTCCTACGACGACGTGCTTGAAGTGCGTGAGTTCACCAACACGCTGTGCACAACGATTTGGGGGGAGCCGATGGTTCGACAGGGCGGTGTGATCGGGACACGCATGCTCGCCGCGGGTTACACCACCGCCGCCGATGACGGCTGCCAGCGCGCTGGTTTCCGGGCCGCTACGGCCTTCAAGCGCACCCGGGTGGCGACCGCCTTCAGCGTCTATCACCGTCTGGACCCCGATGGCCAGATTCGGAAAGACGGAAAGTACGCCCAGTCGCTGATGGATTACTGCCGGGCAACGCTCGGCCCGCAGTGCATCCTCGGCAACAACGAGCTGGGCCGGGTGCGGCCGCCTGAAGGGCAGGCGCTTTACGACGCACTGTTCGCGCACATGAAGACACTCGGCGGTCCGATCTACTTTCAGATGGACACCACGGCGCACGTTTCCGACCCGACCCCGCAGGGCTATCTCAATGCTCTCGCCGACGCGGTGGACCTCGGAGCTGTCGGAGTCGAGCTCTACCCGACCTACAAGCAGTGGTCGCCGCTCACCCCGGCGGCTCTCGCCCCATTCAGTCGAGACCTCGAGGCGAATGGGAGCAGTTAAGTGGGGGGTTACCCCAACCCTAACCGAACCGCCGGCAGAGCTACGGGTTCGCGCACTGGTCCTGGCGGGCTGCCGGGCCGGTTGCACGGAGACGACAGCCCCGTCAGCCATGGGACGGTGGCCCGGCGCCGCGGCACGTCGGTCTTCAGCCGCGAGCCCGCACGTTCAAGTTCCCCGCCGCACTGAGCTGGGCGGCCAGGGCGGGTGGCGCACAACGCTGTCTTGGTGCTGGCGTAGGCCTAGCAGGCGAGACGCCTCGCCCGCTACGCTGACGACGTGGTTCAGAGCCCCAGTCTGATAGCCCGCCGACGCTTCCTGCAGGCCGCCGGGTTGACCGCTGCGGGCGTGGCTGTCTTAGGTAGGTGGCCTTCAGCCAGTGCTCGGGCAGCTCCCGCCTCGCCCTTGTCACCCGGCTTGACCGCAGTGCGATCCAACTTGCACACCCACGGAAGCATGTCCGAGTGTGATGGTGCGATCGACGGACATCTGGCTCAGGCGCGCGCCAACGGTTTCGGATATCTGCTGATGACTGACCACGACACGCTGATGCATCAGAATCAAGTGTCGCCATTCCGATTTGCTGGGGTGCAGCAAACCGTGCCTCAGGGCGTCTTAACATTGGTGGCGGAGGAGGCCGGGAACCTAGCGACAGGAGCCAGCCGCAGTTTTCCCACGGACTCTACGCTGGGGCGAAGCGTGCTGACTGTGTCCGCCCGCAGCGCGGGGCCGAGCGAAGCCAAGTACGGATACCGGCTTGCGTCTAAAATCTATCAACACCCCACGGTGGCCCAGACGCCGGTTGTGCAGTTGCGCGTCGATCAAGTCGGACAGGCTGCCTACTGTTATGTGCGATTCGACCTCTCGTTCCATCCCGCTTATGCAGCCATTCCTGCCGGCAACTACGCCCTTGAGTATCGCTTCTATGTGTCGTCGAGCGGGGCTACAGCCCGCAGCTTCCGGCGGTTCGGAGTAGGGAGACTAGGTGTCGTATGGGTGCCGGTTACGCGCAGCGTCTGGAGTGCTCCGGCTCTCAACGTAATGGCAGATTTGGCTCAGATGTGGCCCGGTGCGTTCCAACCGGGAGATAATGCCATGCCAGGAGTGCACTTCGGAGTCGGATCGAGTGGCGGTGCGCTAGCCGAGGGCGCGTTCGCTAACTATGAGCTCAGCCGACCGGCCAGCATCGACATGCTGGCCAGCCAGCGCCAGTTGCTCGCCGCCTACCAAACCGCGTATACCGACGTAATCGTGGACCAAGGAATAGAGCTCAGTCGCCCACCTCCGCAGTCGCACCACGTGAACCAGTTGGGCGGCACGATCCTCCTCGGGTCCGGGCTGGATTACGGGGCGGCGGTGGCGGCCGTCCACCAGCACGGCGGTATTGCCTCGATCAACCACCCCTTCGGTACGGATGAACGGGTCTTGGCTACGCCTGACGTCCAACAAGAGCTTTTGCGGCAGGCTATCGACAGCCACTTGAGCGGGAGATACTTCGGGGCAGACATGCTGGAGATTTATCCTGACCGGCGAGGCACCGTCGACATGGCCCGTCATGTTGAGCTGTGGGATGTTGCGAGTCGAAATGGGTTTTTTCTTACGGCTGTCAGCTCTAATGACGACCACGGTGGGAAGAACTGGCTGGCCGAGCCCAATCCAGGCTACACGTCTCCCTACGTGAGCGCCGTCTCTACGGTTGATGTCCAGGCCGCCTTGGCGGCCGGCCGTTCGTTCGTCGGAGTCCTCGGTCGTTTTGCCGGCCAGCTAGACTTTATGTTGGGCGGCGCCCCGATGGGGGCCGTTTGGATGAATCAGGAGCCGGTACAGGACCTACGGATATACGCCGACCAACTTCCGGCTGGCAGCGCTGTGCAGGTGGTTCAGGGACCAGTTGACTACGCTGGCGGAGGTGATCCGACGTCGGGCGCGACGGTGACACAGACAATATCGGCGGCCCGCTTCAGCGATGCGCCTTTCATCATGTCGTCGAGCGTTCGTAATACTTTTACGCGCGTTCAGGTCATCGATTCCGCTGGCATCGTTATCGCCTTGAGCCAGCCGGTTTGGTACCTAGAGGGGGCGCCCCCCGCTGGGGTGCCCATCAGCCGCCGGTACCCGTCCTAACCGCCAGGCTCCGTGACCCGGTCGGCGTGAGGTTGGACGCCCAAGGGCACGGGGAGATCCCTTTAGTCTGCCTGGGGCGGCAGGGGAGTCGCATTCACCGCCGCGTCGCTGGGCATTCGACGCTTCAGGTGCTCTGGCGTCGGCGTCGGCGCGTCGGCCGACTAGTTCTGGCAAGCGCCTCCCCAAGTGCTCGTCGAGGAACCTGAGCGGCTTCAGCCGCCGCCCGTCGGCGCTCTCGTCGAACTTAGAATCGATCGCGGACACGTGGTTGGGGTGTGCCCGTGCAGCCGCTCGCCTGTGTCGGGCAGCGTGCGCGACGCGGCGGTCAAGTCAGCCCGGACGAGCCGGCGTCCCTGTCACCGCGCTTCAGGTCATGCGGGACCCTGTATCGGTTGCTAAGAGTGAGCGCAACAGTTCAGCAGACGGCAGCCGCCGGCATCTGTGGGTACAGGGCAGGGGGTGCTGAATTACCATTCCACTTGTTGCCTTGTGCGGTCCAATATTGACGCAGATAGGGTCCCAGAACTACCCGCTGGAAGTAGTTGTTCTTGAAGGTCGACTGAATCAAGGCACCTGCGTACATGGCGGTGGGCCCGTTCTGCGCTCGGTTGCACGTTACAGTGGTTCGGTAAGTTGCGCTGTTCAAAGAAGGCTCTGGCATACTCACATCCAAAGCCCGGAAATTGAAGGCGGCCCCTCGGTAACCGTCGACGGTATTGTAGGCCCACAGGTTTCCCCAGCCCGATTGCTCATCGTTGAAGCCGATGTTCACCCGCTCCGCGCGGTTGTAGCGAATTACATTCCAGCTTGGGTCGACGTCTGTCGTGATGCCCCGCCCGTCTCCAACCAAGTCGGTAGCCAGGTTGTGCTCGACCTTGTTGTAGTTCGAAGCCGACCCGAGGCGGATACCCTCTTGCATGTAGTGCTTGTAAGTTGACGCGGCAACGTGATGGACGTAGTTCCCCGTCACCGTCCATCCATCGCTGAAAGTGTTTATCCAGATGCCGGCACCGATTCCGCAGTCGATCGGCCCGACTTTGTTTCCCTGCAGAAGGCCGTAGCGCGATTCCGCGATCAGGATCCCGCGTCGACTGATGGTGTTGTTCACGATACGGATGCCGTCCGAGGGGTCGAGAGTTACGCCGAGGCGTTGGCCGAGGACGGTAAGAACGTTACGTGCCGCGATTGGGTCGTTCACTCCGCGACCAGGGAGCGAGCGGCGGTCCCTCCAGTTGTGGGCCACGCGCAACTTGTCCATATACTCTTGAGCCGCGTTGGCATTGTAGCCGAAGACATAGATGCCACCGATGATGTTGAGTCCCTGGATCGTCCAGTAGTCCGCGCCTGTGAAAACTTGGATTGTGCGGTGAGACGTCGGGCCCATTCGGTCGCACGGCTCGGGCGGATAGAATGTGCTCAGGGTTACTGGACCGTCGCCAGCGGGCCTGATTGTGATTCGCTGCGTTACGGTCCCCGAGCTCGTGATGAGCACGCCGCCAGGGTAACTGCCACCGTGGATCAAGATGGAGTCGCCAGGTCTTGCAGCGTCAACGCCACGCTGGACGGTGCGAAAAGGCAGCAGCGCCGAACCCGGGTTAGTGTCCAATCCCGTCATTGACACATGCCAGGCCGTTCCTGCGGCTGCGGCGGGTTGAGCCCGAAGAGACGGCAAGGCTGCAGCGGCCGCAGCTAGTAAAACCAGTACTATGCCCAGCCGAGCGACAGCGCGGTCCAGCCGTCCCCGGCGGCGAGTGCCTTCACACGCTTTCTGCGAGTAACCGTGTTTCATGTATCGTCTCCTCTGATTCGCCTCGCGACGCGGCCATACGTTGCTTAGCAGGATGCACTGAAAAAACCGGACTCACTATGGGAACGTGAAGTGGGCGGACGGATACCTATACCACGGTCCACGCGTACGCTGTAGGTGCGCCCTCATTACCGAATGCGTCAGTTGGTCGGACTGTGAATGTGTGGGCACCGGGCGCTAGGTTGGCATAGGTAACAGCCGAGTCGCAGATTGACTCCTCGGCGCCGTCGAGCGAGCACCGGTACCAAACTCTCGGCTCGTTTGCGTCAAACTGGAACTGAGCGGACGTGTCCGACCCGACTTCCGGGGGACCCGAGGTAATGGTGCTTGTAGGCGGGGAAAGGTCAGGGTTCCAGGCGCGTGCCACCGTGGCGGGGTCTGTGACGATGGTGCCGGGCTCAATCGCATCAAGAGCTGTCAGGTAGTCCTGCCAACAATATGTCTCCGGGACGGTCGTCCAGTGATTCCGCCAATCCGCGGAGGTGCAATCCCAGCGCGTTCCGGTTGACGCCGTAGCTCGGTACGATCCCGTCAGGAACTTGTACATGTATACGGTCGACCATTCGCCGGGACCGACCGCCATCAGAGCGGTCAGCTGGTCCCGGTCGAAGTACCGGCGGCTGCTTGGCACTGAGACGGTGTAACAGGGTAGCTGAGGGTTGTTGCACTTCCCACCGGTGACCGAGTTGGCGTGTTGGTACCACGGCGACGTAGAGGTCGCATCGTCATGGCTGCGTCCGACCGCGTAGATCCGACCATACGCGAAGCAACGCGCGGTCACCCCCGTCTGCTCGGCATCCGTGTGCTTGGCGCTCGCGTAGGCGAAGGTGCCCCATGCCCTGTTGTGGCCGTGCCGGCTGAAGACTTCCAACGAACCGCAGATCTGCCGGTATTGCTGGTCAGCGGTTAGGAGCGTGTCGTTGTTGTGAGTCGCAGCGCTGACGAAGGACCATCCGTAGTCATCACGTAGCTGAGCAAGTTGCTCCCACGATGGGTACAAGGAGGGGCCGTTGCAGGTTAGCCCGGTTTCGGCGGTGCGGTCGGTAACTACCCCTCCGGTGCCCGTAATGCCGCGGTCACGGAGCGCAGCCGCCACCGCATCCAACGGCACCGTATTGGGCAGAGGTGTGCAGGATGCGTCGGGAAGCGACCACTGGGTCCTACCGAACATCAGGGTGAGATAGGCAGGGCCTGCGGCCTTGGCGATATCGAAGGCGCGGGGGAGTGTGTAAGGCGACCGGTTCCCCGCGGCGTCTTGCGCCTGTGCTTTGACCGAGTACCCGCCGGCGGACAGATTCGCGGTGAAGCTCCAGGCTGTCGATCGAGCGCCGGGTATAGCAAGTCGGGCGATGGCGACAGTGGTGGTGTGCCTATCCACCTCCGTGAAGGCCAGCAAGACTAGCTTGACGCCTACGTCGTCGGTGGCGGTCCCCGAGATGGTGATGGGGCTGCTGTCGTGCGACGTGTACTGGGTCGGCGCGGACATCTGAGCTGTGGGTGCGGCGGTGTCGGTGATCGCCAGCGCTGGTGTGATGGTCGTCGCCAGGACAATCAGCGAGGTGACGATTCCTACGGCAAGAGGCCAACCCTTCGCGGCGCGCAGTCTCAACTGAGTCCTCACACAGGGGTAAAAGGCAAGGGCGCTCGCCTCGGCTGCTGCAGCCTTCCATCCGATGGTTGTCCAATCCATAGCACTTTCGGGTGGTTCGCCCTATGTCATGAGACCATCACGCTGAGTCTCTTGCTTGGGTTATCTACCGTGAGTGGACAGCAACACTGGGTTACACTGCCCCTGGCAGGTCGGGTGCCTTAGGGAGCTCTGCAGCTGTTAGTGACCCACGGGCGCCGTACGACGCCAGTGGATCATCATCCGCTCGCGCGCTCTCGCCGTACGTAGCTATACGCAGCGTAGCGGTCTGGGGCGAAACGGACGAACCATCCGAAGTGACTATGGGTTGGGCACGACTGGCCCGCTAGCGTGCGGCCATCCTGACCGCCACTTCGCCCGGAGGCTGACCGGCTCCGCCGCCCTGGACCGCCGCAGCCTCTTTGCGAAACCCTGTTGATCACGACGCTCCAGCTCCCGGAGGAAACTGTGCCGTCCACTGCCGCACGGACCGTGTCGCCCAGGTCACCGGCTCGCCGTCTCGTCCCGGCGCTCACACTGTTGCTGGCTGCTGGAACCGGACTCTTGGCCCCAGGCGCTCACGCTTCCGGGAGGATGGAGGGGAGGACGCTGGAGGGCCGCCCGAGCAGCACAGCGGGTGCGACTGTCTCGCCGGTGCAGGTCCTCGTGGATACGGCCAAGCCGGGCGACCACATCAAGCTGCACACCGGCACCTACACCGGACAGATCACCATCAGCCACTCCGGCACGGCGAGCGCTCCGATCACCATCGAGCCCTACGGCGACGGTCCCGTTACCTTGACCGCGACCTTCCCGACCGAACCGTGTGGGAACACGAAGCCGGCCATGAACCGGACCATCTTCGCGGCGGGTGGCGTGGACTACTGGACGATCCAGAAGATGAAGATCGTCAACGGTATCTGGATCTCCGGTAGCAACTTCGACACGGTCGCCGCCTGGTTCCACGACCTTGCGGACGCCCACGACTGGCAGACGCGGCGATCGTTGCCTGGGCGCGGCACGAAGGACCCGGTCGCGGCGAAGGGGATCTACGGCGCGCTCAGCAACAAGTTGGGAGTGAGCGTGGACCCCGCCGAGGGCTGGCGCATCTTGGGCAACGACATCTCCGGTCGCGGCGTGCACGGGACCGTGACGCGCGGCGGTGAGGTCGGCAACAACAAGATCCACAACATCGCATGTGGAATCGGGCCGGGAGTGTGGCTCGTCACCTACAGCGACTTGTGGAAGGTCCACCACAACCGCATCAACATCATCGCGGCTTCGACGTGGAAGCACTACATGCAGGAGGGGATCCGGGTCGGCGGTGCTTCCAACTACAACCGGGTGGAGTACAACACTGTCTCGGACCTTCCCGGCGACGGCCGGGGCATCAACACCGATATTGATGCGAGCTATAACACGTTCCAGCGCAACACGGTGATGCGGGCGGAGATCGGCTTCAACGACCAGCAGTCCGGCTGGCAGAACACTTGGGCCTACAACACGGCCGACGCCATTCGAGCCTCGGGTTTCAACTTCCGCAGTAAGGACGCGACCTTGGCGGCCCCGAGCATGGACACGACGACGTACAAGGCACTGGTCCAGTGCAACCGCGTGACCGCGAGCCCCTTGGCCATGACGGCGGGAGCGCTCAACGCGTCGACGTTCACGAACAACTACTTCAGCAAGATCTCCCTCAGCTCGAACCTCCAGCGGTACTGGACTCAGTACAACAACACCTGGAACGGCTCGTCCGCCGCTCCTCCGCCGAGCCCTCCGCAGCCGCCTGCTGGCGCGTGCTGAGGCAGCGTTTGCAGATCGGCCCAACCCGAACTGGACACTTTCTTTGGCCGTGACCGCGGGGAAGCTCGGCCACTACCTGTCGCGCGGCCGGATAGCCAGGAGGGAGTCCCACTCCAAGATCAACGCGGCGTTGACCACCGTGACCATCCTCAGCATCAAGTCACGATGCCCTCCAAGGCCGACTACCATGTTCGTCGAGGGATCAACCGCGCCGGTCGCACGATGCTCATCGCACGCGGCGTCCGCTACACGGAGGCGTTGGCAAGCCGTTATGGAAGCAGCAATCCCTGATCTGCCCGGATAGGAGTGTTCGATGTGTGGTGACTCAGCCGACAGATCGGAGAAACTGAGCCGGCGCGGTTTCCTGGTGGGCAGCAGCGCGTTGGTCGCCGCGTCGGCGCTGCGCAATGCGCCGGCTGCGCGCGCCGCGCTCGGACGGCCGGTTTCCATGGCGATGCACATACACGGCTCGTTCTCGGAGGATCGCGGCTCTTGGGATCAGCAGGCTAAACAGGCCGTCATGAACGGTGTCGACGTCCTGTGGGCGACCGACCATGACTGGCGTATGAGCCACTGGGGTTTCCTCACCCACCTGTCCATGACCAGCGATGTCGAGAATGGCGTGCGGCTCCAGCGCCTCACGGGATCAGGCGCCACCGGGCCAAGTGGTTTATCGATGACTGGGGCGAGCTACCGGCTCGACTCGTCGGCGGTCCGGTACAACACGCGCGGCAACCTGTCGCAGCTAACGATCACCGTAGACGCCGTACCGAACTCCTCGCTGCAGCTTCGAGTGGTCTCCTCCCGGCACCCGGTGGGGGGGACTCTCCCGATGCAAGTGACCAAGACAATCACCACTACTGGGACAGTGAGCTGGCGTCCCGGTGTGGACTTGGCGAACCGCGTCGCAGCAGGTCTTGCCGCCGACTTCTCGCTGTACGATCTCTTCCTAGAGGGGACGGGTACCCTCTCCAACCTGCAACTCGATTGGGGCATGCCCGGTCAGGAGCCGTTGACCGTGCAGGCGCAGGTTCTTACGGCAGTTAATGCACGGTACGCAACCGAGATCTACCAGGCCCTGGAGCCCAGCCTTTACGAGCCACACGTCAATTGGTTCGGTGGCAGCCTGATGTTGCCCAGTTACGCAGGCAAGCCGGCCGCCGGGATCCATCCCGATCTGGTCAGTCAAATGGTGCAGACAATCCACTCGCGTGGCGGGCTGGCCTCGTACAACCACCCATACGGCACCCACTTCGGCGGGACGGGGGTGCCGTTGAGTACGCGGCAGCAGGTTGCGCGCGACGTGCTGAGTACCAACGCGTGCGGAGCTGATCTGCTGGAGGTTGCCTATCCTGCTCGCAATGGTGCCAACATTGATGATCACCTGTTCATCTGGGATGCCTGTAGCCGCAACAGCCTGTACCTGGTTGGAACCGGCGTTTCCGATGACCACACCGGGCTCAATTGGAACAGGCAGTCCGACCGCTTCATCACCTGTGCGTGGTCGGCGTCCACCGCCCAGTCCGACCTGCTGACTGCGATGCGCGGGGGCAGGCTGTTCGCCCGTAAGCTGTCGAACTGGGCTGGCTCGCTGGACATGACGGCCGATGGCTCGGTACCGATGGGCACCGTTTCACCATCGTTGGCATTGCGTACCGTCCGTGTCCAGGCCGACCAGGTTCCTGCCGGCGGCGTAGTGCAACTACTGGCCGCGCCCATCGATAACGGCGGAGTACCGGTAGGAACGGCCGAGCCGGTGGCGACCTGGAGTGGCGCGACTGTGGATTCCTCAACCACCGTTCCTGCCGGGAGTTTCTTTCGCGCCCAAGTCAAGGACTCTGCCGGGATAATCGTCGGGGTGGGCAATCCTATCTGGTCACCCAGATCAGTCGGGCCATGAGACCACCGACAATAGCATTCCCCAGCTTTCGCTGAGAACAGCCCGCAAGACGCACGACGGTCCGCCGCCCGACGAGCTACTGGAAGACGAGGCTGCCGGTGTCGGACGACCCACCGATCGACGCGGTGGCCTTGATGACCTCGCCGTGCTTGGGAGCGCTGTCCACCAGCTCATCCGAGCACTTGCCGGTCGAGTCGGTCATGCAGACCTGGTTCCTCGTGCGAAAGTGCGCGTCGACCGCGTCGTTGTCGGTGAAGGTGACCCTGACGCCGGCGACCGGGTGCCCCCTGGAGTTCCGCACCTTGGCGGTGAAGGTCTGCCCGTGGTCGGTAATCACGTTCTGGCAGCTCTTCGGGCTGAGCTGCCGCCAACCCTGGCCTTTCGGCACCGTGCAGGAGATGTGCACCGTGTAGGTGTCGGCGGTCGCCGCGACGGGCGCCACGGCCAACGGCGGCAGGGACAGCAGCCAGGCGCATCCGGCCGCGACCCGAGAGGGAGTGAGCCGCACGGAATCCCCTGTCGACGCAGAATGGGACAATCTACCCACAAGCCCCGACGGTGGCAAGAGGTCCGTTACTGGGCGGTCGCCAGGTTGTGGAACGCAACCCCGACCTTCGTCAAGGTGCTGCCCGGTGTGCACAGTTCGGGCGCATACGCCGTACCGGTGTACGGGCCGCAGGCGAGCGGGATGTCCTTCTCGAGGTCGGCCTTCGCCGGTGGCGATCCCCATGTCATGGGCAGCCAGAGCATCTGCACCATACCGTTCGCGAAGCCAAGCCTCGCCTTGTCCTGCAGGAACTGCACGTTGAGCGTGGGGTTGTAGTTGTACAGCTTGCCGTCCAGTGCCGGCCATTTCGTCCCGCACTCCCAGCAGTACACCGGCAGGCTGGCACCTCCATGGCTGTGCATGAAGTCGAGCACCGTGACGATGTGCGGTGCGTAGTCGTAGAAGTGCATCTGGATAGCGTCCATCGCGCTACTGGCATACAGGTGCGTAGCGAAGTAGTAGAAGCGGTCGGCCTGCGGGGTGCGCGTCCCGTAGAAAGTGCTGGTGAACTGGGTGCGAAGCGCAGCGATGGACTGGTTCGGGTTGATGTACTGGTACGCCGGTGCCTTCTGCGGGGGGTGCCGGTAGGAGAAGTAGAGGTTGAGGAACTGGACGGCAGCCTTCAATGCGCTGTCGCTCTTGCCGCCTGCTTCGTACTTGGCACGGGTGATCGCTACTCCCAACGTGGGACTGCTGAGCCCGGCATCAAGGACAATGACACCGGGGTTTGCCGCGTGTGCTGCCTTCCGTGCGGTGGCCAGCGTTGTGACGTAGTCGGCGAACACCGGACAGCTCGTAGTGCTGCACGACGTACGACCTGAGACACCGGGCCACTGGCCGGGGTCGTTGACCTCGTTGTTGATGCCGAAGAGGCGGACCGGATGAGCGAAGTTCTTGTAGTGCAGCACCAGGGTGTAGACGAAGTCGTACCAGTCCTGCTGGCTCCGCGGTACCCCCTGCGCGCATGGACCGTGACTGCGATCCGTCACTCCGGACGGTAAGGGGTAGGTGCCCCAGAACGGTGCGCCGCCCGGCGTGAACGCGCAGGTCTGCACCCGGAACTGCATCTGGACCCCGGCAGCCGCTTGTTCGTTGACCGCTGCATCGAACTTCGAGAAGTCGTAACGACCACGAGTCGGCTCGACCGCGGCCCAGGACAAGAGCGACGCCGTCCACGCCGAACCCACCGCCTTCTGCAGTGACGGCGTCGCCTTGCCACCGTGTACGCCGTACGGATTGCTCATGGACGCTCCGACGGTGCCTCCACCGGATAGGATCAGACCGACGGCCGCAGCCACGAGAAGCCCCTTGCGGATGCGGGTCATTACGCCTCAGTTCCGTCAGCCGAGCCATGAGAGGGACAACTCCACATGGTCGCAGACACGCCAGGACCGGGCCATAGTCACAATGGGTACTTGGGGATGGTCAGGCGGCTGACTTGCAGGTGCCCGAGGTCAGGTCGCTCGCCTACTTCAGCACCGGGTGGCGAGCCAGTGCCCACCGAGGCCGTCGACCCGCTGTCGAAAAGGATCAAGAGAGTATCGGTTACGGAGGAGGCGGCGTGGAGCTGACGCGAAGAGGGCTGTTCCAGGCAGGGGCAGCTGCCGTCGCGCTGTACGCCCTGCCCCGAGGGTCGGCGGCACGTGCCGCGGATTCGCCGTTCTACTCGATGGCCATGCACGTGCACGGTTCCAGCTCGGAGGGGCCGGCATCCTGGGCCACCCAGGTCGCCTCGGCAAAGGCCGCCGGCGTGGATGTCCTCTGGGCTAGCGACCACGACTGGCGCATGAGCGCCTACCAGTTTCCCACGGTAGTACCGGTCACCAAGCCCAGCAGTCCCGGCTTCGCCGCGAAGAACGGCAGCGTGACGTTCTCGACCGCAGGCATGCAGCTCGGCAACGCCGTGGCTGTGTTTCAAGCGCCGCGCAAGCAGGGCGAGGGCAACATGGCCAACCTGACGATCTACATCGACGTCGTACTCGGTGCAGGCGAAAGCCTGGCGTGTGTCGTCGTGGGTTCGAAGTGCCCGGCCGCGCCCAACGGCAGCACCGCTCGCCTCCAGTTCACGACGAGCGGCAGCTACAGCTGGCAGCCGTCCCAACAAGTGGCCGGCATGTCGTCTGACAGTGCCTTCAGCCAGCTGAGGATCGAAGGGTCGGGCCTGGTCCGCTCCTTCAGGTTCGACTGGGGGGTGACGGGCGACGAGCCGCTCATGGCTCAGGTGCAGGTGTTGGACACGCTCCGGGCGGCAAACCCTGGGCTGTCCATTTGCCAGGCTTTGGAGGTGTCCCTGTTCGATCCGCACATCAACTGGTTCGGCGGGACGCTGACGCTGCCTGACTACGCGAGCCTGCCGAAGAATGCCGATGATGCCACCCATGCGATCAGCGACATGATCCGCGCTCGCGGCGGCATCATGTCGTACAACCACATGTACGGCAGCCACGGCAACCCGGTGGTGACGCAGCAGAAGGAGCTGGACGTCGCCAGCAGCGTGATCGCGAAGCGGGCCTATGGGGCCGCGATCCTCGAGGTCGGGTACATCAGGCGGGCCGGGGCGACGCTGCGCCAGCACATGCACGTGTGGGACATCTGCACACGCAATGGGTTCTACCTGGCCGGTAACGGCGTCAGCGACAACCACACCGGCGGCGACTGGTGGCAAGGTAACAACACCTTTGCCACATGCGCCTGGGCGACATCCCCCCGGAAGGCTGACCTTCTGAGTGCCATTTCGGCCCGCCGGTTGTTCGGGCGCAAGCTCGGCGGCGGCTGGAATGGCTGGGTCGACCTGGCCGCGGACGGTGCCCTCATGGGGACTGTCTCGCCGTCCAGCGGTTCCCGTACCGTTCAAGTGCGCGTGTCAGCGGTCCCCACTGGCGGTTCCGTCACGGTGCTGCAGGTACCTATCGACTACGCCGGTGTCCGCGTCACGAAACCGGCCGTGCTCGCGACATACCGCACGACGAACGTCGACTCGGCTGTGACAGTGCCTTCGGGCAATGCCGTGCGAGTCGTGCTCCACAACAGCGGCGGTCAGGCCGTCGGGTTCAGCAATCCGATCTGGATGCCGGCAGCCTGACGAACGATGCAAGAACCGTTCGCTTCCGGTGGCCGTCCTCGGACTCGGGCCACCGGCAAGTTTGGGGCGTCGTACCGGCCGGGTCGCGCTCTGCATGGCCCGGGTCGGCGACCTCATCGCTACCCCTACGGCGGCTACGCGGCGCAACGCGTCGGCTTCGGCTACCCGAGCCGTCCCAGCCCGCGCTCAGTAGGAGATCGCCGGCCAGCCGGCCGAGTGCGAAACCCGGCCGGCTGGGGCTGTGTTCTGTAGGGTCAGCCGGTGTCGGTCAGCACCTCGCCGGTGTTCGGAGCCATGGTGAGCGAGCTGACGGTCCTGCCGTCCAGCGTCGTCATCTGCCGCAGCAGCGGCACGGCCACCGGCACCCCGGTCGGGTTCACCAGCACCAGGCCGTTCGTAAACGCACGCTGGTAGACCCCGCCGGTCTTGGCGAAGGGACCCAGCGGCGTACCTACGTCGGCCCGGTCGTAGGGGCTGTCACCGGTGATGCCGGCCATCGTCTTCGACGGCAGGAAGTTCAGGTAGGACTGGCCGTTGGTGCCGAGCAGGAACGACGCGACGGTGTAGCGGTGCCAGGCGTCGATCTGCGCCGAGGTTCCCGGAGTCCAGATCTTCGTTGTGGCAAGCACCACCCGGCCGCGGGCACCGGCATCCGCGATCATGCTGACGTCACGAAGCCAGGAGCTCTCCGACTTGAACTTGGTCAGCGACTGGTGCGGCGTGCGGAGCCAGATCTCCGAGTGCGCGGCGTCCAGGCTCAGCAGCAGCGACAGCGGGGAGCCGCCGGCCTCGTTGTAGTAGCGGGCCCCGGAGCCCAGACCGTTTCCGGCGACGATCACGCCCGGGTTCTGCGCCTTGACCTCGGTTGCGATGGCAGCGGTGCCGGCCAAGTAGTCCCTCGGCGTCCAGACCACTCCGGTGCCCGGATTGATCGGTACGCCGTTGACGTACCTCGGCGACAGCGGCGCGGTGCCGAGCATGTCGAGGTAGCAGCCGTCATAGCCGCTCTTGGCGAGGTTGGCCGCGCACTCCTGCGCGGCCGACTGCCGCCAGGCCGGCGTGCCGATGTTCATCAGGTAGTTGCCGAAGCCCCTGGAGCGCACCTTGGCACCGCCAGCGCTGCGGGCATACCAGGAGTCCGGATACGCGGTCGGCTGGCTGGACTGGGCGAAGGCACCGTTCTGGTAGGCCAGCAGCCGCAGGTTCGGGTTAGCCGCGCGCATCGCAGCGGCGTACGGCGCGAAGGTGCGCTTGGTCGCCACGATTAAGTTGAACCGGGTGGCGATCTCCACCGCCTGACTTGCGGTCACCGTCTGGTCGGCCGCCATGTTGGTGGCGGCGTAGCGCTGGAGGAACAGGCCGCCGGCGGCCAGCGTGCCGTTGGACGCCGCTGCGGTCGTCCGATGGACCCGAGTGGACGTGGTGGCGACGGCGCCGGCGGTGATCGCCGTCGCGGCACACACCGCGACGGTGGCGACAGCCGACGCCGCGCGAAACGAGCTACGCATGGGATTCCTTAGTTGAGCGCTAGGCCGGGGAGTGCCCGGCAGGTCCGTCCGGCCTCAGCCACCGGCGCTCCCGCGGAGCGGCCCGGTGGCTGGGCGGTGTCATGCCCTCGCTACTGTGCCGCGAGCGCCGCGTCGTGCGGAGCGAGGAGCCCGACCGGAATGCTCTTGTAGGTCGGGTAGAGCTCGATCGAGCCGGCGCCCAGCGCCGCACCCTTCCTGAGCGTGTCGAGGTAGCCGGCCTGGGTGCCGGTGAACCCGTTCTTCGGGGCGGCCATCTGGAAGGAGATCGGTCCACCCAGCGCCTTGAAGTGCGCATAGAGGGCGTCGTACATGGCGTACTGCGTGGCCGAGCCGCGGCGCTTGCCGAGCTCGTTGTTCTCAAGCACGCACTGCTGGCCGAGGATCTGCCGGCACTCGTCGGCGAGAAACTCGGCGTACTTCTCGTCGGTCTTGACGCCGGTCGGGTAGAGGAAGTGGAACGCCGAGATCGAGGTGGCAATCCGGGTGTGCTTCCACAGCAGGCCGTCGACGAAGGACTGACGCTGGCAGTTCTGGTCCGCGGCGATCGTGAAGCCGGCCGCGTAGAACGGCTTGGCGTCACCGTCCCAGCGAACGGTCGGCTCGGTGAACAGGGTGGAGCACAGGCTGTTGGTCACCTCGAGCAGTTCGGGCGCGGTGTCGTACTTCGCGGCCAGCTTGCCGTAGACGTCGGCGTACGCCTGCTGCACCGCCGTGGTCCAGAAACGCGGCACGGTGCCCTGGGCGTTCGGGCTGTGGGAGTACGGCGGCGCGCCGCCGAGGTTCTTCACCCAGTCCGGCGCGTCGGTGCCGGCCTCGAAGCGCAGCTTGAGGCCCATGTGCAGGTTCGGATTGGCAGCGTTGAGCACGCGCAGCTTGTTCAGCACCCGGTCGATCTGGTTGTCCGCCGCGATAGGACCGTAGGGCTGGGGCTGCAGCTCCTTCCAGCTGACCCGGATGACGGCATTGTTGACCACCGGAAGGTAGCTGGTAGGCGCCGGGCCACCCATCGACTGCAGGCCTTGGACCGGGTCCTTCAGTCCCTCGACGAAAGGCGGCGGGGGCGGGGGCGGCGGGGGCTGGTGGTGGCCGTGCCCGTGGTGGTGATGGCCGTGGTGACCATGATGGTGATGATGACCGTGGCGCTTGGCCGGGCCGGCGGTGGCCGCGTTGGCAAGTGGCGCGGCGGCGACGGATACGGCTATCAGGCCGGCCAGTACCAGCTTGGCTTTCGTGTAACGGCTGAGACTGCTCGTGTGAGTGGATGCATTGGGCATGCCAGATGGATCGTCGGCGCTTCCGACGGCCTGAAGGGCAGCGGGGGTACTTCACCCAAACGTACGCATGCTGGATTAGGCCCTTCGGCCCAATGCCAGCGTCTTGCACTACCACCTGGCTGAGTGACAAACATCGGTATTTCCCGCCGACCCGGGACTAAACATGCGCGGTGCGGAGCGGATCCGGGGGGTCGGTCAAGCGGCGGGCTCGCGGGTGCCCTGAGTGAGGTCCACGACGGCGGGGGCAGGTAGGCCGGTCGCCTGGGACGCGGGCTTCTCCTCGTGGTAGTCCGCCTCGACGTTGACCTCCCAGACGTCGTGGCCGGCGTCGTCGGAGATGTTCTCCACGGTGAGCATCGCCGTGTACATCGAGTGGTCCTGGTTGTTGTACTTGTGCATCCCGTTGCGGCCCACCGGGTGCACGTTGGGCGCGTTGGCCGCCAGCCAGTCGCGCATCACCCCGACGTTGGCGGCGTAGCTGTCGTCGTACATGGGATAGGCCTTGGGCATCCGTACGACGAAGCCGCGCTCGACCTCGGCGGCGGCCACCGGTACGACGAGCGCGACGGTGAGGAAGTCCCGATACCTCAGGCCCCGCGCCGCCGCCCGGACCTCCTCGGGCGCGGGCGGATCCATCGCTAGCAGCAGCGAGGACAGGGCCATCGACGAGACCACGTGGTCGGCCGGAGAATAGCGCGAGCTGCCCACGTCCAGCCGGCTCGCTGCCGGCGCGCCGGCGCCCGGGCCGTAGCCACCGGTGACCACCCCGGTGACTCCGGTGGCGCGCCCGCCTTCGTGTGAGCTCCGCTGCACTTTGTCTCCAGAACGACCCGGCCGTCCCCCTTCTCGACCTTCTCCGGGCCGTCTCCCACATCAGCCCCGGGCCGTACTTGGGGTACTGGAACTCCTCGATCAGGCTGGTGATGTCCTTCGAGTTGCGGCGCGGCAGCAGAGCGCCCCGGATCGCCGCGGACAGCGACAGGTTCTTGATCCGCTGTGCCGCCCAGTCGGCCTGAATCTCGCTCGCCGGCACCCCCCAGAGCTTCTCGGTGTAAGTGCGGAAGAAGATCCCGTAGAGCCGGTAGCCGAACCGGGCGGCTACCCATCCCTCGAGCGTGGTCTGGTCCTTGGGCGGGCGGACGCGCGCCCAGAGGTAGGAGGCGACGCAGCGCAGCGCTTCGAGCAGGCCGAGTTGGCGTAGCGCGTTTCCGGCCCGCAGCGGGTAGTCGAACAGCTTGCCGTCGTAGTAGATGCGGCTCATGCGCGGCCGCAGCAGGAACTCCTCGGCCGGCAGGATCTCGTGCCATGGCGCCTCGACCGCGGGCACCTTGGTGAAGAAGCGGTGCCCGCCCATGTCGAAGCGCCAGCCCTCGCGCTCGGCCGTGCGGCTGATGCCTCCGACGATCGCGTCGCCTTCGAGCACGGTCACCGGAACGTTGCGCTGGACCAGTTGTTACGCCGCAGTCAGTCCGGCCGGGCCGGCGCCGATGGCGACGATGTTCGGCGGGTTCTTCACAAGGCTCCGGCGGTCGGTGTCGCGGTCTGGCGTCGTACGCCTGCGCAGCAGATATCTGCGTGCGGCCCGCAGGGCCGCCGACCGGCCCGGACTGGTCAGCCGACGCTGACGCGCCGTACCAGGTTCTGGTCCGGCGTCCAGACGTAGACGTCTTCGATGGGCGCGTTGGTGTCGTCCGCCGTCAAGGACTCGTCGGTCTCCAGGGCGACGGACCGGCCGTCCGCCGACATGTCGAGGTCACGGGCGTCGGTCTGCCCGAGCGGGAGCACGGTGCTCTGCCCGGAGCTCCAGTCATAGAGCACGACCGGAGCTCCGGGCCGGCTGCCATCGGCGTAGACGGCTCGCGAGCCGTTGGCGGACTGCGAAGCCTGGATCGGGAAGTTCCCCGGGCTGGTGTCATGCCAGACGACTCGCCGCACCGACGTCACCGACTGCCAGTCGGTCCGGACGAGCAGGCCCACCTGCCGGGTGCAGCCGTTGCGCCAGAGCAGACGGAGGAAGAAGCGGCCGTCGGCTGAGACCTGCGGGTCGAAGGTGCCTCCACCGCACGCCGCCCGGTCGTCTCCGACCAGCACCGTCCGGCCCGCAGCGCGGTCGCGCACATAGGCCGAGGTGACCCTGGGCGAGTCCGGGGCTTCGTGCCGGCTGACGAAGCCGACGACCTGGCCGTCCGAGCTGATCGACGGCTGATGGGTGTCCGGAAGCGGCGCCCCGGTCGCGTCCACGCTCACCCTGGTGGTAACGCCGCGGTCTCGGTCCCGCAGGAACACGTCGCTCGAGTACGGGTAGTCCTTGCCCGGCCCGACGAGATTGCTGGCGTAGGAGGAGAAGGCGACATAGCGCCCGTCCGCCGAGACGGCCGGCGTCTCGAAGTTGCTCTCGTCGTCGCCCTGTGCCTCGGCGCTCGACACGCTCACCCGCGTCGTCTGCCCCGTGCTCCGATCACGGACGAACACGTCGGGGACGCCGTTCGTGTCGCCGGGGACGAGGTTGGAGGCGAGCGAGACGAACGCGACGTAGCGGCCGTCCGCGCTGACCGCCGGCTTGGCACTGCCGCTGTTGCCCTGCTGCCCGGCGCTCGAGACGCTCACCCGAGCGGTGGTGCTCGTGGTGCGGTCCCGGATGAAGACGTCCGAGGCTGCGTTGGTGTCGCCGACGACCAGGTTCGAGGCGTCCGAGCTGAAGGCGACGTAGCGGCCGTCCGCGCTGGTCGACGGCTCGTGGCTGCCGTTGTTCCCCTGGACGGGAGCCGCGGCATGAGCCGCCCCTGCGGGTAGCAGCAGGGCGCCGGTCAGGCTGCCGGTTGCGATGGCGGCGAGCGCAGTGCGCGTCCGTCTGCTGGGGGGCTTCGACGTCATGAGCCGACTCCGTTCTCCCACTGACACTGCCGGGGCGAACTGTACGTGCCGGTGGGTGATTTCGCTCCGGCCGTTCGGGCAGACGAACCGAGTCGTCGAGGAGGGCGTCTAGAAGGACATGACAGCTAGGCCACTGGACCGGCGCCGCTTCCCTTGCGCTGGCGGCCAGCACGTTGGCGACCGGCGCGCTGGGCGGGTGCACCCCCGGCGTAGGAGCTCGCCGGCCGCCAGCGGATCTCCGTCGACCAGCGCCCGCCCATCAGTTCCCCGGTCCTCCAGGCACACTGGAAGTGGATCCGGGGGTCGGTCAGCCGGCAGGCTGGCGGGTGCCCTCGGTCAGGTCTACGACGGCCGCGATCGTTGCGCCCGTCGGCGCGGATGCCGGCTTCTCCTCGTGGTAGTCCGCCTCGACGTTGACGTCCCAGACGTCGTGGCCGGCGTCGTCGAGGATGTTCTCCACGGTGAGCATCGCCGTGTACATCGAGTGGTCCTGGTTGTTGTACTTGTGCATCCCGTTGCGCCCCACCGGGTGCACGTTGGGCGCGTTGGTTGCGAGCCACTCGCGCATGACCTCGACGTTGGCGGCGTAGCTGTCGTCGTACATGGGATAGGCCTTGGGCATCCGTACGACGAAGCCTCGCTCGACCAGCTCGGCCGACACCAGTCCCAGCGCCGCCAGCTCTTCCTTACCGAGTTCGATCAGCGCGTCGTCGGCCATCGTCCAGAGCTCGTCGCCGACGGTGACGAAGTACTCCAGACCCAGGCAGGTGCGCCCCTCCTTGACCAGGTACGGCGACCAGGAGCCGAAGTTCTGGATGCGGCCGAGCCGCACGTCGGGGGAGTGGACGTAGATCCAGTTGTCCGGAAAGCCAGCCTCCTCCGGTACGACGAGCGCGACGGTGAGGAAGTCCCGGTACTTGAGTCCCTTCGCCGCCGCGCGCACCCGCGCCGGCACCGGCGGGTCCATCGCCAGCAGCAGCGAGGGCAGCGCCATCGAGGAGATCACGTGATCGGCGGGAAAGTAGTGGGAGCTGCCGACGTCCTGCCGGCTGGCGGGCGGCGCACCCGCACCGGGGCCGTAGCCCCCGGTGACCACCCCGGTGACTCCGGTGGCGCGCCCGCCTTCGTGTGAGATCCGCTGCACCTTCGTCTCCAGAACGACCTGGCCGCCATCCTTCTCGACCTTCTCCCGGGCCGTCTCCCACATCAGTCCCGGGCCGTATTTGGGATACTGGAACTCCTCGATCAGGCTGGTGATGTCTTTCTGGTTCCGGCGCGGAAGCAGCGCGTTCAGAATCGCCGAGGACAGCGAGAGGTTCTTGATGCGCTGTGCCGCCCAGTCAGCCTGAATCTCGCTCGCCGGCACCCCCCAGAGCTTCTCGGTGTAGGTGCGGAAGAAGATCCCGTAGAGCCGGTAGCCGAATCGCGCCGCCACCCAGCCTTCGAGGGAGGTCTGGTCCTTGGGCGGGCGGACGCGGGCCCACAGGTAGGAGGCGACGCAGCGCAGCGCTTCGACCGGGCCGAGCTGGCGCAGCGCGTTTCCGGCGCGCAGGGGATAGTCGAACAGCTTGCCGTCGTAGTAGATGCGGCTCATTCGCGGCCGCAGCAGGAATTGGTCGGCCGGCAGGATCTCGTGCCAGAGCGCCTCGACCTCCGGCACCTTGGTGAAGAACCGGTGGCCACCCATGTCGAACCGCCAGCCCTCGCGCTCGGCCGTGCGGCTGATGCCTCCGACGATCGCGTCGCCTTCGAGCACGGTCACCGGAACGTTGCGCTGGACCAGTTGGTACGCCGCGGTCAGTCCGGCCGGGCCGGCTCCGATGACGACGATGTTCGGCGGGTTGTTCACGTAGCTCCAGTGCTTGTCGTCCTGGCGCACGCCTGTGGGCAGCACCAACCCGGCGTACGAGCAGCATGACAGGGGATCGGCCCGTCGGCGTGCAGCCGAAGCACCGAGTCCTGCGGCGTCACATTACGGCGCTCTCGGTCGCGCCGCGGTCCGAATCGCTCGCACGGTGCGGCGCACGTCACCCTATGCAGGAGCGCGACAGAGGCGGGGCGCGGCAGTGCGGCGCTGAGCATGCTGCGCTCAACCCGCCAGATTCGGCTCAGATGCGAATACAGCGCAGCCCTTCTTGGTGCACGGCTCCAGGTGATCCAGATCCCAACAGCATGACGCCGGAGACCAATTGTGCTTGCTGAAGGGATGTGGATCACCCCTGGGAGGACGGTACGTCGACCAGGCAGGTCTACAGATCCATCTTGGGCAGCCGGGTCAGCGCGTCCCGGGGAATGGCGGGTCCCGATCACGCTGGGCGTTGGCAATGTCCGTGCGCTGGGCACGGCCGCGAAAGACCGTTATGAGCGACCTCCCGATTGTTACCCAAGCGAGACGCCAACCCGTGTCCGGACCGCGGAGGTTCGGTCAGCATCTGAATGTGACCTGCCGGCTGACACTGCCCGAGCCGGAGCCCCCACCGCGGTCACTGCCGCTGCGCCTGCTCAGAGCCGGCGGGGTGGTCGTCACGGCGCTCGCACTCCTGACTGGTCTCGGGTACGGAGCGGTGGCCCTGGTGACGCCGTCGCAACCACCGGGGAGTGTGCCCGGCCGCGCGGCAGGCGCGCCCGCCACGACCGCTGGTCCGCCACCCGGAATTGTGTTCCTCGACATCGACCACCTGTCGATGACGGGATACCGCCCACGCCTGACCGCAGCTCTGACGCCACAGGACTCGTACGCCTTTGCCCCTGACCCGTCCGGGCGGGTGCTGGTGACGGCATCGGGGCAGATCGTGGATCCGGCCTCCTCTCCCGCCAGCCCGAAGACCTCGGCTGCTCTGCCGGCCGGATTCGACCGGGCCGTGCACCCCTGGGCGGACGGGGGCCGGAGCCTACTGCTGGTCTCCCTGGACCGCCTGGTGCTGTGGAGCCGCGCCAGCGGGGAGCTCCGGCCGCTCGGGGCCGGCAGCGGGGAACGTGACTATCCCGCCGCTACCGGCCCGGTACCGCGGTCGGACTTCGCCGCCGACCCGGTGCGTGCCGCGGTGGTCGCCGTCGTACCGGGGAAGCGGGTATACGGCCCTTACGGTCCCACCAGCACCACCGACCGGGTCGAGTATCGAAGTCTGGGCGAGCGTCCCCGGGTCCTGCTCACGGCGCGGCGATTCCGCCAGCTGGTCGGGTTACCGGCCAAATACGACGTGGCGCTGTCGGTGAACGTGGCCGGCACCGGCGACTACGTCGCCGTGAGCGGCTCCGGGTTCCCGCAGGGCGTCAACGGTGTCAACAACACCCCCAGCTCGGTGGTGGTGCTGCACCGGGACGGGCGGCTGGCCGCCGTGGTCCGGTCCACGGGGGGCCGCAGCTGGTTCGCCGATGCCTGGTCGCCGACCTCGCCGGCGCTGGCCCTGATTGAAGGCGTCAACGATGTCGGGGGCAACCCGACGGAGGAGTCCCTCTACCTGCTGAACTTCGATCGAGCGGACCACCCGACAAAGGTCGACCTGCCGTTGCCACCGCCCGGCCCGGGCGGTCGCACCTTTCTCGGGACCGTGAGCTGGTCGCCCGACGGCAACCAGCTTGTCGCCGGGACGACCCGCGCCTGGTTCGTGGTGGGATTCGCGCCGTACGCCGTGTCGACGTTCATCGATGTGCCCGGCAACCCGGTGGGCTGGCTTCGGTTGCCGACCGGTGAGCACTGAATAGCAGCCGATGACCGAGTCGCTGCGGTTGGCGCTGCGCGGCATCTGGGCCCGCCGCGGTGTGTCCGTCGCCATTCTGCTGGTGGCGGTGACGACCATCGCGACCGCGGCCGCCGGTCCCATCTGGCGGCGGGCGGCGGGCGAGTCCGTGCTCAGCGATCGGCTGGCGCAGGCGAAGGGCGTCGCCGTCGCGGTCGAGGCCAGCCTCAGCGGAACGGTCGCAGCCGCCCCGGGGAGACCGTTGGGAACCACGGTCGAACAGGCCCTGGCGGCAGCCCCCGCGGCGCCATTCGCCCCGGCCCTGCGGTCTCTGGACAACGACGACGGCCTGGCCGACGGGAGCCCACCCACAAAGGCCCGACTGGCCTGGCGGGAAGGCGCCTGCCAACACGTCAGGTTGATCGCCGGTCGCTGCCCGCAGGCCAGCGGGGAGATCATGGTGAGCCGCCGGAGTGCCGCGGCCGAACGCTGGCGCGTCGGCGGACGCGCGCAGCTGCTGGTGCCGTCGTCGAACCATTCCGGCTTTCTGATCAGCGGCCTGTACGAGCCGATCGACCCGGGCGAAAGGTACTGGTCGATACAGTCATTTCTGCCGCAGGCCGGCGGGAACCCGGTGGAGACGGCTGCGGTCGACACGCTCTTCACCTCTGAGCGGACGATGAACGACCTGGCTCCGAATGCCACGGTGCGGGCGGTCGTCGAGCTGCCACTGGACCCGGCAAAGGTGCGGCTGGTCAACGCGGACGCCGTGCGCGCGACGGTGGCGACGCTGCGCAGCCGGGTCGCCGCGCTGTTGCCCGGCGCACAGGTCGACAGCACGATCGAGACGACCCTCGACTCCACTCGGAGCGACCGGGACAAGCTCGACCTGCCCGTGTTCCTCGTGGTGGCGCAGTTGCTGGCCCTGTGCCTGGTGGTGTTGCTACTCGTGGTCGGCGGCGCCGTGGAGGCGCGGGGGCCTGAGGTGGCGCTGGCGAAGCTACGCGGGCTGGCGGCCGGCGCGACGCTGGCATTCGGCCTGCTCGAGCTGCTGCTCCTGCTGGCGCTCGCCCTGCCGCTCGGTCTGGCCGTCTCCTGGCTCGCGGTGCGGCTGGGGGCGGCCCTCCAGCTGGCCGCCGGAGTTCCGGTCGTCCTCACCGCGGACGCGCTGGGGGCTGCCACGTTCGCTCTTGTCGTCGCGGCCCTGGCGTGCGCGGCCGCGGCGCGCGGCATGTTGACCAGGCCGGTCCTGGCGGAGCTGCGCAAGACCGCCCGGCGCCCGGGCAGGGGAAGCGCGGCGCTGGATGCCGCGGTGGGCGCGGTGGCGCTGGCCGGGCTGGCGGAGCTCTCCTTCGGCCGGCTGGCGCCCGGACGCCCGGACGTGCTGTCGCTGCTGGCTCCCGGGCTGCTCACGGTCGCGGCGGCGCTGATAGGTGCGCGGCTGCTCCCGTACGCCGTCCGACTGCTGCTCCGCCCCACCAGAGCTGGCCGGCGGATCGGGCTGTTCCTCGCGGTGCGCCAGGTTGCCCGTCGACCCGCAGCCCTGCGCGCCGTCCTCGTGGTCGCCGTCGCGTTCGGGCTGGCCGCCTTCGGCGTCGACGCCTGGTCGATCGCGCGGGTCAACCGGCACGACCGCGCGCTCGCCGATGTCGGCACCGGCACCGTGCTGAGGGTGGAGGCTCCCCACTTCGCGGACCTGACCGGCCTGGTGCGAGCCATCACACCGGACGGGACCGCGATGGCCGTCACCCGCTACTACGCCGCCGGCGGGAGCGTCGGTGCGCGCAACCTGTTGGCGGTGGACTCCGGCCGGTTCGCGCGGGTGGCGTTCTGGCGCTCCGACTTCGCCGGCATGCCGGTTCGCGAGCTCGCCGGCCGGCTCACCCCGCGGTCCGGGGCACCGGTCGAGATCCGCGGCAACGGCCTCGGCGTGATGACCGGCGCCATCGGCTTTGCGAACCCGGTGAGGGTCGTCGCCGAGGTGCAGCGGGCGGACGGCTTCGTGCGCTCGGAGGACCTGGGCCTGCTCACCGGGACGGTGCACCGCGGTGCCATCTCGGGCTGTGACCCGACTCCCTGCCGCCTGCGGGCGATCCGCTTCCAGGGCGACGGCCGCCAGCGCGTCGCCGGCTCGGTCGTGTTGACCGGCGTCGAGGAGCGGCGGGCCGGGGCCTGGCGGCCGGTCGATGCCGGCTTCACCGCCGCCGGCCACTGGGCCCCGGCGGATGCCGGCAGCAGCGACCAGGTCGCGCAGGTGCAGGCTATCGGTGCCGACCTCAAGGTCACGGTGTCCGCCTCCGTGGAGTCGGGGACCCCAGGCATCCGGGTGGCCGACGACGTGCCGACCCCGATACCGGCCATCGTCACGGCGAAGACGGGTGCGACCGTGGCCGAGGAGCAGGTGCAGGTGCCAGGCCTGGACGGTCAGCCGCTTCAGGCGCGGGCCCTGACCGTGGCTCGGGCGCTGCCGTCGCTCGGTGACGACGGTGCCATCGTGGACCGGACCTACGCGCTGCGGGCAACGCGGTTTCAGCCGGATTACCTCTCGTACGCCGACGACGAGGTGTGGCTCGGGCCCGGCGCCCCCTCCGATATGACGGACCGGCTGGCCAAGGTCGGCGTCCGCGTGCTGGCGACGGAACGGGCGGCGGACCGACAAGCCGAGCTCGCCCGCCAGGCGCCCCAGCTGTCGCTCGGGCTGCTGTTCAGCGCCGGAATGGTGGCGGTCCTGCTCGCGGCCGGCGGCGCGGTGCTGATGCTGGTCCTACTCGGCCGTCGGCGTCGCTACGAGCTGGCTGCGCTGCGCCTGGTGAAGGTCTCGCGCCGGAGCCTGCTCGGTGCGCTGCTCACCGAGCAGGCGATGCTGCTGGGTTCGGGCGCGGTGCTGGGCGTGGCGGCCGGACTCCTGGGCGGCCGGGTCGCTGTGAAGAGCGTGCCGCTGTACTCCGACAATCCGGCCGCGCCGCCTTATCTCTACAGCGCACGCCCGCTGGACGTCCTGGTCTTCGTCGGGGTGGCGGTCGTGGTGGTCGCGGTCGCGGTCGCGGTGGCAGCCGGCGTACTCCTTCGGCACGCGGACGCCGAACGGCTGCGCGAGGCCCAGCCGTGACCGCCCAGGCTGCGGCGGCGGATGCCGCTGACATCGCCGCCGATGGGATGCGGGGCGCCCGCATCCGCTGCGACGGCGTGGTCGCGGTCTACCACCTCGACGGGACCGAGGTGGTCGCGCTGCGCGGCGTCGATCTGGCGGTCGAGCCGGCCGAGTCACTGACCCTCCTGGGCCCGTCGGGCTCGGGGAAGTCGACCCTGCTCTCGCTGCTCGCGGGTCTGCTTCGACCCACCGCCGGACGGGTCAGCCTGGACGGACGCGACCTCACGCGGCTCTCCCAGCGGCAGCTCTCGGACGTGCGGGCGCGTCAGGTGGGCATCGTGCTGCAGAACCCCGGGACCAACCTGCTCGGCTACGCGAGCGCCACCGAGAACCTGCTGTTCGCCCAGCGCCCCAGCCGCCGGTCCCGTTCCAGCAAGCGCCGGCGGGCCGCCGAGCTGCTGGCGGCGGTCGGGCTCGCCGATGTCGCCGCGCGGCCCGCGCGGCTGCTCTCCGGTGGTGAGCAGCAGCGGCTCGCGGTAGCGGCCGCGCTCGCGAACGGACCGCGCCTGCTGCTCGCCGACGAGCCGACCAGCCAGCTCGACGTCGACTCCAGCGCCGCCGTGATCGAGCTGCTCCGCGCAGCCGCCGCACTGGGTACGACGGTCGTCGTCGTCACCCACGACCCGTCGGTCAGTGCCGGTTTGTCCCGGACGGTGACGATCCGGGACGGCCGCGTGGGGGGTGAGGGCCGAGGCGGCCAGGAGTACGTCGTCGTCGGCAGCGAGGGGGCCGTCCAGCTGCCAGAGGACGTGCTCGACCTCCTACCGCCCGGCGCCCTGGCGAAGGTGCACCGGCAGGAGAAGGGGATCTTCCTCGAGCGCAGTGAGGATGACTCGTGAGCCTGCGCGCCGACAACGTGACCGTACGGCGCGGCACCCTGAGCCTGCTCCACGAGGTCAGCCTCGAGGCACCTGCCGGCGAACTGCTCGCCGTCATCGGGCCCTCCGGCGCGGGGAAGTCGACCCTGCTCGGCGTGCTGGGCGGCTTGATCGCCCCGGATGGGGGAGGTGTCACCCTCGACGGCGGACCGGTCGACCCGACTCGGATCGCCGTCGTCCTCCAGTCCTACGGGCTGGTGAGCGTGCTGACCGCCGCCGAGAACGTGGAGGTCGCCCTGCAGGCCGCCGGCTACGGCCGAGCGCGGGTGCGATCCGGGGCGGCGGAGGCTCTCGCGCTGGTCGGCCTTACCCGGCGTGCGGACAACCTCGTCGAGGAGCTCTCCGGTGGGGAACAGCAACGGGTGGCGCTTGCCCGGGCGCTCGCCGTCGGTCCGGAGGTGCTGCTCGCCGACGAGCCGACCGCCGAGCTCGATGCCGCCGCCCGTGGCCGGATGCTGGCCGTCTTCCGCGACCTGGCGTCCTCCGGGGCAATTGTCGTCCTGGCCACCCACGACGAGGACATCGCCGCGGCCTGCGCCGGCCGGGTCGTCCTGCGCGGCGGACGGCGGTGTGATTAGCGAACCCGGCCGAAGTCCCGGCCGTCCGAAGGACGTGAGCCCTCCTGGCCTGGACCGTCGCGGTTTCCTGGGACTGGCGGCCGGGACCGTCGCGGCCGCGGCGCTGGGCGGTTGCACCTCCCGGCGTACGACGCCCCCGGCCGGGCCGGCCCGGCCCGTGCGCCGCCCGAGCCCGGCGTTCACCTCGGCCCGTCTCCCGGACTGGGCGGATCTGAAGTCGCGGCTGGCCGGGTCGCTGGTCCGCCCGGGCGATCCGGCGTACGCCGGGGCCGGCCGGCTGTTCAACCCCCGCTTCGACGGCGCGTCGCCGGCGGCCGTCGCCTACTGCGCATCAGCTCAGGACGCGGTGGCGACGGTGGGCTTCGTCCAGGACCACGACCTGCCGTTCGCGATACGGGCCGGGGGTCACTCCTACGGCGGCTGGTCCACCGGCGCCGGAGTCGTGCTCGACGTCACCCGGATGGCCGCCGTCACCGTGGACAGGTCCTCGGGTACCGCGACGGTTGGCGCGGGCGCCCGGCTGATCGACGTCTACGCCCACCTCGCGAATGTCGGCGTCGGCATCCCGGCCGGATCGTGCCCGTCCATCGGGCTGGCCGGGCTGACTCTCGGCGGCGGGATCGGCGTACTCACCCGGGCCTGGGGTCTCAGCTGCGACAACCTGACTTCGGTGGAGATCGTCACCGCCGACGGGCGGGTCCGCCGCTGTGCCGCCGACTCCGATGGCGACCTGTTCTGGGCCTGTCGGGGCGGTGGCGGTGGCAGCTTCGGGGTCGTGACGTCGCTCACCTTCCGGACCCGGCCGGCACCGGACGTGTCGATCTTCTACCTGCGCTGGCCGCTGCCGGCCGCGGCCGAGGTGGTGGCCGCATGGCAGCCGTGGGTTACCGCGGCCGAGCCGGCGCTGTGGTCGACCTGCAAGCTGGCCGCCGCACCCGGCGCGGCCGGGCGGGTGGTGGTCGCCGGCACCTGGCTCGGCTCGCCGGATGCCCTCGCCGGCGTACTCGGCCGGTTCACCTCGCAGCTCGGGACGGCCCCCGCCGCGCGCAGCACCCGGCGGCTGAGCTATCTGCCGGCCATGCTGTTCGAGGCCGGCTGCTCCGACATCGGGCTCGAGGCCTGTCACCTGCCGCCGACCGGTGGTCTCGACCGACAGCGGTTCACGGCCACGTCGCACGTCGTCGCGGTCCCGCTGGACGCGGCGGCGATCGCCACCGCGGCGGACCGGGTGGCGGCGGCCGCGGACGTGGGTGGCATGGTCGCGGGTGGGCTATCGCTGGACTCGCTCGGTGGTGCGGTGGCCTCGATCCCCGCGGCCGCGACCGCCTTCGGCCACCGCGACGCGCTGTTCTCGCTGCAGTACACGGCGGTCTGGCGGCAGGGCCCGGCCGACGCCTACTCGGCGTACGTCAGGGGCTTCCGCGCGGCAATGAAGCCGCAGCTGGGCAATGCGGCGTACGTCAACTACCAGGACGCGGCGATCCCGGACTGGCCGTCGGCGTACTGGGGCGCGAACTATCCACGGCTGCAGGCGGTCAAGAGGCAGTACGACGCCGGCGACCTGTTTCGCTTCCCGCAGTCGGTTCGGCTCCCCGGCGCATAGAGCGTTGACGCCGGCCGGCGGGAGAGCGGGCACACGGCGCTCCCGCCGGTGGCTCGAGATCGTCAGTTGGGACGGATCAGCCCAACGAGCCCGTGCGCGTAGTCATCGATCCCAGCGGCGAAGATCAGGGTGCGCGGGGTGCCGATGACGCCGTTGCCGAAGGCGAGTCCCCACAGCCCTTCATGCGCGATCGCGTGGCCGCTGGCATCCCGGATCGTCCCGCGGAACTCGCCGGACTTCGGGTCGAAGGCGTTGATGCGGCCGCCCTCCTCGTTGCCCACCAGGAGCATGCCGCCGAAACGCCCCCAGTTCTCGGGCGCCAGGACCATCCCCCACGGGTCGTCGAGAACGCCGCCTGTTACCAACCGGCGGATCATGCGGCCGTTGTGGTCGAACACATCGATGACGCCGTCCACACTCGCCGTCGCCCCCGGCACCGGTGCGTAGGCCACGTAGACCAGGCCTTCGAGCACCGCGACGTTGTAGGGACCCAGGCCGCTGGGCAATTGTGGATCGCGGAAGGCATGCGGCCGGGGCAGCAGCCGGAACTGCCCGTCGAACATGTCGATGCCACCAGCGCCGTCGGCGGCGTAGAGCCGCGGTCCTTCGGCGGTCCGGGCCAGTGCCAGCCCGAGGTAGAAGTGGTTCGAGACGGTGGCCACGGTCCGGGCCCTGGTCAGCGGTGGGACGTCGGGAGTCCATCCGACGATGTGCGAACTCAGCGTGTCGAACATGAACCTCGCCGGTCCGCTGGCGCCACCGCCGCGGACGGTGAACTGCTGCGTCGGGTTGAAGACCTGACCCGTCGGGGCCGGTGGCAGCGTGACGTCCAGCGGCACCTTGCTGATGGGGTCGCGGCCGTTAGCACCGGCGTAGATCGTCGCGGATGCGGTGCCGTTGTTGGCCACCCACAGCGGGGTGTCCGGTCCGAGCGCGATGCCCCACGGGTTCTTCACCAGGGGGTCGGTGATCCGGGCGAGTCCCGGCTTGTCGGAGACGAGGTTGACCTCCGAGAACCCCCGAGCGGTCGCGGCGTCGGCGGTCGCAGAGGGCAGCAGCGACGTACCGGCGATCGTCAGCCCGGCCACCAGGACTGCGGTCGTACGCCGGCCGGCGCGTCCCCGCGGTCGATATCCGATCATGTTCCCTCCCCCGAGGGCCGCGCGGGCGGTGAACGCCGCCGGACGGCGCAGCCTTCGACTACCTCACGCAGGCCGGGACGGGTCGGTTCACGCCCGCAGGAGCAGTTAGACGTTGACGTCCCGCGTGCAGAAGGCACAGACGCCAGCGGCGGCCGGGATCGACGATGCGCAGTGCGGGCAGTCGCGGGTCGGTCCCGGTTCGGCGGGGCTGGGACGGTACCGGGCCATGAGCCGGTTCACCGGGGTGATGACGAAGAAGTACACCGCCGCCGCAATCAGCAAGAAAGCGATGAGCGCGTTGATGAAGAGTCCATACCGGAACGCGCTGTTGTTCACGGTGAACTGCAGGGCACCGAAGTCAGGCTTCCCGCCGATGGCCGCGAGGAGGGGAGTAATGAAGCTGCCCACGAACTGAGTGACCAGCGCGCCGAAAGCCACGCCGATGACGATGCCGACCGCGAGGTCCACAACGTTGCCACGCAGAATGAAGTCCCGGAAGCCTCGCATTTGCCGTCCTGAGGTTGGTGGGAAAGGAGCGACGCCGCATCCTCCCCCATGGCGGCCGGCGGTGTCGAGCAGAAGATCAGACACCGGTGATGTACTCACCAGACGGCTCACTGGCCCGTTGCCGGTCCTGACGGCGTCAGACGGTCGAGCTCGTTGACGGCGACGGTCCGGGGGTCGACGCCTTGGGCTTGGCCGGCACGATGCGCCGGGCGCTCACCGTCGTACCGGACAACGAACCGATCACCGTGACGCGGGTACCCGGTACCAGGTCGGCTGCGGTTGCCGGCCGCTTCTTGGACCCGAATCTGGTCTTGGCCGTAATGAGCACGGTCAGCACGGTGCCGTCACCTTCGCGCAGGGTCAGCCGGTCCGGAGACGCAGCCACGATCTTGCCGTGAACACCCTTGGCCTCCTGGCCGGAGGAGGCGGCGGCGGGGGTGGGCGAGGTCTTGGTGGCCGCGGGCACGGTCGAGTCGGAGTGATCGGCAAGCGCGACCCCAGCTCCGACTCCCCCCGCGATGACCAGCAAGGCGACGACCACCGTCGCGACGATTCCCCGGGGGGTGCGGGCGAACGCGGAGAGGCGGGACATCGGCTTGGGACTCCTCTGGGGATTGGCTAGCTGTGGCCCATGGTGCCCCAGCTGCGTACAGCCGCGGGGCCCGTTTGGTTCGGCGTGGGTAAAACGCGGCGGCGCCACGGCAACAATGGCGACCGATGAAGCCATCGAAGCCCGCGGAGCTGGACCGTCGGCTCGGCACCAGCGACGCCATTGTCATCGGTCTCGGATCGATGTTGGGAGCCGGCGTGTTCGCGACCTGGGGCCCGGCCGCGAGGGCGGCCGGCACAGGGCTGCTGCTAGGGCTCGCACTGGCCGCCTGGTGGAGTGGGGGACACGACTGGTACGGGGTGCTGCAGGCGGCCGGCTTGCTCTTCTTCGCCTTCGCGGGCTACGCGCGGATCGCGACCCTGGGGGAGGAGGTGAGGGAACCCCGCACCACGATCCCGCGCGCGATCCCGCTGGCGCTGCTCATCGCGGTCGTCGTGTACGCCGTCGTCGGCGTATCCATCCTGCTGGTGGCAGGGCCGGATCTCCTGACCGCGTCGACGTCACCGCTGGTCACCGCGGCTGTCGCCGCCGGCCGCCCGGCGATCGAGCCGGTCGTACGGGTTGGGGCCTCGCTAGCCTCGCTCGGCGCCCTGCTGGCGCTGATGGCCGGGATCGGAAGAACATCGTTGGCAATGGCTCGGGAGCGTGACCTGCCGCGGTGGCTGGGTGCCGTGCATCCGCGATTCCGGGTGCCACACCACGCCGAGGTGCTGCTGGCTGTGGTCGTCTGCGTGCTGGTCCTCGTAACCGACCTGCGCGGGGCGCTCGGCTTCTCGTCGTTCGGTGTCCTCATCTACTACGCCATCGCCAACGTCGCGGCCTTCACCCAACCGGCCGCCGACCGGCGCTGGGGCTCAACGTCCTCGGGGCGGCGGGGTGCCTGACGCTGGCGATCGCGTTGCCGTTGGGCTCCGTCATCGCCGGCGCGCTCCTGTTGGCCCTCGGAGTGCTAGGTAGGGCGATGGTTCACAAGGCTCCCCCTCGCCGAACTGCCTGAGCTGATGTGCCCAGAAAGCCTGGCGCCGGCTGAAAGATCGCCGCCATCGGTCAGGCGCCGGTCCGGCCGTCGATCCGCTCGCGGATCAGGTCAGCGTGACCGTTGTGGCGGGCGTACTCCTCGATCATGTGGACGTACACCCAACGCAGGTCCATCTCAGCCTGGCGGTGCGGATGTAGGAAGGTCTCGTCGAGCGAGCGGCCGGCTACGACGCTGCGGGCCAGCTCCACCTCCGCGCGGAAGGTGGCGAGGTCGGCCTCGGCGTTCGCGGCGTCGACGTCGTCGAAGTCGGCGTCCGTATCGAGGTTGTCCTCGTTGAAGTACACGAAGTCGATCTTCTCGCCGGCGAACCGCCGGCGGAACCACGACCGTTCCACCTCGGCCATGTGGCGCACCAACCCGAGCAGCGTCAGCGACGACGGTTCAACCGCACGGATCTTGAGTTGATCGCCGGTAAGTCCGGCGCACTTGTGCAGCAGCGTCTGCCGGTGGTAGTCGAGCCAGCCATCGAGCATCGTGCGCTCGTCGGCTATGAACGGCGCGTCGACTCGCTGAATCTCCGGAGCAGTCCAGGTCATGGGGCCATGCTGCCAGGCGCGGACCTGGACGCTCAGCCCGGGCGGGGTCAGTTCGGCGACCACCCGATGGGCGGAGTAGTCCTCCCACGGCTGGTCGGCTCCTGGGACAGGATCCCGTCGGACGGCCCACCACGCAACGGCAGCGTTGGCGGTCTGAAGCTGGCCGGCCGACAGAACCAGTAGCGCACCCTTAGGAGACGAGATGCATCCTGCGAAGTCAGAGCTCGCAAATCAACACCCTGTCGTCGCAGCACAGAAGGCGCACCGAGGTGCTGATCTGCAGCTGCGGATCGCCGACCGCATTACGGCGTTCGCGGGCTCTATGCCCTTCGTCTACATCCACGCAGTCTTGTTCGCGGTCTGGATGGTGTTCGTCGAAGGCGATCCGTGGCCGAAACTCACACTGGTCGTGTCGCTCGAGGCGATCTTCCTCTCGGCATTCGTGATGATCGGCCAGAACCGACAGTCGGCCTTCCAGCAGGCCAAGGCGGACCATGACTTCAAGGAACAGGAGTTGGAGCTCAAGACCAACACCGAAATCACCCGGGCAATCCATACGCTCACTGCCGAGCTGCACCGGCGGTTACTCGGCGACCCGGTCAGGTAGCGCCGCGCCGCATCGGCGACTGCGTGCCGGACCTTGGACCACTCCCATGCGGAGTGGATCACTCAAACGGGCCCCGTCAGGCCCTAAGCGCACTGGAGGAACGGCGATGCGGAAAATCACCTTGTCGACGACGAGCTACACACCCACTTCAACGAGCGGCTCAGCGCGATGGGTGCCATCCTCAACGGTCGTGTCACCTACGAGCTGATGGCCGGATTCTGGCCGACGGCCGACACCGACCCCTCGAGTACCGGGCCCATGGTCGAGTTCGCGCGCATCTGGCGGGACACGCCCAAGATCGTGTTTTCCAGGACCCTGGAGCGGGCCGACTGGAACACCACTGTGGTCCGAGACCTCGTTCCCGAGGAGGTCATGGAGCTCAAGGCACAGCCCGGTGGAGACCTCGGACAGGGCAACCGATGTTTCAGCCATCCGACGCCACGATCACCCTCCGGCTCGCCGAGACCCGGACCTTCGGCAACGGGGTCGTCCTCCTCCGCTACCAGCGCCCTGACGCACCAGATAGGGAGATCAGGGATGAGGCCGCCGAAGTGTCAACAGGCGGCTGACCTGCGCAAACGTGGGTGCCCCCGGCAGTGTCCGAGTTCAGGACATCGTTGACAGGTGTCTCGGGACATCGTTGACACCCTCCAAGGTGGGGGGTGTCCGGTGTCGAAGGCCCGTCTGGTCGTCACCGCTGTTGTCCTCGAG
>JAABUR0100000465.1_pt1 | contig 88266 bp, 87 predicted proteins | sample 5560091 | NCBI WGS metagenome assembly JAABUR01 (sample SAMN10711879, study PRJNA513375) | rock metagenome | isolation source: Antarctica rocks | place: Antarctica: Victoria Land, University Valley sud | reverse complement strand
GTAGTTAGTTATCAAGTCATTTTTTTGATGCTATGCCAGAAAGAGAACAATCCCAGCCCAGCCTTAGGGAAGAGGTCCCACATGAACCCGCTAGTGACGATCGGGGTGCTGGTGATCATCGAGAGCTTAGTCATGGGGCGGTAATGAGGCTGGCGAGCTTACTGGGGTGGGAGGTGGAAAGAACTCGTGATGGCTATGTCTTCACAAGTCTCCCCGCACCAGACCACTCGACGAAAAATGTGGAAATTTCTCCACCGGAGTTCGGAGGGTCAATCGAAATCGATCCGGTGACATCAGCGTACCTCGTGACCGTCATCGGAGTGCCGCGCGTATTTGATGCCAGGACTCTTCTTGAACTGAGTCGCCAGACCGAAGGTGAGGATACGGAAACGAAATCCACGGAAAGCCCGGAAGTAAGGGAAGAGGCCGAACCTACACTTGCATCGGTTCCGGCTCCAGAAGCTAAATCTGAGACAGAACCAGCCGATTCTATTTTAACGAAATCCGACCGTTTTGTCGCGGAACGGTTAGGCGTACGAACGACTGGGGAAATTGCTCTAGAAAAAGGGAATTTTTCATCTTCTGCCATCCGCACGCAGTTGACGAATATATTCAGCAAGTTCGGGGTTGCGTCGACTATTGGTTTACTGGGACGTCTCGTGGAGGAAGGGCACATTTCCATGGACCGACCTGACGTTCTGAGGCTTGATATGAAGTTACTTACCACTCTCGAGAAGAAGTGCTTGAGTTTGCTCGGTGCAGGCTACCATGTCACAGCAGAAGAGCTATCAATAAGTCACAGTACCGTCAGTACCCACTTACACAATATATATTCAAAAATGGGCATCCCTGATGGTCTCCAGTTGGCCGCGGCGGCTTTGAAAGCCGGAGAACTCTCACCAGAAGATCTGGTACGGAACAGTAAGCTGAAGGAGGAAGAGAAAGAACGTCGACTCAAAGCGAAGGAGGAAGAGAAAAAACGTCGACTCAAAGCAGCGAAACCATGAGTCTTCTTAGCTACGCAACTCGGCACGGCGGCAAGAAGGTGTTCCGTGCCTACTGGAAACGCCGAAGAAGGCCGATTTGATGAACCTGGCAACCTTGCGACGGCTTGTCACTTAGAAAAGTCGCATATCAGTGTAACACAAAGCTTGACAACAAAGCCTAGAAATGATATTTTCGAACGTTGTAATAAAATAACGGTAATTACCATGAACGAGCGATCAGGGGACGGACGCGTTGAGGCACTGATAGGTAAGGATGGTACCCTGGAGCACGTTTTGGGTTGCCGACCAGACTTACCAGCTAACATTCACACCGTTGCAACTCTCGTCGAACGTGCTCGGGCAGATGGCTTTCCGGTTGACCGCGCGCCGCGGGAGGGGGATGTGGCGGTGCTTGCTGCCAGCGATGCGGATCGGGCTGCCTATGTCGAAGAGGTTCAGCCTGACGGGACAATAATCGTCAGCGAAGCGAAAGCTCATTCACCGCAGGAAATTACGTTGCGGCCGTTGAACCCTGGTGGGTTCGAATTCATTCACCGTAAGGCTACATAGTTTGACTCTTTGGCCGCGGCCTAAAGTACTTCTGCAATAAACGTTTCCGGTACGAACTACGCCTCGTTATCTCATGAAGGTAAGAATCCGGGAGCGCCGGTCTTAAGCCGTTTAGTGTACGGACCTGATTGACGCTACTGATCCAACGGCCGCGCCCAGCACTTCGGCGTACCGCTGCGAGTCACCTTCGATGACGGTGATCGGTCTTTGGTAGTCGAGCTGAGGGTGTCGCATCGAAAACCAATATACTGACTCCTCCGAAGTAAATTCCGCTTCTAGCGTTTCCAGGATGGCGAAAAGATAAGATAACCTTTCCGCGTCTACCGGCCTGCCTGCGTCGGTAACGGGGAGGTCTTCGGCGGTCTTCCATCCCTGTAACGCGCGACCATTAATACCAGATAATGCCTTCAGTTGCTGAACGCTGAAAGGATAGCGCTTGATGATATAAATGAGGGAGTCTCTGGCACCCTCAGTCGAAATTAGTTCGACATCGATCATGGGAGGCAGTTCAGAATCCATAACTGGCGAGTTTATCACACGCCTGTCGAACACGTCGCGTATACTGAAGCCATGCAAATCGTGGTCCTGGGGGACATTCACGACCGTATTCGTAACCTCGATAAAACGCTCGCGGTGATTACCGCTGACCATAACCCCGAGTTGTTGATTTGCACCGGGGACGTCGGTAATGCTTCGACGCTCCTGCGACTGTCCCAATTGTTCCCGGGGGAAATCCATGCCGTCACCGGAAACGAGGACGATGAGGCGGAGATGAAGTCTGCCATTGGACATGAACGACTTCTTAAGGTATACTGGCACGGATTAACTGGTAGGCTGACGCTCGACAAGCGACACGTCGCCTTCACTCATAAACATAAGGACGCAGACGTCCTGCTCACAGAGAACCGCTTCGATATCGTCTTTTACGGACACTCTCATCAAGCGAAACTCGAGCACCACGGCGCCACGTGGGTCGTTAATCCGGGTGACATCCAAGGCCGTTTCGGCCAGAATCCCTCATTCGTGCTCTACGACACCGTGACTAACGAACCGACGCTGCACACTGTAGATTGAACAGACAAGAAGAGCTAGAAAAAATCGCGACGGACATCCGCGCGCATGAAGGATGCGGCTTCGAACCCTGCGAGACGTGCACCCAAGCCGTGCCTGGTGAGGGCAATGCCGAAGCCGAGGTGATGCTGATCGGGGAGGCGCCCGGCAAGAACGAGGACCTGCAGGGGCGGCCCTTCGTCGGGGCGGCCGGCAAACTCTTGGACGAACTGATCGGCTCACTCGGCTGGAGTCGCGAGGATGTCTTCATCGGCAATGTCCTCAAGCACCGACCGCCAGGCAATCGTGACCCCCTGCCCGCGGAAGTGCAGCACGAGTGGCCCTGGCTGAAGGCGCAGGTCGAAGTGATCCAGCCGAAGTTAATCGTCTTACTCGGCCGGCACGCGATGGACCGTTTCTTGCCGGACTTGAAGATTTCCCAGGATCACGGCCGCGGCAAGCGCTACCGCGGGCAGGCCTACTATCCGGTGTATCACCCCGCGGCGGCCCTCTACAACGGCAGCCTGAAGCAGACGTTATTCGACGACTTCGCCGGTATTCCAAGTTTGCTCAAGAAAATCACCGCGCAACCGGCCCAAACGGTCGCGATCGAACCGACCGGTGAAGCCGGCGAGCAGGTCGCCCCAGCCGAGCCCGCCCAGACGACGAGCACTTAACCCTGATTCATCCGAAGCAGATAAATCGAAAAACTACACAAACTAACGAAAGAACCATCATTTGTCATTCCGACACCATTCCGCGAAGCGGAAGGCGAGGAATCCGTTCGACTACTTCAGGACACAGCCGTAAACCAGATCCTTCGCTCTGCTCAGGCTTCCCCGGCCTAATCCGGGGATGACAAAAGAATTAACTCAAAACCAGAATTACTGAAATCTGAAAGGAAACCTATGCAAGATAACCCTACCAACCATAACGAAAAAAAATCTAACCACGACGATATTTCCCGCGCCGTCTCGAATTCACTGAGCGGCATCTCCCGGGCGAATAAGCCCGGAGGCTCCAGTGGTCAGGCTCCCAGCGGAGGAAGCGGCGGCAAGACCAAGCGTCCTGGGAATCGGCCGCCAGCCGGCGGTAACCGCCGCAAGCAAGGCGGTCAGCCCTCCGACAAGCGGGGCAAGCCGCCCCAAAATGGTCGCGGCGCCCGCGGCCCCGCTGATCGCAACCGCAGCCGCTCCGGCGGCAAGCGCCCGACGATGGCCGGTCTGATCGATACTGTCAACAAGACCTCCGATAAGTCCCCGGAAGCGCTGCAGTCGCTGGATTCACAGCAGTCCGGCATGCTCTATCCAGCCAGCCAGTTCCAGGAGGCACCGAAGCAGGTCCGTGACAAGGAGGGCAAGCTTCGCGTCATCCCCCTGGCCGGCCTCGAGGAAATCGGCCGCAACTGCATGGCGATCGAATACGGTGACGATATCATCATCGTCGACATCGGCTTCATGTTCCCTGATGAGACGATGCCGGGCATCGACTACGTCCTGCCGGACGTCACCTATCTTGAAAAAAAGCAGCGCAACATCAAAGGCATCTTCATCACCCACGGCCACCTTGACCACATCGGCGGTGCACCGTGGATACTGCCGAAGCTTGGCTTCCCGAAGGTGTATGCCTCGCGGCTTTGCCGCGCGATCATGGAGTCGAACCTAGAAGAACACGGCCTGACCAAGCGCGTGCCGTGGCAGACCGTCCAGTACGACGACGTCTACCACGTCGGCGTCTTCACCGTCCGCTTCTTCCACGTCAACCACAACATTCCCGAAGGGATGGGAGTGGCGATCGATACCCCGGTCGGCACCATCGTGCACACCGGTGACTTCAAGTTCGACGAGACCCCCGTGGCCGACCAGCCGGCCGAGTTCGAGAAAATCAGGAAAATCGGCGAACGCGGTGTGTTGCTCGCGATGTCGGATTCGACCAATACGGAAATCCCTGGCCATACACCATCCGAGAAGGAAATCGGGCAGAATATGCACGAGCAGATTTCTGGAGCGAAGGGCCGCGTGATCATGGCGACCTTCTCGACGCTGATCGCCCGGCTGCAGCAAGCGCTCGACGCAGCAGCGCTTACTAACCGGAAGGTTTCGGTCACCGGCCGCTCGATGCTGCGGAACGTGGAGATTTGTCAGCGCCTCGGCTACCTCGACATCCCAAAGGGAATCTTGGTCGACCCGCGACATTTGAATAAGTACCGCGATAGCGAGATTCTCGTCCTCTGTACCGGATCACAAGGTGATGAGATGAGTGCACTCAACCGGATGGCCAATGGCGAACACCGCCAGGTACAGATCAAGCAGGGCGACACGGTCATCCTCTCCTCCTCGCCGATTCCGGGCAACGAGCGCTCGATCGAAGGCATGATGGATAACCTCTTCCGTCTCGGTGCGGACGTAATTTATTCGAAGCTCTACGACATCCACTCCTCCGGCCACGCCTTTCAGGATGAGCAGCGCCAGATGATCGAGCTGCTCAAGCCGAAGCACTTCATGCCGGTGCACGGTGAGTATCGCAAGCGGGTGCTGCACGGTCGGATCGCGATGAGTCTGGGGATTCCTCCGACGAACGTCCACTTGGCGGACAACGGCCAGGTCCTCGAAGCCAACCACCGCGGGACGGTCAGCCTGACCAAGGAGAAGGTCCCCGCCAACCTCGTGTTCGTCGACGGGCTCGGCGTCGGTGACGTCGGCCAGGTCGTGCTGCGGGACCGTAAGCACATGTCCGAAGGCGGCATGTTCGTGATCATCGTGATGGTCGACCGCAAGACCGGCCGTCTTATCGGCTCACCGGACATCATCTCCCGCGGTTTCACCTACCTGCGCGAAGCGGGCGACCTCTTGAAGGAGCTGCGGGTCGAGGTGCGGAAGCAGTTCCAAACGCAGGATAAACAACATCAGCCTGGCCACGCCAAACAGGCCGATTACTCCTACATCAAGAACAAGCTGCGCGAAGTCGTCGAGGACTTTCTGTATAAAAAGACAGAGCGCCAGCCGATGGTGCTTCCGGTCGTCCTCGAAGTCTAAGCGCCAAAGTAAGCGCCAAGGCCCGGCCTCGCCTTCGTGGAGGCCAGGCCTTGAACCGGACGTTCTACACCTGAGCCGAGCCTGAAAGTGTTTTGATGAAGGGGTTTCCTGCAACCGGCCCTAGGACGCTCGAACCTTGTATGGTATCTTGACCAGTCATTAACCTATCAGTACATGCCTGACCGAATAAAACAATGCCCTGACGTCGGCGCAGAATTCTCAACCGAGGTTCGCCAGCTTGCCCTTGCTGACATGTCTGATCGTGACGCAAAGCTGTTAGGTTTGCTCGTAACGAAAGCCGAGATCAAACAGTGGAATCTCGATCGAGAAATCGAGAGTAAATACCGCGACGAAGGTCCTTGGCTCGTGCTTCAGTCCGAACTTCGTGAATACGCGGGTGAACACTACTTCGTGCTTGAAACTCCGTGGCACAAGCTCGACTATCGAATGCAGGCATTGCGCGAGTTAGCTGAAGGAATTGGTCACGGAGTTATTGCTCACGAGGATAAGGAAGGCACTCGGCTACTCGTTCCGCCGGATGCGTTCAGGACTTTAGCCGAAGAGTAATGGGAACGTCGTCCCAGACTCGGAGCCAACAGGGATGGTATAGAACCGCACTTCGAAAACCTCTCAACAGACTCGAGTAATCCGTCGCCGTTGCCTGGGAGGATCTGGAACGATTTAGTAACGAAACTGACCTCGGAGTGGAGGTAGGTTCGTTGCACAGCTTTTCAGGCTTAGTGGATTTTGTGCGCCAGACTGTCGGAGGTTTAGACCATTGGAAACCCACCTACGTCTTCCTTACGGAGCAATCGTGGTTGGAGGGATGACCTCTAGCGTCGCTGCAGAGTCAGAGGCAATACATAACAAAGACCCGTCTGAGTAACGGGTCTTTGTTATTTTCCGCATAACGACGTAGGATGCGTGTAAGGGGAAAGTACCTTCCGAGCTTTTCCTGATCCTGTTTCCGGACGAAAGGGGCATTGTGCCTGTGCCATCACGTATCCCGTCGGTTCGTATCAGCCCGCGGCCGCGTGTCGCTATCCTTATGGGCTCCGAGAGCGACCGCGAGGTCATGCAGAAGGCCGAAGCAGTACTCAATGAGCACGGCATCTCATTCGAGACCCTCGTCATGAGTGCCCATCGTGAACCTGACAAGGTGGCGGCGTGGGCCAAAGGTGCCCGCGCCAGCGGCTTCGAGGCGATCATCGCCGGCGCCGGCCTCTCGGCTGCTCTGCCTGGTGCCATTGCGGCGCACACCGATTTGCCGGTCGTCGGCGTTCCTCTCACCAGTGCCACTTCGGCCCTCGGCGGCCTGGACGCCCTCCTCGCGATTGCCCAGATGCCTCCAGGAGTGCCGGTGGCTACGGTCGGCCTTAACGCCGCTAAGAACGCCGCACTCCTCGCTGTCCGCATGCTCAGGATGCCATACTGAGGGCAACGCCAAGAGAAGCTCGGTACGGCCGGGGACGGAACCACGCGCTCACGCGCACCGTCCCCGGCCACCGATTTACAATCTTCATAAGTAACTAGTAATCAAAGGAGTCATCCCATGGCAAATTATGCCGAAAGCGAAGTAATCCCCGAACTGGTCGCCGCCGAGTCGGCGCGAAGATTCACCCCTGTGCATTCCGGAAAAGTACGGGAAATCTTGCGGTCCGACGGCGAGGAATTGTTGCTCGTCGCCACGGACCGGATCTCAGCGTTTGACGTCGTGATGGCCGAGCGCGTCCCCGGTAAAGGCAAGGTCCTCAATAAGCTTTCGGAATACTGGTTCAGACATTTGGAAAAGCAAGCTGGTATACCCAACCACATCATAAATCCGAACTACCTGCCCGGAGGGGAATTTGACGACCGAGCGATGCTCGTCCAGCGGACGGAACCGATCATGACAGAATGCATCGTCCGTGGTGTCTTGACCGGCTCGTTCCTGAAGGCGTACCAGGCCACGGAACCGAATCCGGACGGCACTCGGACAGTGCTGGGTATTACGCTACCTGGTGATATGCAAGAAAGCCAGCCGTTCCCGGAGCCGCTCTTTACCCCGAGCACTAAGGCAGGGGATGGGGAGCACGACGTCAACCTGACGGAAGCCGAGACACGGGCGCGATTGGTCGAGCAGGTCGGCTACGACTGCTTTGACGAGCTTGGTGAGATGGCCGTGGATCTTTACCTGGCTGCTTACAAACACGCCCGTGAAAGCGGCATCATCATCGCCGATACGAAGCTTGAGTTCGGCTTGCATAACGGAAGAATCATTTTGATCGACGAGGTCTTCACGCCGGATTCTTCCCGCTTCGTTTTTGCGGAAGATTATAAGGTCGGTGAGCCACTCAAGTCACGCGATAAGCAAATTTTAAGGTACTATCTGGACTCGATTGGTTGGGATCGGGATCCGAGTAATCCGCCGGCGCTGCCGGGTGAGCTGATCGCAGAAATTGCCGAGACGTATCGCGTGATGTACCGTCGTATCACTGGTGAGGAGATTGCTGCCTAAACCGGCAGTTAGTTCAGCAGGATTTCCTTCCAGCCCTTGACCTGGAAGCTGCCGCCGGGTCCGGCCGAGAATTGGACGTCCGCCAGTCCGGAAACATAGGTGATCACGGCGTTATTGTCCAAATCCAGCTTATCCGCCGTCAGGGCATTGGCGCCGCCGTTGTTGTTGACGTGGATCGTGCCGTGGATTGCCGCCAGGATGATACTGTCGGCGTTGTTGGAGACGTTGATCGCCAGCGAGGAGGTGCTGGTCGTCGCGAGCATCAGGAAGCTGTCACTGGCCCCGGAGCCGAAAAAGCTGACGTTATTCGAGATGTCGATCGCGCCATCGCTGACGATCGCGCCGCTGTCGCTGCCGTAGCCGGAGGCGAGGCGGATGATGGCGTTATTTGAGAAGCTGATCGTCCCAGTGACCCACAGGGTGCCGGTAAGGGTCAAGGTAGAGTTGTTGCTGATAACTAAATTGCCATTGATTTTCATCGGCCCGATTGTCGCGCTGCCCCCGTTGGTAACGCTGTAGTTGCCGACGTAATTCACGCCAGCCGATGCTAGGGTCTTGAAGTCGTCCAGGTTGGCGTCCGTCACCGGTAGGTCACGGGTCGGCGGGTCGGCGCTGCCGGGGTAGGAGTTTCGCCCAACGCTGGACCCGCTGTTTGTCTGGTAATAAGCATCTCGGCCGATAGAGTCGCCGGTCAGTGTGTTGGCGTGGGCATCGCTGCCGACCGTCAGATTCTGGATAGAGGTCGGCAGTCCGCCCGTCCAGACCTTGAAGGCGACATCAGTATTTAAGGCAGACCAGGTACCGCCGTCGAAGTTCGATGACGATTTTGCCTCCTGGCCAGCGTACGAGTTGTTATGGGCCCACAGGTAGTAGTTACTATTGTCGGCTCCGCCGTCGATTACGATCCAGTACTTGGTTCCGGAGGTCAGGTTGGGATTCGTGCTCATGCTAACGTCGATAAAGGAATAGGCGCTACCGACCGTGGCGGCGGACAAGGTGCCGCTGGCGAGGGTCGTGGTGGAGGGCTTATTGCCATTGTCTGCCGTCAAGCGGACCGTGGTGTTGGCGGGGCTACCGATTTTCTTTAGCTTCAAAGAGAACTTGATGATCCTTTCGTTGTCCGGTGCCGCGAAGCTCTGGGCGACATCATTGGTGGAGTTACGCCCGACGATCTGGTCACTGACGGTGGCGGGATCGAAGACGGGGCTGGCATCGACAGCCACACCACCGGCGACCCAAGCATCGCCGGTGATGCTGGCGCCATTACTGCCGGTGTGGTTGCCGTTCGAGTAGGTCGTGCCGTTGATCGTCGAGTTGTTGCTCTGATTGATTCCGTTGGCACCGGCCTGCATCGCATAGACGAAGTCGATGTTGGGCGACGGCTGGGGGCAGTTCGATAGCTGGATCCGGCGCACTTGTGTCCCGGCGAAACCGGAGGCGGTAATTTGCTTGGCCGTCGTGCACCCTTGGCCGGAGACGGTCTCGATATTCGTGTCGACGCGGTTGCGTGTATCGAAGGTGGTCGCCAAGGTTACCGAAGACGACCCATAGTTGGAGTTGCGGCGGATTTGCAGCAAGGCATCCTCCGCTCCGGATTCGGCATTGTACGTGTTTTGCGTGGAGTTCAGCCGGTCCGAGGCAGCCTTGTAGGAGATCGCCGAGCTCGTGACCATACCGGCGCCGACGATGAAGATCGTCGAGGTGAACAAGAGGACGCCGAGCAAGCCGATCACGCCGCGCTGATCACCGACCCTGTTCCGTAAAGTCGTCACGAAAATTCTCGAACGATTTCGAATCAAGCCTGCCCCGTGCTCCGAGGCGGGGTCTCGCGTGACCTCGTCAATTTTCGCGAAAAAAGAGGAATGACATGAAAGCTTTCGCATGCGACTTAACAAACGCTGGCGGAAGTTGGAAGGCCGTTTGGACGCCGTCATTGCGGCCTCGTACTGATCGTCGAGCCGACGTTCAAAGTGGTGCTGATGCCATAGCGGACACGTTGTAACGTGGACTGGATCCGGACCGCTACCAAGTTACCATTTGTGTCACTGGTTGGGGTGAACGTCAGGGCAATGTCGGTCGAGCCCGGTGACATCAGATCAGTGTCGTTATTGTTCTCATCGACGTAGTGGATCTGCGAGCCGCTGACATAGTATTTGCGCTTTTGGGTACCGTTGATATAAAACGACAGCGTGTTCGGGTTGCTCGTGAAATTGGAGTTCGCCGCGTCAAGCGCCGTGCCCTCTTTGATCGTCCGGCTCATGTGGGCAAGGATTGCATCCCCTTCCCGCTGCAGGTCCTGGGTCGCTTTGTCCCGGACGTAGGTCTTCAGCGAGGTGGTATAGAGCGAGACCGTGGCGAGCAGGATAACACTGAAAATGGCGATTGCGACGATCAGTTCGACGAGCGTCAAGCCGGCCTGCTGGTTTTGCCGAGCTGTTCCGCTGACCCTCATCAGGCCTGCCAATCCGTCAGGTAACCGAACACCGAGCGGCTGTAGGTGCGACTGCCGTTCGACCAGGTGATCGTCACGGTGATCTTTTTGGTGCTGGCATCGGCCAGCGTACCGCCGGAGGCGACGATCCGGTCGCCGGCCGTCAGGGTACCGCTCGCGTCCGTGTCCTCCCGGCTGACTGAGGAAATCGTTACGGTGCGGCTGTACTTACCGACGGCTTCCGTGCTTCCGGCGATTAGCTGCCACGGCGGGTTGGCGCCATTAGTCGAGTTGAGGTGATAGGCTCCGTCGGTGTTGATGTTCGTCCAGGTGGCATCCCGAATCGTGCGGATCGCTTCCAATCCTTCCTGCAGATAGTTCGAGACCTGGACGGTATCGCGTGCGGCTTCGGACGAGGCTTTGGCGGTGAGGGTCACCTGCAATACGGCGATCAAGCCGATTGCGAAGACGGAAATCGCGACGACGGCCTCGACCAGCGTAAAGCCGCGTTGTGTCATCGGGCCGTTGGCGGGCGAAGCCGCGCGGCGGCTTCCTGGGGTACTAACGTTCCAGTGTCTCCGAAGCGAAGTCCGGCGCGTGATTCCGAATCGTCGGGGGGGTGCCCCGTCTGGCTTTCGCCCTCTAGTTAACATACATCACCCCGCTCGATTGGATGATGATCGACTTCGACTTGCTGCTGCCGGTCCTTGTGAAGGTCAAAGTAGCGCTCGTCGTATTTTTGGTTTGGCCGGTCAGCCGACTGAAGATGACCTGGCTGGCAGACGGCGAAATCGTCGTGCCGAGGGTCGCACGGCCGAGGCTCTTCGTCTGGATGTTCGTCTGCGTGCCGGTGGCTGGGTCATTCGAGAACGTCGTCCATGAACTCGTCGTGAACGACATCCCGTACTCCTTGTTATTATTGACGACGCGCGCTTCCGACTGCATCTTGCGCAAATTCGCTAACGTTTCCTCCACCTCGGAGTCGAACGTGGCGTTTCCCTGCAGGTCGTAAAGCCGGATACTGAGGCCCGCGATCACGCCGATGATCGAGATGGTGACGATCGTTTCAACCAGCGTAAAACCGGCGGAGCGGGCGGGGGTGCCGACGGCAAATCCAAGATGCATCTTTGAATGTCCTTTTGTTTTTAAACTGGCTTCAGTATAGTCGCATCCTCAAGCGTGGCCAAGCGTGCCGTCGTGAGGACACCCAGCCACCGCAAGGACAGTCCTTCAGCGTGGGGCGCTGTCCCTGCCGTATTCGCGCGGCCAGGCAAACCAAATGAGTTTTGCGATCGGTTCATCCAAAGCCATAGACTAACGACCCCTGATGGGAATCGCCGGGCGTATACTGAAGCGGCATGACTAGAACTCATTTCAAAACCCCATTCCGGTCTGCGTCCCGCGGTGACGGGCTGCTCATCGACCCAAAACTCCTCGAAGTAGCGCTGCTACTCCTTCGTTGTTTTGTGTCGCGGCAGCGAAGTCACCGCGGGGCTCGTCATGCCTGTCTCGAGCGAAGTCGAGAGGAAAGCAGGTTTTGAAATGAGTTCTTCTCATCAATCTCGCACGCGAAACTTTTGCATCATCGCCCACATCGACCACGGCAAATCGACGCTGGCCGACCGGCTGCTCGAGATCACCGGGACCGTCCAAAAGCGCGACATGCAAGAGCAACTGCTCGATTCGATGGAGCTCGAGCGCGAGCGCGGCATCACGATCAAGCTGCAGCCGGTGACGATGGCCTGGTCCCCGACCCGCTCTGACGCACCACCCGAGACGTATACCCTGAATTTGATCGACACGCCCGGCCACGTCGACTTCTCCTACGAAGTCAGCCGGTCCCTCGCCGCGTGCGAAGGGGCGCTGCTGGTGGTCGATGCCGCCCAGGGAATCGAGGCGCAGACGCTGGCGAACGTCCACCTGGCCCTCGAACACGACCTGACGATCATCCCGGTCGTGAACAAGATCGATTTGCCAGCCGCCGACCCCGATAAGACGATCCGTGAGATCGAGGAGATCATCGGCTTGCCGGCTGCGGACGCAATCTTGGCGTCGGGAAAGACCGGCCAGGGAGTAGAAGCGATTCTCCAGGCGATCGTCGCGCGGATTCCCGCCCCATCCGGCGACCCGGCCGCCCCGGTGCGCGGCTTGATCTTCGATTCGACCTTCGATACCTACCGTGGCGTGATCACCTATACGCGGATCGTCGACGGTGAGTTGCCGTCGCGGGCGAAGGTTTCGCTGATGGTAAGCGGAAAGAGCACCGAGGCTTCCGAAGTCGGCGTCCTGAAACCCGCCTATTCGCCGCTGGCGAAGCTGTCGGCCGGCGACGTCGGTTACGTCGTGACGGGCCTGAAGAACGTCGCCGACGCGCGGGTCGGGGATACGATTACGCTGGCGGCTACCCCGGCCACGGAGCCCTTACCCGGGTACGACGAGGCCAACCCTATGGTCTTTGCCGGGATTTACACCGTCAGCGGCGAGGACTTTGCCAAGTTGCGTGATGCGCTGGAGAAACTGGCCTTGAATGACGCCTCGCTATCGTATGAGCCGAACAAGTCGGCCTCCTTGGGACTCGGTTTCCGCTGCGGTTTTCTCGGGCTGCTTCACCTCGATATCGTGCGCGAACGGTTGGAACGCGAGTATGACCTCGAGCTGGTAATCACGGCGCCGAGCGTTTCCTACGAGGTCGCCAAGACGAGCGGCGAGACCTTCACCGTCTCCGACCCGTCGGAATTGCCGGACCCGACGCAGATCGCCGAGTTGCGCGAACCGTGGATGGCCGTCGAAATCTTGTCGCGATCGGACTACGTCGGGCCGATCATGCAGCTGATCGACGAACGCCGCGGCGTCTTCAAGAACATGGAGTACGTCGAGCAAACCCGCGTGTTGATCACCGGCGAGCTGCCGCTTTCCTCGATCGTCCTCGACTTTTACGATGCCCTCAAAGGGGCGACCTCCGGCTACGCTTCGCTCAACTATATCTTCAGCGGTTTCCGGGCCGGCAACCTGGTCAAGGTCGACTTCCTGGTGGCCGACGAGCCGGTCGAGAGCCTGTCGATCATCGTCCACCGGGACGAGGCCGAGGAACGGGCACGCACGATTCTCGTCAAACTGAAAGCTTTGATCCCGCGTCAGCTTTTCAAGATCGCCCTGCAAGCGGCAATCGGCGGCAAGATCATCGCCCGTGAGGACATCTCCTCGGTCGGCAAGAACGTGACGGCGAAACTTTACGGCGGCGACGTCACCCGGAAGCGGAAGCTTTTGGAGAAGCAGAAGAAGGGCAAACAGCGCCTGAAGTCGTTCGGCCGGGTCGAAATTCCATCGGATGCTTTCTTGGCGGTCCTGAAAAAATAATTGTTTTGCTTGCAGGTGTCTGTTACCGTGAGCAGTCAACTACTTAGGAGAATGCATGAAGGAATTATCAGCCGCTGTCGATGATAGGATCACTACTTTCTTGCGGAAGGAGGAGGCTGGCGATGTCATACGAGAAGCGGACATAGAAGTTCGCTACGCGGTTGCCTCCGCAGAAACCGTCAAGCGGCTGACGGTGCTGGCGTTGGAACAGAGCGATGGGCGGCTTTTGGACTCCGCCGTACGCCTCTACGACGAACTCCCTCGTATTAACTATGGGGTCTGGGGCGCACTCGATCGCACCGTGCGAATCGGGTCGCGGGTGGCGGCGGCCAGTATTGGTCTCGAGCGAGCGGACCTTGTCAGCGTGCTGCATGGTGCGGCACGCAAAAAGTTCGAGAATAATATCACCCATGAACCTGGGCGCGTGGACAGGGTCTTCTTCTTGCCGCTGATTCACGGCGCGTCCTCTCCTGACATTTTGAAGCGGGTTGAAGGTATCGCCTTTCAGACCGTAGGGGCGGAAAAGGTCTTGAATAGGCAGTATGTACCAGGCGACAATCGGAAATCTCCGCCGTCTTTGGCTTCCGAACTGACGTTAGCGAGCTTGGCCTTCGATGATTTTGCGAACACGGAGCGCCTGTGGGCGCAAGAGAAGGAATGGCATCCGGACTTTGCGGAACGCGTAATCGACCGGCTCTTTGCAACCAGACCCGAGGATTGTGATCGTGCGATGTCGTACGTTCGCTTGTTACCTGCCGCCCGTCGTCAAGAAGGTCTGCTGATACTCCTCAATAAACGGGTCCCGGCAGACGTTTCCATGGAATTGCTGGCTGAATAGGGGCTTGGGAGAGAAAGAAAAACAGCGCCCGTTGGGACGCTGTCTTGGATACTGAATCGAGTCCGTAAAGACCGAGAAGTTCAGTGTGAACGTATGCTGATTAGAAGCCGACGGTTGGGCTGGCCGAAGGACGAACGGTGGCTGCCGGTGAAGCGCTGGACGTGACCGAGTCCCTCTTACCTGTCGTGAGGTTTTGGATATCGTCGCCATTGGTCTGGTCAGCCGTGGCCCAGGTCCAGGCGACGGTGCCGGTGGCAATGGAACCGACGACGATTCCTCCGAGGAACATCGTGAATGGGTGGACGTGGTTCTTACCGACTTGGAATACCGTACGATGCGGCATGTGCGCTCCTATGCTTACTTTCTATCTATTCGATATTGTGCGTGGATGGGCGCGCCGTGTCAACGGTGCCCGTCATTGGCACACCTGGCGCGCGAGTGCTTGACACCATAGGCGGAGGCAGTACACTGAAATTAGCACTCTCGATACCTGAGTGCCAAAAATCAGCACATGAAGTACATACTGACATCACGGGAAAATTTGATCCTCCGGGCGATCGTCCAGGAGTACAGCAGTTCCGCGCACCCGGTCGGCTCGCGGCTTCTCTGGACCCGTTACGGTCTCGGTATTTCGCCGGCGACCATCCGCGGCGTAATGAGCGCCCTGACGGAAGCCGGTTATCTCAGCCAGCCCCATACCTCGGCCGGCCGCGTGCCGACGGAGCAGGCGTACCGTTTGTTCGTCGACAGCGCCGAGGCGAGCACGCCGAGCGTCGGGGAACAAGAAAAGCTGGCAGCCCGTCTCGAACGAGCCGAATCCACCGAAGAGGCGGGCCAGGTCCTTGGGCAGCAGCTTTCGGAAGCCGCCGGATCAGCTGGTTTTTATCTGGACCGGCGCGGTGCCCAACTGTATAACCTGGCCAACGTCTTCGGCCAGCCGGAATTCGAGGATCCGCGCGTCGCCGGGTACGTCGCCCAGTTGATCGACCAACTGGCCGAATGGGTGCCGAAGCTGACGGGGCAGACCAAGGACGTCGCGGTGCGGATCGGCCAGGAAAACGACGATTTCCGGGCGCGTCAGGTATCGGTGCTGGCGATGCCGATCGGCGACGGCTATGTCGGTGTGATCGGCTCCACCCGTATGCCCTACCGCAAACTGATGAGCTTATTCACTTTCGTAAAAGAGCGATTGGAGCAGCACCATGACGGATAAGAAACGTGATCAAGATGACACTGTCGAAGAGGAGACGTCGGATGAAACCGCCGAACCGCAAACGGCTGCTCAAAACAATGCCGCCGCCGGGTTTGCCGGTCCGACCCCGGAAATGGAAGATTTGCGCCAGCAACTGATGCGAGTCGCGGCCGATTTTGAAAACTACAAGCGTCGCAGTGCCGACGAGCAGGCGCGTAACGCCGCTATCTCCCGGCTCAGTGTGGTGCTTGAATTCCTGCCGGTGATCGACAATTTCGAGCGGGCGTTCAAGGACGTCCCGAAAGAAATCGAAAGCTCTCCCTGGTACGGCGGCGTTTCGGCGATCAAGCAGCAGTTCGAATCGACACTGAAAAGTCTCGGCATCGCACGCATCGAGACCGTCGGCCAGCCGTTCGATCCGAACCTCCATGAGGCGATCAGCCACGAAGCGTCCGATAAATATGATGCGGATATCGTCTCGGAGGAATTCGAAGCCGGCTATCGGCTGGGTGATGATGTCATCCGGCACGCCAAAGTGAAAGTGAGTAATGGTAAGAAGAAATGATTGACGAACCAATGCCTGCCATCCCCCTGGATTTTCCGCGCGAACAAGTCATCGCCGAGGTCCAAGTTATCGAAGAAGGATTAGACGGGCAGTCGTGGTCAGACTATACTCGCGGACTCGTGCAAACACTCGATGCCGCTATAGCAGTGTCCTGGATCATGGGAGAAACTGACTTTGAAGCGGATATGGCACCCCGTATGGGTTGGCTCCAGGAACAACTACTGGATCTTGAGGTTGCGGAATTGAGCGGCGGCGTATCGGTGGCGCAAAAAGAATCAATTGCTAACGAGGTACTGTATATCAAATCACTAATTCCAGAAGAATTATGGAAGGAGAACAACTATGGCTAAAATCATCGGAATCGACCTCGGAACCACCAACTCGGCTGTCGCCGTCTTGGAAGGTGGCGAGGCGAAAATAATCCCCAACAAGGAGGGTGGCCGCATCACGCCGTCCGTCGTCGCGATCAACAAGGCCGGTGAACGGCTGGTCGGTCAGGTCGCGCGGCGCCAGCAGGTCACCAATCCGGAAAATACGATCTTTTCCGTGAAGCGCTTCATGGGCCGCAAGATGGACGACCCGATCGTCAAGAAAGAACTCGGTCTGATCCCCTACGAACTGAAGGCCGGCAAGAACGGCGACGTCGAGGTGAAGATGGGCGACAAGTTCTACTCGCCGCCGGAAGTCTCGGCGATGATCCTCCAGAAACTCAAGCAGGACGCCGAAGCATACCTCGGCGATACGGTCACCGACGCGGTCATCACCGTGCCGGCCTACTTCAACGACTCGCAGCGGAACGCCACCAAGGACGCCGGCAAGATCGCCGGCCTCAACGTGCAGCGCATCATCAACGAACCAACAGCCAGCTCCCTGGCTTACGGGCTCGACAAGAAGAAAGACGAGAAAATCGCTGTCTTCGACCTCGGTGGCGGCACTTTCGACGTTACCATCCTGGAACTCGGCGACGGCGTCTTCGAGGTGAAGTCGACCAATGGCGACACCCACCTCGGCGGCGACGACTTCGATCAAGCGATTATCGATTGGCTGGTCGCTGAATTCAAGAAAGACCAGGGTGTCGACCTGTCGAAGGATCGGCAAGCCCTGCAGCGGCTAAAGGAGGCCGGTGAAAAGGCGAAGCAAGAGCTTTCGACCACCGGTGAGACGGAGATCAATATCCCGTTCATCACGGCCGATTCATCGGGGCCGAAACACCTCAACATCCAACTGACGCGGGCCAAGCTCGAGCAACTGACGGAAGACTTGGTCAAGCGAACGATCAGCCCGTGCCAGAAGGCGCTCGATGACGCCGGCTACAAGACGACGGACATCAACGAAGTGATCCTGGTCGGTGGACAGACCCGCATGCCCGCTGTCCACGAAGCGGTCAAGAAGTTCTTTGGCAAAGACCCGGACCAGAGCGTCAACCCGGATGAAGCGGTCGCCCTCGGCGCCTCGATCCAGGGCGGCGTGCTCTCCGGAGACGTCAAGGACCTCCTGCTGCTTGACGTGACCCCGCTTTCCCTCGGTATCGAGACGCTTGGCGGCGTGGCGACCAAATTGATCGATCGCAACACGACGATTCCTACCAGCAAGTCACAGGTGTTTTCGACGGCGGCCGATAATCAGCCCTCCGTCGACGTCCACGTCGTCCAAGGCGAGCGGCCGCTCGTGACCGACAACAAGTCGCTCGGCCGGTTCGTGCTCGATGGCATCCCGCCGGCGCCGCGCGGCGTGCCGCAAATCGAGGTCACCTTCGACCTCGACGCCAACGGCATCTTGAATGTCTCCGCCAAGGACAAGGGCACCGGCAAGGAGCAGAAGATCACGATCCAGGGCTCGAGCGGTCTCACCGATGAAGAAGTGGAAAAGATGCGTAAAGAGGCCCAGGAGCACGAGTCAGAGGATCAGGCCAAACAGGAAGGAATCGAGGCCCGGAATAGTGCCGACAGTTTGATTTACTCTTCGGAAAAGACGCTGAAGGACGCCGGTGACAAGGTCGAGGCGGCTGACAAGCAGGCCGTCGAGGATGCGATCCGGGAGCTTCGCGAGGTGATGAGTGGCGACGACGCTGGTCCGATCAAGGAGAAATCAGACGCACTAAGCGAAAAAATCCAGAAGGTCGGCGCAGCGATGTACCAACAGTCTGGTTCGGCGGAAGCCGAGCAGTCGGCTGGCGAGGAAGCCCCGTCCCAGGATCAGACCACCAGCGCCGACCAGTCGACGCAGGAAACCGCGGCTGAAACGGACGAGGCGAAAACCGAAGAAGCATCAGACGAAACCCCTGCTGATAAATCGGACGAGGATAAAAAGGGCGACGCGAAGAAGTAGTTCAGCTTGCGCCTGAAGAAAGCGGCCCAGACGAGGCCGCTTTCTAGTTCCCGACAGGGTTACGGTATGATTGAGCGGAGCAAAATGAGTTTATGAAAAAAGCCCTTATTCCGATTCTCGTTGCCGTTTTCTTAAGCCTCGGTGCCAGCGGTTGTACCCCGAAACCATCACCTACCGTTAATCCCAGTGGCGCAAATGAGGGAATCAGCCAGGCCAAGCAGCGCTACACGGAAAGCCTCGCCAAGGCCCACGATTGGCAAAGAAATGCCACGCTGGAACGTGTCTACCGGACGTATGAAGGTACGATGACGCCAGAGGGTGGCGCCGCGACCACCTACACCTTCGCTTCCCTCGCCGAACCGACCCATAGTTTCGAAGTCACTTTCGCTGGCGATGGCGCGTTGACGACGAAGAAGAGCACCAAGCAGTCGTTCGAACTCGCCTTCAACCCGATCGATACCGCCGAGTGGTCGATAGACCCGGACAAGGCCTTGCAAGTTGCCGAAGACGCCGGCGGCCGGACGTTCCGCGAACAGCATCTCGCCGGCTTTAAGGTCAGCCAGAATCTGCAACAGAAGGGCACGTTCCCGGTGATGTGGTACTTCCGCTACGATACCGGCGACGGCACCCGCCTGCGCCACGAAATTTTCGTCAATGCGAAGACCGGCGAGATCGCCAACCAGCTCGAAACGACGATTTAGAGTTTTCTCGGCCTGCGACAATTTGCAATCGTCACGCGTGCCCCTCGTCTTTCCGGCCGATGGCAAACAGCGTGAGCCGAAGCGGCGGATCCTTTCGACGACCTCTCGCGAGTATCTCTCGAGTTCGGAAATACATTCAGCTACGAAGAGGGGGTTTGGATGATAAAAGAGACTCGGGCATCAGCTAGGTTTGAGGGCGTCGCCCTTCAAGGGCGACGCCCTCAAGAGGTCTTGCCCCCGCGACCTTTGTCGCAATCCGCAACCTGATGGCGCCTTTACGCCAAGACTATTTAGGAGCTGGCCCCAGATTGTCTTCGATGATCGCTCGGCATTCGTCAGCCAACCCGCCTGTCTGGGGTGCGACCACGGTCAGGTGCCAGTTTTTTTTGGTGACATAACGGCTGGCTGCTTCGGTGACGTCCTTCCGGGTGATCGCTCGCTCTTCCGCCAGCCGCGTCTCCGGAGATACCAGCGGCTTTCCGGTCTCGAAGCGATCCTCGTACCAGTCCGCGAAGTCCCGCGGCGCCTCATACGATCGGCCGATTGAGCCGATGATCGATTCTTTGGCGTAAGCCAGTTCTTCATCCGAGAACCCACCAGCCGCGACGCGGCCGAGGATCGTCGTAATCAGCTCGAGAAGTGGCAATAGTTTTTCGTCCGGGGCTTGGGAGGTGATTTCCAGCCCGCTGTATTCTTCTTGGGCATACCGATCCGCGTTGATACCGTAGGACAACCCGGCTTGCCGGACTTCGGCCGCCAGCGGAGCGGTCGAGCTGCCGCCCAGGATTTCCGTAAATATCCGGAGCGGCACCAAATCTGGCAGGTCGTACCCGGGATGTAAGAAGCGCAGGTTCAGTCGGGTCTGTGCCTGGGAACGCGCCAGTAAGAGGGAAATGTGCCCTGCGAAATCGGCCAACGGATGCTTCTTAAAGGTTTGACGGTGACCGCGACGATAGCCTGCTGTCATCAATTCCAAACGCTCAATGACGCGCTCCCGCGTCTTTTCCGGTAGAGCGGTGGCGATGATTACCCCCGTGTTGGCCGTGACGAAATATCGACGGTAGGCGGCGCGGATATCTGCCATCGTCAACCGGCGCGTTACCTCGAGCCGCTCCCTCCAGCCCGGCTTCAGGCTCGGTACCAACGCCTGCTCGGAGTAGTAGTCACTCCGGTCGTCATCGTCGTCGAGGTGTTCGGAAAGCTCGTTGATCACGGCCTCCCGCTCCGACTCGAGGTCGGCGTCCGACAGCGTCGCTTCGAAAAGTAACTCCATCATCAGCTCCGACAAGCGGAACAGGTCGGTTTTCGCGCCTTCGAAACGGAATGAATTGCTGTCAACGTTGGTGTAGCCGTTGACGAAAGCACCGCTGCGCTCGAGCTCCCGGTTCAAGGTGAACGAATCAGGGAAGCGTTTGGTGCCGCTGAACATCAGATGCTCGAGGAGATGCGGCGTCTCGTAGTGCGTCCGCGGGAAGTACCGGTAGCCGCTTTGCACGAAGCTGCTGAGCGACACCGAACCGGCCCCCGGCACGTCGATCAGAAGGAGTCGCATGCCGTTCGATAGTTCATGCTGGTAGGTGGCGTGCTTCATATGTATTTAGGTTAAGCTAAATGCATGGCGAAACCGAATTATTATGAAATTCTTGGCGTGTCACGGACCGCCACCGAGACGGAAATCAAACAAGCGTACCGGAAGCTGGCGCGGGAGTATCATCCCGACGTCAACGATTCGCCGAACGCCGAAGCGACCTTCAAAGACATCAACGCCGCCTACGGCACCCTGTCGGACTCGCTGAAGCGAGCGGACTACGACCAGTCGCTAGCCGATACCGGCGTCCGGCGCGATACCGCCTCGTCGTACGCGAACGAAACCACCGCTGACTACGGGCCGAGCCCCTCCCCGGCCCCTGACTATACCAATCCCTATCGCCGGGCGATGCTGCGGGCAGCCTATGCTCGTGTGGCCGCGGCAGCCATGGTTGCGGGATTGGTCGGCCTGCTCACCCGTCTGGGTCTCCACGCGTTGACCGACCAGGCGATCACCACCTGGACAGTCATCAGTGGCATCGCCCCGGCCGCCGCGCTCGGCGGCCTTTATGCGTCCGACATGAATTTCAAGGTAGAAACGTTCCTCGATACCGGTTGGTTGGGGCGGAGCTATACCTTCGCCCGCACCGTGGTGATGAGCTTGGCGCTGGCGTTTTATCTTGGCCTGGCCGGCGCGGCGATCGACCGAGAGGTCGGGGGAGACATCCACCTGGCTGGCCCGATCCTGGCGCTGGTCGGCGTGCTGGTCGGGGCGGTGGTCGGTTCCGACGGGGATACTCCGGAGAAACTGCGTAGCGGCACCGGTCGGTTCAACCTCTTCTATACGTTTCTGCGTGGTGGTCAGATCGGCGCCCTCGGTGCGCTGATTGGCGCCGCTCTCGGTGGCATCCTGGCCGTCTCGGGAATCTCGAACGTCTGGAGTTGGTCGGTCTATATCGGCTTTGCCTTGGGTATGATCGTCGGTTCGATCAAGCCGCCGAACTTGGCCGCCTACGCCAGTTACGCCTCCGCCTCGGTGAAGAACGTCCTGTTCCTGTTGATCGTGATGACGGCGCTCTTGGCCGGCATGGGTTTCGGAATCGTCTTCCAACCGGCCCTATCCAACTACTTCAAGATCGGTTGACGCAGTGAAAATCTACTGTCGTGAAGTTGCCGTGAGGACTCTCCTCGTCCGCCTCGGTCTGGCGTCTAGCACTCTTTATGCGAGACTGCCAACGCGGTATACTGCCTAGGCTATGATTAAATTTTCCTCGCGTTTTTGGCACCAAGCAACGGTGATCAGCCTCGTCCCGTCTGACCTTTCGGAGAATCCGGGCGGCGCGGCTTCCAGGCGTGATGATCGCTGCGTCCACACCAAATGGTTCGTTACGTCGAAAGGGTGTGCTGTATGACCACCGATTACTATGCCGCCCTCGGCCTCTCCAAGAGCGCCTCGACCGATGAAATCAAGAAGGCGTATCGGAAGCTGGCGCACAAACATCACCCCGACAAGGGGGGCTCGCCTGACGACGACCAGAAATTTCGCGAGATTAACGAGGCCTACCAGGTGCTTTCCGACCCGCAGAAGCGGCAATCCTATGATCAATTCGGTCAAGCCGGCGCGAACGCCTCCGGCGGCGGCCCAAGTGGCGCCAATGCCGGTCCGGGTTTCGAAGGCTTCGGCGGCGGGTTCGGATTCGACGGATTTTCCGATATCTTCGAGCAATTCTTTGGCGGCGGGGCGCAAACCACCAGCCGAGGCCCGGCCCGCGGCGCCGACCTCGAAGTCGGCTTACGGCTGACGTTTGAGGAAGCGGTCACCGGTTCCACCAAACACGTCAATATCCAACGGCGGAAGACCTGCCCTACCTGTTCCGGCAACGGGGCCGAACCGGGATCGAAGATCGTGACCTGTGATCGTTGCGACGGGGCGGGGGAGATTCGCACCACCCGGCAGACGATCCTCGGCGCGATGCAGCAAGTCGCGATCTGTCCCAAATGTCGTGGCGAAGGAAAGGTGCCGGAGAAACCGTGCCGCACCTGCGGCGGGGAGGGCCGGGTACAGGAAAGCGAAAGCGTCGCGATCCAAATTCCGGCGGGAATCGATGACGGTCAGACGATCCGCCTGCCGAGCCAAGGGGAAGCCGGCGAACGCGGCGCGCCGAGCGGCCACCTGTACGTCACCGTGCAGGTGGCGCCCTCGAAAGTCTTCCGGCGCGACGGCGCCGACGTTCATCTGACCGTGCCGATCAGCTACCCTCAGGCGGCGCTCGGGGCGGAAATCAAAGTGCCAACCTTGGCAGGGGCGACCAATCTCAAAGTTCCGGCCGGCACGGTGAGCGGGAAATCATTCCGGCTGAAAAACGAGGGAATACCGAAACCGGGAAGTTCGACGCGCGGCGATGAGGTGGTGACGGTCGAGATCCAGGTACCGGCCAAGGTCAGCGAAGAGGAGCGGCGATTGATCGAAGAGCTCGCCAAAGCCAGCGGGGAAACGCCGGCGGAAAAGAAGTCGTGGTTTGACAAGCTAGGCCTCTAGCAGTACGGTATCTCGTTATGCCTCGAGAACCAGAATATATCAGTCCCGAAGAAATCACAGCACGAACGGCGGAATGGCACGCGCAGGTGGACCCATCTTCCCCGGTCCACTGGTTTTTTCGAGAGAACTCCCAGCAACGGATCGCCATCGTGCCACCGGGCGTGGAGATTTTCGAACGTGCGGCATCGTATCCTAATCGCTTTCCGGACATTTTTGGCTGGCGCAAGGCGGTATGGGTACGCCCTCGCGTCGGCGAAGTCGACCTTGACGAGCCATACCTTGTTAATAGCATGCGAGGAGAGCTGCCACTGATTGCAGTAGCAATGACAGAGGAGGAGGTTATCAGTGAATTACCACCCCCGCTGCATTACTTAGTCCACGATTATACGGCACAATCCAGGGATTCATTGGAACGCCTTGTCAAAATGGGCATTCCAGATGACGAACTCGAGAGTGACGCTTTCGATCAGCATCCCTGGTAAGTCACTTTTGACATCTTTTCTCGTACACGGTGTTAACCAAAAATTCCGTGAAGCCGGGGTCTTTCGAAGGCCACCCTCCTAATAGTAGGAAAGCGATTATTACGTGGCTTGTAAGTCAGGCGTCGCTCCGGTAAAGTTTTAGCTAGCAACAAGCTTAAAAATCAAAGGAACATGTCATGGCTATTTCAGCAAAGGTGGTCGCCGTCTCAGTCGGCGCGTTAGTAGTGGGCGGCGCTGCCGGCGCGGCCGCGGGGTACAAAGCCGCGGAGACCAAGGAGCAGCCGGTGGTGACGGTCACGGTCACGGCGACACCGAGAGCGACACCGTCGCCCAGTCCGAGTGTTAAGATTAAATTCTCACCGGCACCGGGCTTCAGCACGAGTAACCCTAGTAATTCCAACCCGCGGTAGAGGAATCAACGTCAGGCGCCCGTTGCCGGTTGCCTGACAAGCGACTACACTAAAACCACCGAAACAAACACATGAACGCGACCTTCCTCTCCGGACTAGATTTCAACACTCCCAGCTGGGACTTGTTCATCTTCCTGTTTTTCATCGTCGCGACCTTCGTTTACGGCTTCACTCTCGGTCGGACGCGAATCATCCTGCTTCTTCTGTCCACCTATATGGCCCTGGCCGTCGTGCATGCGTTGACCCTGGCCGATCCGTCGGCCACCCAAAGTCTGACCGTCGGGACCAGCCCGTTCTTCATCGTCCAGATTACCGCCTTCATCGGCGCGCTCCTGCTGATTTTCTTCTTCCTTTCCGGCTCGGCACTCCGCCGGTCGCTGGGTGCCGAAGAAGTGCACGGCAAAGCGTGGCAAATCATCCTGCTATCGATCCTGCAGGCCGGCTTCATGATCGCCTCGGTCCTCTCCTTCATCCCGGTCGCCGAACGGGCCGGACTGCTCGGCGTGACCCGTAACTTCTTCGTCTCCAACACCGCGCTGCTCTTCTGGACGGTACTGCCGGTCATCGCGATGATGTTGATTAAGGACGAAAAAGACGAGCACTGATTCCTGACCGGTTTCCTAGGCGGGACAGGGCTTTTTTCGTATACTTCTGATGGCGGTTCCGACGTTTTCGGACCGGCTCCGCCCCGATAGCTCAGTTGGCAGAGCAGTGGGCTTTTAACCCATGTGTCGCAGGTTCGAGCCCTGCTCGGGGCACAGTACTTTTTCAGGCGTGATTTTACGGTACCCCAGGTGAGAGACAGAACTGCCAGAATCGGTTAATTAAAGTTATGGTTGAGAAGCTTTATAATCACTGTTATGATGCGATGCTATCATCAATGACAAGGAGATAACCATGCCAGGTGCACCAACAGGTGAGAGTGAAGTAGTAATTGTAGACCGAGAACCGGTTGATTCGGACCAACTGGCCGCCAGCGCTCTTGGCGTACTCAAAGAGATGGTTCACCCTCGTCGCCTAGTGGGTGTTGATTACGAAGAGCAGTTTCAAACCCTCGTTGGTCAAATCGCTGGGGCTGAACGAGGTTCGCACGATATTCGTGCTAAGGAGACTGACGAGTGTCATGTACGCCTCTTACGATTTGCCCATAAAGTGGCGACCGGCCAATATGAGCCTAGTGACGGCAAGACCATGGAATTGTCCGAGGCTGAACACCGGTACACTCCGGGCCGGGGTGCCGCTAAGGTTAGGCCAGTAGCCAAAGAAATCATGGATTTTATAGCCGAACGATTGATTGGCGATTCCGGTATTGATTATGATCGTATGGCGCTTGGGGCCTACGAGCTTGTTCGGGTTCAAGTAGCCATGGGCAAAGCTGAACGAGAAGCGGTTAGGTGGAAATAGGCTCTTACCGACGGCTCGCGTAAGTAACTGCGCTTAGACTGGATGAGAAGACTCGTCGTGTAGTGGAGTTCTCTTGTAAGAACTCCCGAATCGCGATTCTAACATCGTCCCCTATGGGGCACACTCATTGACAGAATGTTGTTTTTTGCTTATGCTTACTTAATATTAAACGAGACTAATAATGAGTAGTCCAGAACATCAATCGCCTCATGAAGGCGTCGAAGACGGGGGAAAGGGTCCGGAACGAGCCACAGAGCTTAGCGCTAGAATCGGGAGTGCGCTCGAGGTTGTAAAAGAGTACGGCACTATCGAGGGTGACCATCATCGAGCCTGGGTGCTGGATCAAGTGCTAAGAGCCCTGACTGGGGATAAATACGACGAGTTTGTCGAGGAACACTTCGTTCAAGAGGACCCGACAATTCACGACGAAGAAGGCCCTATTAGGGTTAACTATTGGGACGAGGGAATTGCTCCCTAAGGCTTATCCGGTACCCTTGCAAACTGGCTGGCGAAAATCGGCCCAGTGTTCTACTGTAGACACTTTCGAATTTCGATTCTAGCATCATCCCCCATGAGGCAGCATAAAGCACAACGTGTATGATGTGTACTTGACAGGTATAAATACATAGTATACACTTTGTCTTATGAAAACAGCCGTGCTCAACGTCAAAGTCGACCAACAGGTCAAGAGTCGCGCGCAAGCCGTGGCCGGTCAATTTGGCATTCCGCTCAGTACGTTGGTCAATGCGTACTTGGTCGAACTAGCGAATACGGGCCAGATTCACTTTGCGACGATCGAACCGATGACCGAGCGGATGGAAAAAATCGCTGAGCAGGCCGAACAAGAGATTGCTGCAGGACAGACCAGTGGACCATTCGCGACGATCGAGGAGACCTTCGATCATCTCGACAGTCTCAAATGATCGTCAAGACGACCAAGAGTTTTGATAAACAATATAGCCGCTTATCTGATTTCAACCGGCGACGGTTCAAAGAGCGCCTCGCCTTGTTTTACGAAAATCCGTATGATCGCGCACTCCGAAACCACGGTCTGAAGGGTAAATATTTAGGGTATCGCAGTATAGATATCGCGGCAGACCTGCGCGTCCTCTACCGACTCGAGGGTGACGCGATCGTCATCTTTGCCTTCATCGGGACCCACGGACAGCTCTACGGATAGCCCTCTTTGTCGGACAGAAGAGGAATGAACGCCTTACCTATTTTGCATACAGTATTTCAAGCAGGTCGCGCCGCGTGCCCTTGGATGACTAACGAGGCGTAGGCACTACAGCGACTTTTGATAATAGACGAAGCGGTCGGGTGCTTTCGACTCTGGCCAGTCGGTTCTGGTTGGCGGTCTGAATCGCCGGAAACCTAGTTTTTCGTAGAATCGCTTAGCGCGTTCGTTCCGGTTATTCGTATCGAGGACGATTCGCGCGTAACCTCGTTCGGCGGCAAATGAAATCAGTCGCCGCACCATTTCCTGTGCCAACCCAGTGCCGCGAGAGGGTGCGGCGATGAAGAGGCGCTTCAGGAGGGCCGTGCGCTCGTCGAGCTCTTTGATGCCACCGGTCCCTACGACGCGATTATCATCGTAGGCGACCAGGAAGGTGCTGCGGTCTCCACCGAAGTAGCGGTGCAAATCAACCAGGCCTTCCAAAAACGCTTGCTGGTCTTTGTTCCAATCGAGCTCAACGTAAATCGAGCTGATGAAATCGCTGACCGCTGGCTGGTCAGGTTGGGCAAAGGGACGAATTTCAATCATTTTTTCTTTATCTCGCTTCTTGTAACCAGGATACGCGAGAACCGCGCCACATGGTGGGACCCCTGACTTCGAAATTGCCGTACCTCTATCCACCTAGGCAAACACCGGTTACGACCTACTTTAGTCCCGACAGCGCCTGGCAGGTTATCTCAGGTACCGTTCCGTGACGTTGACAGTCACCAATAATTATCTAAAATAAAGAGTTATTAAACTCAAATCACCATGGACAGAACCGAAAAATCCGGCGACCAGCTAGCGGAACAAACAGCCGACTTGGAACGACGGTTCCGGGAAAGTTTTGACATGGCGCCCGACACGCGGGTCAAGCAACAGTTGTCGGTAATCCGGGAAGCTGCCCGTATCGACCCTGCCTTCGCCAAGGAGATGGCCTACGCGAGCGACCCCAACGCGCGCCCTCGCATCGTCGTCGACCTCGGCGTGTTGCTCGCTGATCGTGAGCTGATTGACGAAGGCTTTGCGCTGGCACATCAAGAGCCAAGCGAGTCACGCCGCAATCAACTTTTCCGACGCATCGCCCCTAAAGTTGCTCGCTATGATCGGGAACTGTCCCACGAAGCGGTCGATGAAATCACCAATCCGCGTCTCCAGGCCGAGGCGATGACCAACGTCGGGGCGGTCCTCGACGACCCCGAGGTATTGCGGGTGGCGTTCCAGATGGCGACGAGCCTCAGGTCTCCGTCGGAACCGCTTTTGAGAGGAATCATTGAGGCGGCGGAGAACCACTCCGACCTGGCTCTGGAAGCGTATCAAGCGGGAGTGAGAACGTTCGGGAAAAAAGGCCTGCACCTCGGGTGGCGGCTCGGTCCGCGGCTCGAGCGACAAGCATTCGAGGCGATTAAAGAGATCCCGGTTTTCGTGGCGGAGGCTGTCGAGTCAGCGGACCTGGGCAATCTGGCGAAAGCCCTGGAACGGATCTCCCAAATGCCAAGAGAGGATGAAACCCGCGTAAAGCTGCTGTATCAAGTAGCCGAGGCCCTGGTTGATCTGGCAGAAGCGCCAGCGGTTCAGTAAAGGCCCTTGAATTTCGGTGGTTATATCGGCCCATCGCGGGTCTATCTGTCGCCCTGAATTCTTTTTGCGCCCAGGCGTACAATGGAATCGTGAAGGATTTTCAAAACTTTCGGAAAGAAGTCGAAGCTGCCGAGCGTATCGCCCGGCAAGCTGGATCAATCATCTTGCAGTATTTCGACGGTGATCAGCAGATGCAACGCAAACAGGATGACACGCCGGTGACCATCGCCGACCAGAAGGTCAACCGCCTGGTCATCACGGAACTGGCCCGCGCCTTTCCCGCGGACGGAGTAATCGGCGAAGAAGAGAGCACTGCTGGCTATGGCCCAGGCCGGAAATGGTTCTGCGATCCGATCGACGGCACCAAAGGCTACACCTGGGGAACCCCGACCGCGATGTTTTCCCTCGGTCTGGTGATCGACGGTCGACCGGTGATGGGGGTTGCCTATGACCCCTTCTTGAATCGTCTCTACGCCGGAGTGAAGGGAGAAGGAAGCTTTTGTGACGGCAAACCCTTGAAGGTTTCGCGTCACCCCCTCAAAGGGGGAACGGTGGCCACGACCAGTAACGTCGAACGCATCCTGCAGCGCCTGCCGCATCTGGTTTGGCTGGACGAGCAAGGAGCACGCCTCGGCACCTTCAGCGGTGCCGTCTACAAGGTTTGCTTGGTGGCCCGTGGCAAGTTCGTCGGATATCTGGAAGAATGGGTCAATGCGCACGATATGGCGGCGATGGAGGTAATCGTGGAGGAGGCCGGCGGTACGCTCACCGGTCTGGACGGTGAGGAACTCGACTACACGAAGCCGTTCAAAGGGGCGATCGCTTCGAACGGCGTGGTACACGGAGAGTTGGTCGAAGCGATGAGTAAGGAAAAGCGATGAGTAATATCACGGTGCAATGCGGTGCGCTTCGGCTAGGTATTCACGGCGTGAACCAGCGGTATAAAGAAGTCTTTTCTCCTAAAGAGAGGAAAAACGAGATAGCTGAACTCGGCTGGGTTAATCCTCTTCTCGCTCCAGTAACTGGTCTAGTGGCTGGGCCATCCCCCACAGCGTTTCAAAAATGGAGCGCTGGGAGTCGGTAAACTGCGTGCTCTCGATTTCAAATCCGTTGATCTCGGTCGTGTCGTGTTCGGTGTCTACATACACCTGGGCATATACATTATCGTAAATGAAGGTTTCGCCAGTGATCGAAATATCTTTTTCCGGCAAGGCGCGAATATCGTCTATCTTGGTCCGTGCTAGCGGCGATTCGTTGTCACGCTTGATCAAGCCGAGCGCCCGAGCGGTCGGATTGATCAGAACCATTTCCCTGATTCCTCGGTCCGCGGATTCAGCTACGAAATCCATATAAAATTTCTTGCCGACGAATTTCGACCGGCCGAAGGCGCTGTAGACGTACATCGTACTTTGCGCTTTCAAGGTATTCCAAAAAAGTTGCCGCGCTCCCGCGACATCTTTGTAGTAGCGCACGGTGGTCGAGCGCAGCGAGTCGGCATGGGTCGTGTTTGTTAACACCTCATCAAGCTCTTCCAATCCGCCAGTGAGCTTTTGTAACTCGAGCATTTTCTCTTGCAAGGCATGGCGCATCGCGCTAATCGGATACGGTCTGATTTTCTTGTGGTTTTCCTCGACGATCTCTGCGGTCAAGCCATGTGCGGACAACGCCCTTAAGCTTTCATAGACCGAGCTGCGGGGCATTTGCGCGAGCCGGACGATTTCCTGGATACGCAGTTCGCGATGTTCTATCAGAATCAGGTAAATCAGTGCTTGGTTTTCTGACAACCCGAACTCCTGCAGCCGTCGTTTCAAGGCGGGGAGGTTTTTCATTCGACCTCCGTGACGACGGTCACCGTCGTCACATTTACGGTCTTTGCCGGTCGCCCCATAGTGCCAGACGTATGGAAAACGTCCTTGCTTTGGAACAGCTTTCGCCCGACGCGGCCGTTCGAAAGACGGCGTCGATGCAAGATTCGCTGGCTGATCGATCGCGACTGCATGACGTCATAGTATATGGCGAACAGGAGCCTGCCGGCAATGCGGAAAGTCAGGATAACCCTGACCACGTTCTCCTGGAGACGCCGCACGGCGAAATTCGTTTCACCAGCCCAATCATCAACGCGGCCGGCCCGCGGCACGAAGGGATCTCCAACTTTGACGACCTCGGGCAGTCGGAATCAGGCGCGATCGTGTTGAAAACGGCGACCCTGGTGGGAACTTCCGGAAATCCCGAGCCGCGGTATTCTCCGCCGGGCGAGTTTCATGAAGGCGCCCTGAACGCGATGGGGTTACCCAACCTCGGGTACGAGGTATATGCCGAAGAAGTACCACGGCTCAAGGAAACCTACCGCAAACCGGTGTTCGCCTCCATCTCGGGGAAAAAGCCAGGCGATAATGCGACGATGATCCGCCGCTTTACTGAAAAGGGCGTTGACGCCATCGAGATCAATGGCTCATGTCAAAACATCCATCGGAACGGGCCGATGCTCGCCAATGATCCGGTAGCCTTGGCTCGCGAGCTACACGAATGCCGAGAAGCTACCGATAAGCCGCTCGGCGTCAAACTGCCTGCTTATGCCGACGCCCACTATTTTGAAGCGATAGCAGCGGTGCTGCTTGAAGGTGAAGTCGATTTCATCACCGCAATCAACACAGTAGGACCAAGCCTGAAAGTCGATTATCAGGTTGCACGCACCGCGATGGCTGCGATGAGCGGTTACGGTGGCTTGTCCGGGGAACCGATCCGGCCGATCGCCATCGCCAACGTGCATAAGCTGTACGAGCTCATTGGCGAGACAATTCCGATTATCGGAGTGGGCGGTATCAGTCAGGGTTGGCATGCACTGGAGCACTTTGAAGCCGGGGCCAGTGTGGCGGCGCTCGCTACCGCCTTCATGGAAGAGGGCGCGCGGGTTTTTGAGCGGATTTGGCGTGAGCTGCTAACGGAAATCGACGGTCGCTCGGTGGAGGAAATCAGAGGCTCTTTAGCGGTTCATCCAGAAGAAGCCGTGCCCGCCTCCTGACCCCCTGGAAAATTGGGCAACCTGTGGTATCGTTAGGCGTTCGATACTCGTGGGGAGGAATGATGGCAGTCCATCAAAGAAAGTGTGCGTCAGGGGGCAGATGGCCCGTTGGCTATCCTGCCTGACCGGGCGCGCGAAGAGATCGAAGCACTGTCCGAACTGGACCGCGCAGCAGCCGAAGAAGTACTGACGATTTTGCGGTACCAGCTGGGCGAAGTGGATCTCCTCCGGGCCGTCCTTCGCGCGCCGAAAGAAGGCTTCACGACATGGGCGGAGGCGATTGGTGCAGATCCCCAGCAGGTGTTGCGGGAGGTGCGGCGCGTTTTCTCACCGTCACCTTCCCAGGACCGAGGTATGCTGGAGGCGTGAAAGAAGTCGAAGTCAAAGCGGCCGTGCGCGATGTACCTGCCCTCAGGCAAGCACTGGCAGCCTTTGGCTGCACCTTGAGCGAACCGGTGCGACAGGAAGACATACTGTACGCGGCGGAAGCCAAGCCGATTACGGAATTCGGCCTTGGCGATTTGGTGCTGCGGATCCGCCGGCAGGGTGATCAAGCGATACTGACCGGCAAAATACCGGTGACTAACCATCTCGACAAGCACGAAGCGGAAACCGTTGTCTCCGACCCCGTCGCGATGACCGAATTGCTGACCTGGATGGACTACCAGGAAATCATGCGCCTGGCCAAAGAGCGACAGAAGACGACATACGGCGAGTACGAGATTTGTCTCGATGAAGTCGAGGGTCTCGGCACCTTCATCGAAGTCGAAAAAATAATCGATGACCGGGCGGACAGTGACGCCGTGCAAAACGAGCTCTGGACGTTACTGGAATCATTAGGCATCAAGGAAGCCGATCGTGCCACCAAGGGCTACGATCAACTGCTTGGCGAAAAGGCTGCCGTGTAAATAATTCCCGCATTGGCCAGCAATCCATTCTGGTATAAAACCAACGCTGGGGTGTGAGTGTCGTCAGTCAATATCGTAGTTGACATTTCTCTAGTTTCTTGGTATGTTAGCCCGATCGAAATTTATAGGGAGATCGTGGCATGGCCGAGCGAGAACAACCAGAATCTGCGTATGTAACCGGCGTAGAGTAGCCGAGAGAAGCCAATCAGCCGGAGCGGAGCCTTGAGAATGTCGAGGAAACCCGATTCGTCGAGGCAAGCGGTGCAGAGTACCGAGCCGATGCGGCTTTTTGGCGCGAGGTGGCCGAACTGGATCAAGGCTACCTGGAGGAAGCCTGTGGCATAGACATGGCTCACAGTTTTAGTGATGGCAAGAAGGACGATATAAACCGAACGTATGACGAGAAGTATTCAGCTTTAAGAGAAAAGTACAAAGGTCGTGCTAAATCCGAACGCCATTTAAGTGAATGGTCGCGCAGTGCTAGGGGTGAAGTGGCCCGGCCAGTCGTGTTTGACAGAGCGGATATATCGAGTCAGCTGCGGGAAGATCCTGACGCCGAGGTAACTCCCGAGGATATCGATACAGCCGTCAAACTAGCTTATCAGGAACAGATAGATTTGCTTTCGGCGGAGACTTTAAAGTATGCGGAGGGGGCGGATGCTCACGCAGCCCGGCTTGAGGGCTGGGCCCAGGCAATCTACCGCAATCCAGAAGCTGCCAAACGAACAAACGGAAGTGACCTGACGCCGCAGGACTGTGTCGGGATAGAAAATGACGTCGAGTTCGATCAACAAGGAGCGGAGGAGCTGCGCGGGGTGGCTTCACGAATCATCGAAGAGCCCTATCAGCCCGAGAAGTACCAAAAGGAGATCGGGGAATTTCGGCAGGACAGTGATCTTCTGGACCGCAATCTCGAGCCTGTCCGCGACCTACCGAAGAAACTTGCCGAGCTTTCGGCGAGCGATGCTACGACGGTCGGTGAATTGAAGCAAGTCTATGCCGGGATGTACCGCGGCACCGCGGAGCATTGGGAAAAGGCGGCGAGGACTGGTCAGCAGTTCCTCGATCGCTTGCGGGGTGGTCCTGACGATAGGTCCGTGGAAGACACGAAGGCCGATTTGGCTGCCTAGGCCGTCCACGCTGATAGTATAGGTTTGAAGCACACCCCGGGCCGCAAGGCAGCGACGAAAAATAGTCCTATGGGTCTAGCTAGACATTATTCTCACTGACCACGATAGTACTGGCAGATTTTTTGCTACAATTACCTCGTGGAACGGAAACAAACCTTCATCCTGCTCGGACTGGCCGCCGTCATCGCGGTCGGCGTCAGTGCGGCGATCATCGTCGGCAGTGTCAGTAATAAAGACTCCGCTACCGGCCTTAGGGGTTTACAAACGAACCTGGCGCCTTGGAAGCCGGAGTACACGTATCTCCAAGAACGCCTGACTACTCTGGCCATTCCGCGGCCCGGCCGGGAGACGTATCACGTGCACGCTAAACTCGAAGTGTATGTGGATGGCCAGAAGACGCCGGTACCGAATAATATCGGCGTTTCGGGGGCGACCGTGGCGGCGCTTCACACGCATGATGCCGAGGGTATCGTCCATATGGAGGCGGACAATCCGTTCGAAGTGAAGCTCGCCACCTTTTTCGAAGTCTGGGGCGTGAAGTTCACCGATACCCAGCTCGGCGGCTACCAGAACGAAGGCGACAAGACCATCCAGGTGTTCGTGAACGGCCAGAAGGTCGAGAAGCCGGCGAGTTATGTCGTCAAGGCGAAGGACAAGGTCGTCGTCGGTTATGGAACGGCCGGCTCTTTCCCGACGACGATTCCCAGCGATTTCCCGGCGGGACTTTAGCCTAGGTTCCAGGGCGTCGCCCTGGAGAGGTCTTGCCCCTCGCGACCTCTACTGTCATCCGTAACCAAAAAGCCGGGAACACGGCATCCCTCGTCATTCTTGACCCGAAGGATCGAGAATCTTTCTTCCTAGCGAACCGGGAATGACCCTCGCTCGCGCTGCTCGCAAGGATGACGGGTCTGGACGACAGACGGCGAGGCCTCGTGTTAAGTCAAGGCGGTTCAGGCGAGGGCTGCGAAAGCAGCGCGGTAGTCCGTCTCAGGACCGGCGACGATTACCGGCATGCCAAGCGCTCGGGCGGTTTCCAGATGCGCGGGCTTTTCGGCCACGAAGGTGACTTCCGTCGGCTGTCGCTGCAGTCGCTCGGCGCACAACTTCAACAGTTCACCGTACTGATGATGCCGGTCCAACTCCGAGTCGATGACGTGTACGTGCAGCAGTTTATCCAGCGACAACTGCTTCCGCCAGTGGCCGACCCAGTCTGGCGTGGCATCCGATACCAAACCCAGCACCAGGTGGGCCGATTGGACGCGGATGCGGGACAAGAGCGCTTCGTTGACGACCGCCTTTCGCAGCGCGTAGACGGCCGGGACCTCCAGGTCTTCCAGTAAGAGCTGGCCGGCGATGTCCGCCCAGTAATCACCTTGGCTGATTTTTCCACTCGCGTATTTAGGGGCGGCTCGCCCGATCGTCCGTTCGATGTCGACGGGCGACATCTCGAGAGCGTCGGCGATTTCCTCCGCCGATTTCTGCAGATTTTCGGACACGAGAGCGGAAAGGTCGTACAAAACGGCCAGTTTGGTCATGGCTTCAACATACCGCCCCGGGGAGTATGAAGTCCAGGCTTTGTTAAGCTGTTCTTCATTGACAAAACGCGAAAAAGCGAGTATACTTAGATAATTTTGAAACTCCACATAAACATGATTCATCACCTTCGAGACCTTCTGAAACATCGCACCCATGCCTTGCTGATCGCCAGCTTGGTAATCGTCGGCGCGTGGCTCGGTCTGCCGCATGCCGGCAAGCCGTCGCCGGCGGTCGGGGCCGTCAAGCCGCCCGCGACGGCGACGTCCGTTCACGGCCGTCCGGTGGCGGAGGTGAAGACGCCGACCGGTAGCCCGGCCAAGGCGGTACGGGGCAGTGTGGTCGCGAAGATCAGCGACCTCTCGGCGAGCGGCCTGACCGACCGCGCGCGACCGCTTGGGCTGCCGGACATCTATGTGATCTCGGTAGCCGTTGAACAAGATATCGGCGAAGCCGTGCAGCAGGTGGGGGCGACTCCCGGCGTGGCCGCGGCCGGCCCCGACTATCTGGTGACCGCCTCGGTCGTGCCGAACGATTCGCTCTACGGCTCGTTCCAGTGGAACATGCCGAAAATCGGCGCTCCAGCAGCCTGGAACAAGACGACCGGGAATTCTTCGACGGTGATCGCCAGCATCGATACCGGCGTGAACTGGAACCACGAAGACCTCGCCGGCAAGCTGTGGACCAACGCGGCCGATACGCCCGGCAACGGTCTCGACGACGACGCCAACGGCTACGTCGACGACACCAAGGGCTTTGATTTCGTGAACGGCAGTTTCGCCGGCAACCGCTGGAATAACAGTGCCCAGAGCGCGATCGACGACGAGGGCCACGGTACGCTGACATCGTCGGTGATGGGTGCCGCCAGCAATAACGGCAAAGGTATCGCCGGGGCCAGTTGGGGCTCGATGATCATGCCGGTCAAAGCGCTCGACACGAACGGCTCCGGGACCCTGTCCGACGTGGCTGCCGGTATCCGGTACGCCGCTGACAACGGCGCCAAAGTGGTCAACATGAGTCTCGGCGCGCAAGGGTTGACGGCCGATGTCGCGACCGATGCGGCGATCGACTATGCGACCTCTCGCGGCGTCGTCCTGGTGGCCGCCTCCGGCAACGACGGCTCCTCGACGACGATCAGCTATCCGGCGATCAACCCGAAGGTGATCGCCGTCGGTGCGACCGATTCTGGCGATAACCAGGCGAGTTACTCCAACGCCGGCTCACAGCTGTCATTGGTCGCTCCCGGTACCGGTATCGCCTCCGCCCTCGGAGTGATGGATCAGCCGAGCAGTCTTAGCGTCAGCGTGCAAAACGGCGTCTCCAGCCTCACTGTCGGCAGCTACCGGTACGTCGTCACGGCCTACAACGCGAACGGTGAGACGATCGCCTCGACGCCTCCCTCCGGCAATCCCAACCAGAACCTGGCCAACGTCGGCGCCGGCCAGCGGGTCAACGTGACCTGGTCCAGCGTCTATGGCGCGACGGGCTACAAGCTCTATCGGACGGCTACCGGCGGCGCGGCCGGTACCGAAAAACTCTTGACCGACGTCGGCAGCGCGACGACCTTCGTTGACGCCGGTTCGATTACGATCGGCAGCACACCCCCGCCGAGTGTCAACGGCGGCCTGTTGAATACCAACTACGCGACCGCCAGCGGCACGTCGCTGGCGACGCCGCACGTCGCCGGCGTAGCGGCTCTGCTCGCCAGTCTGAAGCCCGCGATCACGTCGGACGAAGTGCGCACCGTCCTCCAGGATACGGCGGACAAGCCGGCCGGCATGGCCGGGCAGAACCGCACCAACGCTTACGGTTACGGTCGGCTGAACGCCGACCGGGCGGTCAGCGCGATCCAAACCTACTCCGCCCAGTGGATGGGCCAGTCTGGTTCCCAGACGCTCTATTCCGGAGAGACGGCTACCGTCTACGTCGATTTCAAGAACGTCGGTACGGTCAATTGGTCCGCCAGTGGCAGTAGTCCGGTGCGGCTGGGAACGTCACATGCGCGTGATCGCGCCAGCGTCCTGAGCGGCGCTGACTGGATTAATGCGGCTCGACCGGCGACCTTCGCCGGCACCGTCAACAATGGGACGGTAATGCCGGCCACCTCGGTCGCTCCCGGCCAGACGGGGCGCTTCTCGTTCACCATCTACGCGCCGGCGGTCGGCGCGGTGACGACCTATCGTGAGTACTTCCAGCCGGTTGCCGAAGGCGTTGCTTGGCTGGAAGACTACGGCGTCTATTTCGATGTCACGGTCAATCCCGCCGCCGCGCGTTATCATGCCCAGTGGGTGGGCCAGTCAGGCTACCCCACGCTCGGGGCCGGTGACCAAGGGTCGGTCTATATGGACTATAAGAATACCGGTGCCGCCAACTGGAAATCCGATGGTGCGAACCCGGTGCGTCTTGGTGCTTCGCATACGCGGGATCGCGCCTCGCTTTTCTCTTCGGCCGCCTGGCCCTCCGCTACCCGCGCCGCCACTTTCTCCGGGCGGGTCGAAACGGGCGGCAGCGTGACCGCGACGACCACGATCGCGCCTGGCGAGACCGCTCGTTTTCCGGTCACCTTGACGGCCCCGCCGGTGGGTACGACCACGAATTTCAACGAGTATGTGCAGCCGGTAGCGGAGGGCATCACCTGGATGGAAGACTACGGTGCTTTCTGGTCGGTCGCCGTGACACCGAAAACGTATGCGTACCAGCTGGCCGCCCAGTCGGGTCCGCGCCAGGTCCCCCTGGGCGGCCAGGGGCCAGCGACGGTCGATTTGACCAACACCGGAAGCGCGACCTGGCGTAGCGATACACTCCGGCCGCTGCGGCTCGGCACGGCGCGGGCGCAAGACCGGCGCAGCTCGTTCGCCGCGAGCGGTTGGCTGTCGGCCACCCGGCCGGCGACCTTCTCCGGACGCGTCGCCGGCGGCAACCTGACGCCGGCCGCTGCCATCGCACCCGGCGAGACGGCTCGTTTCGCCTTCGACCTCGGCGCCGCGAAGAGCGGCCTCTACCGTGAGTACTTCCAGCCGGTCGTCGAAGGTTTCCAATGGCTGACCGATACCGGCATCTTCCATGATGTCGTCGTGCCTGATCCGAACGGGACGGTCTTCACCTACCAATACCTTGGTCAGTCGGCCCCGGCGACGGTCGCACCGGGCGGCCAAACGACGCTTAAGCTCCAAATCCGCAATATCGGCAACCAGACGTGGAGCTCGAACGGCGCCAATGCCGTCAAGCTCGGGACGGACCGGACTCGTGACCACGGTTCCCCTTTCTACACCGCCGGTGCCTGGTTGTCGCCGTCGCGCGCCCATCTGACCCGAAACCTTTCGGACAGCTCAAAGGACGTCGGGGGAGAAACAAGCATCCTGCCCGGTGATACCGCGGAATTCGAATTCACGGCGACCGCTCCCGGCACCGCGGGTCTCTACCGGGAGTACTTCACCCCGGTGGCCGAGGGGGTCACCTGGATGAACGATCTCGGCATCTTTTGGCCGATTACCGTCCAGTGAGCATCTAGCACGCCCTCAAACCCTACGACCAGGCCTGGCCTCGGTCTGCTCCGGGGAGCCTCTTTGCGAGGATAATCCTCATCTAGCCCAACGGCACAGTGAGCTAAGCGGATAAGCGACCATCTATATGGTATGATAACGGTATGAAGCAGCCGACTATATTACTGTTGGCGGGCGGTGTGGTGGCCGGCGCTTTGATTGGGTCGTTTCTGCCGCTGGGAGTGACGATGGGCGCGATGGCGCTGATTATTGTGTGGCGTCCCTCGGCTTGGCCGCTAGTCCTTGGCTTGGGCTTGATTGCCCTGCGTTTGGCACTACACCCGTTGGCGCCGCCGGCCGGGGACATCGGCCGGGACGTCGGCCGGAGCGGCACTTTCCAAGGTACGATCGTGTCGGCCCCGGTCGATAAGGATGACGGCAAGCGTCAACTGGTGGTGGATGTGGCAGGTGCTCCCTCTGGAAAACTACTCGTGACGACGACCGGGAGAGGGACGGTCAAGCCCGGTGACCAGGTGACGGTCAGCGGACGCCTGGTCCGACCACCGCGCTTTCGCGACTTCGATTACCGTGCCTATTTGGCGAAGGATGCCATCTACGCCACCATGCCGCAGGGCCGCCTGGCAAGCGTCGTGCCGCGAACGACCGTGCTGGGGGCTGCCTACCAGATCCGTGTCGCCGCCAGCGAGCAGGCCAGCCGGCTATTTCCACCTCAAGCCGCGGCGTTCCTGATGGGTATCTTGGCCGGCGAACGGCACGGCTTGTCGGAGCAGACCGCACATGACTTTCAGCGCACCGGGTTGACCCACGTCCTAGCCTTGTCCGGCTACAACGTCTCGATCGTCCTAGCGGTCATGTTGGCGATCTTCGGGCGCCGCCGTTTCGGTATCGCCGCTGGCCTGGTCGTCCTGGCGGCCTTCGTGGCGATTGCTGGCCCGAGCGCCTCCGTGCTACGGGCGGCCCTGATGGGCGGATTCATCGTGCTAGCCCAGACGTTCGGCCGGCCGCAAAGCGCCCGCCGAGCCTGTCTGATCAGTGCGGCGATCCTGCTCCTGACGAGTCCCTGGTCGCTGCGCTACGATCTGGGGTTTGACCTCTCCTTTCTTGCCACGCTTGGCATCCTCTGGTTCGAGCCGGCGTTCCGGCGACGTTTCCAGCGGCTGCCTAAAGTAATCGCCGAAACGCTGGCGGCGACGGCCGCGGCTACCCTGCTGACGATGCCGCTAATCGTCTGGTCCTTCGGGATCGTCTCGCTGGTGTCGCCGCTCGCTAACCTACTCATCGTACCGCTGATTCCGTGGCTGATGCTGGGCGGCTTCGCCGCGGTCGTGGTCGGCGGGCTGAGTCCTGGCCTCGCCGGACTCATCGCGGGCCCGGTAGGTTGGCTGACCACCCTCGTATTGTCGATCGTCCATACCTTGGCCGAGCTGCCGTTCGCCGCGCTCGTACTCGATCACGGCAAGCACACCGTCGCGGCAGCGCTGGCCCTAGCGATTACCGGCGGCGTCACGATGGTCGTCTATCGTTCGTATTCTTGGGGCAAATCACCGGTTGCCTCAGCCTCTGCCGCTGCGGGTTCCGCCGGCGCGGCCACCGCTTCTTGAGACACTGGTGCCGCGGGTGCGGCGTCCGGTGGTGGGGGAGGAGGTGACGATTTTTGTTCCTCGGTTCGGTTGTCTGCCCCCGGTTGGTTTGGCGAGCCAGTGTTCTCGTCCCGCTGGGTATCGTCAACAGGCATGGGTGCTTCAGTAGTCTGGTCGTCAGGCTGGCTTGTTCCAGCGCCGTGTTTGGCGGATTGGGATTCACCGTCGGACGCGCCGCTAGGCGCGGCCGTAGCCGTGTCCGTCTCGGCGGTCGGTTGTTGGTCGTCGCCCGTAATCGGCGCGGCATGACTGATTTTTTCTGCCGCGTCAGCCATCTTTTCCGCTGCCTCCTCCATCTTTTCTGCCGCTTCTTCTTCCTGCTCTCCACCGGCGGCGTGAAGTTCGTTCATCGTATTGGCGATTTTCGCCGGGTGCGGGATCGTCCCGAAACGGAAGTTTTCCTGTTCTCCAGCCGTCTGTACTTCAACCGTGCCAAAATTGAGCAGGGTGGCGAAGATGCCGTTTTGGGCAACCGTGACGTCCTGGATCACTTCGTGGTTCAGTTCCGAGAACCGGCGGCGGAACATGCCGAACTGGTCGATGTCGATGACACGCTGGTCGGTGACGATCGCCAGATCAAGGTAGTAGTCAAGCCAGCGGATGAAGAACCAGGTGGCCGCGGCCAGGTACCACAGCGGCAGGGCGATTACGGTAACGGACCGCGCCGGCTCGTCGAAGGGTGCACCGTCCAAAGCGCTCATAATCAACAGCACCGCAACTGGCAGCACGAGGAGTAGGAGGAAGAATACGCTATCCGGCAGAAAAAAGAACCAGTGCCGGCGGGTAAAGGCGAGCACTTTCTCATCAGCTTGCTTGCCCGGGAAGCTCTGGTTCGGATCGGGGTTCATTCGGCTCCCGAGAAGTCAGTCGACCCGATCAAGACGAAAGAAGCGACGACGATGAGGGCGAAGGCCACCAGGTAGAGAATTGAAGCGGCGCGCGTAAGGTCACCAGGGCAGCGATACTTGCGGGAGTGGTAGAGCGCCACCGCACCAAAGATGCCGATGATGACGAGACCGATGAAATAGATGAGTAGAGCCATAATTATCCTGCATCTATCCTACCCTGAGCGGCCCGTCCCGACCAGATGAGGGTACCCAGACACCCGGTCTACAGCAAACTCTTTTGACCAGGCTTACGGGTTTCCCCCAAGTGGTCGTAGGCGGCGTCGGTGGCGACGCGTCCGCGCGGTGTCCGTTCGAGCAGGCCGAGCTGCAGCAAGTACGGCTCGTAGACATCCTCGACCGTCTCCGTTTCCTCGCTGGAGGCGGCAGCGAGCGTCCCCAGGCCGACCGGACCGCCCTTGAACTTGTCGATGATCGTCGTCAGCAGGCGTCGGTCGACGGCGTCCAGGCCGAGTTCATCGACCCCCTCGAGACTCAATGATTTGCTGACGGCGCCCTGGTCGATCTTTCCTTCCCCGCGGGTTTCCGCCCAATCCCGGGCGCGCCGGAGCAAACGGTTGCCGACGCGCGGCGTGCGCCGGCACCGGCCAGCGAGTAGCGTCAGGGCCGCCGGTTCCGCCCGGACTGTAAGGATTTTCGCGGAGCGCGTGAGAATCGTCGCCATTTCCTCGTCGGTGTAGTAACTGAGTTGATAGGTGACGCCGAAGCGGTCGCGCAGCGGCGACGACAAGGAGCCGACCTTCGTCGTGGCGCCGATGACGGTGAACGGCTCGAGTTCGAGCCGCACCGAGCGGGCGCCCGGTCCTTTGCCGAGGACGATATCGAGCTTGTGGTCTTCCATCGCCGGGTAGAGGATTTCCTCGACGGCCCGCGGCAAACGGTGGATTTCGTCGATAAAGAGGATGTCGCCGGCACCGAGGTTGGTCAGGATCGAGGCCAGATCGCCAGCGCGTTCGATCGCCGGGCCCGACGTCGTCGTCAGGGAAGCGCCCATTTCGTGCGCGATCACCCCGGCCAGCGTCGTCTTGCCGAGTCCCGGCGGCCCGTACAGCAGCACGTGGTCGATCGGCTCGGTCCGCTTCTTGGCGGCTTCGATGACGATGCTCAAACTTTCCTTGATGTCGGATTGCCCGATGTAGTCGTCCAGCTGCCGCGGTCGCAGGGCGACATCGAGGACGACGTCGGCGTTCGAAGTCGCCGGATCGAGCAAGCGGTCGTCGTGAGTATCAGCCACTAACTCGACTCCAATTAACGATCGGTTGCATGAGCGCGGTACATTCAGTTCGCAAAACATCACCGCGGATTTCTAAACCAGTACCGTGGGGAGTGCGAAGTCTCGGTGCTGTGCGCTCGGCGTCATAATCGACTAGCTCATATGGATTACTTGGAACATCCCTCTGATGCGCTCCGAAAATCACTGCCTCGAGATGCGCCCAAGCCGCGGCCCCGAGGCACATCGAGCACGGCTCAAGGGTCGAGTAAAGGATGCAGCCTGTCAGATCATGTGTTCCCATGACTTGACCGGTCGCGCGAATACACTCAATTTCCGCGTGGGCCGTGGCATCGTTGCTCGAGAATACGCCACTTCGGCCACGAGCGATGATTTCTTCGTCTTTCACCATCACGGCGCCGATTGGCAAACCACCGTTTTTCAGCGCTGCCGTGGCTTCGACAATCGCTTCCGTCAAATACTGTTCGTCGCTCATGCCGCCAGCTCCTTTAAGGCGTGCCGCAGGATATCGTCGGTTTCGCTGGCGGTCTGGGCCGCAGCATGGACGGCTCGGCGTGATTCCTTGTTGGAGTATCCCAGTCCGACCAAGGCCTCGATTACCACTTCGTGGCTACCGCCTGAGGTCGCTTCAGCTGTAGTCGCCCCCATCTTATCCTTCAAATCGACGACGACGCGCTCGGCGGTCTTGGTGCCGATACCCGGAACTGACGAGATAAAAGCCGTGTCGCTGGTGGCGATCGCATTCTTGATATCAGCGACAGAGGAAACGGACAGAATTGCCAAGGCGACCTTCGGGCCGATTCCGGAGACGCCCAAAAGTTGCGAAAAAAGGCGTTTTTCTGATAGGGTCGTAAACCCGTACAACGTCAGCGTATCTTCCCGGACGTACTGATACGTGTGCAACGTAATCTCACTGCCGACTTGAGGTAGCTGGGAGAAGGTGGATACCGGGATGAAAATGCCGTATCCAATCCCACCACATTCCACGACCGCTTCGGACGGGTCTTTATCGGTCAATTTTCCGGTAAGGTGGGCAATCATCGTATGGTAAGTATACGTTTTCTAAATTAATTCTGCGTAGCTTATTGAATCAAGCGATTCGGTTAGAAATGAAGTATCATAGACATATTCGAGCGTCATTGCTCCCAAAATAAAACTACTGGTCACATGAAAATCGTTCTAGTCAATCATATGTTCCTCGACGGCGGCGGCCGCGAAGAGCATGTTTTGCAAATTGCCAAAAGGTTAGCCGACCGAAATCATCAAGTTACCATCGTAACTTCCGACTATACGCCATCAGGTGGAGAAAAGTTAAAAAATGAAGCGGATAAGGTTCCTGGCTTAAAGGTCGTTACCTTAAAGGGATTTAAGACGAACGTGCCACCCGGACGAATCCATATTCCTGACTTGACCGAGTTTTTGATCGATTACCCCTGCGACATCATCCATGCGCACGGGATGGGGGAACAACCAGCAGAAGACGCGTTTTATGTAGCCAAGATAAAGCGCATACCATTCGTTTTTACCCTCCATTTCACTCCGTATATTGCGTATAAAAAACTTCATGCCGAACATGTCTGGAAGGTCATTCAGAAATACCACGTATACAATATGTTGCGGGGAAGCGATAAAGTCCTTAATACCTCCCCGCCGGAGAAGGCCGATATCATGAAGTATACCGGATACCATGGCCGTAACTTCGAGTTGGTTCAAAACGGGTTTGAACGTCCCTCGCGGGCGATTTCCACAGACTACGTCAAGCAAGTCTTTAAAAAGTATGACATTCCGGAAGGGCACCAATACGTGGCCTACGTCGGTGCGCTGACTAACCCGCGCAAAGGCGCGTTCGAGGCAATCCAGGCGTTTCGGGCGGCTCAGTTGAAGCATCCGAACCTTCACTTGATCCTGATGGGGTCCTGGGACACCAGGCTCGATTATCGTGGCAAGGAAGACCAAACCCGGACGTTCCTGGCGAAGTTAGCCAAAGCGAAGCAAGTAACGGTTGCGGGGTGGGTCGAGGATACGGATGAATATTTCGCGATACTCCATGGCGCTGACGTGTTCATATCACCGACGACTTATGAATGCTTCGGCATTGCCTTGGCGGAAGCTTTGTATAATAAAACGCCGGTTATTACTACCGATATCGGGGGGTGTGCGTACGTGGTCCGCAAAGGCAAGGATGGTTTGTTGGTCAAAGACCCTGAAGATGTCGAATCCTTTACAAGAAAGCTCGTGTACTTGCTCGATCATCCCGAGATTGCGGAACGGATGGGGAAGTCCGGCCACGCTCGCATCAGCAAACTTTTATCGTGGGATAAGACCGTCGATAAGTTGGAAAAAATATATACTCAGCTGGATAAGAAGTTTAAAGACAAGGCGAAAGCAGCTACGTAGGTATCCTTCGGTATGAAAATCCTAAGCATTTGCTCGAACGAATATTCCTCGCCCCCACCGCTTAATGCAATCCAAGCATCCCTCTCGATTTACACGCTACTTAATGAAGCGTTAGTGAGGCGTGGGCATGAGGTAACTACCGTTTGCGGCCAAGGTTCGACGTTGGAGACAGCACAAGTCCATCCATCAACCAAACCTTTATTCGATATCGTCTCGAAGGAAGAATTTTTGAAGCTTGAGGACCGTGGCGTGATGCGCCAGCTGCCAGTGCCGTTCGAGATAGACTTGAACTTATCTCTGCTCGATGCGCTTAAGGCGAGAGCCTATGATGTCGTTCACTTCCATACGAGCCCCGTTTTCTTGAGCCAACCGTTTGCGAAACGCACGAACCTCCCGAATGTGTTTACGCTTCACGGGGTGACCACTGAGCTGGAACGACGACTGAACAAAACTTTCGACAGCGAGAATAACCATTACGTTTCGATCAGCGATTATCAGCGAGGTAACTACCCCGGACTGACTTTCGTTAAGACGATCTTGCATGGACTCGACCCCGGTCGTTATCCGTTCGAGCCAGTTGGTAATGAAAACCTGGTCTCAGTCGGACGGATCAAAAGGATCAAGGGTACGGTCGAAGCTGTCCAAGTCGCCAATGCTGAGAACAAAAAACTGACGCTTGCCGGCGACATTCGTTCATCCGATGCCGGTTACTTTTACGATGAAATACAGCCGTTAATCAATCAGTCCATGGGCAACGTCACGTACCTGGGAATGGTTGATTACGACAAAGTCGTTAAAGTCTATTCGGATGCTAAGGCCTTTATATTCCCTTTGCAGTGGGAAGAACCTTTCGGCTTAGTCCTGATCGAATCAATGGCGACGGGCACCCCAGTCATTGCTTTCGCCCGGGGGTCGATACCCGAGGTTGTGGAGGATGGAGTGACGGGGTTTATCGTCAATCCATCCGATAGTGATATACGGGGAGATTGGATTATCAAAAAAACAGGTGTTGAGGGAATGCGCGAGGCAGTCAGGAAGGTTTATGCTATGCCAGAAAAGGATTACCGATCGATGCGGTCAAAGACACGCCAACATTTCGAGAAGCATTTCACGATCGAGCGGATGGCAGAAGATTACGAATCAGTCTACGAAGAGGTAGTAAAAAGCTCAGTTTAGTCCTGCTCATTTACCTCACCGGCGTATACTGGGTATATGCCGGACAAAAAAAATACTAGGTCTACCCCGAAGCCTCTCAAGGTGCTTTTTGTCTCGGCGGAGGTGGCGCCGTTTTCTTTTTCCGGCGGTCTTTCTCAAGTGTCCTATTTCTTGCCACGGGCTCTTTTGAAGCAAGGGGTGGACGTCCGCGTTATCACTCCCCGCTACGGAAACTTTGACGAAAAAAAAATGCCCTTACGTACGGTAATCGATACGGTTTCGGCGCCGACCGGGGAGTCGGTCCACGGTAATCATCCGCTGACCCTGGAGTGTTCCGTAAAAACCCTGCAACGTCGCCAAAAAACAGATCCCATCGTGTATCTTCTGGAGAATAAGGAATACTACGGCCAACGCGCCAACGTGTATGGCTACCACGATGACCACATTAGGTGGGGGCTGTTTTCCCGGGCGGTAGTGGAGTTCCTCAAGAGTGGTACCTTCCAGCCAGATGTCGTCCATACCAACGACTGGCATACGTCTTACACGCTGAACTATCTGGGGTACGATTACCGCGATTATCCGACGCTGCGTAAAATCGCGACCCTGCTGACGATTCATAATATCTACCAAGGCAGCTTTGACTACCGACACGCGGCGGAAACTGATTTTGATGATGGTAGCGGTCCCGTCGCGCCTCTCTTCAGCGAGCGTTTCCGCAAACTGAACCCACTGAAAAGAGGTCTTATCCATGCCGATGTGCTCAATACGGTTTCTCAAACCTATGCCACCGAACTCTTGGGTCGTGAACATGGCACGGGCCTGCATCGCCTGTTCCGGGAAATGCGGGGAAAACTATACGGGGTTACGAACGGGCTCGACTACACTGACTTCAACCCGCAGACCGATCGCATTATCAAGCATAATTACTCGCGAAGGTCGCTCGGTGGACGGGCTGCTAACAAGGTGGATCTCCAGCAGCATTTTCGGTTGGAGCCTTCCCCTGATACGCCGATCATCGCTTTTACCGGACGTCTCGACGAACAAAAAGGCCTGGGGCTGCTTACGAAAACAATTGAATTTGTCCTCCTCGAGTTTAAGGTGCAACTGGTGGTCCTGGGCCAGGGAAGAGAAGAATATCATCGGTTTTTCACCGACTTGGCCGAACGGTACCCCGGTCGGGTGGGCATCCATCTGCAAACCGACTTCACGCTGCCCCGGAAGCTATTTTCCGGATCCGACATCATGCTGATGCCGAGCCGTTACGAACCCGGAGGCATCGTTGCGATCGAAGCGCTGCGCTATGGATGCATTCCGGTGGTTCGAGCAACCGGTGGCCTGGCGGATACCGTCACGGATTTCGACCCAGCCACCGATACCGGTAACGGGTTTACCTTTACTAACTACTCTGAGCAGAGCTTATTAGTGGCGGTAGCCAGGGCATTGGAAGTCTATAAAAATTCGCGACTCTGGAATAAACTGGTGAAAAGGGCGATGTCGGAGGACTTCAGCTGGGACAAGACGGCCACCGAATATCGCGATCTATACACGCGAGCCCTTGATTTCAGACGGGAAGCCTTGAAGCCCAACCCACCCCAGGCTTTTGCCCAAAAAATCCGCTAAACACTTCTTCTTGAAACCAACCTCAACCCAGCCCATCGCCTTTTTCAGCGCCGAGTACGCCATCGAGGATAGCCTGCCGGTGTATGCCGGAGGCTTAGGGGTGCTCTCGGGTGATATGGTGTTGGAAGCGGGCGACCAGGACTTCCCTTTGGTGGGGTTTGGGTTGCTCTATCGGTACGGGTTCATCACAGATAGTACAAAGCCATCGCGCCAACTCGACCCCAAAGCGAGCGGTTACCAGTTGATTACCGAGAATGACCAAGCCGTCACGGTAGACGTCGAGTTCAGCGATGGCTCGGTAACCGTCCAGGCGTGGGAAAAGTACTACGGAGGAGCGAGGGTCATCCTGTTGGATTCGGACCACCCGAGCAACACTCCGGAGGAACGGGCGATCGTATCTCATCTGTATGAGGCTGATATCATCACCAAGATTCGCGAAGAATGGATCTTGGGAATAGCGAGCGTTAAGTTTTTACGACATCTCGGGCTTGATCCCATGATCTATCACCTTAACGAAGGCCATACGGCTTTCGTTATCGCGGGGCGCTTACTGGACTATCGGCAGCATCATCCAGAAGTAGCGCCGGAAAAAGCGCTCGAAATAATCAAAGAAAATCAGGTAGCGACGAAACATACGGTATTAGCCGGATCGGGTATTCTCGTAGAGCGCCAGCAGCTTCAATCCTTAGTTGCCGCTCCGCTAGAGCGTTACGGTATTCCGTTCGACTTATTTTTCCAATGCGGACAATGGCATACTGATCCGACGCGGTTTTCCGCTAACAAATTATTGATTACGCAAACGGTGCGGCAGAGCGGCGTCAGCCAAATTCACGTTCAACAGGAACGAGCCGACCATCCCGAGGGAAAGCTCATTACGATTACCAATGGCGTCCACCTACCGCGGTGGTTGGCTCGCAATTTGGCCGAGGGCGACTTCGCGGAGCTTAGTGATCAAGAACTCCGGCAGCGGCATCTGGATAATAAACGACAGCTCATCGAGGTCGTCAACGAAGCCACCGGGAGTCGGCTGGCGGTCGAACCTTTGACGGTAGTCTGGGCGCGTCGGATCGCATTCTACAAGCGTCCGGAATTGCTTTTCAACGACTTATCCAGATTATCCGAACTGGCTAACGCCGCTGAACGGCCGATTCAGTTCGTCGTGGCCGGCAATCCTAATCCCAATGATCACCTCGCGCTCGAAATGCTGCAACGTATCCTAGGTCATACCCAGCGACCGGAGCTGAAGGACAAGGTCGTGTACTTGCCAGGTTATTCGTTGCCGACCACGCAACGACTGGCGGCCGGTGCTGATGTGTGGCTCAATACGCCGATACGGGGGCAAGAAGCCTGCGGTACCAGCGGCATGAAGGCGAGCTTGAACGGCGCGTTACAACTTTCGGTGAGCGATGGCTGGGTTGATGAGGTGGAACCGGATCAGATCGGTTGGATCTTGCCCGAAGATGATACCGAGACGGCGCTATACGACCTCCTTCAAGAAATCGCCGCTCTTTACTATGACCGGGAGCCGTCCGGAATTTCCATCGGATGGCTTGCTAAAATGCGCCTGGTGATGAAGCTCACTCGTACCCAGTTCAGCGCCGCGCGGATGTTATCCGACTATTCTGAAAAACTCTACAAAACCTCTTGACTGATTTCCCCTCCAAACTTCGCCACAGTCGAATCAGCGACCGCTGGGTGCTGATCGCCGCCGGTCGCGGCAAGCGTCTGCACCAGTTCGACGCTCCGTCCGCTGCCGCCAAGCGCGATCCGTTCGAGCCCGCCAATATCCCGCCGGGTGATATTGTCGGTTCCGTGGCACGACGCGCCGACGACTTCTTCAAGACCGAAGCCGACTGGAGCGTGGTCGCCATACGCAACGCCTTTCCGTATGTCGCACCGGGCGATCAACCGCGACTGGTTGGGCCCGTTCGTGATGGCTATGGGTATGCCGAACTCGTGATCCACTCGCCGGATGCTGACCGGAATTTCGAGGACTTCGATACGGCTCAGACGGCGGCGATCCTCGGGCTCTACCAGGAGCGCTATCGAGCGCTCGCCAAGGATTCGCACCTCAAGTACATCCAGGTCTTTACCAACCGCGGTCCCGAGGCGGGCGCCTCGGTCATCCATCCGCACAGCCAGATCGTGGCCCTGCCGATCGTGCCGCCGCATGTCGCGCGTTTGGTCGAAGCGGCGAGGCGTCACCACCAGCGCCATGGTTCGAGCGTCGTCGAGGATGAGCTGGTGGAAGAAACGAAAGCGGGTGAACGGATCATCAGCGAGACCGCTCACTTCATCGCCTACTGCCCCTTTGCGCCTCAGGCCAACTACCATGTGCGTATCTTCCCAAAGCACCACGCGGAACACTTCGACCGGGCCTCGCGTTCCAGCCTCGAGGATCTGGCAGAGCTGATCAACCGCCTTTACGCCGCTCTCAAGGAACTGCACGGTGATGCGCCGTACAATGCCTTCATCAGGACCGCCCCTCTGCAAGAGAAAGATTTGCCCGGCTTCCGCTGGCATCTCGACATCTTGCCGCACTTGTCCACACCGGGCGGTTTGGAAGCCTCGACCGACCTGCTCGTCCTGACGGCGGCGCCGGAAAAGGCGGCGGCGGAAATCAAGGACGCGCTCTAGAACTCATTTCAAAACCCCTTTCTTGTTCGAGGCCATCGGGCCGAGGACTCTTTTCCCGGAGCTAGTTCTCGCGTCGCTCGAACCAGAAGCGGCTGTCGGCAACCTACGTAGAGTGTTTTGAAATGAGTTCTAGCCAGGTCGACGCCAACCGCCTGATTGTACTGGTGATAACTCAGGTCGTCCGCCAGAAAGCGTGGCACAGGGCGATCGCCAACGCGTCAGTGACGTCGTCAGGTTTCGGTGCGGTGGCCAACCCGAGCTGGCGGCAGACCATCGTCGCGACTTGTCGCTTGTCGGCCTGCCCGTGGCCGGTCACCGACTGCTTCACCTGCAGGGGCGTATATTCGGCGATCCGGTAGCCGGCATCGGCGATCGTCAAAAGGATCACGCCGCGCGCTTCGGCGACCGCCATCGCCGTTTTCGCATTAGTCGCGAAGAAGAGTTTCTCGACGGCGACCTCATCCGGCCTTTCCGTCGCCAAGAGCTCCTTGATCTGGTTCCGTAGGGTAACGAGGCGTTGTTCTGCTGCGTCAGTCTTGTCGGTCTCGATCAGGCCGCAGCGCACGAGGTGCACCTTCGTTCCTTCGCGGCGAATCAGTCCGAAACCTGTCCTGGCGGTGCCGGGATCGAAGCCGAGAACGGTGCGGTGATTAGCACCCATCTGGCACGTCCCTTCGGACTACGCCTGACGGAAGATCGATAAACCAGTCCTGTCCGTAGCGGTGGGCACGGACGACCGATTCGTACGGGCGGGCAAAACACTTTGCCGTGGTCGAAGCAGTAGTCTTACAACCTCGGCCTTCGCCCGATTGCACGCGAATTCGCCGAAAGCTGGTATTCATCCTGCTGAGGCGTCACCCACCAGGTCCGGTTCGATGTCGGCGTTGGTGGAAACCGCCACGACATCGTCGAGTGCCTCCAACTCTTCCATCAGCGCCACGACTGCCTCGGCGGCTTTCTGTTCGGTAACCGGCAGGTGTTGGCTGGCGACTTGCGTTAATTCAGCCGACTCCACGCGGTAGCCCTTCTGCTCGAGAGCATCCTTTACGGCGGCGAAGGCAGTCCGTTCGGTCTCGACTTCGATCAGGCCGTCCTCGGCCGGCTCGACGTCGCTGGCGCCGGCCTCTACCGCGTCCAGCATCGTCGTCTCGGGGTCATCCGGCGGCGCCAGGGTGATGGCGCCTTTCGTCGTGAAGAGGTAGGCGACGGAGCCAGCCTCGCCGAGGTTGCCGCCGCGTTTGGTGATCGTCGAGCGAACGTCGGAAACGGTACGATTGCGGTTATCTGTCAGGCATTCGACGAGCAGCGCCACGCCGCCGGGGCCGTATCCTTCGTAGGTGACTTGTTCCGGCGCCTTCCCCCCGGCCAGCTCGCCGGTGCCACGCTTGATGGAGCGCTCGATGTTGGCGCTCGGCATGTTGGCGCTCCGGGCTCGGTCAATCGCCAGACGGAGGGTGACGTTCATGCCCGGGTCACCACCACCTTCCTTGGCGGCGATAGTGATGGCGTGGGCAAGCTTCGTAAAGGCCGCGCCGCGTTTCGCGTCAGCGGCGCCCTTCTTCCGTTTTATCGTCGACCATTTGGAGTGTCCGGACATCAATCCTCAGTCACCTGCCACGGCGGTGTTTAGTCGGAAACGACCAGGCAAGACGGTCGTGCGGCATCATCCTAGCACGCGTCTTCGCGATCGCTCCACCCTTGACATTTCACCCCAAACATGCTATAGTCATATAATTTCCTAAACAGAGAGAAAAACGCGAATGGCCACGCTCAACTTGCTGCCGCTGGCCGAGCAGCAGAAGCGAAAACTGGATCTCCTTAATTACTACACGCTGGTCGGCGGGATTGTGTTGACGAGCGGCGTCTTGATCCTGGCCGCGACCCTTCTGCTCTTCGACCAGGTCTATCGGGTCAACCTCGACACCCTGAAGAATCAGAAAGTGCAAGCGGAATCCCAGGCCGCTCTGTATCTCGATACGGAGAAGAAGGCCCAAACGCTGGAAAAACAGCTGGCCAGCATCAAGCAGGCGGAGTCGCAATCGACACATTGGGCGGTCCTGATGACGGAGCTGCAGAAGCTGACGCCGCCGAGTGTTTCGATCCAGGGGGTCAAACTCGGGCAAGGAAATGCCCCCGCCCCCGGAGCGGCGGGGACGAAGACGGAAATCGGTGGTCACGCCGACAGTCGCCGCAGCCTCGGCGAGCTGCAGCTGGCGATGTCTACTTCTCCCTACTTCAAGAATGTGGAAATCCTTTCCTCGACGACGACGACCGGCACGGCGATCGAGTATAAGATCTCGACCGACATCAACTACGACAAACTAAACGGGCCCGCCAAGTGAAGCACCTGAAGAAAAATGTGAAAAGCCCGCGAAACCGTTTCTTTTACGGGCTGCTCGCCGGTAACGCCGTGGTGCTTGCCCTGCTCGGATTCTTCGCGGTCCGGCCGATTCTCGGCGTGCTGTCCAAGCACACCACGGAAATAACCAAGACGACGGCCGAAATTACGGCCGTCCAGAACCGCACCGCCGAGCTTCGTAAATTGCGCGAAACGTATCCGGCGCTGGAAGCCCAGTACCAACCGTTATTGGCGGTCGTGCCGAAGACGAAAGACATCGCCAGTTACCAGACGGAACTTGAAGAACTGGCGCAGGTGACTTCGACTCAGCTGCTGACCGTCGACACGGCAGGGGAACAAAAGGCCGGAGCCAGTCAGTCCGCCCAGCCGGCGACCCAGAAACCCGGCGAAGCCGCCGCTGCCAAACCGGCCGGGACGACCGCCGGGGGATTCCCGACCCTGCCGGTAAGGATCGATATCACCGGCTCGTACACGGCGGTGCTTGATTTCGTGCAGCGACTGGAAACGATGGATCGCATCACCAAAGTGACCGGACTCGACCTGGTCGGCAATCCGGCCACCGGTGCGGTCAAGGCGACGATCACCGCGCAAGCCCTCTATCAGGGGGAGAAGCCATGAAATCCCTATCACGCCTCCTTCGTGTTACCGGAGTCGCGCTAGCGGCGGCGATCCGCTGGCCTCTCCTCGAGACGGCACGTCTGCTTCAGGCAACGGGACGGGGAGTCGCGGGAGCGGCCCAGGCCGTCTGGAACGGATTCTTGGCGACGGGGCGGACGGTAATCCATGCTGTCACGGGTGCGGTGACGGAAATCGAACACGCTATCCTCCGAGGTTTCCGCGTCCTACGCCATGGTTTCGGACGCCTACTACACGGTCTACGCCGCTCCTTCATCAACGTGCTGCGGGGTTTCTTTGACCTTTTTCGACAAATCGGCAGCGATCTCCGACATCTCGCACGGTACTCCGCGGGGCGTTGTTTCGCAGGGGGGAAGAATCTGATCAAGGCGCTCGGCAAAATCAGCTTGATCATCCTGGCGCCGCTCCGACTGGTCCTGCGCCCGATTACCGTACCGCTGCGACGGTCGATGACGAGGCACGCGCGAGATGAGGCACTCGGGATGACGACACCGGATCACGCCTCCCATAAAGAAATCCTCCTCCTCGTCATCTTCGTGGCAGCCCTTGTCATCGGGGGGCTCGCCTACCTGGACACCCTCCAACTGCCCGGCGCTACCGTTCGCCTCCCGGACCTCAGTCCGCAGGCCGTATTGACCCGGCTGGCGACGTATTCACCGCTCCAGATGACAGGATTGGCTGGTGCGGCGACGGTGATACTGTTTGCCGTCTGGTTTTGGCTGGGGATGCTGCACGATTCCTATCGTCGCCATTATGAAAGCCAGACCGAAGCGACCAAATGGAAACTTGTCACGACATTGTTCTTTGTCCCTGGCGCCGTCTATTACTTTTGGAAGGTTTACAACCACTGGTCGTTTAGGCAGTTCGTTACCTACCATCTGCTATCGGTGATGATTACCGGAGTGGCCGTACTCGTTACCTCGTCCACCGGAGGCGCGCTCTACTACTTCAGCCAGAAGGCGAACGCCGAGACCAAGGCTGCCGTCACCACGCTGCCGAAAATCGAGGTCGATGCCAAGACGAAAGCATCGCTGGAAACGCGCACTCGCTACGGCCAACCACTGACGCCGAATGCCACGGGCGGTCGAACCGATCCCTTCGCGCCGATTCCCGGCCAGGAAGTCGCGCCGGTGCCTGGCGCGGCGACGGCCCCATCACCGAGCCCGTCGCCGTCGGCTTCGCCGAGGCCCTCTCCTGGCGTTTAGTATTTGGTACGCCTACACCCATTCCTGTCTATGTATGGGTTTTTAGCCGTGCGTGCCGCGGTGGGGGCTGAAGCGGTGCGTGATCAAGACGATAAGTAACCCAAGCACCGTAAGGCCGGCCACTGCCCAGGCCGGGGAGACGCCGTTGCTCGCTTTTACTTGCGCGGCAGGTGCGACGGAGGCGGCCGTCGTCGGCGATGGGGAGGGAGTAGCGGAAGTCCTCTGGCTTACCGTGGCTTCCGGCAGTTTGGTCGGGGCGACTTGCTTCTGGCCCGGCTGGCTGCCGGCTACCGTTACCGTGATTTCGCCGCAGCCCGTGTGCTCGCCGTAATACTGGCATACTTTCAAGACGTGTCGCCCCGGAGCGACTCCCTCGCGAATCTGGCCGTTTTCACCGCTCGCCACCACGTTAGTGCCATTAAGATCCAGGGTCACGCTAAAAGGTGCATTGGTGGTTCCGGCGGGCGTCTCGCCAAACAGGGTTCCTTCCTGGGTGATTCCGGGGTCGCGACGTTGTTCCGCGGTTAAATAGTGTTTGCCGTCTATCGTCAGTCCGAGACTGCCACCACCCTCGGCGACGGTACCGCTCAAGGGGAAGGCCGTTCCGATCACCGCCCCGGCGCTGGGGGTCGAGATGGTCACCGTAGTGCTTTCGTGAGCCAGGGCTGGAGTCGCGGCGAGAAGGGCCGCAAGGGTGGTAACCGTAGTAATGGCGAGAGTCGGCAGGGCGGACATAGTAGCTCCTTGTACTTAGTTGTTTATACAGATAGTATATTTGACTTGACAGTAAACAGTCAAGCATAAAGTAGAAACCCGTTTCAAGACCTACTTTTTCAGACGACGCTTAGGATGATCTCGTTTGAGTATCCCGGAACACCCCGACGAACCTGGGGCGGTGGGTGCGTGCGTGATACACGAAAGCACATGGTAGGGGGCTGCCTGGATAAACCGTTCGGGTGGTCTGTGCTGCGTAGAAGCATCAGGCCTCCATGGCCCGCACCGGCTCGGTAGTCGTTCCGCGAGGTGCCAGCCCGGATGGGTTTCAAATACGTATTGACATTAACAACCAGCCATATATAGTAATGGTTGGTTCCTTAAAAAACGCTTCCGCTAGGAAGCTCAATCAAAGGAGTACTGATGACCCGTATCATCCTCGGCATCGCCGCCTTGGTGACGGTGCTGATGCTGGCGGCGCGGGCGGAAGCCCAGCCGACGACGTACTTGCCGTGGCAATACGGTGAGTCGCATTATGTGTCCCAAGGCAACAACGGGGGCTACAGTCACAACACGTCGTACACGCAGTACGGATGGGACTTCTCGATGTCGACCGGCACCACGGTCCTCGCGGCGGCACCCGGAACGGTCAGTAAGGCCGTCTCCGGCTGCGTCCAAGGAGACACGTCGTGCAACTACGGCTGGGGCAACGCGGTCGTCGTCTGTTATGGCGATGGTAGTTGCTCACGCTACGGACACCTGTCGGCCGTCTCGGTAGGGGCTGGCCAGCAGGTGGCGCAGGCGCAGAAGCTCGGTGCGGTCGGCTCGACCGGCAACTCCTCGGGTCCGCACCTGCACTACCAGCTGGAGAACGGTTCGGGCAGCAGTCTGCCTTCATCGTTCGCCGAGGCCGGGGTTCCCGGCACCGGGGCCACGGTTACCAGTCGCAACCGGGCTGATGATCCCAAGCCGGTCTTCACGGCCGTCCGCGTGTTCTCGTCGGATACCCTCGACGTCACGGCGGGTGACCAAGTCAAGGCGGTCGTCACGGCCCACTATAATGGCCCGAAGGCGATTCCCTGCGGCTATGCCAACCTGGGGGTCCGTGGCGACGGGCCGGCGAAGTTCGCCGATGCGGCGGCTGGCTGGTGGCCGAAGTCGCCCTGGCGTTCCGCGAATCGGGCCGTCATCGTCGGCTGCAATGGGTACCTCAACCCGGGCGATGAGGCCCGCTGGGACCTGGCGTTCCGGCCGCCGGTGACGACGGCATCCGGCACGTACTTGACCGGTGTTTTCTCGCCGGTCTGGGACGGCGTCGTCTGGTCGGATACGCAGATCCCGATCTCCCTGAAGGTGACGGCGCGGTATGCCGCCTCGTTCGTTGGGCAGGAGATCACACCGCTGACGGCGCCCGGTTCGCTCGGGAAACTGTCCGTGGCGCTGAAGAACACCGGGCTCAACACCTGGACCCGCGAGACGGTCCATCTGGGTACCAAGGACGACAAGCCGTTCCCCTACGCGGATAGCAGTTGGGTCAGCGACCGGAACCGCTTGCTGATGCGGGAGGAGACGGTCGCGCCGGGTGAAATCGCTCATTTCGACGGCGGCATCGCGCCTCCGGCGAGTGCGGGGCCGGACCGCTTCCGTCAGTACTTCGGGTTGGTGCTCGAAGGGAAGGGGTGGTTCGGTTCGGAGCTCGGCGTCTACCTGCCGGTGTTCATCGGGACGAAGGACCGCTTGCCGTACCTGGCGGGTGACTACGGAGCGAAGTTCGTCGATCAGACGTACGCCTCAGGGTCGCTCCGTCAGGGCGATAGCGCCCGGGTGACGGTGACCTATCGTAATACCGGCACGGCGGCGTTGTTCCGCGACGGCCAGCATCCGGTCAACCTGAGGGGTATCAACCCACAGGACCGCGCCAGTGGGCTTGTCGATTCGGCGGACTCGTCGGCGATCGGGGCCCAAGGCGTCCGTCTAGCAGTTGATCGAGTCGACCCCGGGGAGCAGTTTACGTTCACCATTCCGGTGAAGGTGGCCTCGTCGGTCCAGCCCGGGACGTATCAGGAGTACTTCCGGCCGGTGGCCGAAGGCACAACCTGGTTCGGACCAAGCGACGTGTTCTGGCCTTTCACGGTTACTCCGTAATCGCCGAAGGCCGGCACACTTGAAAGCGGGGGCGGCGGTTGGAGATGATCTTTGAGAAATCAAAATCAATCGTCTCCAATCGCCCCTCCGCTTCACCATGCCCGGCTACCCCATCAAGACTGTTCCAGGGTGCCGGTCCGGACGAGTCGGCCTTCCACCCCTGTCGCGTCGAGCGCACGGTGCTACTCTTTCCTCACGAGGCGTGTCCGTGTCTGCTAATAGAGTCTCTTAGTCCCGAATCTTTTTGAGAGGGCGTCTAGTACAATGGAAGACGTGAAGGAAGCCTTGCGAAACATCTGGCGACGGAAAGCCCGCGCCACCCTGACCATCTTCGGCGTGGCGATCGGCGTCTTTGCGCTCACGACGATGGGTTCGCTCGCGCTCTATTTCAATCAGACGCTCGATTCGGTGCTCGACTACTATTCCAGCCGGGTCGCCGTCACGGCGGCCGGCGGCGGCAGCACCGAACATGGCGGTTCGCTCAGTTCGGTCGGCCCCCAGATACCGGCCAGTCTGACCGACCAGATCAAAGTCATCGACGGGGTCGCGCTCGCCTACCCGACGATCAGTCTGGCGGCCAATCCGGAAGATACCGGGGCTAGCTTTAGCGCGCCGGCGATGATCTTCGCCTACAGCCCGGAGGCGGCCAAAAACGATCCGAAGAAGCTCAAGGTGGCGGTCGGACACGACCTCGTCGAGAGCGAACGGGGTAAGGTGGTCATCGGCTCGACGGTGGCGAACTCTGAGAAGTTGCACGTCGGCGACCGCGTCGACCTCTATGACCGGCAATTCGAGGTAATCGGCATTTTCGAGCGGACCAACGGCGCGGTCGATTCGTTCTACCGGATGCACCTCGACGATGCCCAGCCGCTCTTGCAGGAAACGGCCCCCTTTAACCTCAATGCCACCAACCTGGTCACCAGTATCCAGGTGATTCCAAAACCCGGAGTCTCGGGGGATGAATTGGCGAAAACCCTGAAAGCGAAAATCCCCGGAATCGCGGCGACGCCGCCGGAAACCTTCAAACGTCAGGTGCAACAAGGATTCCAAGTCTTCAACCTGATCGTCCTCGGCAGTGCCTTGATCGCGGTCATCGTCGGCGGCCTCTCGGTCATCAACACGATGGTGATGAGCGTCGCCGAACGCCGGAAGGAAATCGGCATCAAGCGCGTCGTCGGCGCGCGCAGCCGGCACATCCTGGTCGAGATCGTCACCGAAACGGCCATCATGTCGCTGATCGGCGGTGCGATCGGCTGTGTGCTCGGCTACATCCTGACGGCGGTCGTCAACGGTCGCACCAAGGATTCCGGCCTCGAACTCTTTTTATTCAGCCCGGCGTTGGTACTCGGGAGCCTGGTTTTCGCCCTCGGTCTGGGCGTCGTGGCCGGCATTTACCCGGCCTGGCGGGCGACGCGAATCAAACCGGTCAAGGTGTTACGGGAGGCATGATGCTCATATACCATGACGGTACGATGGCTGCCCGGCCGGCCCTGCTTCGTCCGCTAACGTGCCAAAGGAGCAGCTGAGATGGCAATCAGACGCGCTAAACCTCGCATGGCCAAGCAGATTTTCACCAAACAACGTGACGAGGCGCGCCCGGTGATCGAGCTTTTCGGAGTTTCGAAGACATACGCCGAACTATCCGAACCGGTCAAGGCCCTCCAGAACGTCTCGCTTAAAGTCACCCGGGGGGAGATGGTGGCGATCATGGGACCATCCGGCTCCGGCAAGACGACGCTTTTGAACATGGTGGGGCTCCTGGATACGCCGGACAAGGGGCGGGTCGTTTTTGATGGTATCGACTCCACCGAGCTGACACGTCGGCGTCTTTCGACGTTCCGGCAGGAGCAGGTTGGCTTCGTCTTCCAGCAAAAAAACCTGATCCCGACCTTGACCGCCTTCGAGAATGTCTACCTGCCGTTCCGATATCGTCGCGGCAAACGCTCCCTGAAGGCCGAGCAAGCGCGTGAAGCACTGCGGCTGGTCGGCATGATCGATCGCGCCGCCCACCGGCCAGCCCAACTCTCCGGAGGCCAGCAACAGCGGGTGGCGATCGCCCGCGCGTTGGTGTTGTCACCGTCGATCGTGCTGGCAGACGAGCCGACCGGTGAGCTCGACTCGAAAACCGGCCGGGCGGTCGTCGATTTGATGCGGGAACTGGCTGACACTACCGGGCAGACCTTCGTGATCGTGACCCATAACCAGATGGTGGCGGATGAAACCGATCGGATCTTGCACATGCACGACGGCAAGTTGGTCGATGAAGTCAGACCTAAACGAAGGAGGCGCTGATGTCAGCCGCACACAGAAAGGTTAGCGGGATGTCAGTCGGCACGAACAGAGTGACTGAGATGTTCGTATCGACCGGACGCAGAAGTGAGATGTTTGCATCGAGCGAACGAAGCGCGGTTGAGATGCCTGCATCGGAAATAGGGAGCCTTTGAGATGTTCGGATACAGCCTCCCTCTTCTGCTCGGCCGCCTGTTCGGTGTGCCGATCTTCGTGCTGGGTCTGATCTTCCTCCGTAATTACCGGAAGACCGATGCCCCCAAAGCGATGCTGAAGAAATCACTGAAATCAGGCTGGGTCTGGTTGGCGCTGGTGCTGAGCTGGATCGCCTTCGGGTTCGAAATCGCTTACGTCGCCAGCCGCTCGGCAGCCTCCTGATGAATCTCTCCGATTTAGCCGGCCAGCGAATCGCCGTTCTCGGCCTCGGGCTGCACAATCGCGTCCTTACCGAGTGGCTCGTGCGACACGGGCTCGCGCCGGTGCTGGCCGACGCCAAGGAAGTGCCCTTGGCGGAGCCGCTGCGGCTGCTCGATACTCGGTTCGGAGCCGACTATTTGAAAGGACTGGACGAGTTCGACGTGGTTTTCCGCGCCCCCGGCCTGCCGTATCTGACGCCTGAGCTACAAGCGGCGGTGGCGGCCGGCGTCGTCGTTACCTCCGCCACCAAACTCTTTTTCGAGCTGTCCCCGGCGATGATCGTCGGGGTCAGCGGTACCAAAGGAAAAGGCACGACGGGCCGGCTGATCCAGGTCATGCTCCAGCCCGGGAAGAGGGCCTACTTCGGGGGCAACAATGAGACGCCACCGATGGCCTTCCTGGATGATCTGGTCGCTGACGACGTGGTGGTGCTCGAACTTTCCAGTTTCAATCTGCAGGATCTCGAGCAGAGTCCGCCGGTGGCGGTCATCACCAACCTAGGCTTGGATCATCTCGATCACCATCGGGACGCCGCGGAGTATTATGCCGCCAAGGAACCCCTGCTCAAATACCAACAGGAGGGCGATGTCGCCGTATTGAACGCGGACGATCCGGGATCGAAACGCTTCCGCACAGTCGGGAGCGGCGCCCGTCGTTTCTTTTCCAGTCGCGACGCCGTCAACGGCGCCTATGTCGCCGATGGCCAGGTCGTCATCAATCGGCACAACACCGCCGAGTCGGTCGTACCGGTCGACCACATCAAAATCCCCGGTCCGCATAATCTGCAGAACGTCTTGGCGGCCGTGACGGCGGCCGATGTCCTCGGCGTGCCAATCGCCGATATGGCTACCGCGATCAAGGCCTACCAAGGTATGCCACATCATCTGGAAGCCATCGCTACCAGGGCCGGCATCCTCTATATCAACGATTCCTATGCTACCAATGTCCAGGCGACCGTGCCGGCCCTGGAGAGTTTCACCCAACCGATCGTCTGGATCGCCGGGGGGCATGACAAGGGCTTGGACTACGCGGCGCTCCCGGCGGCGGCGAAAGGACGTGTCAAAGCGGTCGTCCTGATGGGACCGGCCGGAAAGCGGATCGGCCAGGCGTTGACGAGCGCCGGGTTGGACCTGCCGACCGCGCAGGTTACCGAAAAAGAGGACATCTTGCCGGCGGCACGCCGGTTTGCAATGGCCGGAGACGTAGTGCTACTATCACCTGCTGCGGCGAGCTTCGATATGTTCGGCAACGTGGCTGCCCGCGGCGACTATTTCGCTGAACAAGTGAAGGCCGGCTGAGGATAATCCTCGGCCCACTTGAGAAAATTTGATGCAATCTCGAACAATAATCTATGACGAATCGTTGTACAACTTGCTTATACGCGAGGGTCGCTCTAGACTTAAAATGCCTGTATCGAGATGAAATTAAGTGACCCGTACCCACTGCTATGACAAACGACCAGCTTGTTATTTTGTTCGGCTCAAAGACGCGCGTGAAGCTGTTGCGCCATTTCTTGAAGGATCCCGGACAGAAGTACTTCGTTCGGGAACTGACCCGTCTCTTAAGCGACCACATCAACGCGATCCGTCACGAACTCGGTAATCTGGAGTCCGCCGGACTCGTCTCGAAAAAGAAGACCCAGGGCAAACTCTACTATCGCTTGAACCAAGGAGTACCCGGCCTGACGGAACTGAAGGCGCTGTTCGCCGGAGAAACACGAGAGGTCGTCGTGTCCCCCTCGCCGCCGCCGGCTTTCGGGCATCCGGAGCCCGTGCGAGCCGATGAGGCCCGCTCGCCGCAACTGGGCGACGTCAAGCTCTTGGTCCAAAACGGCAAGTTCGTCGGTTCTCAAGAGGCCCCCGCGGACCTCCTGATCGTCGGGGAGATCGACGAGGATCTATTGCGCGACTATCTGGACGACCTCGAAGACCGGCACGGCGAACTCCGTTATACGGTGATGAGCGAAGAGGAATATGCCTACCGCCGCCAATTGTTCGACCGGTTCATTACCTTGATGCTGTCCGAGCCGAAGAAGGTGGTGACGAACACCCTGCGCGACCGCCAGCTGGCACGCCTGTAATTCCGTCGCGTATACTGGCGGCATGAAAGTGCTTAATGTCGCGGTCTGCGGGTTGATCCACGATGGCAAGCTGCCGTTAATCCGCTGGAAGCGGAATCACCTGGCGGGGTATTGGGGTTTGCCCGGCGGTAAATTCGACGACGCCGAGCATTTGGTGCAAGCCGCGGAGCGAGAAATGACCGAAGAAATCGAACAACCCACTCGGTTCGGCGAATTCTTGGCGGTCGTCGATGAAATCGTCGTACGTTCGGACGGCCAACACCGCTGCAACCTGTTCGTCTGCCGGATGAAAGGCGAGGGGCTCGCGCATCGACGCATTGATAAGGATGAAGGAACGATTGATTGGTTCACGCCGGAAGAGATCGTCGCGATGAAGGACGAGATCGTCGCCTCCGACTATCGGTTCACTACCGAGGTAGTGCTGGGAAATGGCCGCGGCTACTATGGCTGTACCCTGGACATCAGGCAACGTCCGAGCGAATTACTCTCGTTCGAGGGTTTAGGTGGCTGCCAGGTCGCGGACGATGCCGTCGATCAGATTCTGGTCTGAAGGGACGATCGTCGTCACCGGGACCGCAGGCATCGCCGAGTTGGAGCGCGAATTCAGCACTTAGGCGTTAGCTAGGTACCAGATAGAGATCGTTACTACCACGGCTTGGGTGGCCAGTCCCGGCAGCAGGCTGATTTCATGGTGGATGAAGCCGTGGGCGCGCTCGTACCACTGCAGCCAGCGCACGCGGAAAGTGAAACGAATGCCGAGGATGATGTCCGGCAGGGTCCCGAAGAAAGCGCCGATGGCGATTTCCGGACGGTCTGGCCACAGGATGTAGAAGAGCGCGACTAAGGCCAGAGCCAAGACGAAGTCGGCAATCACGAAGGCGTACAGTCGCTTGGATTGGAACGGGAAACTAGGGTTCCAGTGCGGGAGGACGTCGCCGGCGAGGTGCGACGCGAAGCCGGCCGGAGCGGCCCAGTACGGGTTCCCGGTGGCTGCCCCGACCGCGCCGCCGAGGATCGCGTGGGGCGTTTCAAGCATCGCGCAGCATCAGGTAGGAAAGCTGGCGGGCCTCTCCATCGCCGCCGCGGTGGGAGAAATGGGTGTCGTCGTGCTTGGTGCAGGTCTTGGACGTCGATTCTACCCGCGCGCCGGCCGCTTCGGCTTCGGCAATCAGCGCTTCCGCGAGTGAAAAAAAATACTTGCGCCGCCGCGGCTTCAGGAACGGCGCCAGTTTATCGTCGCCTTGCGCCCCCTCCAGCCACTCATCGCGCAGCTCGAAGCAGGCGTCGCAGATGTGGGGCCCGAGATGGATCCGTACCGATGCCGGATTGATGCCGTGCTGTTCCTCGAGCGTCCCCAGCGTCGCTTTGAGGATTCCTTTGCGCACACCTTCGAAACCGGCGTGGACGAGGCCCGCCGCCAGCTCGGAAATCAAGAAAAGCGGCACGCAGTCAGCGGTCCGGACGGTCATCACCGTGCCCAGCGAGTCCGTCACCAGCCCGTCGCCTTTGCCGACTGGGCCGTGATCATTCCGGCCGACGGAAACGACATTTTTCCCATGCAGCTGCTCTTCCAGCCAGACGGCGTTCGTCGGTGCTTGCGATTGCAGCGCCTCAAGGATGCGGGCTTCGCTCAAGGTGTCCAGCTGCCAGTCGCCGTCGGCACGTGTCGTCGTTCCCCAAACTGCGGTAACCATACAGACAGTATACGCTTCCTGCGCCCGATAACCCATCGCGCAAGGCCTGCCGACTGACTCGGCCGGAGGTCGTTGCTAGCCGTCAGGCCTTCTCGAAAGCGGGAATTCTTTCTTTACCAGCCACGACGCTGGCGGAGTTCCCGCCTTAACGCTCGCTTGCCGAAATTCTCGTCTGTCAGGAGGCTACTCACTCAGAAAGCTTGAGGTAGGTTTCAGCCTAGCAGCCGCGACAAAGTCGGAGTGCCCGCCCGGCCGAATGTCCAGCCGGGCGGGCACTCCGAAATGGGTTTTGGGTGCTAGCCAAGCAGGCGCGCGGCACGGTATACTGAGCGGTGCGATGGACATCACCTGGCACGGACACGCCAACTACACTCTAAAAGGCGCCGGCGCGACTTTGGTCGTCGACCCGTTTGCCGATATCGGACTGAAGCAGCCGAAGCTTGCCGCCGATGTCTTGCTGATTTCGCACGATCACTTCGATCATAATAATACGGAAGGCGTCTCGGGCGATCCGTACATCGTCGACCTGCCGGGCGAATACGAATCGCATGGCGTGATGATTGAGGGCATCCTGACCTACCACGATGCAAAAAAAGGCGCCGACCGTGGTGCGAACATCGTCTTTTCATTCACGATGGACGGTATCCACTTGGTGCACTGCGGTGATTTGGGACACCGGCTTGACGATGAGGTGGTCGAGCGTCTTGGTAATATCGATATCTTATTCGTTCCGGTCGGCGGATTTTACACCATCGATGGCAAAACGGCCGTCGATGTCGTCAAGCGCTTGCAACCTCGCGTCACGGTACCGATGCATTATCTGGCAGCCGGCTTATCGGGTGCGGCGGCGAAAATCGGCCCGATCGACGACTTCTTGAAAGAAGCGGGCGGCACGCCGGTCAATCTCGAAAAACCAACCTGGAAAATAAAGAAGAGCGAACTTCCGGAAGAAGAATCGCAAATAGTCATATTTCTTGATCCGGCGTAGGCGGCGGGATGGCGAATCACATCAGTACCCAGGAAGCCGTCGCGGCCTGGAAGGTAGCACATCGCTTCGTCCTCGACGTCTACCGGCTGACCAACAAACTGCCGCGCGAGGAGCACTACGGGCTGATTCCCAAGGTGCGGACGTCCAGCGTGAAGGTCGCCTCGAACATCGTCGAAGGCTACGCGCGAAAGTCGGCCGAGTTTTACCTGAAGCACCTGACCGAGTCGCAGGTGGCGCTTGAGGAGACGAAGTACTCGCTCCTGGTGGCGCGCGACCTCGGCTATATCAACGAGACGCAGTACGACCGCGTGATGGCCCAAGGCGAGGAGTTGTCGGAACGGTTGAACGGGCTCCAAACCCAGCTCGCCGTCACGGCCGATGGCGAGCGTCCAGCGGTGCGGGAATCGAGCGGCGGTTGGTTTGCGACGACCCACGGCGTACGGGAAGCCTGGACGGATGCTTGGACGTGGTTCAAAGGGGGACGCGAGAAGCTTCGCGAACGCCAGGCGAAACGCGATCCCCAAATCTGGGTCGAAGAGCCGACTCGCGGGTACCTCGACACCTCGGAAGACTAGAAGCCACGTCATTCCCGCGAAAGCGGGAATCTTTGAGTGAGCAAGTATACTGTAAGCATGCAACAGTATTATGTTTACATCCTATCCAGCTATCGCCTGACCTTATATATCGGAGTAACTAACGACTTAGTGCGGCGAGCGTACGAGCATAAGAGTGGCGTCATGTCAGGTTTTAGTTCTCGCTATAACGTGCATAAACTCGTTTATTATGAGATTTATCATGATATAGAAGAGGCGATACTACGGGAAAAGCGCCTTAAGAAATGGAATAGGGAATGGAAGCTGGGGCTGATCCGTTCTGTTAATCTCGATTTTCGAGATCTTTTCGATGACGTGGCAGTTTAAGATTCCCGCTTTCGCGGGAATGACACACCGAGGACAATTGCCAGTAGGGTCAGGGCGACTCTTCTGATTACTTGCTGCAGCAACTGCATTAACCCCGCCTGGGCCCGTAAGCGATTGAAAGCAGGTCGGACTATTTCTTGGCAGCCGGCTTTTTCGCGGCAGGTTTTTTCACGGCTCCGGTTGCTGCCCGTTTTTTGATCGCTTTGGTGAGGCTGCGGAGCGTTCGCGTATCGACACGCACCGAAACCTGACGGCCATCGATCAAAATTTTCGCTTTCTGCAGGTTCGGCTTGAACAGGCGCTTAGTCGTGTTCTGGGCGTGCGAGACGTTCTGTCCGGCGGCCGGACGCTTCTCGGTGGTGACGCCGATGGCGGCGAGCGCCTTTTTCTGGGCGCGCCGACGATTGTAGCGAGGAATATCTTTGGTAGCCATACCGCACCAGTATAGGATTTTTTGCACTCGCCGTCACTACGAAGCCCGCGCTCGTGATCGCCAGGTATACTGAAGGTCATGCAGACAGGCATCTTCATTGTCGACTACCTGGTACGCCAGCCGCTCCTGGCGATTTACTTCCTGATCGGTCTCGTGATCGCCGTCACCGTCCATGAGTTCGCTCATGCGTATGTCGCGGCACGACAAAACGATCCGACGGCGCGGTACCTCGGACGGGTGAGTCTGAATCCGTTGGCCCACCTGGATCCGGCGGGTTCGTTCTTGTTCCTCTTTGCCGGTATCGGATGGGGTAAACCGGTCCCGGTCAATCCGGCAAATTTGAAAGATGGCCGCCTCGGTGACTTCTACGTCTCGATCGCCGGTATCGTCACCAACATCTTCATCGCTTTCCTTTTTCTCTTGCCGCTGCAAATCCTTCATACGACCGGCACCGACATCGCTTTGACGAGCTTCCAGGACAACCCCGGGCTCCTTTTTTGCCAGATGGTAGCGATGGTGAACGTCCTTTTGGCCGCTTTCAACATCCTCCCGATCCCGCCACTGGACGGTTCGAAGGCAATCGGCATCTTGATTCCGCGTCGCTTTGAGGCCACCTACCAACAGTACTTGCGGGTCGGACCGGTCGTCTTGATCGGTATCTTCCTGCTGTCGCTGGCGGCCGGGATTAATCTGCTCGGGCCGATTATCGATCCGTTGCGAGCCCTCTTTTCGTTCATCGCTTTCTTCCCGACCTCGTTACGCTAGAAGCCATCTCATAAATGGCTTTCGTAGCGAAGGCTCGGTATGACCCTACGGAAGACCCGGCTTCAGATAAGTTATTGGGAGGTGACCCAGACAGCACCTAGGTTTAAGGGCGTCGCCCTGAGAAGGTCTTGCCCGCGAGCGGGGATTAAGTCCGCGAGGACTTCTCGGCTCTGCCTCGAAGGATAAAGGTGTGTCGTTCGTCAGGATTCGAAGCTGGGATAAGCCAGCCGGATAGTTTGTAAATTTTGCCAGTTACCAAAAAGCGCCGATGCGCTAAGGTGAACCCACTGGGTCGGTTAGTATTGAACCTTCACGCGTTACTCGGGAATCCAACATCGTCCGGCGCCGTGGCGTCCGACTGCGGGCACCCACCTGGCTTGCCCCAGGTATCAGTACGCGCCGGCTCAGATAGTCATTATCTAATCCAAAGGAAAGACCTCGTTAATGACGGGGCTTTCCTGGTGGGCTTATCTGAACCCTTAGAAAGCTTTTTTGTCATGGTTGACTCGTTTGACTATACTAGGGATTACGGAAGGCGAGACATTGCATGAAGTATCGAGTAGCAGGAGTAATAGTCGCTTGGCTAATCGGAGGCTTGGTTGCGGCAGGCTGCCTCTTTACGGCGTGGCTTGGCTCGCTGAGCTGGGGCGACGGTGCTGACCCGATGACCAATGGCGAAACCATTAGCCTGGTCGGAGTGGCGGCACTGGCGCTCGCCATACCACTAATGCTTTGGCGCTGGCTCCTCCCCCGGACGATTCGGCGCCGTACGCTACTCCTCGGCCTCACCGGCCTCACGCTGGGTCTGATTGGTGTGTTCCTGCTGCTCGGCTTGGGCACTTAAGGCGGACATCATGCATAAAATCGTCTAAACAACACCCACGTTATAGCCTTGGCTAGCGCAATATTCTTGGTCGGGGCGACTGGATTCGAACCAGCGACCTCACGGCCCCCAGCCGTACGCGCTGCCAGGCTGCGCCACGCCCCGATATCAGTCAGTATACGCCCTTGTTTCGTTCCCCTGCTTCAACTCGCTCGGGAATCATCCAAACTCTCCGTTCTTTTTTTGACTTTTGACCATAAATAAGCTACTTTCAAGAGCCTTACCGACTGCCCTCGCAGGGGTGTAGTAACGTAGAGAGCACCTTACCATCGTTTCTCCGGCAGATCTCATCGTTGACTGATCTCGACGATGTGGCCAGCCGGAGAACTCCGCGTTTTGTAGTTTTGGAGGACTTCGGAAGTCACCACGGGAGGAGGTAAAACTCCCATGCGCAGGTCGTTGCAGTTCCTCATTGGCAGCATCGCAGCAATCGCACTCGTCGTTGCTCCCACCATCGCCCTCGGTAGCACTGGCGGCAGCGCGGCGGTTGGCTCGGCGCCTGCGTCTCCGGGCGCGGTGACCGGCGACGGTGTTGGGAGGAGTGTCGGGACGCAGGAAACCCGCTACGTCCTCACACAGGGTGTCGAGGCTAGCCTCTCAGTCGTCCGGACGCGCCGCTCGGTCACCGTGATCGGGAGCGTGCTCGGCGTACCGACCAGGCCTTCGACCTGCACGCTCTCGCGACCACTGGTCGAGTACCGTTCGAAGAACGGCTGGCGGCGAGCACCGGGCCGTTGGGTCACCGAAGGGGAAGCCGGATCGGCGACCAGCAGCCAGCCAGGGAGGACGGTCGGCTGTTACGTGCGGCTCAAGGTAATCGTCCCCAAGCGGGGGAAGGGTCTCTATGCCATTCGTGCCAGTAGCTCGGCGTCGGTGACCGGCAAGCTCGGCAAGCGCCAAACCACCGCCGTGCACGACTTCGACCCCCCGGTCTTCCGATCGTCTCGTTGATCCTGACGCGGCTGACCCGTCCCCATTAACTGCCTATTCCTTCCGTCCACCTGCCAGCGCGCGACCGAAGTCCTCGAGCTCCGCTCGTTCCACTTCGTCGCGCGCTGGCCCAACCATCTCTACCCACAACTACAGAACGCGAACAAGGCCCGAGAGAACAGCTAGAGAGACCCCTTCACCAATCTCTTCTTCGCACCTCTCGGGCCTTTTCGTATTCACCTCAGATTAAGTATTAATAAACATAGTTAAGCCATTTATTGACTTTGAATAGCATAGGCGTATCGTAAAATCAGTACTCTGAAGTCTCCGTCATTTCCTGCTCATTACCATCAGAGGAGAAGAACGTTGATCGCTCAGATCATCAACAAGGTCGGCATCGGGTCGGTCATCGTATTATTCATCGTCGTGGCTGCCGCTCTGGCCGCCGCATTCCAACTCGGGGTGGTGCGCTGATGTGGTGGCAGGCTCCGAAAGACTGGGACCACCGCCCGAGGGTAGTACTGTTAGTCGGCGTCGTCGCCGGGCTAATCCTGCTCACGGTGCTCTCGAAGGTAGCCATGGCATCGACTGGCGGCACGGCCTATCCAGGTACACCCGCGACCGGTGGCACCCCCGCCCCGGCTAGTCAAACGACGGGTGCTTTGCCCGGTCGCGACCCGGTCGCGTTCACGAACCCACCAGCCAGTAACGTCGCCCGGGACGCGCGCTTCGGCGTCCGGGTAGTCGGCAGCCTGACAGCTTGGCAGATGGGGGAGCGGCTGATCGTCGAGCTTCGGCTCGACATGACCGGCCGCGACCCGTGGAACTGGCCGATCCACCAAGTGTGGGTCGAGAAGTTCACCGACGGGCGGTGGACGCGCTTCGCGGCCGGGGAAACCCAGCGGCTCACGCCGATCGTGCGAACCTCGCGCTTCAGGCGCAAGATTGCGCTGTACCGGGTTTCCCTGCCGGGCGACTCGTTCGACGCCGCCCTCCGCCTGTTCCCGCTGCGTGCCGTGGCCCGCTATGAGGTAATCAGCCTCGTCGGGGAGCCCGTCGCCCTGCACGTCGATTCCTCCAGTCAGCTCACGCTCCGCTTCTGCGGTTGCGAGACCTGACCCCGCCCCACTGCTCGCCAGATGATTCCCTAGGCCTACGCCATCCGGCGAGCACAACCCCGCGCTACCGGCCCGGCCGTATCCCCTTCATTCATTTGGAGTCAGGTACGGTCGGGCAGCGCGGGTTTTTCATCGTGTGTGGACAGCTCTGGGAAACCGAAGGGTTAAAAATCGCCACATTGAGCTTATTACTCTCGGTTAAGCGGTTTTTACTTGACAAAGAGGGTGAAAAGCGTATAGTTTGAAAGCGCTCGGGAGCTACGTGAAAAACGTCTTTCCGAGCGGTTTTTGCACCTTACCATGCAGTCATTCGTTAAATTAAACGGATATTTCTTCTCGATGCGTCATTCCCGCACTGAATCAAGTTCAGCATAAACTTCGGCGGGAATCCATCGCTTTCTTAGCCTGCTACTGACTTATCAGATCAAACCTCGCACGAGGTCGGACCTGGTAGTCGGCGGGAGGCTAAGAAAGCCCCCTGTTCTTCCGACACCGGAAGGGCGGCAACCAGACGATCCGAGGAGGATCTCGCATGTCCCGCACCATCAAGATAGTCGCGGCGTTGGTGGGGGCTCTCCTCATCTCCGTCGTCTCCGCAGGTAGCGCTTCGGCGGTCACCGTGACGGTGAGCTGCTCGCCGCCGGGGCAGCTCCGCAGTGTCGACGGGGGACTGGCTTGCCCGGTGCCGAATGCGGTCACGTTCACGGCCGACCAACCGGTCGACTGGAAGGTGACTCGCAGCGATGACTACACGGCATCAAGCCCCTTGGCGACCGGCAGCGGCCTCTCAATCACCTACAACGCCGGACCCGAACTGGTCAACAAGGTTCTCATGGGCAATGCCTACGTGGGGGGGGTGCCGCAAGGTAGTACGGGGGTTGATCTGGTGGACCCGGCGGACGTGCCGACGCAGATTACGATGCTCTCACCGGCGTCGTTCGTGACGCCAGCGGTGGTCGCCCTGCACTCCGACAAGACCAACCTGACAGCACGGCTGCGGGGCGTACAGAACCTGCCTCTGTCGCCCTGTTTCCGCGAGGTACCCCCGGGGACCCGCTGCTTCTTTGTCGGTGGCGAGGTCGGGGCGGGAACCTACTGGGTGGACGCCACGGCGTCGAGTAACACCGGCTCGGGGCAAACGGACCTGGCATCATTCCCGGTGCAGGTGACCGGGTCTACGCTGCCGAGTTTCGTGCTCGGTACCCCGAAGCTGTCACTGCGGAGGACCGGTACCAAGCGTCAACTCCGGAGCTTGTTCAAGGCTGCCGGCTCGGTGCCGTTCCGACTCGTGCCGCGCTACTCGGCGCAGGTTCGCCGCAGCGGACGGTGGGTGAAGGTGTCGATAAAGTCACCGAAGCCCCTCGCTCGGTCAGCCAGTGCCGATACGCAACTGACGAGCCTGACACGGTCGCTGCCGCGTTCGCTCTGCGGTACGGTCCGGTTCACGGTTTCCGTAGATTTGGTCAGCAGTGACCAGGTCAAAAAGACGGTCAAAAACAAGAAGGTCAGTTCGCTGACCTGCCGCCGCTGATTTACCCTCTCGACGAAGCCACACGGTTCTCCACCCCATGCGTCGACGACTCCCGAGTCGAAAGGCTAGAAGAAGTGAATAAACTTCCGCAAGGAACCCTTTCTTCACTTCTTCGGGGAAGAGACCCATGGATATCTTGAGCCCCCCGCTCCTGACCTCCGTGACTCCTCCTTCCCCCTGAGCCCGTCTCTGACGCGAGGCGTCCTCAGGACGAAGGAGTAGTTCGCAAAAGACCCTTGTTTTGCTTGACAAGGGTCTTTTATAATGGTACGCTTTCTTAATTTCTTCTACCGACCAAAACACCAACCAACATGATTAAGCCACATTTCGCTTTCGGGTTCCTGGCCTCCTTGCTGCTGGTGGCGGTAATTTTCTTACCGATGCCGGCTAAAGCGGTGGTGATACCGAAAAACGATTGCGGCACGGCTGGCGACTTCTTTACGGCGCCGTGGTGTGCTAACGCGGCGACGGCGGTCGACTCCTCGAACTTCGATGACGGGGTGGGGACGACGTTCGGCTACCTGCCGACGCAGTACTGGGTGATTTCCGACACGCCGAACCTGAGCTTCTCCCTCTGGGACGGCTACCTGGACCAGGGGGGCAGGACCACCTCCGACCCCGATTATATCTACCCAAACTCGAAAGCGTTCATTAACGGCAATGGTAACCGCCACATGTTTTGGGAAGTCTACCAGTTAGAGAATGGTAACGGGGGCGATGGGCGGGGCTCGCCGAGCGGGAAGCCAATCGCAACCCTTGATGCCCAGGGTATGGCCCAACTGAACTGGTCGACCTTCAACTACAACACCACTACTGGCGTAAGTGCTGGCAAGAAATTCAACAGCTTCAAATACCCGCAGTACAACGGTAAGTACATCTTCCTGGTCAAGGGCGTCATGGGCTCGGAACAAGCGGAAGAAAATGACCGCGGTCACGGCTACCTGGCCGACATTGGCGCCGTCAGTGGGAACGGAGAGAACGCTAACGGAGCCTACGCTTGCCCGACTCCCCTCGGCGGTGAAGGCGACTTCAAGTGCCCCTTCCGGTTGATTGACACGCGGTGGAGTTTCGCCGCCCCACCTGAGCACCAGGGCCCCGTGGTCCGTAACGGCCACTACATCAGCTCCGCCAAGGTCGTGACGGCCCCGATGCGCTACGCGATCAACATTGCGCCGCGCAACTGGAAGGGTAACGACGTCCGCCACGACGCGCAACCGCTGGATATCCCGCCGCGAGGAGCAGGCAATTGCGGCAGGTCGCCGGCGCGGATTACTAACGCCGACTGGGATTATGATACAAATGAACCCGATAGCGATCAGCGCACCCACGCCGTGATTGATGGAAAGGCCGGCGGCGGTAGTCGGGAGGTGAATAATCAGTTCGAGATCAGCCAAGGGTGGAGCAGGGGTTCGGCGGCCATGGACCTGAGCAGCTTAGGCTTGACCGGTGGCGCCTGGGCCCAGCTCGAGGTAAAAAAATGGGGTGGCAATAACAACCTCTACGTCGGCGGCACCCAGTTTGGTGGAGGTATCCCGCCCTGCACCGGTCCACCACCCCCACCCTGTCCGACCACCCTGGGCTGGAAACCTTTCGGCGTTTGGATGGGGTCGCCCTTCACTAATTCCAATGGCTGCTTCGAGTACAACGGCGATAATGCCGCCGACGGCGGCTCTCGGCTTGGTTGGGGGACGCTCTTCTTCAGTCCGGGTCCACAATATATCTGGTATCAGCAATACTTGTTTGATGAAAATGGGAACGGCACGAAAATCTACGATGTGGGTGGCTGGCAGAACGTCGGCGCCTACGGACTCCGGTTCGTCAAAACCCCGTATGACATCGGTACCGGCACTGTCAGATGGCAAAGTTGTGTCGCCAGTACCAACAATCCAAATAGCGTGCCGGGTTTCCAATGCGCGGAGAGCTTAACCACGATCAATAAGCCCCCTGTCAGCGAAGCGATTGCTCCGCCGTCCAACACGCCCGTCAACTACGTTTGCTCGTTGCCGGCGCCGCTACAGGCGCGGGTGACCGATGCGAACTCCTCCGTGCAAACGACCTTCTACCTCACCTGGAGTGGCGGCAGTCTCGTCAGTGATGAGAGCGTACCCCGCGCGAGCGGCGACGTGATTACCAGCGACCAAGTAACCGTGTACGGCGGTCAAAAGACGCTGTCTGAAGCAATCCGCGACCCGAACATCATCCCCGAGGGAGCTGACGTTTCTTGGCACGTCGTCAGCCACGACCTCTTCGGGGCGTCAGATGCTACTAACGATCGTCGCTTCGGTTCGGCGATCAATGGCTGGGGTCTTGCCTGGTGGTACGACAACACGGGGTATCCGGTGTCCCAGACGCCCACCCAGTACAAACGGGGGCCGGCCAGCAACACCCTGACTTTCCACAAGAACACGCGGCCGAACCTGATGGCCGGACACACTAAAGTCCTCAAGGACCAGGCCTCGGACCAGCCGATTACCGGTCTGGCGGACGGGCAAAGCGCCAAAGTCGAGCTGACCTTCACCAACACCGGCCAGACGCCGACCAACCGCATCCAGGTGATCGACTACATGGGTCCGGTACGTGACTTCGAAAGGCCACGAGATTTCGCAATCAAACGGCCGGGGTATAACGAGCCGATGGCGCCAAATGTCAGCGAAATGATTCCCAACCCCGATCATAACCAGACGGATTGGGGACCGGGCGACGGTGCCGACCGCGGCAAGCTGGCCTATAAGATCGATTTCGGAGACATCCCGCAAGCCCTCAACCCCGGCGAGTCGCTGACGCTCTTCTACTACATCCGCGCCAACCGCAACCAGGGGGCAAACCTTAATAACCCGGTTGGAGATGGTAACAGTAACTACGGCCAGGGCGTCAATCTCGGAGAGACTAGCCCGGGCGCTAATCCCAACTACCGCCAGCAGACCGACCCCAAGACCGGTCAGCCGACGGGCGGGCTAATCAACGAGCTGAGCGATGCCCATACCTACGTGGCCTACCAGGAGAACTACTGCGACCCGGCCCAGACCAAGGTGCCGCACTTCACGGACTGGTCCCTCGGCAGCATCCTCTCCGGTTACCTCCGCGGCGGCCGCGGCTCGATCGGCAGTAACGCCAACGCCTACGGCTACGACGGCCGGAACGGCAACGCCACTTTCACCGTCACCGCCGGCGGCAACCTCAGCCACTTCACCGGTGGTAACGGCGCGCCTGGCTCGACCTTCGGGCAGTACCAGGCCGGGGCGACCTTCTGCAACGGCGGCATCGACTGGCGCTCGAAGATGATCGAAAACATCCAGAAACTGCGAAACGGTGCCCACGTCAAGGCCGGCAGCCCCAATCTCTCGCAGTTGACGCCGTATTTTGATCCGCTTACCCAGACCCTTGATTTCAACAAGATCAACGCGACCGACAAGGCAATCGAGATCACCGGCGACCTGACGATCGATGCGGACGTCAAGTTCAAGGGAGCCGGCACGCTCTTGGTCGACGGGAACCTTATCGTCAAGAAAAAAATGACCTATGACGCCGACGCCACCGTGAACTCCCTCGGGGTAATCGTCCTCGGGGCCGCGAACGGCGGGCTCTTCATCGACCCGGCGGTCACGCAGATGGTCGGATCCTACTACGTCTCCGACGTCGACTTCTCGCAGCCTGGCGACTGCCCGACGCTTGACCCGAGCAAGGGCATCATCGACACTTCTTGGCTAGTCAGCGGCAACGGCTCGGACGCGGGTTCCAGCCAACTAAATGTAGACGGCCTGCTGGTGGGGCGCCAGTTCGAACTCAACCGCTACCTTAACGACGCGCAGAGCGCGACGGCGGTCGAGAACGTCTACTACGACGGCCGCGTCGTCGCCACCACCCCGCCGGGCTTCGGCACCTTCTCGGAAACGAAGTGGTACGAGATTCCTCCGGGTTGAGGATTAACCCCCCTTTTTTACATACCGAGTAGTTACCGGGCGCCTCGTTCGCGACTAACCGACCGATTCCCCACGTCATTCTTGATGTGCATCGCAAATCGAGAATCCCTTCTGACTAACGGCTCGAATCTCGGGTCGACCGCAGGGGAATCATTCTCGCCTCACTACGTTCGGCAAGAATGATGAACTAGGGGAGCGTTAGGCAAGAATGACGAAGGGCGGGCGCGGCAAGAATGATGAGCGGGAATCATCGTCCAAGAGTGTGGGATAGGGCGTCGTCGGAGTGACAGGATCAGCGTAATCAGGATACTCCGAAAAGTCATCTAGGCAGGCTCGCACAAATACGGTACCATGCAGGCACAACAAGGGGGACGATCGGGCAGGAAATAAAAAAAGAATATCGTTCAGGGTTCGAACCGCGATCGGTCCAGCCCGAGACCACCAGGAAAGAGCGATTCTCGCTCGCCCGAACAATAAAAAGTAAGCGATGAGTATATTTAGCCAACAAAAACAATTTTTCGGACTCGACCTATCGGGTACCTCGGTCAAGGTAGTCGAGCTTAAGCAGGGGCCTTCCAAGCCGCAACTACTGGCCTATGGGGGCATGACGCTGCCGGCCGGTTCGATGCAGTCTGATTCGTCGGTGGATCGGCAAAACGTCGCCAACGCCGTCAAGCAGGTCGTCAAGAAAGCGAAGATCCAGTCCACTCAAGCGGTGATGGCCTTGCCGGGCGCTTCCGTTTTCACCTCGATCATCAAGATGCCGAACATGCCGAAGAACGAACTGGCCGACTCCATTAAGTGGCAGGCCAAGCAGTACGTGCCGACCTCGCTCGACGAGGTCATCCTCGACTGGCACATCATCTCCGAACCCACCAAGAAGGAAGCCGAAGCCGATGCGAAGAGTGAAATCGAGGTGATGCTGATCGCCGCCCCGATCTCGCTCGTCAACAAGTACGTCGGCCTCTGCCACGACGCCGGCTTCAAGCCGTTGGCACTGGAAATCGAACCGCTGGCCCTGGCACGCTCGGTCGTTGGCGTCAAAGACGATCCGGTGATCGTGCTGGACATGGGCCAGGCCTCGACGGAAATCTCGATCGTCCAACAAGGGGTGGTGCGTCTGAACCGGAACACGACGGCCGGCGGCGGCGCCCTGACGCGGGCGATTTCCCAGAGCCTAGGCATCGACGCCAACCGGGCCGAGCAATTCAAACGTGATTTCGGACTCGATCCGAACAAGCTCGAAGGCCAGATTCCGAATGCCGTCAAGCCGGTGTTGGACACCCTGAATACGGAAATCCGCCGCAGCCTCGACTTCTACCGCGATCAGCCCGGCACCAACGCCGACATCAACCTGATGGTGGCGGTCGGCGGCACGGCCCGCATGCCGGAGTTCCTACCGATGCTTTCCTCGACCTTCGGGGTGGAGGCGAAGATCGGCGACCCCTGGGCGAACGTCAACTATTCGCAGTCATTGAAAGACCAACTGCAGGAAATCGCACCGTCGTTCTCCGTCACCGTCGGCCTGGCGATGCGCGAAATCTAAACTGTCCTATGGCTCTCGTCGAAATCAACCTCCTTGCCAAGCAACAAGCCAGCCTGTCGCGACTGAACCGGGCAAGCGTGGTGGTGGCGGCCGTGACCGGTACGATCATCGGCTTGGAGCTGTTGGTGGGTGTTTTCCTCCTCTCTACCAAGGCGATCCGCGCCGGTGAGGAGAAGAAGACCGAAGAAAAGACCACGGCGGCCCAAACGGAAATCAAGAAGCTTGATCAGCAATCGGTCGACCAATACGGCGAACTGAGCCTGACTGATGCGGTCAAGATGTACCAGAGCCAAATCGGCAGCGCCGACAAATTGATCGCAGAGCATAAGTACTTCACGCTCTACCTCTCGGAAATCACCCTCAACACGCCGCCGACGGTCGTCTATGCCTCGTTCTCCTCTTCCGGCAGTAACCAGATCGCGATCGCTGGCGCTGCCACGACGTATTCCGAGGTTTCGAAGCTGGCGGAGAGTTTCAAAAACCTTACCTTTGCGAAAAGCGTCTCGATCCAGGATGCCAAACAGCAGACCAAGAACGACAAAAGCAGCATCCAGTTCACGCTCAGTATCGAACTGAAATCCGCCAAGGAATTGAACCTACTGCCGAAACCAGGCGACGCCGGTGGCGCGCCGAACCCGGCTGCTAGCGGCAAGCCGTTGCCGGTGGGAGGTCAGTGATGGCATCACCGCTCACGACGTCGGGAAAGTATAATACGATCGCGGCGATCGTCATCGGTGGGTTGGTCCTGATGATTGCGATCGGCCTGCTCCTGATCGCGCCGTCTTGGCGAAGCTTACAGAAAACCAACGCCAGTTTGCCGGACAAGAAGGCCAAACTCGCCCAGACGGAAGCCGACCGGGAGGCGTTGAAAAAAGCCCAGCGGTTCTTCGACACCCATGATAGCGACGTCGCCCGCGTGACCACCGCCGTGCCGGCGGAACCGAATGTCCCGGCGATCTTGGTCATCTTGGAGACGCTCTCCAAGGCGCACAACGTCCAACTGACCTCGTTCTCGCCGCAGCAGGTGGCCGGTGGTAGCACCCCGTCGGGTGGTGCTCCGTCAGGCGGTGCTCCCAGCACCGGGAGCGCTCCGGGTGGCCAGTCTGCGGGCGTCGGCAGTCCGGAAGGGGCCAGCACGATCGACATCACCGCCAACTACAAGGGCCAGTATGCGGATTTGATCAAGTTCTTCTACGACCTCGAAAGTTCTTTGCGCATCGTCGACGTCAAGACGCTGAGCGTGTCCTCCAGTGCCGCTGAAGGCATCTCCGGCAATATTTCCTTCCGTGCCTACTACAAGCCGCTGTCGGCGCCAGCCGCCCCCGCTTCAGGCGCTCCCGGTGGCGTCAGCGCGCCGGCCGCACCGGCAGGAGGAGGCAAGTAATGGACCGCTTGAAGGCACTCGCACCCTGGCAAATCGCCTTGATCGCGGTCGGTATCCTGGCCGTGGTGATGGTCGGAGCCTACGCGGCCCTGACCCTAACCCTGAAGTCGCCGCCGGGCAAGGCAGGCGAGGCGACGGTGCCGACCGATCTCGACGGCTCGCATAACAAAGAGGTGCTGGAGAAGCTGCAACGCTTCAAGCAACCGAAAGAGCTGCCACAGGCGGCACCCCTCCGCACGCCGGACCCGAATAATCCGAACACGAACGTCAATCCGTTCAGATAAGCACTCCACGTTTTCATACTGAACTCGCTTCGGTACCTATTTTCAGTCCTCGCTTTGCTCGAACAGTAGGAGAGGCTTTATGGTTCGCGGGCAATGCTCGAGAACTTTCTGGAGGGATTCAGGTTCTCGCTCCGCTCGAACGATAAGGAAAAATCGCCAGAAGCCATCTCATACACACGATTCCGGCTGCAGGAACCGGAGAGCGGCTGCAGTCTACGCCTGGCTCGTTCGAAGTAGCGCTGCTACTCCTTCCTCACCAAGCGTCGCCTTCGCTCGACTCTCCGGCCCCTTCGCTACGAAAGCTATGTATGAGATGGCTTCTTGGTAAATCAGCGGTTTCCCAGCCCAGAAGCGTTGACGAAACGCTTGCGTCATGCTATAGTTACGTAATTTCCGCTAGCAGGAAGACACCAAAAATTCTCCCCCCAAACCCCGTGAACCTCACCCAATTCAGTACCGCGACTCCCACGAAGTTCCAGGACGCCCTCCTGAAGCTGGATCTTTTGACGCCGCAGCAGGTCGAACTGCTGCGTGTGGAGAGTATCAACTCAGGTCGGCCGATTGAGCAGATTGGTCGCGATATGGGCCTGCTCGACCCCGAAGACATCGTCCGAACTTGGGGCGAAGTCCTGGGCCTGCCCTACGTCGACCTCAGGGAAATGACGATTCACAAGGAAATCCTCAACGTACTACCGGAACAGACCGCGAAAAACTATCATCTGGCCCCCTTCGACCTGATTGGTGACCATCGGTATAAGATCGCGATTGCCAACCCTAAGAATGTCCAAGCGCTTGAGGCGCTCGAGTTCCTTTCGAAGAAGAACGGCTTCCAGGTTGATTTACATTTGGCCTCGGAGAACTCGGTGACGTTCGCGCTTAACCAGTACGGCAACCTCTCGACGGAAGTCTCCCAGGTCCTCGAAGACACTGCCGACCTCGATATCGAAGAGGTGGAGGAGAAAGTCGATACTGCGAACCAGCTGGAAAGAATCGTTGCCGAGGCGCCGATCGCCAAGGCCGTCTCGGCCATCCTCAAGTATGCCGTCAAGAACAGCGCCTCCGACATCCATATCGAACCGACGGAAAAACAAATCAAGGTTCGTTACCGCCTCGATGGCGTCCTCGTCAATACGCTGAACCTGCCGCACAAGGCGCAGCAGGCGCTGGTGTCCCGCATCAAGATTATGTCCAATTTGAAGATCGATGAGACCCGCGTGCCCCAAGACGGCCGCTTCGGCGGTTCGTTCGACGGCAAGGCGATCGATTTCCGCGTCTCGACCTTTCCGACGGTCAGCGGTGAAAAAGTCGTGATGCGCCTCCTCGACAAGGAGTCCGGTATCAAGAGCCTCGAAGAGATCGGAATTACCGGTCGCGGCTTCGACAAGCTGGTAGAGGGCCTGAGCAAGCCGTACGGCCTGACGATCGTCACCGGGCCGACCGGCTCGGGTAAGTCGACCACCCTGTACGCTTCCTTGGTTCGTCTGAACAAGGAGGGCGTCAACATCGTGACCCTCGAAGACCCGGTCGAATACCATATGGAGGGCGTCAACCAGTCGCAAATCAACACCCAGATCGGCTACACTTTCGCCTCCGGCCTGCGCTCGATCTTGCGGCAGGACCCGGACATCGTGATGGTCGGGGAGATTCGCGACGAAGAAACGGCTCAGATGGCCGTACACGCCTCCCTGACGGGCCACATCGTCCTCTCGACGCTGCACACCAATGATGCCGCCGGCGCCCTGCCGCGGTTGACCGACATGGGCGTCGAACCGTTCTTGATCGCGTCCTCCGTCAATACGATCGTCGCCCAACGTCTGGTGCGGCGTATCTGCGGCCGCTGCAAGACCGAGGCGGCGTTGAACGCCGAAGAATTGAAAGGGATCCAGACGATCATCGATGAGATGCCGAAGCAGGTGAAAGACCAGCTACGGCCACTCAAGGAGTACCAGTTCCTGAAAGGCGCCGGTTGCGGCGTGTGTAACCAGACCGGTTACAAGGGCCGGCAGGGTATTTTTGAAGTGCTGCCGCTGTCCGATCCGGTGGCGAACGCCTTGATGAAGCACGCCTCAGGCACCGAAATCAAGGATATTGCGATCGAAGAAGGTATGGTGACAATGCAACAAGATGGCGTTTTGAAGGTCTTGGCAGGCATCACCACCTTTGCCGAGGTGGTCGTCCACACCAAAGAGTAGTACAAATAAGATAAGCAAAAAAATTATGGAACCGAAACAAACACTCACGCCGAACACCCTCAACCTCGGAGCGAAGATGTCTGCCGACCCTGAAGCGCAGATGGGCAAGCTCTTGCAAATGGTCGTCTCGCATGGTGCGTCCGACCTCCATGTCGCGGTCGGCGTACGGCCGACCTTACGAATCGACGGTGAGCTTCATGCGGTCGCCGACCACCCGGTGCTGACGCCGGAAATCGCCGAGGGGCTCGTCTTCTCGATGCTCTCGAGCTCGCAGAAAAAGGTGCTGGAAGAGAAGCGCGAATTCGACTTCTCCCTGGCCTATGAAGAAAAAGCCCGTTTCCGCATCAACGCCTACTACCAGCGGGGATACATCGGCGCCGCCCTGCGCTTGATCCCGATGAAAATGCGCAGCTACACCGAACTGGACCTGCCGGCGCAAGTGGCCGGATTTGCCAAGATGAGCCAGGGCCTGGTCCTCTTCGCCGGCCCCACCGGCCATGGTAAGTCGACCAGTCAGGCGGCGATCATCGACGACATCAACGCCAATCGCACCGAGCATATCATCACCATCGAGGATCCGATCGAGTACATGCACATGCACAAGAAGTCGATCGTGACCCAGCGCGAACTCCATCAGGATACGGACAATTTCCCGGACGCTCTCCGTGCCGCCTTGCGTGAAGACCCCGACGTCGTGCTGATCGGGGAAATGCGCGACTACGAGACGATGCAGGCGGCGATGACCGTCGCCGAAACCGGCCACCTCGTCTTCGCGACGATCCACACCAACGATGCGCCGCAGACGATCGACCGGATCATCGACAGCTTCCCGAGTTACCAGCAAGGCCAGATCCGGGCCCAGTTGGCGCAAGTCCTGACCGGCGTCATCTCACAACGCCTGTTGCCGCGAATCGGCGGCGGCCGCGTGCCGACGGTGGAAATCATGGTCGCCACGACGGCCGTCAAGAACCTGATCCGTGAGCAGAAGACACACCAGATTCCGAGCGTGATCCAGACTTCAAGCGAAGAGGGGATGGTCTCGATGGAAAAGGCGCTGGCGCAACGCGTCGAAGAAGGAGCCATCACCTACGATGACGCCGCCCTGTATGCCAATGACGTCAAGACCTTGTCGAAACTGGTTAACGGGTATAGTTAGGAGATCTTATGGCCAATTACCTTTACAAAGCACGCGACCACGAAGGGGTGGTCAAGACCGGCGAAATCAGCGCTAACAACGAGGACAATGCTGCCGACCTGTTGCGCGAGCATGATTTGATTTTAATCAGACTGAGCGAAAAGAAGCAGCACGCCGTCGATGTCAACGAGATGACGGCTCGCTTCCGACGGATTTCCATGAAAGACCGCGTCGTCTTCACGCGTCAACTCGGTACGATGGTCAAATCCGGCTTGCCGATCGTGCAGGCGCTGCATATCTTGTCCGACCAGACGGGCAACAAGCGCTTCGCCACCGTGATCGCCGACGTCTCGGCCGGCATCGAGGGGGGCGCTAACCTGTCGACGGCGCTGGCCAAGCACCCGAAGCTGTTCGACCGTGTCTACATCAACCTGATCAAGTCCGGCGAAGCGTCCGGTCATCTGGACGACATCCTCGATCGTCTGGCTACCCAACAGGAAAAAAGCTATGCCTTGGCCCGGAAGGTCCGCGGCGCGATGATGTACCCTGCTTTCGTCATCGTCGCGATGATCGCGGCCACGGTCTTGATGATGGTCGTGGTGATTCCACCGCTCAAGACGATCTTCACTGACGCTGGCGCTAAGTTGCCGCTGCCGACCCGGATGCTGATCGGCATGTCGGACCTTTTGCGCAACTACTGGTATGCCTTCATCATTGCGACGGTGGCCGCCGTGTTCGGCCTGCGTAAGGTCCTGCAGTCTGAATCCGGCAGCCAAGCGTGGGATCGGATCAAGCTCCGGTTGCCGATCTTCGGTAACCTCTTCCGCAAGATTTACGTCTCGCGTTTCACGCGCACATTGGCCTCCTTGGTCGGCGGCGGCGTACCGATCCTACAAGCGCTCGACATCGTCGCCGAATCGATCGGTAATACGGTCTACGAGAAGGCGCTGCGTGATGCGGCCAAAGAAGTCGAAGCGGGTAATCCGTTATCCCAGCCGATTCGTCAGAACCCGATTTGGCCGTCGATGGTGCCGCAAATGATCGGCGTCGGGGAGCAGACGGGCAAGATGGACCAGGTCCTCTTTAAGCTCGCTGACTTCTTCGAGGACGAAGTCGACAACATCGTCAAGAACCTCTCGACGCTGATGGAGCCGCTCCTGATGATCGTCATGGGCGTCGGTGTCGGCGGACTGTTAGTAGCGATCATGATGCCGATCTATAACCTCGGCAGCGTCATCCAATAGAAGGATCCTCGATTCGCTAGTGCGAACCAAGGATGACGAAAGAAGGCGGTGTTTCATCGGTGCTTCCTAATCCGTCATTCTTGCCGAAGCATCTACCGTGTGTTCTTGGTAGTGCGGTCCACTTCGTCGTTGTGGCTAAATATCCCCATCCGTCATTCCTGCCGAACTTCGTGAGGCGAGAATCATTCTGACCAATCGCGGAGAAGGATCCTCGTTTTGCTTCGCAAACCAAGGATGACGAAGAAGTAGCGCGAACCAGGAATGACGAGCGTTCTTTTCTTAGTGCTTGACAGGTTGGGGTCCGCCTCGCTAGACTAAGGCCAGTTGCTTAGGCCATAAAGGTTTAGGTGGCGGAAAACAGAAAAAACAACGTGGCTTATGCTTCAACAAAGAATGTATCTGGAGAGTCCTGCTCGGGCTGTCTTTTTTTGCGGTATGCCAGCGAAGGAACCCGCTTCGTCGCCCCGCCATTCTTGGCCGATGATACCGCTCTCACGCTTCCTGTTATCCCCTGTCGTCATTCTTGCCGAACGTTAGTGAGGCGAGAATCATTCCCGCCAATCGCGGGAAAGGATCCTCGATTTGCCTCGCAAGCCAACGATGACGAAGAAATAGCGCAGATCGGGGATGACAAAGGTCGCTTGAACTTCTCACGGCGTTCGAAGAATAAAGTAAAAATTTTCAATAATAAGATAATCAGCTAAAATCCCACTCGGAAAGGAGTAAAACAAACATGAAAAACGCAATCTCTAAGCTGACGACGCGCGACGAGCGGGGCTTTACCCTGATCGAACTGCTGGTCGTCATCGCTATCATCGGCGTCCTGGCCGCTTTGGTCCTGGCCGCCTTGAGCTCGGCTCAAAAGGGTAGCCGCGACTCCAAGCGGAAGTCCGACATCAAGCAGATGCAGGTCGGTGCCAATAACTTCATCAGTGATGGCAATAACCTGACCGTGGCTACCCTTAGCGCGGCGACTGCTGGTACCACAGGCATCACGTCGAACTACCTGACACAGTTCCCGACGGCGCCGACCTCTGGTGACGGATATCACTACAAGGCGACGGACAACGCCAACTGGGCGTTCTGTTCCAAAAATGAACGTGACTCGACCAAGGCCTTCGCCGCCGGTCCGACGATTACTAACGAGGCGGCCGCACCTGGCTGCGACCTGACGTTACAGTAATATTTGAACGTCCGAGCGGCGCGTCCGCGCCGCTCGGAACCGTTCCTTAAAACGACGTAATAACAAAACGGTGAAGGGCGCCAGACGGAAATGCGCTTTTCGCCACTGCAGGTACTGAAACGTACACGCTTCGCTAGGATGCTTCGAGTCGTCTCAGAAGACGGATAAACGCCGTGAGAAGTTCTCGGGCAAAAGTCCCTCGTCCTCGATTCAACCCAAGAATGATCCTCGATTTGCTGACGCAAACCAAGGATGACGAAAGGATGGAAGAATGACGAGGAGACGATCCTCAGGCACCGTCCTTCCGGCCTGGGAGCCGGGATCCAGATTTGGATCAAGCCCGGGACAGGCGCCGGCAGGGAATCATTCCCGCGAGAATTCCTCAAACGTGACCCTCGAACGATACCAGGCATACCGCCCCCCGTATCCTTCGACCACCCGTGAGAAAGTTTCGTCGAGAAAGGTCCTCGCCTCGCTACGCTCGGCAAGGATGCCGTTGAGTCCAGCTGCGAAACGTTCCAGCCTGCCACTTATATGACAGTTTTCTTTATCTTTGTAATTGGTCTAATGCTCGGCAGTTTCTTGTCGGTTGTCTTCAGCCGCTTGGAAATCAACGCCGAAGTTTCGACCCCGCCGCGGCGGGGATCTTCGCGTACCACCAAAACCAGCTTATTGTCATCCCAAGCGAAGTCGAGGGATTCCTCGGCTGCCTCTGAACCACGCTCAGGGCTCGGTCGGAATGATAAAAAGAAGCGCCTCAGTCCGGCGGCGCGCGAAAAGCTACGCGACGCGGCCTTTGGCCGTTCGCGGTGCGACCATTGCCACACCGCCATTGCCTGGTACGACAACGTGCCCTTAATCTCGTACGTGCTGCTGCGTGGCCGCTGCCGGCACTGCGGCAAGTCGATTTCCCATTATCACCCGTTCCTCGAATTGTCGCTGGCCCTCTACCTCGTGGTGGCCTACCTCGGGTACGACCTGGAATTCCAGTTCTTCGTGGCTGCGATCTTCGGCCTGTTCTTGATCCTGATTTTCGCCTACGACCTGAAGCATCAGTTGATTCCCAATGCCTTCGTGGTTCCGGCGATTCTGTTGGCCCTCCTCCTGATCGTCGCCCAGTACGTCCTGGGGTTCCAGCATTCACCGGTCAATCTGCTGCTTTGGTCGTCGAATCCGACCTCATACGTGATCGGTGGACTGGCTGGCGGCCTCTTTTTTCTCGCACTCTCCCTTATTTCCGGGGGCCGCTGGATCGGCGGCGGCGACATCAAGCTCGGATTCTTGCTGGGCCTGCTGCTCGGATGGCCCTACATCCTAGTGGCGCTGATCGGTGCCTATCTGATCGGCACCCTCTACGCCGTCATCTTGGTCGCGACCAAGCACGCCAAGCTTTCCAGCATGGTGCCCTTCGGTCCGATGCTCGTCTTCGGGTTCTTTATCGCCGAATACTACGGCGATGTCGTCATCCGCTGGTACCAAGGGTGGTTCCTATGAACACGTTACGAGATGCCTTACGAGGTGGCACCTCGTATCTCGGTCGCACCGTCTGCCGCGATCAAGGCGGCTACACGATGGTGGAGCTGATTTTCATGCTGGGCATTCTCGGAGTACTGGGCGTGCTGCTGGTCAGCAACACGCGGACCGGCGACCAGCGGAAGCAACTGCGAGATGCCGCCGAGACCTACGTCACGGCCGTCCGTCATGCGGAAAGCCTGGCGGCGGCCGGGGCGGCTGTCGCGCCGCCTGGCAATCCGTCGGCCAAGGCCTCCCGGCCCGCCTACGGCGTCTGTTTTACAGCGCAACCCGATAATGCTTCCCAGCCGTGTGCCAGCAGCCCCTCCACCACCTACACGGCGTTCCAGGTGTATGCTCGCGCTCCAGGCAATAGCTGCAGCGGTGCCGTGACCGACTGCCCGCCGGACGCCGCGACGACCATCGTCAACACCTACCGATTATCCACCGATACCTACCTCTGCAAACAGTACACGTACATCGACTACGTGCCCCCGACGCTGGCGATGGTGGCGCATTCCAATGGTGCTGTCCAGCCTTCGTTTACGATCAAGGTGCAAAAAGCCGATGGCGCCTGCGAGAACAACGTCAATTACGAGCGCAGCATCAAGGTACGGTCAACGTCCGGAGCGGTGTATGTGGAGTAAGTTTTTCCACCGGGTACTACCCACACGGCCGACTGCGGCCGCCGGCTTTACGCTGGTGGAAGTGATGGTGGCGGTCACCATCCTGACCGTCGGGGTATTAGCCACCGCCCAAGTCAGCGCGGTAGCGATCAAAGGCAGCAACACCAACGAGTACAAGGTCACGGCGACGAACCTGGCCCGTGAGGGAGTCGAGCTGGTCCGCAACGCGCGTGACTCGAACTGGCAAGCCTATGCCTACGAACTGCAACACGACCAAACCGACCAGAGTAGTCCGCCCTCGAAGTCGGTGCACGCCTCGGTCTACACGGAGAAAGAACTGTGGGACTGTTACAATATCCAAGCGAGCGACCCCCCGCTGACCTGTCTCGGCCGTTTTTCCGCTCCGGGGGTGAAGAACTTGGTCGGCTACCTTGGCGTCAGCGACAGCAGCCCGTACTTCGGCAATGGCCAAGTTGCTGATACTGGCGACCCGAGGTACCTGGTTTGCCCGGTCGGCAGTCCACCACTCTATCGACCGCCACCGAATACCGCCAGCTGCCTCGGCAAGGCCTTCTACCGGCGGATCGAAATCATCCCTTCCGGCAAGTCGGCGGACGGTACGACCAGCTTCAAGGTCGTCAGCCACGTCACCTGGGATGAGCGCTATCAGAAACTAGGTCCGGCCGGCGACATCATCATCGAGGAGTACCTGACCGACTGGCGCCGCTTCACGGATGCGCCATGAATATAATATGCGCCATGAACCACCTTTTTTATCAAACTAAAACCAGAAATCACAGAAGCGCGATTCTCTCTTTGTCGTTCGTCGTGATATCGTCGAGCATCATCGGGAACTGTCTTGGCGACTGGCGGCGTTTTCAGGAGACCATCAGCGAACAGGTGACGCCATGAGTCGCCTCTTTGATCGTCTTCGGCACGCGTGGACCAGTCAGCGTGGCTACACGATGGTCGAGCTGATCGCTTCGATGACGATCTTCGCGATCGTGATCATGAGTGCGACGGCCGTTTTCATCAAGGTCGGAGGCGCCTCGACCAAAGCCGGTGCCCAGCGTAAGGTCCAACAGGACGCGCGGTACAGTGTCGAAGACATCGCCCGGCAAATCAGGTCGTCGGCGATCAACTACGCCTTTTACGCCAAAGCGGCCAGTCAGGCCACGCCGTGTGCCTTGGACGCCGGCGGTAAGACCAATCTGCTCGCCGTCGACTACACCCAGGCCGCCGCCGATAAAAGTCCGGTCACCCAGCACCTCTACATCTACTACGATCCCGCCGGCAAGGCGCTCTACCGGTGGCTGCAGCCGGAAAACCAGTTCTTGAACCAGGCGCCGAGCTGCGGCGAAGTGATCGCGCAACTGCGGCCCTCACCACCTGGCGATCCGGAGCAGTACCGCATCACCGGGCCGAACGTGGAGGTCCCTTCAGCGGCCTTCGTCGTCCAGCCGCTGCAAAACCCGAATCCGGGCGATAGCTCGTACGCGACCATCAGCAACTACAACCAGGTCCACCCGCGCGTGACGGTCATGCTGCAGACGACGACGCGTGACTACGCCGCCGCCAACGGCATTACGGCGACCAATGAAAAAAGCAGCGTTACCCTGCAGACGACCGTCTCCTCGCGGGCGTATCCGCTCGACAAACTCTATGGCCAACCGGTGGCCCCCGCGCCACCACCACCACCGCCACCGCTCACATCGTGGAGCGCTACGGGGTGGCAACCGAAGA